>MWWB01000357.1_pt1 | contig 11249 bp, 7 predicted proteins | sample 1047291 | NCBI WGS metagenome assembly MWWB01 (sample SAMN06349976, study PRJNA376086) | soil metagenome | isolation source: MS4-1 sample Antarctic (ecotone) soil | place: Antarctica | reverse complement strand
TTTGTGGACAAAAATCAACGATTCGATTGAAGGCGACAAGAGAACTTTTTGGCAAACCGTTTTCGCGCGTTTCTCAAATTCGACTGTCGTGGCGTTTGCGAGTTTAGTCATTGTCGTCGGACTTTTTGTAGCAATGTTAAGTGTGAAAACCAATGACAATCAAAATTTCGTCGCTAAGAATAATTCAGGTGAGCAAATTACAACTTCCCCAATTTCCAAAGTAGATTTGCCGCAAAATGCACAATTCCAGCCGAAAGTTAATGATACGGAAAGCGTAATAATTTTACCCTCGAACGATGACAAAAATAAACCTCGCATTGTCAAAGCAACTTTCTCTGAAAAGGAAAATAGTCAGCGACAAATAGGAATTCAAAAATCGAACTCGGTAATTAATAAGAACCCGAAATCGCCGGTTGATGTTGAACCAACCACGAGCGGTGAAAATCTTTCGGGCGAAGACAGTTATGTCAAAACGATTGCGACTTTGGAAAAAACGGTTGACAGCCGCAAAGATGAAGTTTTGAAGCCTTCGGCGCGGTTTGCTTTTGAGAGAGATTTAGCCGTAACCGACGACGCAATCAAGAAAATGAAGGCGGAAGTCAAGAAAAATCCGAAAAACGAAGCCGCTAAAGAAGTGCTTCGCGCTTCGTATCAGAATAAAATTGATCTGCTCAACTCGGTAGCGGAAAAATCGGAATTGATGGCGAGTCTAAAGTAAAAAAGTGAAGAATTTGAAAAGGGAAAAAGCAAAAATGACTCGTAAAAATTACATCGCGCGAAAGATAAGTCTTTTAATTTTTACGCTTTTTCTTTTCGCGCCTTTTTCCTTTCTTTCCGCTCAAACCGTCGAGGCAGAACGGAAAATTGTAGTTTCGCCCATCAAACAAAAAAGCAAAACGGTTTCCGGCGGCAACGACCAACCAACCGAAAAATCAATTGCGGTCGATGGAAAGGTGAACATTTCGCTGTGTGTTTCCGAAGGCAAACTCAAAGTCAACGGTTGGGAACGAAACGAGATCCGCGCTTTTGTCGGCGGTGGAAGTCAAGTCGGTTTCAGAGTCCAGCAAAAAGGTGGGCAAAACGGAATGCCTGTCTGGGTAATGGTTTTGGGTTTCGACCCGGCAAAAAATAATGAAAACGGCGCGGACGAATGTCTTTCGGGCGATGAAATTGAACTCGACGTTCCGCGCGGCGCGACCGTCAACGTCAAAGGCAGCGAAAGCGAAACGATGATTGATTCGGTGAGAAAGGCGACGGTTTTAATTGAAGGCGGCGACATTTTCCTAAATAATATCGCGCAGGGAATCGAGGCAAGAACTTTTGAAGGCGGCGTAACAGTGGAAAATTCGAGCGGCGCGATAACGCTCATCAGCACGACGGGAAATATCGTGGCGTTTGCGGTTGGCGCAAGTGAAATCGGTGATGTTTTTAAGGCAAAAACAAATAGCGGCGCAATCGCTTTACTGCAAATCAGACACCGGCAAATAGAAGTCGGCTCAAATTCCGGCTCGATTAAATTTACAGGCGAATTTCAAAGCGGCGGACAATATAATTTAGGCACCCAAAACGGCTCGATTTCGCTTTTACTTCCCGAAAAATCTTCATTTAAGTTAAACGCTTCGTATGGTTTCGGCGTGTTTAACTCGGAAATTCCGCTGCAAAATCTCGAAAAAAATCCGACTCCGAAAGCGCAAAATCTTTCCGCGCGAGTGGGCAACGGCGATGCGACACTTATTCTTAAAACGGTGAGCGGCGCGATTCGGATTAGAAAACAGTGATAACAGTCAATAATGGATAATTATTAAGTTTTTTATAATTATCCATTATTGACGTATTTCCATTAATTCGCCGAAAAAGTCTATAATAAAAATTCATTTCTCAAACTAAATCCTATTCCAAACGTAAGACTTAAATCGTCGTTTGGAAACGGTTTGATTTGCAAAAAGTTATGAATTCTGGAAGCGTCGTCGGGCGAACGCTCGATAATAAATATAAAATCGAGAAGGAATTAGGCAAAGGCGGAATGGGAACGGTTTATCTCGCCACGCACATCGGCACGGAACGCCCCGTCGCCGTTAAGGTTATCGCGTCCGAGTTTATGCAGCGGTTGGAGTTTATCGAGCGTTTTCGCCGTGAAGCGCGTGCCGCCGGAAGATTGCGCCATCCGAATGTCGTCAATGTTACAGATTTCGGTTTTGCAAATGCTAACGGTGGTACGGTTGCATATTTAGTAATGGAATATCTCGACGGCTGCACGCTCGGTGAAATTCTGGAAGAAGAAAAACGCCTGCCGCTTTCGTGGACGATTGATATTCTGGAACAGGTTTGTTCAGCCGTCGAAGAAGCGCATAAGCAAGGTATTATTCACCGCGATTTAAAGCCCGACAACATCTGGCTTGAGCCGAATCAACGCGGCGGATACACCGTCAAAGTTCTCGATTTCGGTATTGCCAAGCTCGAAGAACAAATAAACGACGCGACTGAATCAACTCTTTTAAATTTTTCAACCGCGCCGACCGAAAACTTCAGGTCGAAAACAACCGTTGCCGACCAAATTCAAACAAATACGATTGCCGAAAACCGCAACCGCACAGTCGTATCCGAATCGGCAACCGTCGCGCTAAATAAAAATTCAAGTGTGCTGAATTCCGAAGCGGGAACGCTGATTCAGCCTTTAGAAACAATTGATTCGGAGTCGGGAACAAAGATTTTGCCCGCCGTTCAAACAGAAACAGTTTCGTCCGAACAAGCGGATAATATCGGCACAAAACTTATTTCACAAGACGACAAAAATGCCACAAAACTCATTTCCGAACAAATACAGACCGGAAAATCTTCAGCAAAATCAACCGCCGAATTAACGCGCGTCGGCGCGGTTCTCGGAACGCCGCTTTATATGTCGCCGGAACAATGCCGCGGTGAAAAATTGTCGCCGCGTTCCGACGTTTACAGCCTGGGCGTTATCGCGTATCAAATGCTTTCAGGAAAAACGCCTTTCGGCGGCGATTACAAAGCAGTAATGAAGGCGCACGAAGAAACCGCGCCGCCGGATTTAGAGGCAAAGAAAGTTCCGAAAAAAGTCAAGAAGGTTATCAGTTCGGCACTGGCGAAAAATTCGGAGATGCGTCCGCCGACGGCACAATCTTTTGCCGCCGAGCTTCGCGCTCAATCTGAAGGCATCGGCACATTGCTCCGACGTGCTTTGGAGATTTACGGCAAACATCTGCCGAAATTTCTCCTGCTCGCCGTTTTATTGTATTTGCCGTTGACGATTTTTACGATTTTGCAGGTCTCGGTTGGATTTCTTCAGCAGAGCAACTTCACTTTAATAGCCACGAAAGGCTTTGTTGGTTTAGCCATATTTTTCGTCAGCCTTTTTTGCGGCTCGCTATTGGTCGGAACGACGACCTGGTTGGTAACGCAGATTATGGCTTTTCCGCTCAAGCCGGTAACTTTGCGTCCGGCACTCGAAGAAGCCAGGAAAAAGTGGAAAAAATTAGTCGGAACATCGTTGATTTCCGGTTTTTTAATGCTTGTCGGTTTTGCCTTTTGTTTTGTGCCGGGAGTCATTTTAGCGATCATCTGGGCTTTGGCAACGCCGGTTGTGATGATGGAAAATCTGCGCGGATTTGCCGCCTTGAAACGCTCGAAAAATCTGGTCAAGCGTTCGCCGCGGACAGCTGTAGCAACCATCCTGATGATGTTTTTCATTCCGGTTCTCACTTCGTTCTTTATTGCTTTTTTCGCTAAAGCGGTAGTCAGAGAATTTACGCCCGAATCGGATAAACCGACAATTTCACGCGCTTCTTCGGAAACTTCGTCCGGTGAAACGATTAAAAACGGCGACAAGGACGAAAATATAACCATCAATATCGGCGCAAATAAAGACATTAGTATTAAGAGCGACAAAGACCAAACCGACGAAGGCAAAAAGTTGAGATATGCGATTAGTGAGGCTTTGACGCAAATTATTTATCTCCCGATTTCAATCATTCTCGTTTCGTTTTTTACGATTGTTGTCGCTTTGCTGTATCTGAAAACGCGCCAGATTGGCGGCGAATCGATGCAGGATTTACTAATACAATTCGAGGAAACCGACCGGCAGCGCAGCAACTGGCAAAAAAGCATTCGTCAGCGCATCGAACAATCAGGCAAACAAACGAGCCAATCTTGAATCGTAAAGCGTGAATGCAAGATTCAATTTTGTTATGATTTATCTTTCACGTCTTACGATTTATGAAAATTTTCAGCTTTTTTTTAATAATTTTCTTTGTCTTCACCGTTCGGGCGCAAACCTTGCAGCGCGATTTTCCGCTTGCCGAAAACGGCTCAATCGCAATCACGAATCTTTACGGTCGCGTGCGCGTGATTGCGGATGAATCTGAAAAGGGCGACGATACCGACGAAAAATCCGAAACTAAAAAAGCTGTTTTAACGGCTGAAAACTCCAGAGAAGCAGACGTAAAAATCGTCTCGGAAAAAAACAATCTCGAAATTCTCGTCCAGCCAGCCGACGTAAAATCGCGCATTGATTTGACCGTAAAAATTCCCGCGCGAATGCGCGTGCGCGTCGAAACCTCCGGCGGCGAAGTTTCAATTTCGGGCGATGTCGCGTCTGCTGCTGTCAAAACCGACACGGGAACGATCGCGGCAAATGTTCCGCTCGACGACGTGCGTTACGATTTTGTCTGGACCGAATCGCGCCCACGTTTTTTGAGCGACGTTCTGCTTGAAGAAGTGGACGAAAAAACCGGCGGAAAGTTTGTTCTGAACGGAAAAATCGGAGGAAAGGAGAAAGGCAAAAGTAAAAAGGCAAAAGTAAAAAGTGAAGATGAAGCGGAAAATTCCGAAGAAAATGCGGAAGAAACTTCACCGGAAAATTCGCAAGAAACGACTGATAGCGAACAAGCAGCAACGGATAAGAAAGATAAAAAGAAATCAAAGGACAAAAAATCAAAGACCGAAAGCCATAAGCCGAAGACCGTCAAACTCGATTTTACAACCGCACGCGGCATAATTCTTCTGAATGTAAATCCGAATGAAGTTCCCAGTGATTTGCGCGAAAGACCTTTAACTGAAGCGGCAAAAGCTATTATCAGAAGCGGTGATTCGTTTTTGACCGAAGCGATTCGGCGGGCGAGTCCGAAGTATTTCGGCGATTACGCGAAAACTTTGCCGCCGCGCAAAGCTCCGCCCGTTTTGAGTGAGGGCAAAAAAACGCAAAATGCGGCGTTCTCGCAAATCAAACGAGTTCTCGTCAGCGTTACCGACATCAACAATCGCGCCGTTTCGGGTTTGCAGGCAAAAGATTTTGAAGTTACCGAATCGGGCGCGAGCCGCGAGATTTTATCGGTTGCGCCGGCGACCGCGCCGTTTAATCTGGTTCTGCTCCTGGACGTTTCGGGAAGTGTTGACAATTACGTCGATTTTATTCGCAAAACCGCCAGAAATTTTGTCAATACCGTCAGCCCGAAAGATAAAGTCGCCATTATAATTTTCAACGAAGATGTCAAAACTCTTTCGACTTTTACAACCAACAAAGGCAAGCTGTCCGAGAGTTTAGATACTTTTGACGCGGGCGGCGGAACGGCTTATTACGACGCTCTGGCTTATACTTTGGCGGAAACCTTGCGACCTCTGAAAGGCGACCGAACAGCGGTTGTCGTTTTGTCGGATGGCGACGATAACCGCTCATTTTTGCCGTTTGATTCTTTGCTTGATTCTTTACGGGAAAGCGGCGCGTTGATTTATCCGCTTTACGTTCCGTCAGCTTTAGTCGCGTCTTCGGCTGGCAACGACGCGACTGCTTCGGTTGACCCGCTCAGAACGCGCTATATCGGTTTGACGACGAAAGCCGAATCGGAAGGCGAAAAATTGGCGCGGGTTTCAGGCGGCGTTTATTACCCGATAACACAACTCAGCGATTTGCAAAAGGCGTATGACGACATCGTTTTGCAGCTTCGCACGGCTTATTCGGTAACCTTTCGCTCGGACACGGCGAACACTCGCTCCGACCGCGCTTCGCCGAATTTGAAAGTTAGGGTAAAGCGCGAAAATTCATTTGTAAAATTGGGTTCGGTTGTCGAAGTTGCATCCAAACAAACCTCGGAATTAAGAAAGAATGATTTTCCGCAAAGTTTGCAAAACATACCAAGAGAAAACCAAATCCTGCAAAATGTTTCTTTTGAAAATAACTTAAATTCCTTTGCCGGCTTCGCGCCTTTGCGGAAAAATCTCTTTCAAAAAATATCTTACTCGTCTGTTTCTTTAGATTACCAAACTAATGAAATTACCGGCGAAGTCCAAAAAATTAATTACAAACAATTTTTGGGCGACACTTTGCGCGAATCAAAACTCGAAAATTTTGACATAAATAAATCGCTCGGTACATTTGTTTTTAATAACGGCGCGGAAAAAATCGCCGTCAGCCGTTGGATTTCGCCGAAACGAACTCGCTCGTATCCGTATGAGCGAGTTTATGACACGCTCTCGTTTCCGAAACGAGTAACGATAATTCCGGTGGTCAAGGACGAAGGATTGGGCGGCGAGCGCGATTTTTTGCAGTGGGATACAATTTCGCTTCTTAGCCTTTTGGATGTTCACGTTGTTCTCGCGTATTACAATGAAGCGACGAAAAATTTAAAGAGAAATGACCAAATCACCGGACAAAAATTCGATAACAATTATATTTTGGCAAGACTAAACGAAGTTTTTAATTTCAAAGGCGCGGCGCGGGAATGGAACGAGCGCGAAACAAAAGAGTTAAAAAACGTTTTTGAAAAAGCGAAACTCGCATATCGTGAAATTTCTAAAAATACAAAAACTTATCTGCACGACGAAAATGCGTTGGATGAACTGATAAAATTCACCAAAACACCGCAAAAATTCATCGAATTTTCCCGAAGCAAATCTCAAAAAGCCCAGAAGAGGGAATTCCAAACCAAACAACCAAAAGAGGCATTGGTAACGAACACGAAGGAACGAATAACCATTACCAACGCGCTTCTCGGCAAATACTTTTTCACCGTTGACGAAACTCGTCTTGAGCCGAAAACTGTCTATTTGATTGAAGCCAAACACAGCGAGCGTTCGAGATTGACGAATGAAAGCGACATCAAAGACGCTTTGATAAAAATGATGGTTTATACAAATCTGCGAAACGTGCGCGTCGGTAATGAAAAACGCAATTTCCGTGTGGTTTTGAAATTAACCTCAAGCAAATTAAACGGTTCAATTGATTCTGCCGCTAGCGATGAAGATTTAACAAAATACTGTTCAGACAATCTGCTCGATTCGTCGCAAAGAGAATTTCTAAAAAAGTTATTTGCTGAAGGACGTCAAAATAAATTTACGGTAATTGTGGAAAGGGCGGAAACAACAAAGTAGAATTCAATGAAAAGTTTGCTTTTACAATCACTTTTCGACGAGCAGGAACGCCGACCCTTATCTGTTTCCGAACTTAACGAACAAGTCAAAAACGCGCTTGAAAAAAGTTTTGCGTCGGTTTGGGTTGAGGCGGAAATTGTAAATTTTGTCGCGGCAAATTCCGGTCATTGGTATTTCACTTTGCACGACAGCGATTCGCAGCTTCGCGCCGCTTGTTACATTCGCAATAATAATCGGATTCGATTTCAGCCATTCGACGGGCTTCAAGTTCGCGTGCGCGGAAAACTTTCGGTTTATCAGCCGAAAGGCGAATATCAAATGCTGGTCGAATCGCTCGAACCTGTCGGTGAAGGCGCGTTGAAAGTCGCGTTTGAGCAAATCAAAGCAAAACTTGCGAAAGAAGGTTTGTTCAGCGAAGAATTGAAACGCGATTTGCCTTTTTTTCCGCGTCGAATCGGCGTTGTAACTAGTCCGAACGGCGCGGCTTTTCACGACGTTTTGAATGTGTTGTCGCGCAGAACGCGCACGGTTCACATTACTTTGATTCCGACTCGCGTGCAGGGTGAGACGGCGGGCGAAGAAATTACAAACGCCATTGAATCAGCCAACATTTTTAACCAAAAGGCAGACGCAAATGAAAAAATTGACGTTTTGATTGTCGGGCGCGGCGGCGGCTCTGCGGAAGATTTGTGGGCGTTTAATGAAGAGAGAGTCGCGCGGGCAATTCGCGCGTCGAAAATTCCGGTAATTTCCGCCGTCGGACACGAAATTGATTTTACGATTGCCGATTTTGTCGCCGACCGTCGCGCACCAACTCCGAGCGCGGCGGCTGAAATCGTTGCCGAAAGCGAAGACGGCATTGCTAATTTTTTAACGCAGAAAACGCAGGATTTATTTCAGTTGATTGATTATAAAACCTTAAAATCTCGTTCCGATTTGCAGGAATTTGCGATGTCGCCGGTTTTTTCTGAATTCCCGCAGCAAATTAAAGATTGGCGTTATGAAATAGAAGATTTTACTGAATTGATGCGCGATTCTTTGACGGAAAAATTGAAAACTGAAGAAAAAACTTTGGCTAATTTGACCGGACGGCTTTCGCCTCTGAAACTTGCGGCTAAATTGAATGAAAAGAAAATTCGGCTCGCGCTTTTGCAGGAAAAACAAATTACCGCCGCCCGAAATAAAATTGATGCCAAGGACGAAAAATTGAAAATCAAAATGGCTTCGCTCGATGCGCTTTCGCCGCTTGCCGTTTTAAGTCGCGGTTTTTCGATTACCAAAACGAAAAGCGGAGAAATTTTGCGCGACGCGGAAAATGTAAAACCGAATGAACGGGTGAGAATTCGGCTAGAGCGTGGCAGGATAGAAGCGAGAGTTTTAAATAGTGAGCCGTAGGCAAAGAAATTAGAGTTTCAGTCTTTGAATTTGAACTTTGAAATTAAATGTTTTTTAAACTGCTTACTGCTATCGTTCACTTAAAAAGAAATGTCGAAATTTACAGTTGACCTTTACGAAACGAAAACGGAAGTTGCCGGAAAAAGCGCGGTATCACCGGAGTTCGGCGCATACCAAGCCCGGAAAAAACCGAGCATTTTTTTGAAAGTGTTGAAATTTTTTGCGATTGCGCTCGGCTTGATTTTGATAATTGGCGCAATCGGCAGTTATTTTTATTGGCAAAGTTTGAAAAAAACGCCGCAATATTCGCTGGCTTTAATCATTGACGCGGCTCGGCGCGATGAACAAAAAGCGATTGATGAATTAATTGATACGAACGCGGCGGTTGACGATTTTATGCCGCAGATTACCGCGAAAGCAGTCGAACTTTACGGGCGCAATCTGCCGCCCGCGACGATTGCCAAAATCGCACAAGTTGCCGCACCTGTTTTGCCCGTCGTCAAGCAGCGCGCGCGCGCGGAAATTCCCGATTTGATTCGTGAAAAAACGAAAAAATTTGAGAGTGTTCCGTTTTGGGCAATCGTCGTCGGCGCGGACAGGTTTTTGGACATCACGCAGGAAGGCGATAAGGCTTTTGTCAAAAGCAAATTAAATGACAAACCGCTTGAATTGACTTTGAAACGCAGCAGCGACAAATGGCAAGTCATCGGCTTAAAGGACGAAGAGTTAGCAAAACGAATTGCCGAAAAAATCGGACAGGAAATTATTGCTCTGGCAAAAAACGGCGGCATCGGAAAGACAGGCACGAATCTCGGCGTAGAAAATTTGCAGGACATTCTGAAGCAGGCGCAGGATATTTTTAAGTAAGTTATGGCTGAAAAAAAACAAACATTTGAAACTTCCCTCAAAGACCTCGAACGAATCGTGCGGCGGCTCGAAGACGGAGATTTGTCTCTGGAAGAAAGTCTTAAGCTTTTTGAAGACGGCGTAAAATTATCGCGCGAATGTCAGGAACGTTTGAATCAAGCCGAGCGGCGCATCGAAGTTTTATTGAAGGATGAAAATGGAAATCCTACTCTCGAAATCGTCAAAGCCGAAGATTTGCGCGAGCAGCGAGAGCCGAAAGTTAAAAAGAGAATTGTTTTTGAAACGGATGAAGATGAAGAAGAATCGCCGTTTTGAATGAAACACAATGACGCGAAAATAAGTTCGCCATTTAAATCTATCTAACTAATGGAACAGATAAAATGCCCGCGCAGAGTGCTTAAAACTCGAAGTCTTAAACCTAGATCAGAAACTAGAAATTAGAAATTACCTAAAGCATTTTCGCAGGCATTTGTTTAGCAAAAAATAAACCAACAGAGATAAATTATTTACCGCTTTTGGTTTTTTTTATTGGTTGAAGTCGTGCTGTTCGTTGCGGAACTTTTCGGTTTTGAAACAGAAGCCTTAGATTTTGATTGGTCGGTTTTGGCTTTAGCTTCCTTGCTGATTCCGACTGCTTTTGCTCCCGCACTGAGTGCGCCGCCCACTGCGCCGGTCGCCGCACCGATGACTACATCTTTGGCAACTTCGGTCAAAGCATCCGTCGCTTTTGCAATCACACCTTTCGAGGAATTATTTACTTTTTTTTTTGCAGAAGAGCTTTTAGCTGTTGACGATTTAGCAGTTGACTTCGCCGCCGGTTTAGCAGACTTGCTCGTTGCCGCCGACTTTGAACTCGCACCGGACGATTTGCTCGCTGTCGCTTTTGAACCGGAACTCGACGATTTACCAGCCGACGATTTTGACGCGCCGCCGGTTGATTTGCCGGCAGTTGATTTTCCCGCCGAAGACGATTTGCTCGCCGCCGGTTTCGCCGCAGTTTTTGAAGCGGAAGATTTACTTGCCGATGCCGATTTCGCTGCCGATGTTTTCGCCGCCGGTTTAGCGGAAGCCGATTTGCCGCCCGAAGCCGAAGATGATTTGCTCGCCGTCGTCTTGCTGCTTGTTGTGGTTGATTTTGCGGAATTTTTGTTTGTTGTTGCCATTGCTGTCTCCTTAAAGTTTTTTTTACAACTTACGCAAGAATTTTTACGCTAATCAACGGTGTGTGTCAAGAAAAATTTTATTTTGCACGGCTTTTTTGTTAAATAAAATCGTTAATTAAACTTAATGCGCAATTTTTTAATTAAATTTTCTGTTCTTTGAATGTTTCTCCGCCGCCCGTCATCTATATTGCGGCACTAAATTATTCTGTTGCGTCACGCACGAAGAGCGAATTGTTAAGCCGAAAATTAACTCGACAAATAAAAGCAGGATACTTAATTTTACGATGCAAATAAAAAATGCTTCCGCATTACTGCGAAAGCATTTCAGGTTGAAAAAAGTGATTTTCGCGGTTGCTTTAACTAATCTCTCGAACCGATAAAGATTCGCAGAATATACCAGAACAAAAGCGCAACGCTGGCGAAAAGTGTCAAGGACGC
>MWWB01000356.1_pt1 | contig 11260 bp, 13 predicted proteins | sample 1047291 | NCBI WGS metagenome assembly MWWB01 (sample SAMN06349976, study PRJNA376086) | soil metagenome | isolation source: MS4-1 sample Antarctic (ecotone) soil | place: Antarctica | reverse complement strand
CTCATAAACCGCACACCCGTCCACTCCCATGCAGCGTGTTTGATTGGCGGAATTAAGTTGTTTTTCTTCAATGGGTTAAGAAAGATTCTGCCGGTATGTTTTTGAGACGTTTCTGAAATGGTTTTGAGACAGTTTTCCGGGACAATTTTGGGATTTTCAGGGGGCGACTTTTCCCGGAAATCCGGGTGATTTCCAAACCCCGGTCGATTTTCAAGCGGGATTTTCGGGGCATTTTCTGCGAGGCGGCCGGGAGCTTCGAGACGGGCCCCTGCCCCTCGGATGAGTGGTCGCGGCTTCGCCGCCCTCGTGATGTCTTTGGGGGCGCTGCCCCCAAGGCCCCTGGGATTTTTTTCAGGGATGACTTCAGCCTCTGCGATGGCACCCGGAGGGGGAATGGGGAGCGGGGTGTTTTGCTTCAAACCAAGGAGGCACGCCCGGCAATCGAAGCCTTTGAAACCGGTAAGCAGGGGGGTTCGAGATTGGCCGCTTTGGGGTTCGAGATTGGCCGCTTTGGGGTTCGAGATTGGCCGCTTTGGGGTTCGAGATTGGCCGCTTTGGGGTTCGAGATTGGCCGCTTTGGGGTTCGAGATTGGCCGCTTTGGGGTTCGAGATTTTGGACAAAAATCGAGCTAAGAGGCTAATATCGCTACACTTCCGCCGTTGCTCGTCCGACGTAGACTATGACTCTTGTTAAGACTCTAAATAAACAACAACATGGCGGATTGTTGTTGTTTATTTCATGGGACTAATGCCATGCAGACAGGAGCGGAAGAGACGCAGCAGCGGACCCCGGAGCTCGTAGCCCTCAACGTCATCCGGGTTGAGACGACCCTTTCCCGCTATCCGGTTCATCGGCTCGCCAAGCAAGGGACGACTTCCATCGAGATTCGAGAGAAGAGCGAGACCGGGGATGTGGTGGTTCAGTGGAAGGTCAGCCACAACAGCGAGTACGGCCAGCCGGGTCCGCTCGCCTACAAGCTCGACACGCTCATCGTGAACCGACGCATCGAGGAGGCGAGCAGGCCCATCCCGAAAATCATCAGGCTCGGCAGCCTTCACGACATTTGCCAAGAACTGGGAATCAGCGAAGGGAGAAATCGGGACAAAATTAAAAGAGTCCTCTACCAAAACGCTTTTGCGGGCATCACAGCGAAGCTCCGTTACACGCTCGCGGACGGCACGAAGAAAGAGCTTGAAGCCGGTTTCACCCGCTACAGCGTCGTTTTCACCGGGGAGGAGCTCCCCGACGGCCGGAAGGCCGACGGTGTTTACCTCGTGTTGAACGAGGTTTTCATGCAAGTCATCAACGGAGCCCAGACCCGGCCCCTCGATTACGACTACCTCAAGGACCTGCCCCCGGCCTCGCAGCGACTCTACGAACTCTTGAGCTTCCAGATGTACGCGGCCCTCAAGCACAGCCGCCCGCGAGCGAGGCTCAGCTACGCCGAATTCTGCACCCACGCCCCGCTGACCCGGCACGAGGAGTGGCTTCGGGTCAGGACGCAGATGAACAAGCTCCATGTCCCGCACAAGAAATCCGGCTACATCGCGAGCGTCGAATTCGAGCAGACCACCGACCGGGACGGCAAACCCGATTGGTGGATGTTCTACGCGCCGGGGCCGAAGGCGAGGGCCGAATATCGGGCCTTCACCAAGCGAGGCGGCCCGAAGACGCTCGAAATCGAGCAGGCCCCCCCTGCCCTTGAATTTATGGCCCAGCAGGTCGAGCCCACGCCGCTTGAGCGGGAGCTCATCGCCCGAGGCGTGACGCCGAGCACGGCGGCCGAACTCGTAGCCGCCCACCCCGAGGAGAAAATCACCGCCCAGGTCGAGCACTTCGATTGGCTCAAGGCGAAGCACCCGAGGAAAATCACCGAGAACCCCGGCGGATTTTTGGTCAAATCCATCCGGTCAGCCTACTCGTCTCCGCCCGACTTCGAGACCCAAACCCAGAAGGTGGCCCGCGAGGAGGCGAAGCGAGAGCAGGAGCAACGCGAGGCCGAGGCCCGTCGCCTCAAGGAAGAAGGCCGACGCCGCGAGCAGGAGGCCCAGGCCCGAATTACCGCCTACCTTGCTGGCCTCACCGCCCAGGACCAGGAGCAGCACGACGCCGAGGCCCTCCAAGCCGCCGAGCCTGAGATTCGGGCGAGCTACGAGCAGGCGACCAGCCCGACCATGCGGCGGCTCTACCAACGGCTCATCCGGGAGTCGCACGTGAGGCGGATTCTCGGAATCCCGGAGCCGACCGAGGACTGATGGGTCGTTAAAAGCCCTACGATGGCCCAGGAGGCTCGAATTCCGACGAGCCTAGCCTTTCCTCCCCCGCCCCTCGAAGATGCCTCTGCGGCCATTCTGGTGGCTCTGAAGCCCGCGAGGTTTGGGGTGTCGATCAAGCCCGTGGCCCGGATGGTTCGAGGATGCCGGGTTATTGCCGGCTTTTTCCCGGCAGAATGCCGGCTCAAAGCCGGCTAGATGCCGGCATTCAGCCGGCATTGCCTTCTTCATTTTCCGGAGGGCCGGTGGAGGAGTCCGCCCCGCCCCGATCCGAGACGACCCAACGGCGTAAATTTTCGTTGATGAGTTTCTCGACCAGGCTGGAGCGATCCATGCCCATCATCGTGGCGTGGATATCGAGCCGTTGAGACGCTTCGGTTGAGAGGTGAATTGTTGATCTAACCTTCATGCCACTAGAACGGCTCGCCGTTTTTAAGGCCGAACGCCTTTGCGACTTGCCGGATGCAAGCTTTGTCGTCTCGTGTTCCATGACGCCTCGCCCCTTGAGCACGTAGCCGCTTTGCCGTCTCGCCGTTCGGTGCCAAGAACCGCTTTGGTTTCTCCATCGACTTTCCTCCCTCCCCTGCTTCATTGTCCCTGGGCACACGGCGACAGAAGCCGGCTTCTGTCTGGCTTTGAGCCGGCATTTTGCCGGCAGAATGCCGGGTGGCCAGGCCGATACCAGGGACCGGCTTCCTACATTTAGGGGCTTGCTGGGAGATAGTGGTCCCCGGCATTGTGCCGGCATGGAGCCGGCATTTTGCCGGCACGATGCCGGGATAAAGCCGGCAAGAAGGTGGGGGCTTCGTATGCCAATCCTGGGGGTTACAAACCAGAAAGGCGGGGTGGGCAAGACTCTTACGGCGATTAATCTTGCGGCCGGCTTGGCCCGAGCCGGCAAGAAGACGCTGCTCATCGACCTCGACCCGCAAGCTCCCATCGCCCCAAGTCTTGGAGTAACGCCGCCGGAGGACCTACTCCCGATAGCAGAGGCCCTGAAGCAGAGAAGGGCAGGGGGGGTAGTGGTCGAAACCTCCGACCCCAAGCTCTTCGTTCTGCCGGGGGACGTGAGCATCGACCATCAGGCCCTGGCGAACGAGCCGCTCAGGGACACGGTGCTCAAGCGGGCCTTGGAGCCGCTCCGGGGTCAGTTCGACTACATCGTGTGCGACAGTGCCCCGCACCTGGACCTTGTTCTCTGCAACCTAGTCATGGTCGCGGACTGGCTCATCTTGCCGTGCGACGCCGACCGGGAATCCCTTCAGAGTCTCCGGCGAACGCTCGAAGTCGCGTTCACCTACGCCGAATATCGGCCCGAGGTTGACCCGGCGAGGTTCTACAAGGTGCTCGTGTCGATGTACGACGACCGGGACCGGACACTCAACGCATGGTTCGAGGAGCAGCTCTCACGACTTGGTACGCCGCCGTTTCAGACCCGGATTCATCGGGCGACCGCCTTGAAGCGGGCGAGGGCACACAGCCTCTCCATCTTCGATTTCGTCGAGCGGCATCGGGGCCACGCTGGAGGAGAGAGGGCGGCGGCTGAGTTCAACCAGTTGGTCAAGGAGGTGATGGACTATGAGGCAGCGAGAAGAGATTCCGGCCATCGACATGCCGCAGCCGGTTAGGCGGATTGAGGCGGCAGACAAGGCCCGTCAGATGATGCAGGTCCCGCAGGAGGAGTCGAATGGGCCGGCTTTCAAGAAGCTCACGACGCGGATACCATCCGAGCAGTTCGAGTGGCTGAACCAGCAGCCGAAGGCGTACCGGGCCCGGAACCCGGCCCGGCCGCGAGTAACCATCGAGGAACTCATCACGATTGCTCTCGACCACCTTCGGGAGTCGAAGGACTTGGACGGCGTGATTGCGAAGCATCGGGCCTAGGAATTTGGGCGGGAATCCGGGGCGTCGATAAATCGAATGGGGCAGGGGAGGGAGAGGTACCGGCGGGGTGGTTAGAATCAAGTTCGTGAGACGGGACCAAACGAGGATGGTTCAGGTGCAGGATACATGGGCGACTGGCAGCCTACTCCAGAGATGCTTTTCGCCCTCGCCCGAGAGGCTTCCAGTGGCTCCCTGCCGATGGTTGGCGAGGAGCCGACCATGGATGGGAACGCGGTTGCTGAGCAGCTAGGTGCTAGGGTCGAGGCTGCTACGGCATTCGCCATCGGGACGGGAGAGCAAATTCTGTTGAAGGCCACCGAGGTCGTCAAAGAGCTGACGGCCTGTACGAGCCCCGACTTGACGAAATACCTGAGTCAGCAAGTTCAGCGGGGGGAGCTAAGGAGAGTCCTTGAGCAGTTCTTCAGCCCCGTGAGGGAACACCCCGCCATTCTTTGGACGCACTCCACATGCTGGTCGGACCGATGCTTTGCGTTGGCCAATGGGGCGACCGTCAGGGGGTATCCCCAACCCAACAAGGCGGTAAATGGGAACGGCAGGGTTTCCCTGGGCTTTGAGAATTTTCGGTCTCGCGTGAGAGGACCCGGCGGTACAAAGAACTACGTGGTGATGGTGCCTTCCCGATTGGATTGGCTCTTGCCGCCGGGCCTATCCCTGGGACGCTTTCTCCGATACCACGAGGACTCCTATGTCATTCGGGGGAAGCGTTCAGTATCGATGGTCCATCGGGAGCGGCTAGGGGCGGGAACTCTATCCGCCGAGCACGGAAGGTTCTTCGATATAGGTCAGTTCCCGGCCATCGACGGGAAAGTCCACGGTATCTGGAGGCATCCAGATACCGGCTTGCCAATCGTCACCCCATCGGAATTCCTCATCCGCAACCGAGACAGCCCCCTGTTTCCAATCAAAACAATCGATGAATCAGGAATATTTGATGTACATATATTTAAAGTACATAGATATTTTATTAGAGAACACGATTGCGAGAGGAAAGAGTTCGTGTTCGACGAACTGACCTTCAATTTCAACCGTAACGGCGACCCTCCGCGAATCGTATGGATTGGGGCTCAGCAGGACGTGTTCGATTGGTCAGACATGGATTGGTTTTCCAAGACTGGTCAAGGGCGATTAATCACCCGACTCTCGAAGGCATGGCGAGAAAGCCCCCGATGACGACCAAGAAACGCACGGGAGTAAATCACCGGGGCCGAACAGCGACTTCCACCGTCGGCGTCGTCAGGATTCCCCCAAGCGACGGCGGCATGCTGCTGCTGGAAGCCATCGATTCGACGAACGTGAGCCTTCATCTCGCGTTGGAGGGCAGCCGCAACTTTCGGCATTTTGAAGGAATCGAGACGAAGCAGGACTTCGTCTTGGCTGCGGACATCGACCAGGATGGGAACTTTCGTCTGAGCGAGGTGGCTGGCTTCTTGAAGGAGATTAGTGGGAAAGGAGCATTCCTCGAAGGGCCGGGGAGGCACTTCGAAGCAGTCAGCTTGTTCACGTTGCAAGCACTGCGGAAGAGCGGCGAGTTGTTGGAGCCCGTAGAACTAGCAGAACGAGCGAGGGAGCAGAGACGGCAGGCGAAGATGACTTCCGCTGCTGAAAGTGCTACTCCTGCTGAGATGAGGGACCGGCGGGCTAGGGGGCAGGGCGAGCAGGGGGCGGAGGCGGCGAGCGAGGCTCCGAACCTCGACGTGAGCGGACCGCCCGTCGAAAGACCGAGGGCTTTGAGCCCCGAAGAGCGACGTGCGGTCATCGAGGAGGAGGCCAAAGCCAATCCTGACGACTTTCTCCACTTAGCCTACGAGCTAGCACTGCCCGACGCCCAAATTCGCTTTCTCAAGTCCCATTTGCAGGAACTTTTGACAACTAAGGAGGCGGCCGACAGGATGGGCGTCTCCGAAGTCTGGGTCAACAAACTCGCCCAAATGGGCAATATCGGCGAGAAGGTAGGGCGGAACTACGCCGTGTTGCCGCAAGAGGTCGAACAGTTTAACCGGCTTAGAGCCGGTGGCTCCGATTCTTGACCCATTCTGCTTCGCCGATAAAACCACTTGACGGCCAGTACGGATATCCATACTATGGATATCCGTACTGGCCGTCGCTGCAATAGAGCCCGCGTGTGTGACCCTTCCTGAAGGCGTTGCTGTCTGGTGCCCGTCCCGCTGTTCCCCAAGTTCCCGCTGGGATGCGTTTCCCATAGTCGCCAGAGTCTTCATTCCTCCCTCGGCTAGGGCTTCAACACGGGAGTGAACCATGCTTGACATCCTCATGGTGACGTACAGGAGTGATGCCTTCGAGCGGCCCGCACTCGACAGCATTCGCTCAAAGACGGACGTCCCCTTCCGGCTGTCCGTCATCGACAACAACACGGAGAACAGGAGCCTCACTCTAATCTGGAACGAATTCGCCAAGCAGTCGTCAGCCGAATACCTCTGCTATGCGAACCCTGACATCCTGTGCGGTGCTGGGTGGGCGAACCGACTGCTCCGGGCGTTCGCCTGCCCCGAGGTCATGGTCGCCAACCCTTCCACCCCATACAACCCCGACACCGCTGGCGACCCGTGCTCACGCCTCCAGGGGCTGATTGCCCCGGAGGTCTTCGACCGCGTCGGTGACATCATCCCCGAGCAGCTTGACATGCTACGCTCCGATTCTCTCTTGCAAATTTGCCATCATGTTCGTCGTATGGTCTGACGCCGCTCGAAGCGGGCCGCGAATCACGGACGGACTGAACCCCAGGCATCACCTCAGGAGGGTCCGATGAAGCAGGGTCACCTTTCTCGCCTTCTTCTCGCCGTGGCCTTGAGCCTCAGCGTTGCCCAGGCCGCCAGGGCACAGGATGAGGGCTGGACGGAGGTCACGGGGTTCGTGCATCCCGAAGACCCCGACACCTTCGTCATCCAGTACGTCTATCACTACGGCGGCACGAACGCCCTGGCCGTTCAGGAGCAGTACACGCCGTTCGGGGTCATCATCGTCACGGACGAGCCCACCGAGGGGAGCACGACGAGCCCCTCGGGTCCGCTCAACCCGAACGCACCCACCCCGCCCCGGAATGGGGCGAGCGACGCCGAAAATGCTGTCGCCGGCGTGATTGTTCAGGGGGGGTACACTGTCGTCCAGCAGCCGAAGCCCATCCCTGCCAACGACCCGTTTCGGACGAAATACCCTAACTCAGATCCGGATTATAAGATCGAAGGCCGTTATTTCGACCTCTACTCACCCCAGAACACTACCCCCGCCGGGAACGTGGCCTCCAACGTCAACGACAAAGCGGGAGGGCAGGTCGACCGGATTATCATCGAGTTCCCTCCGGGCACCACCCCTCAGAGGATTCAAGATGTGATCGATGAAATCCAGGTCTACCGGAACACACCCGACTCGGGGACGCGGAAGAAGCTGGAGGAGATGTGGATCATCAAGCCTGACCGTACCATTGAGAAGATTTTCCCGGGCGGTCGCCTGAGATGAGCCTATAGGCGAGCGAGGCCGAACGTCCAGGAGACTCGGACAAGACCTCTTCGGAGGCCCAAGGCGAGCAGTCCCTCACGGGGTCATGTCCGAGTCATTTTGAATATGCTACGAACCAGTCAAATTCAGAGACGACATTATGTCGATTCAATGGCGAATTCACACCAGCACGCATCGAAGCAAAGACGAGGTTCGGTCATTCCTCTCCACCCTCCCGGGAGCGGGGAAAAGTTCGCAATTCCCCGAGCAACGGGGCGAACTCGTCGAGTTCCGTGGGTGTGCACTGGCCAGCTTCTCTATCCCTGAGTCCTCCGGGGTCGTGGAGAAGAATCTCGGAATCTATGGGTTTCGGGAGACGCTCTGCATCACCTTCAATCCGGTGCGGGGTTCCGACCGGACGGGTTTTCGAGAAACGGTGTACGAGGTCGCCTTCGATTTCGCGAAGTGGGACGAAACCTGCGACATTTACTTTTCGGAGGACGAACGGGGGATTTTCACGCGACGGGGAGGACATCTCCTCATCAACCCCCGCCAGTTCGATGCGGCGGAGCTACGCGAATTGCTCCCGGCCTCGTACGCGACGGCCGACCCGCCGGAACATGCCCTCCAGAAGGCGGGATGGCCACCGGGTGTGTGACCCGGAAACGCCTCCTGCCAACGTTACTCGGCCGCCAAGCAGCGGCCGGAGGAGCCGTTACAAAAACTAGGGTTGAACCGCCCTTGTGAATTTGATTAGAGTCGGTCTCCCGCCATTCATGGCTGCAATCACTCTGGCCATTCTGCTTAGACCCACCACCACATGTGCCAGCCCCAAGGGATTTTGAGATGCCACGTCGCAGGATGCACCTTTCGCTGGAAACCCTCACGAGCCGTGTTCTTCCCGCCGCGTTCACCACGCCGACGGACCCGGGGATTGGGTCGGCTTCAATTCGGCGACCGTGGAGATGGATGACCGGCCGCCCGCACCGGCCGAGGTGTCAAGCACCGACCCAATTGCCACCGCTGCCTTGGCCCCTGCACCTGCCCAGGGCAGCTTCCAAAGCATCGACGAAGTCAAAACTCAGCTCAACAAGAACCCCGATGCCAAGGCACTTCTGGACGCTGCGTCCAGGGATGGGGTTCAAATCCTTTCGGCGGACACGCGGACTGGGGGGAAATTCGACCCGGTCAACAAGATCATCAGAATCGACCCCAATCGGACGACGGACCTCAACGACGCTACATCAGCCCTCCTCTACGAGCTTCTGCGGTACAAATATTCAAAGGACCAACTCAACCTCGACAAGCAGGCCAAGGCCGGGACTCTGACGGCCGACCAGTACGCAACAGAGTGTGAGAGGATTAGTTATGAATATATGCAGGAGCACCATGCCATTGCCGCCAAGGCAGTTCAGGCGGGTAATTGGGCGGCCAGCACGGACACCTACGGAAGGGGCCTGACGCCGCCCAGGTCCTATAGCACCTTCGATAAATATTTGGCGGTCCAGAAAACCAACGGGCATTATCAGAACTTTCTGAATAGATGGCAGAGCCTCCAGCCGTGAGACATCTTCTACGGACGCGGCAGACGGCATCTCCTGCGTCCGTAAACACTCACCGAGGCAAGGGATGGAGGACGGCCATGAGGTGCTTCCCGGTGCTGATGACGGTGGCCATGATGCAGGGCAATCACGTGAACGACGTTTTCAGTGCGAGTCAAGAGCTGGTTGTTCGTGAATGCGTCTACAACGAGACGCCGGGCATCGAGTCGCCCAACAGGGACTTCCGAAGTATCCTCATCGTTCCCGACCCGCTGTCAACCCTCTACCGGGAGCAGCCCAAGGCTGTACTGGCCTTGCTGCTGAAAATTGTCGATGGGAGCAGCCCGAAGGATTCGGTGTTGGCCGCTGGCTATGCGATGTCACTACTGGATGACCCGTCTGCGGGTGTCGTTTGCGTCGAGCATTTCGACAAGGCCACTTACGACAAAGTGGACGAAGATTGGAAGACGACCCCCCGAAAACACTGGATGCGAAAAATCGCGGCGAAGATGCAGGACGACCTGCCTCGCCCGTGAGTTAGAACCAGGGGCTAAGCTCAAGCAAAACGAGGCTGAGAAGGCCAGCTTACGGCTCTCGCTTGTTCTCTGTTCCGACCCCGACGGCCCGCTCATGAGAGTGGTGAGCCGTCGGGGTTTTGATATCCCGCTTCGTCCCGCAAACGGACGTTTCTGGGACACCTGGGGCGAATGGTGGCGGGACCATTCAAAGCCCCCGCGAACTGTTCCTCTACCCGTCTTTAATTCTTCGTCTCAAAACCTTGCCCGTTAGCATAAGTTGTGAGACGGTCTCTCCCAAGCAACTTCGGAGGGGACCATGCTCATCGGCTATGCCAGGGTTTCAACATCTGAACAGAACTTAGATTTTCAATTAGACGCCTTAGACAAGTCCGGTTGTGAAAAAGTGTTCACAGATACCGTGAGCGGGTCAAAGGCAGCGAGGCCCGGACTTGATGAAGCATTATCACACTTAAGAAGTGGTGATACGCTCGTCGTCTGGAGGCTCGACAGATTGGGCCGCTCGCTTCGCCACCTCATCGACACCATCCAGGCATTGAGCGACCGTGGGGTAGGCTTCAAGAGCCTTCAGGAGTCGATTGATACGACGACTCCGGGCGGGAAGCTCGTGTTTCACGTCTTCGGGGCACTCGCGGAGTTTGAACGTGACCTTATACGTGAACGTACTAATGCGGGATTGAAGGCGGCAAGGGCACGCGGGCGGAAGGGGGGAAGGCCCAAGTCCCTCTCCGACAAGCAACGCCAGCAGGCGGTGACGCTCCTCAAAGATTCCTCGAACTCCATCGCCGACATCTGCCGCACATTGAAGATTAGCCGCTCGACCCTGTACCGCTACGTCCCGGGGAAAGATGCAAGCTGATGCGGCGAAGCGGCTTGTGGTAGAATAAAAGCGGCAACCAGGAGGAGCGGTCATGGAACAGAAAGTCATTGAAGGAACGTGGGAAGAAGTCACCCGGAGGGGCCAGGAGCTGGCCGGCCATCGAGTCCGCGTCACCGTGCTCGATGACTTGGCCCTCCCCAACGCCACCAACGGTAACCACGCCGACGAGGCAACGGAAACGACCGCCTTTGACGTGCTGAGCAGGGCGGGGCTCATCGGCTGCCTCAAGGGTGGCCCCACCGACCTCGCCACCAACCCGGACCACATGGAAGGCTTCGGGGGTGAGTAAGCGGGCCGTCGTCGATACGGGCCCCTTGGTCGCCATCGTCCGCGACCGAGAGGAGGCCCACGCCCGCTGCGTTGCGATGCTCAAGGGACTCCGCTCGCCGCTCCTGACCTGCTGGCCGGTCATCACCGAAGCCGCGTGGCTCCTCCGTCGCGAGCCAGGAGCGATGAAGGTAATTGATGGGTTGGTGTCGAGCGGGGCCGTTCGTCTCGTTGAACTCGATACCCAGGCCCTTTCGTGGGCCGTGGCGTTCATGGAGAGTTACGCATCGCTCGGTGCCCAGCTCGCCGACGCGGCCCTGATGTTCCTCGCGGAGCGAGAGGGTATCGAGACGGTCTTTATCCTCGACCGGCGGGATTTCGGCGTCTACCGCACGAGCGACGGC
>MWWB01000355.1_pt1 | contig 11262 bp, 12 predicted proteins | sample 1047291 | NCBI WGS metagenome assembly MWWB01 (sample SAMN06349976, study PRJNA376086) | soil metagenome | isolation source: MS4-1 sample Antarctic (ecotone) soil | place: Antarctica | reverse complement strand
AAGTCGCGTCTTGTTTACATTGTTTTTGATTCAAATTGCCGCAAAGAAATTAACGCGAACGTATTTTACGCCCGCGTAAGATTCGCGCAGCTCCTGCGATCTAAAGGTGCAGCCGTGCGTCTGGTGGATTTACCGCAAATCGAAGGCGTCAACGGCGTTGATGATTTGCTTGGGTATTACGAAAACGAATCGGGCGCTGAGGCTGCAATCGAAAAGGTCTGGCAGTTGTTCGAACAAGCCGAAATCTTTGCGTCGGCGACGAATTTTATTGTTACCGACGCGGGCGTTTTTCATAAAATCACGGCGAGGGATAAGGACGGCAAACAGAAAACCGAGACTAATTTCGTATGCTCGAAGCTTGAAATCACGGCGCAGACCAGAGACGACCGCGGATCGAATTGGGGGCGGCTCTTGCAATGGCAGGACAACGACGGGCGCGAACATAATTGGGCGATGCCGTCTTCGTTGCTTTCCGGCGACGGGAATGAAGTTCGGGCGAGACTACTTTCCGAAGGCTTGCTTATTTCACCGCAGCGCAAGGCGCAGGCGCTTTTATCCGATTACCTCCAAACCTACGAAACTTTTCAAAAAATAACGTGCGTCCCGCGAATTGGATGGCACAACGGCGCTTATATTCTGCCGAATGAAACGATAACCAAAGACGAAGCCCAGGAAACGATTGTTTTTCAGTCCGACTTGTTCGCGGGTGAAAAATTAACCACATCGGGAACGCTCGCCGAATGGCAACAGCACGTTGCGCGGCTGTGTGCCGGTAATTCTCGCCTAAGTTTCGCCGTATCTTGCGCCTTCGCGTCGGTCCTGCTCGGTATTTTAGACGAGGACGGCTTTGGCGTGCATTACCGTTCGCCGTCATCGCTCGGTAAAACGACAACCTTGTTGACGGCTGGAAGTGTTTTCGGCGGATCGCGTGAGAACGGGTTTCTTGACAGCTGGAAGGCTACCGACAACAGCTTCGAAGCCGTCGCCGAAGCTCATAACGATGGTCTGCTCTGTCTTGACGAGATAGGCGAGTGCGACCCGTTCAAAGTCGCCTCAATCGTTTATATGCTCGGCAACAAAACCGGAAAAGGCAGGATGAACCGAGGCGCAGCGCTAAGGAAGCGTTATTCATGGAACGTCCTTTTTCTCTCAAGCGGCGAGATGTCGCTCGGCGATATTTTGACGCAAACCGGGCAGAAAATCCGCGGCGGACAAAACGTCCGGTTGATTGATATTGAAGCCGACGCCGGGAAAGGATTGGGACTGTTTGAAACTCTCCACGACTTCAAGACGGCGCATGAACTGGCGGACGCTTTGCGCGAAAACTCGAAGCAATTTTACGGCACGGCGATTCGTGAACTTTTGCGGGGACTTGTAAAAGAAGACTTCGCCGTCATTAAGGAACGCTGGCGCGTCTACAAGACAAGATTTCTCGAATCCGTCTTACCTGAAAATGCGGGCGGCGAAGTCAAACGAGTGACAACCAAGTTCGCACTCGCCGCTTTTGCCGGAGAGTGCGCAAGGGAAATAACTGGATGGAAGGTTGGCGAAGCGTCAGAGGCGTGTCAGACAATTTTTGCAGCATGGCTTGGTAATCAGTCGGCAAGCGCACCGTCCGACGCTGAAAACGCCGTCAAACAAGTTCGCGTATTTCTCGAAGCCCACGGTTTAAGCCGGTTTCAAGAAACCGATAACACTTTGGGCGTTGTAATTAACCGCGTCGGTTTTCGTCGCAGGGCGTCCGGCACCGACGAAATTGGCGAATATTTAATTCTGCCCGAAAGTTTCCGCACCGAGGTCTGCAAGGGATTTGATCCTAAATTTGTTGCCAACGTTTTAGCGGAACGCGGGTATTTACAAAAATCCAGCGACAACAAAAATTTACAAAACGCCCGTCTGCCCGGAGTTGGGCAGACTCGCGTTTACGTTATCAATTCAGGAATATTTGATCGGGACGGCGAGAAACAATGAATGTTACACCTGTTACACCTTAAAAAAAAGAGGTGTAACAGGCTAAGTCTAATAAAATCAACGATGTTACACCGTTACACTTGTTACACTTCAAAATATACCCTTTCTCCTGCAAGGTATTTTAATAATATTCGCAGCCGCGAGTGTTCGCCGGGTGAGAAGTCAAACTTGTCGTTTTTGAGTGTAACAGGTGTAACAGGTGTAACAGTGTTGTAAACAAAGGAGTTAAGCCTGTTACACCTAAGAAAAGAAGCGTGTAACAGGTGTAACAAGGGCAAAACCCGGAAACAGAAATTGAAGTAATGAATCTGTATAAATGCAAATTTACTGCGGGGGAACTGTGAAATTATGGCAAATATAAAAAACCTCAAACCATTCAAAAAAGGTGAAGATGAACGCCGAAACACTTTAGGACGACCGAAAAAAACACTCTTGAGTGAAGCCATTCGCGAGCAACTTGCCGAAGTGATGCCGGGCGCGTCGGAACAAACCTTTGCCGAAGGGATTGCTAAAACCTTAGTAAATTTAGCGTTTGCCGGCGACGTTGCTGCGGCTCGTGAGCTTGCCGACAGAAGCGAGGGCAAACCGAAACAAGCGATTGACCTTGACCTTGACTTACAACTTGACTGGCGAACAGAGGCGCAAAAATTCGGGCTAACAAAAAATGACATTCTCAATGAAACAAAATTGCTCATTGCCGGACTCGATTTTAGCGACGGCGACGAAGCAAGCAATTGAACGGCAACTTGACCGGGAAAAGTTCGATGCCGTGTTAATGGCGGAACGGGCTGGCATTACGGCGGACCGGTGGCAAAGCGACTTGCTGCGGTCCGACGCCCGGCAGATGATTTTGAATTGTTCAAGACAAAGCGGTAAAAGCACAATTAGCGCGGTTTTAGCTGTTCACGAAGCGATTTACACGCCCGGCTCACTCACGCTTTTACTTGCGCCAAGCCTAAGGCAATCGCAGGAATTATTTCGCAAGGTAAAAGATATTTTTGTTGCCCTGCAGTCGCCATACACGCCGCAAATAGCCGAAGAATCGAATTTGCGTTTGGAACTCGACAACGGTTCGCGAATCGTTAGTTTGCCCGGCACTGAGGCGACGGTTCGAGGTTATAGCAATGTCGGTTTGTTGGTTGTTGACGAAGCGGCGATTTGTGGAGATTCGCTGTTTTTTAGTATTAAACCGATGTTAGCCATCTCCGGCGGCAAAATCGTTTTATTATCCACGCCACGCGGCAAACGCGGCTTTTTCTTCGATGTTTGGTCAAACGGCGGCGACGATTGGAATCGCACGCGCATAACAGCAACCGAGTGTTCGCGCATTGGTGCGGACTGGTTGGCGCGTGAGAAGGCAGCAACGCCGGACTTCTGGTTTCGGCAAGAGTTTTTGTGCCAGTTTGTCGAAAACATTGATTCGGTTTTTTCTTACGCCGACATTCACGCGGCGATTGACCCGAATGTTAAACCACTTATTTTCTTATAAAGGGAGATGTTTTTATGAATACTTACAAAACCGCAGCCGAGCTTGCATTAGAGGACGAGTTATCACGACCGGTTTACTACTGCGGCTTGGACTTGGGGCAAGCGCAAGATTTCAGCGCATTTTGCACACTGGAGCGGTTAGGGACAAACATTGATAATTATATTTATCAATGCCGGTTTCTTCACAGGTGGCAACTAAAAACGCGATATACGGATATTGTCGAGGACGTTTTGAAGTGGACAAACAGCCCGACAGTCACAAAAAATGTGCAGCATCGCACTATTTTAGCCGTTGACCAGACCGGCGTCGGCGCGGGTGTTGTTGACCTTTTCCGGCGGTCGGAGATGCGGAGCAAACTTGTTCCAATAATGATAACCGCCGGTTCGCAAGTGACGCAGGATTCTTATTCGATAAAAATCCCGAAACGCGAACTGGCCGGCGCGGTTGCGGTTGCCCTACAGAACCACACATTAAGAATCTCACCGGAACTCCCGCTTTCCGAAACGTTAGTTAAAGAATTAGAAAACTTCAACGCAAAAACCACAGACGCCGGGCACGATGGCTACGGCGCGGCGATGGATTGGAGAGTTGGTCACAATGACGACTTGGTTTTGTCGGTTTCGATGGCGTTATGGTGTGCAGCCAACGGCATCCGACCGGCTAAATTTTACAGCTTTTGAGAATTAAAAAACTCAAATTAAATACAAAATAGGAGAAATAAATGACAAATAATAATGATGAACTGGCAGTTCAAACACTCACCAACGAAATAGAAAGAATCAACGAATTGTTGGCGAAACTTCAATACGAATTTGCCGACTTTCAAAACCGAATGACGATTGCCGCAACCGATGGCGATTCGGCTTCAATGATTAGTTTGCAAAAACGACAGGCGGATTTACCGCTTGAAATAAAGGCGACTGAAATTCTAGTTCTGAATCTTCGCCTTCAGCGCTTGGAAATGCAAAAACCGACCCTTGTCGCAGCCCGACAAGCCACTCACGAGCCATTGCAGAAGGCAATTATCGAGCGCGATAATGCACTCAAACAATTCAACATATTGAGCGCAAACGCTGCTAACGCGCACGAAAATGTGAGGCAAAATTCCACCGAAATTGGCGAGCTTACACGCGAACGAGACCGCCTTATTTATCAAACAAAAACCGCCAGCCGATAGGAGAAAACAATGAACACTATATTCAAAACTGGAAAAGATAAAAAAGAATTTATGCGTATTTTTCGCAAAATAACAATGTCCGGCGATATTAACGATGACCGCGCGATTGAAATTCTATTGCGCGATTATCCGCATTTCTTTCATCAGCCGACAGAGAACGACCTTCTGCAAATCTCCCGTTCAGAACTGAATGACGAGATTCGCCAGCGTGCGCGTGCGGGTGTGCAAACAAACAGACTTGCCGGCGGCATCTTTACTAACGTCCTACCGACAGACAAAAACCCCCTCTAAAGCCGCCGAACATCCGCCGATAATCACACAGCGCATAAAGAAGCCGTGAGTTTTAACGCTCACGGCTTCTTTTGTTTTTGTATTTTTTCTCTCCCTTATTGAATAGTCTCCGAGTTTAAAGCATTGTCGGAGTCTCGAAGTCTGCCCAAAAACTTGTCGGCGACTTCATACCAATTGACCCTGCCGAGCGCTGCGCCGAGTAAATCTCCGTAAACAACTTGCACCACCGGCGCATTCCGGTTGATTTCACGTTTAATCTCGTTCGCCAATTCTTGAGTATCAAACTCAAAGTCTTGTGCCATTGTTCGCCAATAGAGAAAAACGTTAGGCTCGTGTCTAATTGCCATAAAGACCGCTTCGGTTTCATCGTTTGTATATTCATGTTCCATTATTTCTCCTTTGTTTAATTTTGCCAAAAGCCGCAAGTTTTACGCTCACGGCTTCTTTGAAGAAGGAGATTATTCTGTTTGAACTAAGTAATGTAAAAACTGAATAGAACGCAAAATCCAGAAAAGCCGCAAGTTTGACGCTCGCGGCTTTCTATCTTTATCCTACGCGCCCGCGGGCTGGTCTCAACACAATTACCAATGGTAATGATTTCACCTCTTTATCCTACGCGCGCGCGGGTGAATTGTATTTGTAGAGAAACGGAATCCGTTTCTCTACTCTTTACCTACGTGCCAGATAGCTTATGATAAGGCGGTTTATCGAAAGATATTTTTACTCTTCGCGCCGTTTCTACTCACCTCGCAAAAAGGAAGCCGCAAGTTTGTCGCTCGCGGGCGAGACACTTGATAAATTCCAATCAAAAACCGACATTCACGCGCCTAAGTCAATTTGTTTAACCTGTGGTACGTTTTTATTGTGCGGGGCTAGTGTTGGTATGTCTTGAAATGGATAAAGCCGCGAGTTTTTACGCTCGCGGCTAAACCGTGTATTTGCTTCGACATACATAGCTTTAATCTGTTGTAGTGATGCCAAAAATCGTATTGTTGAAATTCATCTACTTGCCGCTATCGCCAACTGAGCACTCTGTAAGTTTGACCGTATCTTCGACGCTAGCAAAGCCAACTTGCGCGCCCCCTGTTCATCCTCTTCACTCAGGCGAGGGATTACAGTTTCAATTCGTGCCGCAAGCCGCAAACGGTCATTCTCTGGGAAGCGTTTAAGTTTTTCATCACAGGTGTCCCAAAATTTCATAACGCCAAACGGATAGTTGAACAATTCCGACGGAAGCGAACTTAGATAAGCAAGCGTCCGATGTTTTACTTTGCCATTCTCACGATAACTTTCAATCACCGAGAATTGAAATATATGACAGTGGCGTAACATACTAAATCGTGTGTTTACTTTGATATACATAGCTTTAATCTGTTGTAGGGATGCTAAAATCGTTTGGTTTAATTATAGCATCACTACAAAGAAAGCCGCAAGTTTTTACGCTCACGGCTTTTCATCTTTTTACTAAAACACTTTTTATGCCGTTTGCCGTTGCCGTGCGAGTCCAACGTGAAGCGATAAAGCGGCGGCGGCGTGATAGCAAGGCAAGCCTCTTTCCGAAGCCTTACACGTGCATTCGACAAGCTTGTAATTGTTATCTGAGCGTCGGCATATCACGGTGTAGAAACCGCCTTTGCTGCCCGAAACGCGATAACGTCCGAAGCGGTCAAACTCGACACGCGGGCGAAGTTTTTTTGCTTTGGCGATTGCCTTTTTTAACTGCTCGATTCCTTTCAATATGAACATTTTTGTTTTCCTTCCTTAATTTAAGATTTGTAATTCGTTACTACATTAAAGATACTACATTAAAAGTAGTAACATTACAAGCTAATAATACAAGTAATGTAAGAAAATGCTATTTTATTTGTAGTATTTGAAAAATAATGCTATTTTTCTTGTATGATTGAATCAAGAATAAAAGAGATAGCCGCGAGCAAAGGAATAAGAAGTTCTTACGGCTTGCAAAAGGCTTTAGATATTGCGCCAAGCAATGCTTTACGCCTTTGGAATGGAGAGGTTACACGCTTTTCAGTCGAAATTTTAGACAAGCTGTGTGAGACGTTTAGCGTTGGTGTTGGTGATTTGCTTGTTTATCGGAAAGGTGGAAATGTAATACAGAATAAAGATTCAATTTCTGCTAATACTTCTAATGTAGTTGAAACGCCTGTAATCGCTCGGACAATTTCAAAGTCTGCGAGAGGTATGCTTTCAACCGTAGAAGCTGCCGAACGGCTCGGAGTGAGCCGAAAAAGCGTTAATGATTACATTATCAGCGGTAAATTAAAGGCGGCGAAGGGAAAAGGAAATCACAATTATATAAGTGAAATAGATTTACAGGAATTTATAAATAATCGGTAATGGATTCTGTTTCTTGACGCGCAGTTAAGAAAGAATTAAATTTGATTCAGATTTTTTGATATTTAAAGAACGAAACGCCGCGAAGTTGGAAGCTTCACGGCATTTCTAAAACTTTTAACCGATAGCGGCGGTTAGGTTCTAAATTCAATTTAAGGTTTTTTTCTAAAATTGTCAATTTTTGCCTAATCCCACAAAAGGCAGTTTTGACAAATCAATTTTCAAAATTAAATAAACACTGCGCGCTGGGCTACGGCGAAGATTTCAGTTGCTTTTTTTTAGAGACCTGTGCAATAATTCCCATTGCTGGTCGGAAGTCCAGCAATGAAGTGAGCCGTAATATTTTTGCGGTTACTTCAAGTAAGAAAAATTTAGAGACGCCAAGCGCAAAAATTGAGACCTTCAGTTTTTGCGCTTTTTTTTGGCTTAAATTCAGTATGAAAACAGAAAAATTAGAACGAAAGCAAAATTTTATCGAGGTGTTCGACAAATCGAAAACCGTTGCGGAAGCGTGTCGAATCACTGGAACTGCACCATCAACATTTTATTTTTTTCTAAAGGCAGACGACGATTTCCGGCGACAGGTTTTGGAAAAACGCCGCGAACATTTATCGGAACAAATAGCGGAGACAGTTTAAAATTAAAGGAGATCTAAATGACAATTAAAAACAATAACGCGCCAATCCCGGACAGGAATGACGCGCTAAATAAAAAAGGTAAACCAAATGAACGATTTAATCTTAACCCAAAACCACGCGCTTTTCAATATAAATGTTCATTCTGTTGGCGCGAACTCCTAGAAAAATTCGTTGGAGGTGTGCGATGACTGATAAAAAACCGCTTACCCCAGACGATTTAGAGAACTTAGCGGCGTCGTTTATTACGCCCGAACTTGCGCATAAAGCCCATTTGTTTCGCGTTTCGGACGGTGAAGGGCGGGCGCTGGTTGGCAACGATTTTTTGGACTGCTCCGGCGTCGCCTACCCTTTTCGCGCTCCGAACGGAAACGGAAACGGAAACGCCGTCGCCTACGCTATTCGCCGCGACAACCCGGAGACTGACGAAACCGGGAAACCGAAGCGGAAATATCTTTATGAGAAAGGTTTCCGTAACCACGTTTACTACGCAACCAATATAACCGACAACGACTTGGAAAACGTCGAGATGCCGCTCGTTTTTTCTGAAGGCGCGAAGAAATGTCTCGCCCTCGAACGCATGCAGACGGAAGGCGGAAAGAAGTTTCGGGCAATGTCTCTGGCAGGCGTCAACAGTTTTAAAACTGCAAGCTATAAAACTACGGACTCAAACGGAAACCGCATTGACAAAAAAGACATCATTGAGGACCTACACAATATAAAATTTGCGGACGGCGAAAAGTCGCGTCTTGTTTACATTGTTTTTGATTCAAATTGCCGCAAAGAAATTAACGCGAACGTATTTTACGCCCGCGTAAGATTCGCGCAGCTCCTGCGATCTAAAGGTGCAGCCGTGCGTCTGGTGGATTTACCGCAAATCGAAGGCGTCAACGGCGTTGATGATTTGCTTGGGTATTACGAAAACGAATCGGGCGCTGAGGCTGCAATCGAAAAGGTCTGGCAGTTGTTCGAACAAGCCGAAATCTTTGCGTCGGCGACGAATTTTATTGTTACCGACGCGGGCGTTTTTCATAAAATCACGGCGAGGGATAAGGACGGCAAACAGAAAACCGAGACTAATTTCGTATGCTCGAAGCTTGAAATCACGGCGCAGACCAGAGACGACCGCGGATCGAATTGGGGGCGGCTCTTGCAATGGCAGGACAACGACGGGCGCGAACATAATTGGGCGATGCCGTCTTCGTTGCTTTCCGGCGACGGGAATGAAGTTCGGGCGAGACTACTTTCCGAAGGCTTGCTTATTTCACCGCAGCGCAAGGCGCAGGCGCTTTTATCCGATTACCTCCAAACCTACGAAACTTTTCAAAAAATAACGTGCGTCCCGCGAATTGGATGGCACAACGGCGCTTATATTCTGCCGAATGAAACGATAACCAAAGACGAAGCCCAGGAAACGATTGTTTTTCAGTCCGACTTGTTCGCGGGTGAAAAATTAACCACATCGGGAACGCTCGCCGAATGGCAACAGCACGTTGCGCGGCTGTGTGCCGGTAATTCTCGCCTAAGTTTCGCCGTATCTTGCGCCTTCGCGTCGGTCCTGCTCGGTATTTTAGACGAGGACGGCTTTGGCGTGCATTACCGTTCGCCGTCATCGCTCGGTAAAACGACAACCTTGTTGACGGCTGGAAGTGTTTTCGGCGGATCGCGTGAGAACGGGTTTCTTGACAGCTGGAAGGCTACCGACAACAGCTTCGAAGCCGTCGCCGAAGCTCATAACGATGGTCTGCTCTGTCTTGACGAGATAGGCGAGTGCGACCCGTTCAAAGTCGCCTCAATCGTTTATATGCTCGGCAACAAAACCGGAAAAGGCAGGATGAACCGAGGCGCAGCGCTAAGGAAGCGTTATTCATGGAACGTCCTTTTTCTCTCAAGCGGCGAGATGTCGCTCGGCGATATTTTGACGCAAACCGGGCAGAAAATCCGCGGCGGACAAAACGTCCGGTTGATTGATATTGAAGCCGACGCCGGGAAAGGATTGGGACTGTTTGAAACTCTCCACGACTTCAAGACGGCGCATGAACTGGCGGACGCTTTGCGCGAAAACTCGAAGCAATTTTACGGCACGGCGATTCGTGAACTTTTGCGGGGACTTGTAAAAGAAGACTTCGCCGTCATTAAGGAACGCTGGCGCGTCTACAAGACAAGATTTCTCGAATCCGTCTTACCTGAAAATGCGGGCGGCGAAGTCAAACGAGTGACAACCAAGTTCGCACTCGCCGCTTTTGCCGGAGAGTGCGCAAGGGAAATAACTGGATGGAAGGTTGGCGAAGCGTCAGAGGCGTGTCAGACAATTTTTGCAGCATGGCTTGGTAATCAGTCGGCAAGCGCACCGTCCGACGCTGAAAACGCCGTCAAACAAGTTCGCGTATTTCTCGAAGCCCACGGTTTAAGCCGGTTTCAAGAAACCGATAACACTTTGGGCGTTGTAATTAACCGCGTCGGTTTTCGTCGCAGGGCGTCCGGCACCGACGAAATTGGCGAATATTTAATTCTGCCCGAAAGTTTCCGCACCGAGGTCTGCAAGGGATTTGATCCTAAATTTGTTGCCAACGTTTTAGCGGAACGCGGGTATTTACAAAAATCCAGCGACAACAAAAATTTACAAAACGCCCGTCTGCCCGGAGTTGGGCAGACTCGCGTTTACGTTATCAATTCAGGAATATTTGATCGGGACGGCGAGAAACAATGAATGTTACACCTGTTACACCTTAAAAAAAAGAGGTGTAACAGGCTAAGTCTAATAAAATCAACGATGTTACACCGTTACACTTGTTACACTTCAAAATATACCCTTTCTCCTGCAAGGTATTTTAATAATATTCGCAGCCGCGAGTGTTCGCCGGGTGAGAAGTCAAACTTGTCGTTTTTGAGTGTAACAGGTGTAACAGGTGTAACAGTGTTGTAAACAAAGGAGTTAAGCCTGTTACACCTAAGAAAAGAAGCGTGTAACAGGTGTAACAAGGGCAAAACCCGGAAACAGAAATTGAAGTAATGAATCTGTATAAATGCAAATTTACTGCGGGGGAACTGTGAAATTATGGCAAATATAAAAAACCTCAAACCATTCAAAAAAGGTGAAGATGAACGCCGAAACACTTTAGGACGACCGAAAAAAACACTCTTGAGTGAAGCCATTCGCGAGCAACTTGCCGAAGTGATGCCGGGCGCGTCGGAACAAACCTTTGCCGAAGGGATTGCTAAAACCTTAGTAAATTTAGCGTTTGCCGGCGACGTTGCTGCGGCTCGTGAGCTTGCCGACAGAAGCGAGGGCAAACCGAAACAAGCGATTGACCTTGACCTTGACTTACAACTTGACTGGCGAA
>MWWB01000354.1_pt1 | contig 11305 bp, 10 predicted proteins | sample 1047291 | NCBI WGS metagenome assembly MWWB01 (sample SAMN06349976, study PRJNA376086) | soil metagenome | isolation source: MS4-1 sample Antarctic (ecotone) soil | place: Antarctica | reverse complement strand
TATGAATTCCATAGCTGACCTGCAGAAATACAAAGAGATACTTTCACGCAGAGGATACAATGAAGTAGACATTCAGAATATTTTCCACAAGAACTGGATCCGTTTTCTTAATAAGGCATGGGAATAAAAAGGATTTCTTTAGCGATAGTTGTACTTGGTTTTATTAACAGTAAAAAATAACACAAAATCTTCATGGCTGATAACAATTATGGTTTTAAGACCTTTTTAAGTAAAGGAGGAGGCCAGAATTAAATTAAAAAAACTTTATCCGTCAATTAACGATTAACATAACACTAGTTTCCTTTCATTATTAGAAATCTACCAGTAAACTTGTCATTGGCAGATGAAAAGATCATTAACTAAGGCCGCCAAGACTCTGTACTTGGGATGCTTTTCATTGACTGTTTTGTAAGATTGTATCATAAATGTAAATAAAAGTAACATTCAGTGAATGCTATCAAATGTAAATTTGTTAGGAACGCTCCCAAGCTCGTGCAGAGACGACTTGAGCGGTATTGACAATATGATTTCAATCCGGCATTAGGTGGAACTTTTTTCACAAACCCAACTTTAATTTAAATAATAACCTAACATTAATTGCTCTCGAATCTTAAAATTATTCTAACATAGATACAGGGTTGCTTTATGGTTGGTGTGTTAGTAGCCGGGGTAATAAATTCAATGCACTGCCCTTATGTAAAAACAAGTAAATTATTTAAGTGGTAACCAATAAGAAAATGCGTTTCCTTAATACTTTCTCCCCTATAAAAAAAGCGACATGCCACCTGCTTACTGTTTTATTACTTGCAAGTGCCTGTTCCACAAAACACTATCCTGAGCCACTCACGCCTGAACAAGCGCTCAAAAGTTTCAAGTTAAATAATGATTTTAATATAGAGATATTTGCAACCGAGCCATTTGTTCAAGACCCTGTAGATATGGTTTTTGATGAAGAAGGTAAGGCTTATGTTGTAGAAATGCCTGACTATCCTTATCCCCCCAAAGATGGAAAAGGAGCAGGACGTATTCGTTTGCTGATGGATACTAGTGGAGATGGAAGGATTGACAAATCTATCATATTTGTGGACAGTATTTCTGAGGCTACAAGTATATTGCCTTGGAAAGGAGGATTGATAGTTACAGCGGCTCCATACATCTTGCATTTAACAGATACCAATGGCGATTTTCGAGCAGACATCAAAGAAATCTTGTTCTCCGGTTTCTTCAATCAAAACTCAGAGGCGCAAATCACTTCTCTCCGTTTTGGCATTGATAATTGGATATATGCAAACAATCGTGGACACGATGGCCTGATAAATTTTATCCGCAAAGCTCACGCTCCACCTATTTCAGTACGGGGTGCAGATTTCAGGTTTCGGCTGGACCGTAACAAGTTTGAACCGGAAACCGGCCCTGGCCAATTTGGTCAAACCATCGATGAGTGGGGTCATCGATTTTTTACTGAAAACACCATACACCTTCAGCAAGCCATTATTCCCTGGCGATATTTACATCGTCATCCTTACCTGCCATCAACTACAGCTGTTGTAAATATTTCTGATCATGATCCGATCATGTATCAGGAAACGCCACCTCCTTATTGGCGGGCAGAACGAACCAGCCGGCGTAATAAACAATACCAGGAACACAAACTCACCCGTGTTGAATATGCAGAAGACCATTTTACCGGAGCTTCGGGGGGAACCATATACATGGGGGATGCATTTCCAAAAGAATACTATGGAAATGTTTTTACCGGTGATGTAGCAGGAAATCTTGTTCACAGAGACGTGCTTACGCTCATGCCAGATAGTACCACGTTTGTAGCAAAGCGAGGCGGCACAGAGAAAGACAGAGAATTTCTTTCTTCCACAGATCCATGGTTCCGTCCTGCAAATTTTACGGTTGGGCCTGATGGTTACCTGTATGTGATAGACATGTACAGGCAGCATATTGAGACACCTGTATCCATACCGGAAGATCTGCAGTCCGATATGGATTTTCTTCGTGGCAGCGACAAAGGCAGGATCTATCGCATCGTTCCTAAAAAACGAAATTCAGTAAAATCAATCTCAGTCAACCTTAAAAATATGCAAAGCGCTCAGTTGGTTGAGCAACTTGCTTCTGCCAATCAATGTTTGGCAACACAGGCACAAAAGCTTTTGCTGGAGCGACAGGATGCATCTGTTGTTCCATTGGTAAAGTCAATGTTTACAAATCATCAGAAGCCTATTGCACGTGTGCATGCTTTGTTTGTATTAGAAGGGCTTAATGCACTTGATGCTTTACTTGTTAAGCAGGCGTTGAAGGATATTAATCCTAATATAAGGGAAAATGCACTCATCCTTTCTGAACGTTATCCTGAACATTTGCCCCTGCTAATTGAAGGAACAAATGATTCTATAGCTCGGGTAGCAAAGCAGGCAACTTTAAGTTTAGGTGAATTTAAGTCACCTAAAGTGATACCGGCACTTGCCGCAGTAGTAGAGAAACAATGGAGAGATCGCTGGTTTAGGATGGCTGTATTAAGTTGTGATGCGGGATCATCTGTTGAATTACTCGTGTTGATAGCAAATGAGGGTGAGTTCTTCAAAGAATATCAACTTGAAAAAGCTTCTTTTCTTGAAGATCTTTCATACATAATTTCTTTTCGCAACCGGCCAGGAGAAATACTCCGCCTGATGAAACTCATATCAGTTTCTTTCAAACCGGACAACCGATGGCAGCTTGCTGCATTAACAGGTATAAGCAAAGGTTTGAAGAAGTTGGATACCAAGCCTCTTTCTGATCCCCAATTGAACGAAGTATTGCAGAATTTACAAAACAGTACTGGCAAAGAAATACAGGATACTATTAATGCAGTAAGAAAATTATTACAGGAATGATTGGCTTTTGACATGATCAATTTTTTATAAAGAGAGGAGTATGAGGAGCTGATATAGCCGAAAGATCAGAACGGATACACTGCAATAAATCATAATGATTTAAATGATTCTCTAAGCTAACAACAATGGATAGCACATTTTCAAGACGAAAATTTATTCAGAAAAATATTTTTCAGTCATTAGTTTTTTTAGGAGTTGGGGTGATGTTAAATGCTTGCGATCAAAAGCAAGCCACCGAGCAACATGATACAAAAGAGGTTGGGGCTGATCCATGTAACAATTTATCAGGGCTTAGTGAAATAGATCTTAATGCCAGAAAAAAGTTGGGTTACGTAAAAGAATCACCCATAGCAGACAGAACCTGCGACAAATGTAAATTATGGTTGCCTCCGGCTGCGGGTAAACAATGTGGTGGATGTATGCTTTTTAAAGGACCTGTGTATCCTGCCGGGTATTGTATTTATTGGGCGGCTCCCGATGGGTAAATCTAAAGCATCAATAGCATGTACAATGTCAAATAAGAAATATTCAAGACGTGAATTTATAAAACGCAGGGCTCTTGCAGGCATTGGCGCAACACTAGGCATTGGTATTTCATCGTCCCTGTTGGCGAACCTGCATTTACAACTATCTGCTCCACTGCTGCATCAAAACGAACCCATTATTGATATTCATCAGCATGTACATTACAGTGGCCGTAGCGATAAACTATTGCTGGCTCATCAAAGCGCTATGGGCGTTACCAAAACTATATTATTACCGGCAGGACGCCCAGTTAATTCAGCAACTACACATTATGGGTTCTCTAATGGATTGGAAGCAGAGGCTTTTGGTAATGAGGCATGTTACAAATTTGCACAGGATCATTCGAATGAATTTACTTTTGGGGCCTGCGAAGTGCCCGACATAACAGGGGCAACTGCAGAAATAGAAAAATATTTAAAACTGGGTGCGAGGGTAATTGGAGAGCTTAAGTTTGGTATTAAATGCGATTCAAAACCTATGCAAAAAATATATAAACTTGCTGAAGAATATGATGTGCCCGTTCTAATGCATTGGCAATACAAAAAGTACAATTACAACTTTAGCAGATTTCATAAAATGCTTAAGAAATATCCTAAAGTAAATTTTATTGGACATGCGCAAACATGGTGGGCTAATGTTGACAAAAATCATAAAGATCAAAGCATTTTGTATCCTAAAACAAAAGTCATTACAGGAGGATTGACAGACAGGTTGCTGAGTGATTATTCAAATATGTTTGGAGACCTTTCAGCCGGTTCAGGCTTAAATTCCTTATTGCGCGATGAAGATCATGCCAAAACATTTATTGAGCGTCATCAAAACAAACTTATGTATGGCAGCGATTGTTCAGACCGTATTGGCATAGGACCAGAATGCCAGGGCACGCAAACAATCGCGGCTATCCGTAAGCTTTCTGCAAACCAAGAAATTGAAAGGAAAGTGCTGTATGAGAATGCTAAAAGGATATTTAAATTATAGTATTATATCTGATGAGTTAATGCCATGATATTATAATGAGTTTGTCAACTAAATATAGAGTATGTTAAATACATTTAAATGATTGCAGTCCAACGCTGCTTTACAGCCTGCTAAGATATCATTTGGATCTGGACATGAAGAATACTGGTAAATGTATGCAAGCCAGCTGAAAAAATTCAACAAAAAACTGATCCTATAGAATTACCCGGTTTCAGAAATGCGATGAAAGATAAAAGTTTAAAATGTTACGTCACCGGATCTTTGCCATGCTCTGAAAATTATATTGGCTTGTGCTAATATTAGATTCTTACAGCTAAGGTTTCGAATTTAAATAGGAAATTAGCAGCAGCATAATTATTTTTTTTTATGAAAAACAATTTCACCCGTCGTCAATTTATACAGACCACATCAACTATTGCCATTGGTTTAGGTTTAGAACCCGGCTTTCAGAAACTATACGGGCAAAATAAATTTGATCATGAGGGAAGAGTTGGTATTATTGGCCTGGATACCTCTCATAGCGTGGCTTTTACCACGGCGCTTAATGGTCCTGCTGCACTTAAGGAATTCAAAGGGTATAAAGTAGTTGCGGCATATCCTAAAGGCAGTAATGATATAGAATCATCCACTAAAAGAATTCCGGGTTATACAGAAGACGTAAAAAAAGTAGGTGTTGAGATAGTCAATTCAATAGAAGAGTTACTCAAAAAAGTGGATGTTGTACTACTTGAAACAAATGATGGCCGTCCCCATTTAGAACAGGCTTTAATGGTATTAAAATCTGGTAAGCCTATGTTTATCGATAAGCCTGTTGCTGCTTCATTAAGAGATACAATTGCTATATACGATACTGCAAAAAAATATAATGTGCCTATATTTTCTTCATCATCTTTACGATATATGGAAAGTGTTCAGGATGTTGTAAAAGGGAGGGTAGGTGAAGTGTTTGGAGCAGATACTTTCAGTCCTGCTACGATAGAAAAAACCCATCCTGATTTATTTTGGTACGGCATACATGGGGTAGAAATATTGTTTACAGTGATGGGTGCAGGTTGTAAGAACGTAGTCCGTATAAATACAAATGATACGGATATTGTAGTAGGTACATGGAAAGATGGAAGAGTTGGTACATTTAGGGGAACACGTACTGGAAAGCATGATTATGGCGGAACTGTTTATGGCGCAAAAGGTAATGTTTCTTTAGGACCATTTAAAGGGTATGAGAATTTATTGTTGCAGATAATAAATTTTTTTAAAACAGGTAAAGTGCCTGTAAGTGCTGAAGAGACATTGGAGATTTATGCTTTTATGGAAGCTGCCGATGAAAGTAAACGACAGGGTGGTAAGTCTGTAAGTTTAGAAGTGGTTATGCGAAAAGCAAATAAATCAAATAAGAGAGTTTAATAACTATTCAAGAAACATCATGAAAAATTCCCGCAGAGATTTTATTAAAAAAGTGACAACCGGTGCTGCCGTAGTTTCTTTTGGGGGTGTTCTTACAGGCTTCGATGTCAGAAGTTACAATAACATTCTAGGCGCTAATGAGAAAATACGCGTTGCCTGTATGGGAGTAAATAGCCGTGGTCTTGCAGTGGGTACCAACTTCGCTGCTCAAAAAAACTGTGAAGTATTATATGTAAGTGATGTAGATAAGAGAGCATCTGATAAATGCATAGATGCTGTTGAAAAAATACAAAACAAACGTCCTCTGGCATCGCCTGATTTTAGAAAAGCGCTTGACGATAAAAACTTAGATGTACTGATTGTTACAACTCCTGATCATTGGCATGCGCCTGCAGCTATAGTGGCCTGTGCTGCCGGTAAGCATATATACCTCGAGAAGCCATGCAGCCATAATCCTAACGAAGGTGAGCTGGTTGTAAAAGCAGCAAAAAAACATAATCGTGTTTTGCAAATGGGCAATCAAAGGCGTTCCTGGCCAAACGTTATAGCAGCAATAAATGAATTGCATGGAGGCATAATAGGAAGACCCTATTTTGCAAAAACATGGTACACTAATAACCGACCATCTATAGGAATTGGAAAGGAGGTAGAAGTGCCATCATGGTTAAATTATGAATTGTGGCAGGGGCCAGCTCCACGTAAACTTTACCGCGATAATTTAATTCATTATAACTGGCATTGGTTCTGGCATTGGGGTACAGGAGAAGCACTCAATAACGGTACTCATATGGTGGACCTTGCAAGGTGGGGGTTAGGAGTTGATTATCCAATTCGTGTTAGTTCGGCAGGCGGACGTTACCGATACAAGGATGATTGGGAAACACCGGATACACAGATAATCAATCTTGAATTTAATGATAATAAAGCTATCACATGGGAAGGCCGCAGTTGTAACGGGCGTTCGGTGGAAGGCAACAGCGTTGGAGCTATGTTTTATGGAGAGTCAGGATCACTGTTGATAGAAAGCGGCAATTCTTATAAAATATATGATCTCAAAAATACGCTCGTTAAAGAAGGTAAGAATGACCGAACTATAGATGCCCGTAATGTTGCAGACCCAGCACAAGAATTAGATGCTTTGCATATTCAGAATTTTTTTGATGGCATTAGAAAGGGCACCAAAATAAACTCAGATATTTTAAACGGTCATCAAAGTACTTTACTTGTACAATTAGGAAATATTGCTTTGCGTTCGGGGCATACATTAAATATAGACCCCAACAACGGTCATATTATCAATGATAAAGACGCAATGAAATACTGGAGCCGCGAATACCAACCAGGTTGGGAACCAAAGGTGTAAGGTTCTGGTTCAATCATGCAGAATAAACGCAGACAGCTTTTAAATTTTGATGGAATCTGTCTTCCTGGTGAAAGTTTTCTGAAGGGATAAAGCTATCAATGAAAGCAATTAAAATTTAAAGATGGAAATTATTGTAACCGCTGATGCTAAGGAATTAGGCAAAGTAGCAGGTAATGCTGCTGCTGAATTAATTCGGAAAGCAATTACAGAAAACGGAACTGCAAATATAATTTTAGCAACAGGTACCAGTCAGTTTGAAACTTTAAATCAACTTATTTCAGAACCTGGGATTGACTGGAGTAAAGTGGTCATGTTTCACCTCGATGAATAAATTGGTTTACCTCTAACTCATCATGCAAGCTTTAGAAAGTATTTGAATGAACGATTTATAGAAAAAGTTCCTTCTTTAAAAAATTCACACTTAATAAATGGTGAAGGAGAAGCAACAGAAGAATGTACCCGTTTAAAGAAAATAATAATAGAACATCCAATAGATCTGGCCCTTATTGGCATTGGAGAAAATGGTCACTTAGCTTTTAATGATCCGCCTGCAGATTTTGACAATGAACAACCTTTTATAATTGTAGAATTGGATGAGTCTTGCAGGAAACAGCAATTGAGCGAAGGTTGGTTAGTTCACTTGAAGATGTGCCACAAAAAGCCATCAGTATGTCTGTAAAACAAATATTAAAATCAAAGCACATTATTTGTTCAGTGCCTGATAGCAGAAAAGCAACGGCTGTAAAAAATAGTTTGGAACATGAGGTAAATAGTCTTTATCCGGCAACCATTCTTCAGACACATCAAAATTGTACATACTTCCTTGATAAATCTTCTGCAAGTCTTCTTTCAAAAGATACACTTGCAGCTATAACTCTTATATAATTGAGCTTCATGATTACACTAAACGCTGCTGTTGACTTAAGTTTATTAATTAAAAGAGTACGAGTTCTATTTTTCCTTGCAATATTTATTATGCAACTTTTAGCTATATACAATCAAACTGCTTAAATGAAATTTAATACACTTGATTTAGTTGTTATTATCCTTTTCTTTTTGAGTATGGTTATCATAGGAGTAATGTCCTATTTTAAAAGTAAAAATTCAGAAGACTATTTTGTTGCAGGTGGAAAATTGCCGTGGTGGTTAGCAGGTATTTCTCATCATGTATCAGGCCACAGCGGAGCAGTCTTTGTAGCATATGCAGCCGTTGCTTATACTCATGGGTTTACCATGTACATGTGGTGGGCTTTTCCAGTCGCTATTGTCATAATATTTACTGCAAAAATATTTCCGGTTTATTGGGTTCGTTTACGAAGAGAATTACAAATACAATCTCCACTTGAATATCTAAGCATTAGATATAATGTATTAACACAACAAATTGTAGCCTGGGCGGGAGTATTACTCAAGGTATTTGATGTGGGAGCCAAGTGGGCTGCCATTGGTATTTTATTGCATGTAGTTGCCGGCATATCCATGACAACGGGTGTCCTTATTTCAGGAGTTGTTACATTAATTTATGTAACCTTTGGAGGTTTATGGGGTGTAATTATTACTGACCTCATACAATTTATTGTTCAGGTGCTTGGTGGTATTGTTATGTTTGTACTGGTGGTTCAGCATCTTGGCGGATTAGATTCTATCAATGGAATTTGGAAGCAACTACCGTCTGGCCACAGTAATTTATTTAATGATCCTTATACAGCAGGTTTTGTAGGCGTCATGCTTTTTATTTATTTTTTAAGTTATAATGGCGGAAGCTGGAGTTTGGCAACGAGGTATATATCCTCACCCAATGAAAAGCAAGCATCAAAAGCAGCGCAACTTTCAGGAATATTATACCTGGTTTGGCCATTAATATTATTTTTTCCTATGTGGGCTGGGCCGATTATTTTGCCGGGGTTAGCAAACCCCAGTGAGTCTTATGGCTGGCTAATGATAAAAATATTACCACAGGGGCTGATTGGATTGGTTATCGCATCTTTATTTGCAGCTACGATGGGCATGACTTCTTCGGATGTCAATACCATTGCTGCAGTAATCACCAGGGATATCCTTCCGGTTGTTTCCAGTAAATTTCGCACTGATAAGCATTCCCTGCGTACTGCCCGTATCACTACTTTCATCTTTACGCTTGCCACTATTGGAATTGCGCTTAATCACGATCGTTTTGGTGGAGTATTGGGTTTGATTGTTAACTGGTTTGCCGCTCTCCTGGGGCCTACTGCTATGCCTTTGATTTTCGGTCTGCTACCCGTATTTAAATCCTGTGGTCCAAAGGCAGCTATTTCTTCTATTGTTACCGGTTTGATCACCTTTATCATTACAAAAGATATACATTTAAGTCTTGCGTTAAAGGTTGGCTTGCCTACAATTGTTTCCGGAATTGTATTTATAGGAGTAGGGCTTGCAACTAAAACAGTACCTGTTAAAGTAACAAATCTGATGGCTGCGCTTAAAAAAACAACATAGAGCTTATTACTTATGGAAACAAGAATTGATAAAGAAGATAAAGTTGTTACTTATATTAATTGTATTACAGGAAGAACAGAACAATTGATTTTTAAGAATGGCACTTTAATGGGTATAACTGAAATAGAAAGCAGCGAAAAGAATATTTCGTTTATTGGTACCGGGTTAATATACACTTGTTTTACAGGAATGCCCCCTGGAGAATATCAAAATCATATTGGTGGTACAGTTATATTAGATAATGAAAAAAGAGTATCTCTTAAAAGCAATCCTGGCCTACTTGCAGGAGCTGCAAAATCATTGTTAGAAAATGTGGAATATTTAATAAATAGTAATCTTTCAACGCTTAATAAAAGCTGGCAAATGGCATCAGAGAACGTAGCAACAATGTTGATGAAAAATGACGATACTTTCGATAATAAAAATGATAAAGTAATTTTTAAAGTTTTCAGAAATGAGATACAGGTAGAGAGCGTAATGAAAAATGGCAGGATTGTTTTTTTGAAATAATTTTTTAAACAAATTAAATTTTAACCTTGAAAAGGCAGTTTGGTTTTGGCATAATAGGAGCAGGAACAATTTCTGAAATTCATGCGATGGCCATAAATTTTATAGAGAATGCAAAGTTAATCGGGGTGTATAGTATTAATAAAAACAAATCAGATGCTTTTGCGATGAAAAATAATTGTATTGCATATGATACTTTGGATGAATTGGTAAAACAGCCTGAAATAGATATAATATGTATTTGCACTCCCTCCGGTATTCATCTTGATCCGGCACTTAAATGTATTGAAGCCGGTAAACATTGCCTTATTGAAAAACCTTTAGAAGTAACCCTTAAAAAATGTGATCAGATAATTGAAGCGGCTTACAAAGCAGGTGTTAAAACAGGTGTTATTTTCCCTTCTCGATTTTATGCGGCCAGTAAGCAGGTGAAAAAAGCAATAGATGAAAAAAGGTTTGGCGATCTGGTATTAGGTGATGCGTATGTAAAATGGAATAGAAGCGAGGCATACTATAAGTCTGCTACATGGAGAGGCACATGGCAATTCGATGGTGGTGGAGCCTTAATGAATCAGGGGATTCATTCTGTTGATTTATTACAATGGTATATGGGGACAGTCGAGTCAGTTCAATCTGTTACTGCCAATATTCGTCATAAAGGAATTGAAGTTGAGGATACAATAGTATCTACATTAAAATTCTCCAATGGAGCCTTAGGAACGATAGAATGTTCGACTGCTGTTTTTCCAGGTGCCCTTAAACGTATAGAAATTATGGGTACGGCAGGTACAGCTATCCTGGAAGAAAATAATATAATAAAATGGCAATTTGAACAGGAAGCTTCAGAAGATAAAAACATATGGAGTACTATGCCTGGCGGTGATATTTCTCATGGAGGTGTTTCCGATCCGGCCGATATAAGTTATAAAGGTCATAAAAGTCAAATAGAAGATATGATACACTCAATTGAAACAGGAAATGAGCCTTTAATTGATGGACCTGAAGGACGTAAATCCGTGGAAATTGTTCTTGCCGTTTATGAAAGTGCGAAATCTGGAAAGATGGTTAGGCTACCGGGAATTTAAATTAGACACGGGTTAATGGATTTGATATGAATGAGTATGTTGGTTTAGATAAAAACGCATCTTAACATTTGCTCATTTTCTTA
>MWWB01000353.1_pt1 | contig 11315 bp, 7 predicted proteins | sample 1047291 | NCBI WGS metagenome assembly MWWB01 (sample SAMN06349976, study PRJNA376086) | soil metagenome | isolation source: MS4-1 sample Antarctic (ecotone) soil | place: Antarctica | reverse complement strand
GTGAATTCGGGGCTGTGTGTGTGCGACAAGCCTTCATTGCGGAAATTGCGGCTTAATGCATAAACCTTTTCAAAACCGCCGACCAGCAGGCGTTTGAGATAAAGTTCGGGCGCGATTCGTGCGTAAAGTTTGATGTCGAGCGCGTTGTGATAAGTTTCAAAAGGTTCTGCCGCCGCGCCCGTCGCTTTCGGCGTGAGTATCGGCGTTTCGACTTCGACGAATCCGTTGTCGTCCAAAAACCGGCGCATTCCGCTGATTAATTTGGCGCGGCGTTCAAAAACTTCGCGCGTCGTCAAACCTTCGTGTTCGACTTGCAGGCTCGACGCGATTAAATCGGCATAGCGAAAACGCCTTTGAAGCTCGGGGTCGGCGATGCCGTGCATTTTGTCGGGCATCGGCAGCATCGACTTGGCTAAAAACTGAATTGTTTCGACGTGAACGCTCAACTCCCCTGTTTTCGTAACAAATAAATATCCTTCGACGCCGATAAAATCGCCGTGATCAAGCAAATTGAAGATTTCCCAAGCCTTTCCTTCTTCATCAATAATTTTTCCGGTGTCGTTATTTATTGCTTTCGCATCTTGCCTGCGAACATAAATTTGCAAACGCTCAACGCCGTCCGACAAATGGACAAACGCCGCTTTTCCCATCACGCGCGGCGGAACGGCAAGGCGTCCCGCAACGCGCACACGCAAGCTGTTTAACTCGATGTTTGCCGCGTCGCGTTGTTCATCGAGAGGTTTTTCATTTTCGGCTAAATGCGGAATGTGTTTGTCTTTAATTAATCCAGCAAACGCGACAACGCGTGTAATCGTGTCTTCTTCGCCCGTGACATTTGAGCGTTCAAACTTATTCGGATAAACATTGCCGATTATATCTCGCAGTTTTTCGAGATGTTCACGCCGAGCTTCAGTCTGGTCGTTCGGTTCAATAATTTCGTCAAATTCAGCAATATTCATAGTCTTTTTATCAAATTAAAAACTCGCTCGTTTCATTAACCAGTTTGTTTTCAATTCCATTCGATTAGATAATATTCGTTGATGATAGCATTATCAACAATGTCTCTCATCTTTTCTCTTTATTCGATAAATTGTGATAATTTTTTAGAATGAGTTTTCCGGCACAAACAAAAACAGAACTTTCCCGCCTTAAAGATGAAATCAGAGGCGGCGCGAAAATTATCTCACTGAGTGGTTTAACGTCAATCGCTTCAAAAGCTTACATTCTCACCCAACTGCAAGCGGAAACAAATAAAACCTTCGTCATAGTAACCGATTCAAACAAGGAAATTGAAACTTGGGAATGCGACTTGGAGTTTTGGCAAAACTCAATCCAAAATCCAAAATCCAAAATCCAAAATCCAAATGGCTCTCAGCTTCTTGTTTTGCCTTCGAGCGAATCGGACGTTTACGCAGGTGTTTCGCCGCACGCCGAAACTTTGGAGCGTCGTGCGCTGACGCTCTGGACTTTAGCCAATTCAAAACCAAATTTTGTCGTAACCTCTGCGAAATCCTTGATTACGCGAACAGTCTCGCCAGATAAAATAAAAAATCTCGGTGCAATCCTGAAACGCGACGAAGATTTTGCTCCTGAAAATTTGATTGAAAAACTCGTTTCGAGCGGGTTTGTGCGTGAAGAGCCTTTGAAAAACATTGGCGAATTCAGCGTGCGCGGCGGAATTGTTGACGTGTGGTCGCCGTCGGCGGAAATGCCGGTGCGAATCGAGTTTTTTGGCGATACGGTGGATTCGATTCGAGAATTTGACGCGGAAACGCAGCTTTCAACCAATCAGCTAAAGGAAACTTCGATTGCCCCGATGCGCGAATTTTCCGCAACCGCGCAGGATTTTAAGGATTGGGCTTTTTTTGCGAGAGAGAGATTTACTGACGAAAAATTTGCGCGTGCCGTGCTTGACAGAACGCAATTTGCCGACGAAGGCGAAAGTTTTTCAGGCTGGGAATTTATGTTTCCGCTCATCAGCCCGCGCTCTTCGAGTGTGTTCGATTATCTGAAAGATTCCATTTTTGTAATTGATGAACCTTCTTTAATTGAACTCAATCTTTCAAATTTTTATGAAAATGTAGACAAACATTTTAACGAAATCACCGAAGCTGGAGAAATCGGTTTGGAACCGCGCGAGCTATTTTTGAGCGTTGAACAATTGCGCGACAAATTTGAATTGGTTCAGCGGTTGGAACTCAGAAGTTTGGGGCGAACGGCGGCGCAAACTGATGAGGAATTTCAAATTTCAGAATCATCTGTGGGAGCGGATGGATTGCAAGGCATAAACGCCGGTTCGAACGAGTCTCTCAAAAATCCTCTATTTTTATTTTCAACAGTTGAGAAATCAACGGAAATTGAAATCGGGTCGCGCTCGACACGCAAATTCCACGGTAATATCAGAGATTTTGCGCAACAACTAAAACAAAAGAATTTTTCCACAACGTCGCCAAACACGCCAGGTTTCGATGATCAATCACCGACAAACGGCAACCGACAACCGACTTCTATTTTCGTTCTGCAAACGCACGGACTCGCTGACCGGCTCAATGAAATTTTGCGCGAATATGACGTTTCGATTGCCGAAACTTCTCTTTTAATCGGTGATTTGAGCGCGGGTTTTGAAATTCCCGCGTTTGATTTAAACGTCAGTACGGAAACGGAAATTTTCGGCGAAACTCGAGATGTCCAAAGTCCAAAGTCTAAAGTCCAAAGTCCAACAACGAAAAGCAAAACTTCAGCATTTATCTCAGATTTTAGAGATTTAAAGGCAGGCGATTTTGTCGTTCATGTAGACCACGGAATCGGACGTTTTGAAGGTTTACAGACACTGGAAACCGGCGGTGTGTCGCGTGAATTTATGCTGATAATCTACGCCGAAAATACCAAACTTTTTGTTCCGGTTGAAAGATTAGACCTTGTTTCGCGTTATTCATCGGGCGAAGCGGCGCAGCCGACGCTTGACCGTCTGGGAAGCATCGGCTGGCAGAAAACAAAGGCGAAAGCCAAACGCGCGATGCGTGATATGGCGGACGAACTTCTGCGGCTTTACGCCGAGAGAAAGCTCGTTGAAGGTTTCGCTTTTTCAGAAGATACGCCGTGGCAAATCGAATTTGAAGACGCTTTTCCGTATCAATTGACGGTTGACCAAGCCTCTACAATTGAAGATATGAAAGGCGATATGCAAACGCCTGTACCGATGGACAGACTTGTGGTCGGCGATGTCGGTTACGGAAAAACGGAAGTGGCGATGCGCGGCGCATTTAAGGCGATAATGGATAATAAACAAGTTGCCATTTTAACGCCGACCACCGTTCTGGCGTATCAACATTTTGAAACCTTTAAGCAGAGATTCGCCGCTTTTCCGGCAAAAATCGAGCTTCTTTCACGCTTCCGTTCAAAAAAAGAACAAAAGGAAGTAGTCGAAAAAGCTGAAAAGGGCGAAGTGGATATTTTAATCGGAACGCATCGAATTTTGTCGAATGATGTTAAGTTGCCGAAACTCGGTTTGGTTGTCGTTGACGAAGAACAGCGTTTCGGAGTAGGGCATAAAGAAAAACTTAAACATCTGAAAAAGAAAGTTGACGTTCTGACGCTAAGCGCCACGCCGATTCCGCGCACTCTGAATATGTCGCTGCTCGGAATGCGTGATATGTCTGTGATTGAAACTCCTCCTCGCGACCGTTTAGCGATTAACACGCAGGTTGTGCAGTTTAGCGAAAACGTTATTAAATCGGCTATCGAACTCGAACTGGCGCGCAGCGGTCAGGTCTTTTTTATCCACAACCGCGTCGAAACGATTTACACGATTGCCGCGCACATCCAAAAAATTGTGCCGAACGCGCGGATTATCGTCGCGCACGGACAGATGAACGAAAAAGAGATGGAACAGGCAATGCTCGACTTTATCGCTTTTAAGTTCGATATTCTGGTAGCGACGACGATTATTGAAAACGGCATCGACATTCCGCGCGCGAACACGATTATCATCAACCGCGCCGATAATTACGGGCTTTCACAGCTTTATCAGCTTCGCGGGCGAGTGGGACGCTCAAACCGTCGCGCTTATTCGTATCTTTTGATTCCGTCGGAACAGGAATTGACGCCGATTGCCAAAAGACGTCTGAGCGCGATTCGAGAATTTTCCGATTTAGGCGCGGGCTTTCGCATCGCGGCTTTAGATTTAGAGCTGCGCGGCGCGGGCAATATTCTTGGCGGTCAGCAATCCGGTCAGCTCGATGCGCTCGGTTTTGATCTTTATACAAAAATGCTCGAACGCACGATTGCCGAACTCAAAGGCGAAGAAATCGAAGACGAAACAAGCGTTTCCCTTAATCTCGGCGCGGACGTTTCGATTCCGAACGATTACATCAATGAAACCGCGCAGCGCCTGCGGACATATAAGCGTATTTCATCAGCCGGAACTGAAGAAGATTTGCGAAGAATTTTCGCGGAGCTGCAAGATCGTTACGGTAAAACGCCCGAATCGGTGGAAAATTTATTTGAATACGCGCGTCTCCGCCGTATCGCTGAGAAAATGCATGTTTTATCTGTTGATAAAACAACCGACGGATTTGCTATCAAACTCGACCAAAACGCCAAAGTTTCACCGAACAAACTAACAGACTTTTTAGCAGGTAATGAAGGTGCAAGTTTTTCTCCGAGCGGTATTTTGAAAGTATCTACAAAGGAAGAAAATTTAATCGAAAAAGCGCGGCAGATTTTAGAGCAGTTACGAATTAAGAATTAAGAATTATGAGTCAAGAGATTTAGATTCGCGCGGGCTTTTGCTACCGTTCGCACAATATTAAAGTCTGCTACAAAATATTATTTTTAATCGCAATTCTTATTTTTTAAAAACAGAAAATATTCAAACAATTCACACTCGCCAATCCAAAATCCAAAATCTAAAATCCAAAATCGTTATGTTTCCTATTGCTGACCGCTTTCATTGCGTTTTTCGCTCGAAGCGGGCGGAGTTGTTTTTGGTTTTTCCGGTGGTTTTGCCGCCGGTGTCTTTTCAGTTTTGGGAGCGACAACAGCAGGTGTCGGTTTGGTTTCAGGCGCAGTCTTCGGAGTATTTGCAGGCACCGGTAAAGGTTGCGTGTTGGCATTGGTCACCGGAGTTTTACCACCTTTCGGGGTAGCCGTCGGCGCGGGCTGCACGTTAGCGTTGGTATTTGAGTTCGCTGGAACAGGAATTTGCTGGTAAATCACACCATTACTATCCTGCATAAAGATACTGTTCGGATTGTTCGGGTCAATCATTTGTCCGCCCGGCGGAATAAACTGCGGCGGCGCGCCCGACGGCGGAGCGCCGCCTCGCGCCCACGGATTGTACCCGTCGCCGAAACCATCGCCGTTTGGCATACTTTGCTGGAGAACCGTATTTGCATCGCCCATCACGCCGCCGGTCTGCGGCACCGGATACGGCATCATATTCGCCATGCCTTGTTCGTTCATTCCGGTCGCCGGATTAAGCGGTTGGACGGGCTGACCGTTAGCATCGGTTTGCAGTTGCGTCGTCGGATCAGTCTGTTTAACCGAGGTTGCATAAATCATCCCAATTGCCAAAAGAGAAATTCCCGCCAGTACGACAAACGCCGTTTTCCACAAATTATTGTTTGTGTTCTCAATCGGCTTTGTATATTGCGGAATATTTACAACCTGTTCATTAAAATTACCGCTGGAAACATTATTTAAATCCCTGGCTAGTTCACTAGCGGTTTGGTAACGCATTTCAGGATTTCTGGCTAATGCTCTTAAGACTACCGTTTCAAGATTTGCGGGTAAGTCGGTTCGGAATGCCGAAAGCGGAAGCGGCGGATTTTCCGCTTGTTTCTTTATCAATTCGGCGGACGTTTCGGCAACAAAAGGTACTTCGCCAGCCAGCATTTCGTACAAAATCACGCCCAGCGAATAAATATCGGAGCGTTCGTCAATTTCAGCATTCGAAGCGTTTTGTTCAGGGGATGAATAATTTAGGTTTTTAGCGGAAACAGCAGAAGCAGGGTCAACCGATAAATTGTTTTCTTCGGCGGAAACCGCGCCGATGTCCATTACTTTGACGGATTCAAATTCACCCGCCGTATCTTTTAATAATATATTTTCACTACTTAAATGTCCGTGTATTAAGCTGTTTGTGTGGACGGCGGAAAGCGCAATCGCAGTCTGCACGGCAATCTTCACTGCTCGCCCGACGGTGAATTTTCCTTCGCGGGCAAGCGCGTCTTTTAACGTTTCGCCAGTCGAATCTTCCAAAACAAGGTAGACCGCGCCGTTTTTATCTGAGCCGAAGTCCGTTACATTTAAAATATTCGGATGCGTGATGCGCGAAATCGTCCGTGCTTCCGAAGAAAATTGTTTGACGACCTTTTCATCCGAAGCGAGGATCGGCGAAAGAATCTTAACGGTCACGGGTTTTTCCATCGAAAGGTGCGTTCCGCGATAAATTTTGCCCGAATCGCCTTCCCGCAGCACTTCTTCGATTTTGTATTTGTCCGCTAAAGTCTGCCCGATAAATTTGTCTGACATTTTAATATTCCAGGAGAAAAATCTCTTTTTCCTATCTTTATTTTTGATAATCTTACACGTCTTAAAAAACGATTCGATTCAAAAATCTTGCGCCAAGTTGTAATATAAGCCCTTTAGCTTTTTGATACAAACAAAATGCGGACAAAGCCGAAAGACTTTATCCGCACAAGAAAAGTTTTCGCTTCCGTTTATAATTTGACGAAAACAATAAGCAGCGCAAACAACACGAGTGATTCGATAAGCGCCAAACCAATAATCATCAGCGTTTGGACGGTTCCCGCCGCGCCCGGATTACGAGCCGCGCCTTCTACCGCTTTTGAGCCGACCAGACCCTGCCCGATGCCGGCAAGTCCTGCCGCTAAACCAAAACCGATGACACCCAGACCGGTTGCCAGAGCTCTGTTAGCGGCAACGCTTGATTCGTTGTCTGCCCCGCCTGCGCCGCCTTGAGCGAGGGCGGGAAGCGCCATTACGAAAAGCGCAAGGGCGGAAAAGAAAAAGTATTTATATTTGTTCATTTTTTGTCTCCTATTTTTTATTATTTAAATTGCGAAGACTTTAGGCAAAAACTTTTTATAAAAACTTGGCTCTGTGTATAATTTCGCCTCGCTTCCGGTATGCGCTCGTTTTCGACTCCTTAGAGACGAGGCTCCTGTCGCGTGCGGGCATTTTCGCGTATTAAATGCAAGTTTTTTTTATTAGTTTTGTCAAAGCCTTCAAAAAACCTTTTGGTAAATGAAACTACAGGCGCCCACAGATTAACTTAGATACTTTATCAATCAACACCAATAGCTTATTAAAAACTGGGAATTTGCGGTAATTCCGCAATCCCAAATCCAAAATCCTTAAACGGGCGCCGTCGCAATTGCTTCGCCGGTTACCTCAGAATGTTCTCCACCGTGCGTATGCTCGTGCGGCGCGTGTGAAACCTCGCTAATATAAATCATTGAAAGTAGAGTGAATACCAATGTTTGCACGAACGCTACGAAAACCGCTAACGGCATCAGCACCACCGGCAGCAAAAACTGCGTGAACGGCGGAGCTAAGCCTGAGATTTGACTTGAGATTTGTTCATCGGCAAACATGTTGGCAAATAGTCGCACACCGAGCGTAATCGGGCGAATCAAACTACTGACGAGTTCGATACCGAAAATCAACGGCGTGATAATTATCGCCATCAGAAGAGGTAGTTTCGGTCCGGCGAAATGCGCCAAGTGGTTGATGAGTCCATTTTCGTGAATGCCGACGTAGTTATAATAAACAAAGGATGAAATGCCGAGCGCGAGGGTGACGTTGACCGAAGCTGTCGGCGACATAAAGAGCGGAAAAATCCCCATCAAATTGGAAATCAAAACCAGCACGGCGAATGTGGCGACAACCGGAAAATAACGATAACCGTGTTCGCCGACAACCGAGGTAATTAAATCCTTTAACGCTAAAAATCCGGCTTCCAGGGTAAGCTGTCCGGGCTTTGGGTCATCTCCGGAAAGTTTTCCCTTGAAAATCCAAATGGCGACCATTGTCAAAATGCAAGCAATGACGAACATAATCGTATACCACGGAATTGCGTTTTCCGCCGTGTATTCGCCAAAAACGGCTTCGGGAGTGTTTTTGACTCCCAACTTATCGAATAGCCATTGCCAAGCCGGATAGGTATAAGCCAACTGAAATCTTAAAACCGGCTCGCCCAGATAATGATTGATGAATTCGACGATGAGCGGTGTATGATGACCGCCTTCTGCAAATAAAAACATTCTTAAACTTCCTTCTTAAAAACCGATGAAAATAAACGTATAACGGCTTCGATAATAATCGCTAAAGCAAAACTTGCCAGACCTAAAAGCACGGCGACAACCGGCACGATTTCGGTTAAATAAACGATTGTTAAAACTGCGCCGAACGAAACATATCGCAAAAAATAGCGCGTCGCTAAAAACCGAGGTTTATCGCCCGTGATTGCTTTGTCAAAAATTCCTTTGAGCGATTTCTTCAACCAGTAATAATTGATTAAAGACAAAATACCGCCCAGTAAAAAACCTAATCCGAAATCGGGCGAAACAAATATAAAACCCGCAAAACCGCCTAAGACCGCGACAATTCCCATAATAAATAAAATTCGTTTATGCGAAAGCTGAGCAATCGTTTCCTGTTCGGCGATAGATGGTTCTGAGTTTCCACTCATTGCGAAACAATGATTTTACAAAGAAAATACGATTTTTTCAAAACGTGAACGGTTATTTGTGCATTTTTTCTCAAATTAATCTTTATTTTTGAGAATCTGAGAGGTCAACCTAAAAAATTGATAAAAACCGATTGCCGAACCTAAAATTATTCCGCCGACAATTCCCCACGGCGAACTACCCACCAATAAGTCAACAAACCAACCGATAATCAGCATAAAAACAACCGCGCCGACGAGCGTAATTGCCGCCGCATACGCTAAACCGCTTTTCCGAATAGTTTCGGCTGGAGACTCGGCTTTGAAATCGCTTTGAAAAATTGTTTCTTTTTCAACTTCGGATTCATCACCCGTAAATGGATGAGCGTCATCAATTTTCGGCTCAACGGGTTGAACGTACAAAACTTCCTCGATTGATTCCGGCACATTCAACTTTACTTCACTTTCAGATTTAATTTCGCTAATTTGATTTTCGTCTTCGCCGAGAAGATTTTTAATCATATTTGGTTCTCCCGTATATTGAATCAAAGGATTTTTCTAATCCGTTGTAAAAGTAATCCCTATTGCGCCATCTTCAATTACTGCCCTTTATAATGACAGTTTCAGACGGCGATTTCAATTCGTATCCGGTGTCGCGCCAGACAATCTTTCGCGAAAAAGCGGCGCACAAACAATTGTAAAAAAAGAGAATCGGCGTCAACGTCCAGAGCGTGATTTGCGGGAGAAATTGGCTATTTAAGTCATTTTCGTAATCTTTCAAAATTAATTTCACAGCTCTCAGACGGAGCCGCGCTTTGCTGACACCGAGCGCCGAAATCACCGACACAAATGCCAGAGTCAGCCAAAATTCCCAACCTGAAAGAAATAATAATAAACACGCGCCGGTCCAAAAAACCGACGAAAAAAGAAATGACCCGACGAGCAAAGCTTTCCACAGATGCGGCGCGTAAACCCGCGTGATTTTCATTTGGCGTGTGGTAAATTCGAGCAGTTCCCGCCAGGAGCAGTCTGCAATCGAAGCAGTTAAGCATTGCGGCACAAAGTACACGTTCAAATCCGCCTCGTACATCGCCCTCGTTAGTACATAGTCATCAGAGAGCGTTCCACGCCATTTTTCACGGATTTCCAGTTTCTCAAACGTTTCGCGCCGAATTGCCGTTGAACCGCCCCAGCAAAAATTGTTTTTGGGGTTTGCGCCGAGTGCCGAAGCAATCGAGGCGTTCCAGACCGACTTTAACGCCGAAGAAATTCCACTCTGTTTTGCAATAAACCAACGATAACCGGTTGTGCATCCGACGCTTTCGTTTTGCAAAGGGGCGACCAGATTTCTCAACCAATCTGCGCTCGGACGTGCGTCGGAATCAACAAAAGCAAAAATTTCGCTCGTCTGGTTAACTTCTAAAACAGCGTGCCGCAGGTTGTGAACTTTTTGGCTCGAATCAGTTGTTTTTCCGGCAGAGACAAGTGAAGAAAATGGAAAATGTAAAGTGGAAAATAGAAAATCGGTTGTTTGAGATTTTCCGTTAGATGTTTTCTGTTTTTCGTTTCTCTGCGCTTCTACGTCGTGCTCGTTGATTAAACTTTTTATAATTGAAACAGATTCATCCGTCGTCTCATCAACCACAAAAACAATTTCGTAACTCGGATAATCCTGATTGAAAAGTGCGGAGAGATTAATTGATAAATCTTCGTCAACTCCGCGGCACGGCGCAATTATTGAAACAAAAGGCGTGAAATTTGAACGAGGTTTGGCAAGTTCACGCTTGAAAAAGTTGAGATAATCTATTCCGCCGCGCAATGATTTGTAGCCGAGAAAAACTAAAATTGCTGCGAAAAAGAAGAAGATAAAAATCATTATTTGTCTGAAATTTGCAGAAGAGGTTTGAGCAACTCAATTGTCTTTGTAGTTGCTCCGCGATTTTTTTCCATCACAGAAGAAGCATTTCTTGCTAATTCCTCACGCCTTTTCGCATCTTGCAAAAGATTTAAAAATGTTCCAGCGAGTTTACTTGAGATTTCATTTTCGTTTAGTTGAGGCAATTGAACGAGCGCATTATGCTCCAAAAATTCATTGGTCGCGGCATCAAAATTCATTGTGTAAAACCCTGTAACTATTGCTTTCTGTGCAATTGCCGGTTCTAAAATACTTTGTCCGCCGTGCGGTATTAAACTTCCGCCGACAAAAACAATTTCAGCCAAATGATACGCCGCGCGGAGTTCACCGATGCTGTCGAGAAGAATTACCTCCGCCGAATAATCCTGTTCAGATATTTTTTGCGAACGCCGCGCTAATTCTAAACCCATTTCTTTGATAAGTTTAGCAACTTCCTCAAATCTTTCGGGATGTCTCGGCGCAATCAAAAGACGCGGCAATTTCCCTTTCGTATTTTGCCGAACATCGCTAAAAGCCTGCAAAATCCACTTTTCTTCCGGCGCATGGGTGCTTGCCGCAATTATTAAGGGCGCATCTTTTGAAATACGAAATCGATCCCGAAGTCCTCGGGTTAAATTGTTTTCACCTTCATCGAATTTTTGGTCAAACTTAATATTACCCGTGACTTTTACCTTTTCGGCGTCAATTCCAAGCTGTATTAACCGCTTT
>MWWB01000352.1_pt1 | contig 11320 bp, 9 predicted proteins | sample 1047291 | NCBI WGS metagenome assembly MWWB01 (sample SAMN06349976, study PRJNA376086) | soil metagenome | isolation source: MS4-1 sample Antarctic (ecotone) soil | place: Antarctica | reverse complement strand
ATTGCCGGTGAGCGGAACGCGCTGGAAGTTAAGGTCAAATGGCAGTTCACCGTGGAACAAGCCAGACAGAAGTTAAGTCGGCATTATGAGGAATTAACTTCTAATAACTAATGTAACAAAGCACTAGTGCGACAATATCCGTGTAGTTGAAGAAACTCGGCTGAGGAGCGGGCAGATAACGATATATGTAGGCTGTGAAGCGAAAAGATGAAATCGGCTGGTTAATTACTCCAGCGATTGCACGATTATCTACAAGATGACAAGACACCGAAGCGAGGAACTGAAGGTACAAACACCTCTCTCCAAACTTTATGAATAAGATTACAGGATTGATTGCTAGCACGCTGACCGAGGAGCTGGAAGGTACGTTTTGGGGTACAAGCGATATAAAAAGAAAAGAGCCGTCCAAAAGACGACTCAGAAAATACTGATAAAAAAGGGATTAATGGCGGAGCCGACGGGACTCGAACCCGCGACCTCCAACGTGACAGGCTGGCGTTCTAACCAACTGAACTACGACTCCGCACGAAAGATTCAAGAATTAAATCTTAAATACTGAACTGTTTGATTTTCAAATTTGGTGGGCACGAAGGGACTCGAACCCCTAACTTCCTCCTTGTAAGGGAGGCTGTCTACCAATTGACGTACATGCCCTTAAACTTTTTTGTCGCAAACCTTCTCGGAATATTGCGCTCAACTTTGCAGTCAAAAAACGCGCCGTTTTCGTTTTGACGGCGAATTGCAATGCTACGAAAAATAAGCCTCTGCTGTCAAGTTAAGTCAAAAACTTTAGTTTGCAAAAACACCTAGAGAAAAGTATATGCAGCAACCACAAAAAAATATAACATTTGTGAAAAAAGAGTTTTTATGAAAAGTTTTTATTTCTCTTGACTGTAATGCCCGTTCAAAGGCATTCTTAATTCAAAATGCTGCCCATCACCGAACAGGAAAACCCGCGCACCGCAAATATTGACCAGTTGCCGACTTTGGAAGTTGTCAAATTGATCAATGATGAAGACAAACTCGTTGCCGTCGCGGTCGAGAAAGTTTTGCCGGAAATTGCCGCGAGCGTTGATAGAATAGTCGAAAGATTGAAAAGCGGCGGGCGACTCTTTTATGTCGGCACGGGAACATCGGGGCGGCTCGGCGTTTTAGACGCTTCAGAGATTCCGCCGACTTTCGGCGTTTCTTATGATTTGGTGCAAGGCGTTATCGCAGGCGGTTACGATGCGCTCTACAAAGCGACGGAAAGCTCGGAAGATAATAAGGAAGCCGGAAAGATTGATTTGCAGAATCGTGATTTGACGGAAAAAGACGCGGTCGTCGGCATCGCCGCTTCGGGCAGGACGCCTTATACAATCGGCGCGGTCGAATATGCGAAAAGTTTGGGTTGTTTTACGGCTTGCGTAAGTTGCGTTCCCAATTCATTAATTACAAAAACGGCAGAGATTGCCATTGTTGCCGTTGTCGGCGCGGAAGCAATTGCTGGTTCTTCAAGGATGAAAGCGGGGACGGCGCAAAAAATGGTTTTGAATATGATTTCCACCACCGCAATGATTCGGCTCGGCTTTGTCAAAGGCAATCGGATGACGAATGTTAAATCATCGAATGAAAAATTAAAAGAACGCGCTGTGCGAATTTTGATGGCGGAAACTTTGCTTGATGAAACGGCAGCGGAAAATTTAATAACAAAAGCCGGCGGTGATTTGCGTGTGGCAATCGTGATGCAAAAGGCTAATGTAAGTTTTGAAACGGCTCAAAACATTTTGTCTGAAAATAATTTTGTCATCGAGAAAGCCGTCGAATCAGTAAAATAAAATGCAAACATTAGATTTAATCATTATTTTCGGCTACTTAATCGGCGTAACTTTATTCGGCGTGTGGTTTTCGTCGAAGCAGGAAACGACCGAAGATTATTTTGTCGGCGACCGAAATGTTCCGTGGTGGGCGATTGCCGCTTCGATTGTCGCGACGGAAACTTCGACGATTACTTTTATTTCCGTTCCCGGAATCGCGTTTGCAAAAGGCGGAAATTTTCAGTTTCTGCAACTGGTCTTCGGTTATATGTTCGGTCGCGTTGTGATCTCCCTGCTTTTTATCCCGATGTATTTTCGCGGCGAATTGCAGACGGTTTATCAACTGCTTGGGACGCGCTTTGGCTCGAAGGTAAAAATGCTTGCGTCCGCCCTGTTTGTCGTGATGCGGAACATTGCCGACGGAATTCGCCTGCTTTTAACCGCGATTGTTTTAGCCGCTGTTTACGTCGCGTTTCAACCCGCTGCCGACACGACGACGATTACGATTTTTGCGATTATTCTGCTCGGAGTAGTGATGATTATTTTCACATACTACGGCGGAATGGAAGCGGTAATTTGGGTGGAAGTTGTTCAATTAGCGATTTATATCGGTGGCGCATTCGCAGCGGCAGTCGTCCTGCTCGGTCAGATTGACGGCGGAATGCCGAATGTTTTGGAAATTGGTCGGCAATTCGAAAAATTCGATTTGTTCGATTTTGGTTTTCGTTCAACCGAACATTACCTGGCTTTGCCTTTTACCGATTACAAATACACTTTTAATTTGCCGATTGATTTTACCAAGACTTACACATTCTGGGCGGGACTCATCGGCGGTTGTTTTTTAACAATGTCGACACACGGCACCGACCAATATCTCGTCCAGCGTTATCTTTGCACGAACAAACCTTCGAGCGCGTCGTTGGCTTTGCTGTCGTCCGGCACGGTTGTTCTCGGACAATTTATCGGATTTCTTTTCATCGGCGTTTTATTGTTTGCGTTTTACGCGCCTTATAACGCGGTTGAATATACAAATGCGGGCGTTTTAAATTCTGGCGTTCCGGCGACGTTTCCGTTTGCGGGCGGTGACAAGGTGTTTCCCGATTTTATTACAAAATTTATGCCGTCGGGTTTATCGGGTTTGGTCATTGCGGCGATTTTCGCGGCGGCGCTTTCTTCGTCCTTGAACTCGATTGCGGCGACTTTCGTCAACGATTTATACAAACCGTTTGCCAGAGACAAATCCGACCGCCATCTTCTAAAAATTTCGGGTTTGCTGACCTTGATTATCGGGATCGTGCAAATCCTCGTCGCGCTCTTCGTGATGAATCAACAACGCTCCGCGCTCGACCAGGCGCTTTCTATTGCGTCGCTTTTTAACGGTCCGGTGTTGGGCGTGTTTCTCGTCGGAGCTTTTATTAAAAGAGCGAACGAATCGGCGGCTTTAACCGGAATGCTGGCGAGCATTTTACTGATGATTTACATCAAATTTTTTACTCCACTGGCGTGGACTTGGTATGTTTTAATCGGCAGTTTGACGACGTTTTTAATCGCGTGGCTGGCGAGTCTATTTTTCACTGCCCAAGAATCTCAGGATAATTAAATCGTCCAGCTCAAATAATATTTGATGGAAAACAAAAACTTCCCGGCAACTATTCACTGACTTTTTTTATCAGAATTTTTTATGTATTCTGTCATTACACGTTCATAAGTCTTATAGCAGTAAGCAGTAAATCAATGAAAAAATTAACCATCCTTCTAACTTTATTTTGTCTTCTGAGTTTATGTGTTTCTTCTTCTCTTTTTGCACAAAACATAAAATTTCGCCCTTCGGAAAAGGCGCAGAAATGGGCTGAAAAGCAATTGAAAAAGATGTCTGTGGACGAGAAAATCGGTCAACTTGTCCACGTTGGCATCAACGCTAGATTCTTAAATCAATCAAGCCCTGAATTTCTTGAACTTAAACGCCAGGTCGTCGATAACAAAGTCGGTGGCATTATCGTTTTTGTCGGCGGCGTTTACGAAACGGTTCACTTGATGAACCGGATGCAGGAGTTAGCTCGAATGCCTCTGCTTATTTCCTCGGATTTTGAGACGGGTGTGGCGATGCGCTTTACCGACACGACAAATTTTCCCTGGAATATGGCGATTGCGGCGACCGGCAACCCTGAATTTGCCCGTCGTGAAGGTGTCATTGCCGCCCGTGAAGCGCGAGCGTTAGGCGTGCAGTGGGCGTTTGCACCGACGGTTGATGTCAACAACAACGCCGATAACCCGGTGATCAACGTTCGTTCATATGGCGAAAATCCGTTGGACGTTTCACGCTTTGCCGTCGCATTTACACAAGGACTGCAAAGCGGAAATGTCTTAGCAACAGCGAAGCATTTCCCCGGACACGGCGACACGGCGGTTGATTCTCATCGCGGTTTGCCGATTATCAATTTACCGCGTTCACGTCTTGATCAAATCGAACTCGCTCCTTTTAAGTCGGTCATTGATGGCGGCATCGGCTCGGTGATGATTTCGCATATCAGTCTGCCGCAAATTGACGCCACAAAAGTTGAACCGCTCAAAAAATCCATCAAAGCAAGTTATACCGAATCGGAAGTCATCAATGAAAACACGACCCTGCCAGCGACGCTTTCGCCAAACGTCGTGACGCAAATGCTGCAAAAAGATTTGAATTTTGACGGCTTAATCGTGACAGATGCGATGGATATGAGCGGGCTCACACTGTATTTTAATCAGGACGAAGCGGCGGTTCGCGCAATCTTGGCGGGCGCGGACGTTCTGCTCAAACCGGCGAGCGCCGATGTCGCCATTAGAGGATTAAAAGAAGCTGTCGGCAACGGTCGAATTTCCGAACAGCGCCTCAACCATTCGGTTCGTAAAGTCCTCGCGTGGAAACACCACTTGGGTTTGGACGAACAAAAAATCACGCCCCTCGAACAAATTGATAAAACCGTTTCTGCCGATGAAACGCGCCTTCTGTCAAACGAAATTGCTGACAACGCGATAACTTTAGTAAAAAGCGAAGAAAGTGTTTTGCCGCTCAAAAAAGACAGGAAAGTTTTTCTTTTCGGAGTGACCAACGGCGAAGATCGCAATTTCGTCGCCAACACTTTTCAGCGTACACTGAGGCTGGCAGGGATTAATGTTGAAGCGATAATTCTTGATGAACGCTCGACCGAAACCGAGATGAACGAAGCCAGAAAAAAAGCCTCTGAAGCAGATGTCATTTTAGCAGGGCTTTTCGGGCGCGTGCGTTCGGGAGCCAAAAACAGCGTCGGTATTCCTGAAGCAGGCGCGAAAGTTTTGCGCGAATTCTTGAGCAGCGATAAAAAAATTGTCAGCATCAGTTTCGGCAATCCTTACTTGCTCAGCAATTTCCCCGAAATGAAAACTTACGTCGTCGCCTATGGCGATATGCCGAGTTTGCAGCGAGCAACGGCGCGTGCGCTAGTCGGCGAAATTGATTTTAAGGGGAAATTACCGATTTCTCTGAACGAAAAATACCGGCGCGGAACCGGATTATCTCTCAAATGAAAGTAATGATTTCACCGCAGAGGCGTAAAGATAACGCGGAGAAACGCAGAGAGAATCTTGGCGAAACTCGGCGAAAACTCTGCGTCTCGGCGGTAAAAATTTCTTTATCCAAATATAGAATCGAAGAATTGCGGAGCGAATCTATTTTTTAGAAGTAAATGCCATTTTTAAAACAACCCCGGGCGGCTTGGACAATCGAAAATTTTCTCGATGTCAAATACAGACAATTACATATCAACGGCGTTTCCGCAATTGATTTGGCACGCGAATTTGCGACGCCGCTTTTTGTTTTCAGCGAATCAAGAATCAAACAAAATATCGAGCGTCTCAAAAAAGCTGAAAGCGTCATTGATTGCCGTCTGAAAATTTGTTACGCGGCAAAAGCAAACTCAAACATGGCGATTTTGCGAACGGTCAGAGAGGCAGGAAGCGATTTGGAAGTAAACTCCGGCGGCGAACTCTTCAAAGCTCTGAAAATCGGCTTCAAGCCCGCACAAATTATTTTTAACGGCACGAGCAAAACCGAAATCGAACTGGAATCTGCGATAAGCGCCGGAATTTATGCGATTCAATCCGATTCGCTGTATGAAATTGAATTAACCGAGAAAGTCGCGCGCAGATTGAATAAAAAGGCAAATGTTTCTCTACGGCTGGTTCCCGAAATCGAAACAAACACGCATAGCGGTTTGCAAACCGCACTTTTAACTTCAAAATTCGGAATGATGCCGGACGAAGCATTAAAAGCTTTTTGCCGGTGGCACAACGCCGAATTTCTCAACTTGTGCGGCATCCATCTGCACATCGGTTCGCAAACACCCGATGCCGAACCGTACACCGAGGCATTTAAGACTTTATTTGAAAACCTGGTTAAAATCTACGAAGAAACAAATCTAAAACTTTCGCACATCAATTTAGGCGGCGGTTTCCCCATCAATTATCTGCGCGACCGCGCTCAAGCCGCAGACTTTCCCCACGCCCAGCAAGAATTATTCAGCGCGACACTTGAACCCGTCGAAGTTCTGCAAAAAGCGTGGCGTGGGGTCAAAGAAATTGCCGAAAACGCTAACGCCGCGCATCTTCTGAAAGATATAACTTTGCTGCTCGAACCGGGCAGAAGCGTGATTGCCGACGCCGGAATTTGTTTAACGACGGTTTGCAATCGAAAAGTAAGACCCCTTCAAAATTCAAAAATTGATTCAGCGGAATCCAAAATCCAAAATCCAAAATCCAAAATCCCAGAGGATATTTGGCTTTTAACCGACGCGGGTTTCAACATCTTGCTTTCGATGGAAACTTACAAATGGTATTACCAGTTGATTTCCGCCGAAAGAGCCGATGAAGCGCACGATTTCCCCTATAAACTCGCCGGACCTTTGTGTGACGGCGGCGATGTCTATTTTGACATCGAAGGACAAAATCGTTTGCCCGATTACCGCCTTTTGCCGGAAAACGTTCAGCCAAACGAGATTTTAGCGTTATTAAACTGCGGCGCTTACTCAATCGCGCAAATGTTTCAATACAACGGGCGGCAGCTTCCGGCAATTGTTTTGATTAAAGAAACCGGTGAAGTTGAGTTGATTAGAAAACGCGATACTTTCGAGGATTTGCTGACAAATGATTTATTTTAGACGGTGGAGTTATTACGATAGAGGAGTATCAGTGAAAAGTTTTAGTAAAATTTACAACATTTTTGATAATGTCGCTGCCTTCACGCTCGCGTCCAATGACTTGTTCAAGGCACATTGTTTACTGCGCTAAACTAATAACACCCGCACCATTCGCTAGCAACGCTTCCGTAACGTCAGATGGAAGCTTCACAATATAAAATCGATTTGCGATAAATGCGTAGTCCTCGCCCGATTCGTCAATAACGCGCAAATAGCCTTCTGCTGCCGCTTCCTCGTCCGGAATAACCCGGTAGAGTTTACCCACTTCCAACGATGCTGCATAATCGTTATTGTTCAGGCAAATCGCAAATTGTTTGGTTTCTTCAGATTTCATCTTTAATCTAAAAACGGCAACTTTAGCTTAAACTCTCGCTTGCCAATGCTATGTGCTTCGTACCAATGCACCTCTGCTAATCTGATTCTACCACTTATGAGGCGCACGGTCGCAACACCTTTTAACTTGCGCCATCTACCTTTGCCGTATTGTTTCTGCAATCTGGCGCGGTTACGAACCCCGCTGCCGACGGCAATTGTTTCGATGGCGTTTATTTCACTGATAATTTCGAAGTCCACAGCCGAAAATCTTGTCAAACATTACCGCGAAACTCAAGGAAAGCACCGAATTTTGTATTATGCAGATAAAATAGTAATTACGCCTTACCATTCCGCACGACGAATCAATGTTTTTAATATTTCCTTTTCCGCATCAGAAATGACAAGATTTGCTTGCTCGTAAATGTCTGCGAGTTGCGCTAAAGTCACGGCGCGAGTGCTGGCATCGCGGATGTTTGCAATAGTTTCTAAATTTTCGTGCAGAAGTTCTTGCGCTCTTTCAGTTTTTCCGTATTCGTGAAAGCGTGCGGCAAGTTCGTTATAAGCTGATGAACGAGCGGCAAGCTGCGGAACGGTTTCACAAAGCATGGCGGCTTCGTTTAAACATTCAATCGCTTTTCCCTCCTCGCCCAGATTTTTCTTTGCATCCGAAACACCGATTAAAGCAAACATTCGATTTGCCTCGTCGCGAATAGCCGCGATCGCCTGCCGTGCGAATTCATCTTTGTTCTGTTGTGTGCAAACTTGCGCGATTTGGGCGAGCGCCGATGTTTGTTCACTTTCACTGATGTTTTCCTGCGCGATCTCGATGGCGCGTTCGGTCTTTTCAGATTTGGCGAACTGGACGGCGATTGTTCCCAAAGTGGCAAAATGCGCGTGGCTGTCGCGGATGTCTCTGTCGCGCCGTGATTTTATCAGGGCGTAAGCCTCCTCCAAAGTTTCCAGAGCATCTTCGCGTTCGCCTTTTTCCCAAAAAACTCTTGAAAATCCAACCAGACACGTCGCAGTCTGTGTCGGGTCATTTACTAAATCAAGCGTCCGGTCAGCTAAATCAACGCTTCCCGCGCGTAGTTGCCCAATCGAAATGCCGGCGAGAAGGTTGTCTCGATACACGCCTTCGACATCTTCGGCAATCTTTTTTGCTTTATCGAATGTTTCGATGGCTTTATCATTTCTGCCGTTAGCGCGAAAATGCTCGGCGACATACTGCAAGGTTCTCGCCTTTTCTTCAGCGAAATCAGTTTCTTCCGCCGCCGAGACAGCTTCATCCAGAGCATTATTGGCTTGTTCGATTTTATTTTCCTTTTCGTAATGTTCGGCAATCAGTTGCAGAGCGTTGACTTTGGCTGCCGGGTATTCGATGCGGGCGAGCGTCTGCCGCGCCTCTGTCTCAAGATTATTAACTGTCTGCCGGTAAGCGATGATGCCGAGAGCGTGCGACGGATGGTCAAGCAGAGCGGTTATTTCAAAGGCTTTATCGAATTCACCGATATATGCTTTGCGGACTGCGATACGTTCTTTGGCTTCCGCCTGCAAACTCAAATCTTCAATCGATTCAACTAATTGCAGAGCATATTCGTCGTCGCTGGTTTCCGCGCATTTATATGCAACGCTTGATAGAAGTTGGTCGCGCACAAACGGGTCGTCAACCAAATCGGCTAATTGAGCCGCCAAATCAACCTCGCCTTTTTCGAGGTAACGCGGAACGATTTCCTTCATCGCTGCGCCGCGCCCGTCGGAGCTTTTGATGTTTTCGGCTAAAAATGTCGCGCAGGACAAAAGATTTTCCTGAGCTTGCTCAATCGGAATTAGGTGTTCTGTCATATTTTGTTTTCTGCTTTGTATTCTTTAAACGAAAACTCTGCGCAAGGTGTCGGGCATCCAATCGGATAACGATTTTGTCACTGAATCTGCGCCCGCTTCCCGCAGACGTTCAGCCGAAACGGTATTTGTAATGCCCAAAGTCTTCAAACCGGCTTGCTTGCCCGCCAGAATTCCCTGGGGCGCATCCTCAACAACCAGACAATCTCCGTGAACAATCGGGTTACCGCCGAGCGCCGTGCGTGCCGCGTCAATTAACCTGAAACCCGTCTGGTAACACTCTGGATTTGGTTTGTGCGCCGAAACATCTTCGGCGCTGACAATAATTGTAAAACAATCTCTTAAGGCTATTTTTTCCAAAACATATTCAATTTCTTCGCGCCGCGCCATGCTGACAATGCCGAGCGCGAAGTCTTTCGCCATTTTTCGCACAAAATTTTCTGCGCCTTCAAACAGCGGAACTTCCTTTTCAACCAGTTCGCGCCATCGCACCGTTTTTGCTTCAATAATTTCAGACGTTTTTTCTGCTGCTATTTCCTGTTCGGCGCGCATATATTGCGCACTCACAAAAGCTTTGTCGTCCATTCCGAGACACGAATAATAATGGTCTTCCGAGAGAGCAATGCCTTCTTTAGCAAAAATTTCCTGATACGCCTTCATATGCAGCGGCTCATCGTCAATAATTACCCCGTTAAAATCCATTAAAATTGCTTTGATCATTGTATAGAAGTGTTTCCTTTTAAATAAGTTAGAACGAAAGAAAGTATTTTAGCTTTGAAATTGCATTGCCGCAAAGCAGGTAAGAAAATATGCTCCATAATTAGATGAACCTTTGATCGAACATATTTCCGCGTCCCAAAATCCCATTCGGGTCAAAGGCTTTTTTCAGTTCCGCCATTTCGTTAATGAATCTCTCGCCGTACATCACTTGCAGATATTTACTCTTCAACTTTCCGATGCCGTGTTCCGCACTGATTGTGCCGCCGAGCATAACTGCCTGCGCGATGAATCTGCCGTATAAATTTCTTGCAGCCTTCGCTTCTTCATCCGTTTTCGGCAAAATGTTGGCGTGCAGATGAGCGTCGCCGATATGTCCGAAAATTACATAATCCAATCCGCTTTCACTCAACTTTTGTTGATAAAATTTCAGAAACGAAGCGAAATTTTCATCCGGAACAGCCATATCCGTTCCGACTTTACGCTGCCCGTACCGGACGATTCGTTCATTTACAGCAACCGGCAGCGCGTGGCGAAACTCACGCATTTTTTTGTGATCCTGCTCGCTCGTCGTAAACCAGGATGCGTCGAGTTCAGCGCGATGTTTCTCCAGCGTTGAGTTCCACTTTTCAAACAGCGCGTCTTCATTTTCGGCAGTCGTTTCCTGTTCGAAAAATACCGCACCCCGCACATTTTCAGGAACTTCCGGAAATTTTTCGTGGATGAATTTTAAAGAGTTTTCATCGAAATACTCTAAAACCGTCGCGTCAATTTGATTTTGGATTTTGGATTTTGGATTTTGGATTAAATCGTCATTTCCCCTTCGGGTTTGAAAAGATATTGCTCGGGTTTCATCGACAAACCCGAGCAAATCTTTTTCGTCTTTGAAAAATACAATGCCGCTTAAAAAACCTTCCGGCTTTTTCAAAAGTCTTAGTTTAATTTCCGTCACAATGCCGAGAGTTCCTTCGCTGCCGACGAACAAATCAATTGCGTCCAGATTTTCATCCGAGAAATAACCGGAAGTGTTTTTCCGCACGAACGGCTGCTGATAAGTCGGAACTTTCGCTTTTATCTTGTGTCCGCCTTCAGTTTTGAGTTCAATAAATCCGTCTTTTGCCAAAACTTCGCCGCGTTTTAATTTGAGAAAATCGCCGCTCGGCAAAACAATTTCAAGCTGCTCGACAAACTTTCGGGTGGCGCCGTATTTAAAGCTTTGCGCGCCGCTCGCATTAGTGGCAACGGTTCCGCCAATCTGACAACTCCATTCGGTCGGGTCAGGCGGATAAAATAAGTTTTTCGCGCCCACCGCCTTTTGCAAATCGGTCAAAACCACGCCGCTCTGGACAACCGCAAATTGCTCTTGTTCGTTTATTTCTTTTATTTGATTAAACTTTTCGAGCGAAACGACAAAACCGCCAAACGGAATCGCGCCGCCAACAG
>MWWB01000351.1_pt1 | contig 11326 bp, 9 predicted proteins | sample 1047291 | NCBI WGS metagenome assembly MWWB01 (sample SAMN06349976, study PRJNA376086) | soil metagenome | isolation source: MS4-1 sample Antarctic (ecotone) soil | place: Antarctica | reverse complement strand
ATTAACATGAGCAGTATTTCGAGATACAGATTTTGCTGCCCCTCTATACCCTACTTTAAAACTCTTCAATGGTATGTGAGATAAAACAGAAATAGTAATATTTATTTTAAAGGCAGGTTCCAAAGCTCCCAAACAAACATGCGCGCCATTTTAGTTAGTCCTAGGCTTATTGCAAAAAAATTAAAGTATGAACATCCTGGTAAACCTCCCCCTTTAATCATTCCCTGCTTCAACTGAGTAGTTTTTGTTTGTTTACTTAAACATTGCCGTGGCTTCCCTCTCCAACAGTTCATTGAACACATCCGCCTTGTAGTACACTCCCTTACTCTTTGCTAACACTATCTACAGTACTTCATACCACCGACTTGCTCCTCTTAGCCTTTAACATAGATAAGCACTAAAAAAGGTGAAGATTTACCTTCACCACTCAGGAATTACAAAATTGTAACGTAATTGTTACTATAAACGAGTATCTATATAAGGTACTCTCCAGGTAAGTTTCAAGCTTTTCGCTTATAACTTTTCCCGCAGTCCTGCACTACAGGTGCATCTTTTCTTTCTTCTCCAATAACTCCTCTACAGTTTCAACATACATCTCATCTGGCACGCAGCAATCTACCGGACAAACAGATGCGCACTGAGGTTCTTCATGAAAGCCCTGGCATTCGGTGCACTTATTCGGCGTAATATAATAAATGTCTACTGCTACTGGCGACAACCGCTGGTCGGAGGTTACGACAGTTCCATCCAGTAAAGTATAGGTTCCTTTCACTGTAGTTCCATCGCTCATAGCCCACTCAACACCTCCTTCATAAATAGCATTATTAGGGCATTCAGGTTCGCAGGCGCCACAGTTTATACATTCATCTGTTATCTTAATAGCCATATTTGTATCGGTTTATATAGTTTTATTACATTTAATTTCGCAAGCAAAAATAAGGCTTGGACAATGACTTTACAAGAACGAATTAACGTATTAATTACGCTGGGGAAATATATGCAAAATAATGGCCACGACTGGCAATCGGTTAAGGTACTGGCTAACCACGCCAACCCCTGGTTTGTACCCGAATTTATTGAAATGGCTTCAGAGAATATTTACAACCAATTCTTACAACTACAGAAATTACATGATTGGATTACACACTATGAAGTACCGGAAGAAAATAAAAATGGGGTAACAGTTGGATTGGTAATGGCAGGAAATATTCCGATGGTTGGCTTTCATGATATGCTTTGTATTTTTATTGCAGGTCATTATCAAAGAATTAAATTATCGTCAAAGGATAATATTCTTATAAAGCACTTAGTTTTAAAAATGTTAGAGTTTGATCCCCAGCTACGTGGTTATATCTCTATCGATGAAAACCTGAAAGGCTGCGATGCATTTATTGCAACAGGCAGCAATAATTCAAGCCGCTATTTTGATTATTATTTTGGTAAGTATCCAAACATTATACGTCGCAACCGCACGAGTGTTGCTGTTTTGGAGGGAACAGAAACCAAAGAAGACCTTGAGAAATTAGCTGATGATATACAAAGCTATTTTGGCTTAGGCTGCAGAAATGTAACTAAGTTATATGTACCCGAAGATTATAACTTTGAAGCCTTGCTGCATGCTTTAAAAAAATATGAACATTATGCTGACTTTCATAAATACAAAAACAACTACGATTACCAGTTAGCTTTATTGATGATGGGTAATAAGTTCTACATGGCCAACGAAACAATTATTCTATCAAAAAACACTTCTTTGTTTACTGCCGTTAGCCAGGTTAATTATGAGTATTATAACAACGCAGATGAACTCGAGCCGCTAAGGAGTAACAAGGATATACAATGTGTTATCGGCCGTAACGCAACTCCTTTCGGGCAAGCTCAAAAACCAACACTTACTGATTATGCTGATGGGATAGATACGATGAAATTTTTATTGTCAATCTAAATTTTAAGTTGTTATACACCCTCTTAACAAATTTGAAAACATGACATTTATTCAATAAGAAATAGCACCGAATGACATTTATGTTTTGATAAATTATATGGACTGACTTTTTATATTATCTACGACAACCTTCGTCAATTATTTGTTAAATGGAAGGTTATAATTATTTATCCTTAAATTGATTTGTTTATTTGCTTTTAACAGGCATATATTTTGACTACTTATATTAATAAAACGAATTAAACAAAAATTTACGATGAAACTCAAAAACATTCTACTGGTAGTATTCATAAGTTCTGCTACCGCCATTTTAAGTGTTTGGGGATATAATAAATGGGAGTCTGCTCAATTAGCAGGCATGCAACAACAGGGCAAATTGCCTGTTAACTATGCAGGTTTTTTTGATGGTGAAAAAGCAGCAGGCGCTGTAGATTTTACTGCCGCTTCTACAACGGCCACTCCCGCTATTGTCCATATTAAAACAAGAACTAAAGCCCGCCAGGCTACTAATAATTTGCCTCGTGGCCGCAATCCGTTTTCCGATCTTTTCGGCGATGGTTTTGGTGATTTATTTGGAAGCCCGCAATCAGGAACTATACCTGAACAAAGGGCAAGCGGTAGTGGCGTTTTCATAAGCAACGATGGCTATATCGTAACGAATAATCACGTAATAGATGGAGCCGATGAAATAAATATTACCCTTACAAACAGACGCTCTTATAAAGCGACTTTAGTTGGTGCCGATCCAAGTACCGACATTGCAGTGCTGAAAATTGATGGTAAAAACTTCCCGTACCTGGTTTATGGTAACAGCGACGATGTAAAGTTGGGCCAGTGGGTGCTTGCCGTAGGTTATCCGCTAACATTAGATGTAACTGTTACCGCAGGTATTATTAGTGCTAAAGCAAGATCTATAGGTATAAATCGCAGGCAGAGTGAAAGCCCTATTGAAAGCTTTTTACAAACTGATGCTGCCGTTAACCCTGGTAATAGTGGTGGTGCACTTATAAATACCGATGGTCAGTTGATTGGTGTTAACTCTGCTATCGCTTCTCCTACAGGAAGCTATGCCGGTTACTCTTACGCTGTTCCTGTAAATATTGTAAAGAAAGCAGTTAACGACCTGATTAAATTCGGTACGGTACAAAGAGCTTATCTGGGAATTAGTTATGCTGATAATTACTCTGAAGAACAGAAAAAAGAATTAGGGGTAAAAGATGGTGATGGTGTGTTTGTAAGTGATGTACTTGCCGGTGGTGCAGCTTCTGCCGCAGGAATAAAAAAAGGAGATTTTGTTACAAAAATAAACGGGGTAACAATAAACTCAGGTCCTGAAATGGTTGGAGTAATAAGCAGCTATAAACCAGGTGACAAAGTAGCTGTTACCTATGTGAGAGATGGTAAAGAAAATTCTGCTACCCTAACCCTTAAAAACAGGGCTGGTAATCTAAACGTTGTAAAAAATGCATCGCTTATTGAAAAATTAGGTGGTCAAGTTGAAAATCTAGATAAAAAGACAGCCACACAATACGATCTTCCGGGCGGAGTAATAGTTAAGAAACTTGGAAGTGATGGTTTGTTAAGCCGTACAAAAATGCAGGAAGGATTTGTTATTACGAGTGTGAATGGCACTATAATTAAAAGTATTGATGACTTGAAAATTGCTCTGGACAAAAACAAAGGGAATACAGTAAAACTGGAAGGAATATATCCTGGTTATGAAGGAAGCTACGGCTATCCTTTAAACCTTGGACAGGATTAATAATTTAGAAATTTTTAATCGGGAAAGAGGCGGTCCTAAAAGACGGCCTCTTTCTTTTTTAGCGTTTTTTACCAATTTAAAAACATGCAGCATTTCAATTTAAATTGCACTGCTGTTTTTATCAACACTAATTTTGCATCATGCGCCTCTACGTTAAAAATATGGTATGCAATCGCTGTGTTATGGTAGTAAAGCAGGAGTTGGAAAAGCTGAATATTCAAAGTAGTAATATTACCATGGGTGAGGTGGAGACTGTTTATACATTATCTAAAGACCACCTTCAGAAGCTTGGTGATAATTTAGCTGCGCTTGGTTTTGAAATATTAGATGATAGCAAACAACAGCTGATTGAAAAGATCAAAAACATTATAATTAAACAGGTACACCAAGGCGAAGAAGACAGCCATCGTAACTACTCTGACATACTTTCTAAAACACTGCATAAAGATTACTCGTACCTAAGCAGCCTGTTTTCGGAAGTAGAAGGAATTACTATAGAAAAATACATCATTAATCAAAAAATTGAAAAGATAAAAGAGTTGATAATCTATAACGAATTAAACTTAAGTGAAATAGCTTTTACATTAGGTTATAGTAGTGTTGCTCACTTATCTAATCAATTTAAAAAGGTAACAGGACTTACGCCCAGCCATTTCAGGCAGGTAGGCAGAAACAAACGCAAACCTTTGGACAAAATTTAATCATTGTAAAGTTGAGTTATCTTATTATAAAAAAATTATCATGAAAACAATAAATCTCTTTGTAGTTTTTTCCTTCCTTTTTATAATAACACTATCCTGGAAAAAAGACAATAACACAGTGATTGCTGCAGGTCAGATGCCTAACATTGCAAAAGATAAATACAACCATGTTCATATTGTTTATGGCTGGGGCGATAGTATTATGTATGTATCATCTAAAGATGGAAAATCTTTTACATCACCTTCATTAATTGCTGTATTACCAAATTTGTTTTCTTCTGCAATGCGTGGCCCGCAGATAGCTGCAACAAATAATGGCATAGCAGTAACTGCCTGCACAAAGCAGGGGAACATTTTTTCTTACCAAAAAGATCAGTCAGGCAAATGGTCGAAAGCAAAAAAAGTAAATGATGCAGATGAATCAGCTAAAGAAGCCTTAATGTCATTGAGTGCTGACGGCCAAAATGTATATGCGATTTGGCTCGGTGTTAAAAATCCTAAAGGCCAGAATGTTTATGGGGCTAAATCGGTTGATGGCGGAAAGACCTGGAACAAAAATACTGTTGTTTATTCATCGCCTGATGGTACGGTCTGTGAATGCTGCAAGCCATCGGTAGTTATGAAGGGGAATAACGTATTTGTTATGTTTCGTAACTGGATAGATGGAAACCGGGATTTGTATTTGATTGAATCGCCGGACGGAGGAAGTTCCTTTAAACGGGCGAATAAATTAGGTGTAGGAAGCTGGAAACTCAATGGTTGCCCGATGGATGGCGGTGGCCTTTCTATTAATAATAATGGTATTCCTGAAACGGTATGGCGAAGAGAAGGAAAGATTTTCGCCTCTACCTTAGGTATGCCGGAAAAAGAAATAGGTGAAGGCAGAAGCTGTACGATTGAAACAGTAAATAATAAAAACGTTTATGCCTGGACGGAAAAAGGCGATGTAATTGTGATGAAGCCGCAAGGCATGAAAAAGAATTTGGGTAAGGGGAGCTTACCTTCAATAAAAGCTCTTAATAACGAACATATAATTTGTGTTTGGGAGAATGAAAAGGAAATACATGCCTCTGTCATCGAGTTATAGCTAATCACAAAATCTTATAAATCCTATCCATAATTTGTATAGCTAAGGCAAAAAGTGAACTACTTAAATTAGGCGACGTAACAGCAGCCGATGTACAGCTTACAGCACCACAGGCAACTATCAATATGCAAAAACATATCCCGGTTTGTGTGCGACTTGTAGTTAAATTAGGATATCAGTGAGAAGCTGATTAAAATGAAATAATGGGAGCACAGATGACACGGGTTTGCAGGATTGAAACCGTGATTATCTTTTGAATTAGCATTATCGGTGTTCTATTTCACTAAATCCATATAGTCTTTTACACTTTACGAATACAATCATTTTCAACTTAGATCATCGGCAGTAAAACTTAACGGAAGCAACATACTTGCCCTTCCAATGATGTACACCTTTCCTTCCATGCCGCCTAAAACTAAACGTATGGGGTGTTTAAGGCGCATCTCGTATTCAAGCAAGCTTTGGCGACACATACCACATGGAGAAATAGGATGATTGCTTTCACCATTATCGTTGTGGTAACTAATGGCGATTGTTTTAAGTGGAACTTTCGGGAACAACGAAGCAGCAGACGCAAGCAACACTCTTTCAGAACAAAGTCCAACAGGAAAGCTTGCATTTTCCTGGTTACTTCCGCTTACAATTTCACCATTATCCAAACGTGCCACTGCGCCAACCTGAAAGTGTGAATAGGGTGCATAAGCATGTTGCGTTACTTTGCGGGCTTCAATCAATAACCAGGCATCTTCTTCACTTAAATCGGTAATAGAATCGTATACTTCAAATTCAAATTGATACTCTTGTTTATTCATTTCTTACAATCTCGATTAGACAAAAAGTCCCTCCCGCAAAAACGGGAAGGACGATCAAAAATTAAAGATATATTATTTAATGCTTTTAAACAAACGGTTCCAACGTGGACCTTTCTCCCAACTAAACCATATTAATGAGGCTTTTCCAACAATATTCGTTTCCGGCACAAAACCCCAGTAGCGGCTATCCTGACTGCGATGACGGTTATCACCCATCATCCAGTAATAATTCCATTTGCATTTATAAGTTGTAGTTTCTTTTCCGTTAATGAAAAACTTGCCATCTCTTTCTTCTAAATTTTGTTTTTCGTAAACAGAAATAAGCCTTCGATAAATATCAATGTTACCGGGAGTAAGTGTTATTGTACTTCCTTTTTTAGGAACATAAATGGGCCCAAAATTATCAACCGTCCATAAATTGTTAGCGCTGTACGGAAAAGTTTGACCAGGCATATTACTATATGCCGGTTCCATTCTTTTAAAATTAGACTGCCTGCTTATAAGCTTAGCTTCCTCCGGGGTCATATTTATTACATAAGCATTTGCCTTTCCTTCGTAGGGATAGAATTGATAAGCAGGATCATCCGTATTTATGTGTAAGCTTGTTTGCAAGAATTCATCATTAAAAGACTGGCCGTTTGTTTCAACAATATATTCGGTTTGCGATCCGGAAGGTATAGGAGAAGCTACACTATTAATATACACCCCGCCGTCCCTTATTGAAAGCGTATCCCCACCCACTGCAATACAACGTTTAATATAATTATCCGTCTTATCCATGGGGTGAACGAGGATCGGATACTCTGCAAACAAAGCATCGCGGTTTCCCTTATAATTTGTTCTTAATACGTCATAATAAAGAACTTTACTGCCGTGTTCTTCATCGTTAATAATCGTATCTCCTGCAGGAAAATTAAATACTACCACCTCGTTTCTTATCACGTTCTGAAAACCCGGAAGTCGTTTATATGGAAGCTGAACTAATTTGGTGTAAGAAGGTGTAGTAGTGCTAAAAGGCATTATGTTATGAACGAATGGAAACGAAATAGGCGTTTGTGGAATTCGCGGACCATAACTCATTTTATTAACAAAGAGAAAGTCGTTTACAAGCAAGGTCTTTTCCATACTTTCTGTAGGTATGGTGTATGCTTCGAAAATAAAGGTGCGAATGATGGTTGCGGCAACAACAGCAAATACCGCGGCATCTATCCATTCTCTTACAGCGCTTTTTTGATAACGCTGCACAACTTCATGTCCAACGTATTTCACGCTCTTCGAAAAGCCAAGATAAGGCAGATATATAAAGGGTAAAAAAACAGTGGCAGTATGATCTATCAACGAAAACTTAGCAAAGTGCATTACGAAGATGATAGTGATCCATATCGTTATAAATTGTCCTGCTATGGGTATTAACTGCAACCAGAACCAAACTTTTTTGATGTGTGTTTTTTCAACTATAAGCCAGGTGTTGTAAAATGGGATCAAGGCTTTCCAGGGTTCAATTCCGGCTTTTTTAAACATTCCATACATTCCAACGTGCCAGCCAACAATATAAATGATAATAAATATCCAACCCATAAGTAGTTTTTGATGGAAACAAAAGTACCATTATAATTAAGGCAGCAAAATTGTTAAAAGAAAAGTTTTCTTAAATAAAGAGAAAACAACTTTGCCACTGTTCTGTTTTAAAATCAATTTGTTGTGGTTTTAAAAGAGATATTTAACTTAGTACCAGATGAACAAGTTTACAATAAAAGACATAGAAAATCTTAGCGCAATAAAAGCTCACACATGGCGCATCTGGGAGCAACGATACAACATTGCTATACCACAAAGAAAAGAAAGTAACCATAGGTTTTACGACAATGAAAACCTGAAACAGATTTTGCGTATTTCTTATTTATATCACAGCGGTATTAAGATTTCAAAGATTGCGAAGCTTGATTGTGAGGAAATGAAGCAGATGGCTTTACGCAAATTATCTAAAGAGGAAGTAAATGAATTTTATATAAAGGAAATGATCGAAGCCTCGCTTGATTTTGATGAGGAGAGATTTGAAGGAAATTTTTTTGATGCGCTCGATCGGATGGGCATTGAAGAAACTATATTAAAGGTCTTTTATCCATACCAGGATAGAATTGGCGTGTTGTGGTTAACAGACCATGTTATACCTGCCCAGGAGCATTTTACCAGCAATATTATCAGGCAAAAAATTATCGCTGCTATTGATGGTCTGCCCCCTGTTGCAACCAACAAAAATAGACAGATAGCCTTGTACACGCCCAAAGAGGAGCAGCATGAAATTCCTTTATTGTTTATACATTATCTTCTTAAAAAGAATGGCAATAAGGTTATTTATTTTGGCAGAAATGTTTCTCTGAAAGCAATAAAAGGTTTTAGGGAAAATGGAGAATTTACACATTTGCACTTTCATCTTGTCACAAACCTTACTAACAAGAATGCTAATGAATATGTAAAGCAGGTAGCGACGCAATATCCTGATACAAAAATTATTATGTCGGGTTCACAGGTCCAATATGTAACTGAAGTACCTGAAAATGTTCGCCTGTTACACTCAATGAAAGAAATACTTTCTTTTGCAAAAGAAGGAACTGCTGCGGTAGCTGCGGCGCATTAAATAGAAACATAGCTGCTTACATCCTCAACAGTAATAACCTTACCTGAAAGAATAATAAGCCGCTCAACAACGTTTCGTAATTCCCTGATATTTCCAGTCCAATTATGGTTTTGTAAAGCTTCCAGCGCTTTCTTATCGAACTCTTTTTTAACCTGTCCGTAATCTTCGGCAATGTCTTCTAAAAACTTATCTACCAGCAAAGGAATATCTTCCCTCCTTTCGTTTAACGAAGGAACATGAATTAAGATTACGCCGAGCCTGTGATAAAGGTCTAAACGGAAAGTTTTATTTTCTACTTCTTTCAGCAGGTCTTTATTAGTGGCCACTACTACCCTAACATCCACCGAAATTTCTTTTTCGCCACCAACGCGGGTAATTTTCCCTTCCTGTAAAGCTCGAAGCACTTTTGCCTGTGCGCTTAAACTCATATCGCCTATTTCATCTAAAAATAAAGTGCCGCCGTTGGCCTGCTCAAATTTTCCTATACGTTGTTTTATAGCTGAAGTAAACGATCCCTTCTCATGACCAAACAATTCACTTTCTATCAACTCGCTTGGGATGGCAGCACAGTTTACTTCTACCAACTGACCTTCGGCACGATTACTTTTTTCGTGAAGCCAGCGTGCCACCAGTTCTTTGCCGCTTCCGTTTTCGCCGGTTATCATTACACGGGCTTCAGTTGGGGCAACTTTCTCAATGGTTTCTTTTATTTTTTGAATGGCTGCGCTTTCGCCTATCATTTCCTGCACTTTGTTTGCCCGGCGCTTTAATACTTTAGTTTCTTTTACAAGGTTGGTTTTATCTTTTGCGTTGCGGATAGTTATAAGCAAACGGTTAAGATCTGGTGGCTTGCTAATATAATCGAAGGCACCTTTTTTCACTGCTTCCACAGCAGTTTCAATATTTCCATGACCGCTGATCATGATGATAGGAACATCAGGATTAATAGCTGTTGCCTTACTTAAAAATTCAATTCCATCAAGCTTAGGCATTTTAATATCGCACAGTACAACATCGTATGTTTTCTCCTGGAATTTCTTTAAGCCTTCCTCGCCATCTGCAGCTTCTTCAATTTTATAACCTTCAAAACCCAGTATTTCATTAAGCGTTTTTCTTATCGCTCTTTCATCATCAATAATTAATATGGTAGCCATTCAAATTATTTAGGGTTGCTAAGGTAAGGGTTTAGCCTTTAGTTGACTATTGGCAGTTTAGGACTCTAACTTCGCTTTTTATAAAGTAACAAATATTTTTAAAATAGTATCAGGCCCAAACAACTTTAACCGGGCAAGACAATGAAGGTTTGGAAATACAACATTCTACTGTTGGAAGCAATTTTTAGTTCAACAGGATTTGTAGTATAAAGCACTATGTAAATATAGAAGGAGTTTTAAAACACAAAAAAAGTTCCGGAATTTTTTTCGGGAACTTTTTACTTTATCAAATACCGTCAATAGTTATCCTAATTCTTATTTCGTATTTCTTACTTCTAATATTGTCTTTCTACTTCTTCATATACATCACTTCCTTTACAAGCTTAACCGTTCTTGGTACGTCAGGTAAGTAAGCGGCAACCAAATTTGGTGCATAGTGCATAGGAGCATCAGCACTTGTAATACGGCGGATAGGCGCATCTAAATAATCAAATCCTTCTTTTTGAATTCTATAAGTAATCTCGCTGCTTACAGATGCAAATGGCCATTGTTCTTCAATAATTACCAGGCGGTTTGTTTTCTTTACACTTTCCAGTATAGTTTGCCAATCCATTGGGCGAATTGTTCTAAGATCAATGACTTCAGCACTCACTCCTTCCTTCTCTAATTCTGCAGCAGCGCCTAATGCTACTTTCATCATTTTATTAAAAGATACAATCGTAACATCCGTTCCTTGTCTTACAACATTCGCCTTACCGATTGGTATATAATAAGTTTCTTCAGGCACTTCACCTTTTTCGCCATACATAACTTCACTTTCCATAAATATTACCGGGTCGTTATCGATGATGGCACTTTTTAATAAGCCTTTTGCATCGTAAGGGTTAGAAACCGAAATGACTTTTAAACCCGGAATATTGGCGTATAAACTTTCGTAAGCTGTAGAGTGTTGTGCACCTAATTGGCCCGCACTTCCACTGGCTCCGCGAAACACAATAGGGCAACCAACTTGTCCCCCGCTCATAGCAAGCATTTTACTGGCAGTGTTTAAAATCTGGTCGAGGGCTAAATTAGCAAAATTCCAGGTCATGTATTCAACGATAGGGCGAAGACCATTTTGAGCAGCGCCTACTGCAATGGCAGTAAATCCTAACTCGGCAATTGGTGTATCAATTACTCTTTTGGGGCCAAATTCTGCTAACATTCCCTGGCTCACCTTATAAGCGC
>MWWB01000350.1_pt1 | contig 11339 bp, 14 predicted proteins | sample 1047291 | NCBI WGS metagenome assembly MWWB01 (sample SAMN06349976, study PRJNA376086) | soil metagenome | isolation source: MS4-1 sample Antarctic (ecotone) soil | place: Antarctica | reverse complement strand
AGAGCAAAGATATACCATCCGTCCACAAACGTCAAGCGGACGAATAAGGAAGATATTGAGTATGTTGGGGCACCGCCCCAAACCCCAGTGCTTACAGCAGGTGCGGGGTTGGAAGTCTCCAACCCCAGGTCACAGCATTCAAGCTGGGTAGATCGCTCACAACACCGCCAGGAGGGATTTTTGCGGGAGACGCAAAAACCAACCTGGGCACAGCAAATCATACCAATCAACCGACCACGGCCCAGGCCACCTGGTGGTGATGTTCACTACACCATGGCTCGGCTAAAGGCCCAGCAAGCAATTGGCTAAAGGCAACAGACCAAACATAAGAAACGTCAGAAGGCTTGTAAGGGCGGGGATACACCTGATCGGCTAAAGGCACCAGAACGAATATAACTAGACTTCTTATGTAATAGATGATAAGATACTAATTACATAAGAAATCCAAGGAGGAGCAATGAAAGCAGAAAGCATCATTGACCAACTGGGGACGCTCTCGCTAACAGAACTACGAAAAGTAGCGACCGCAACCACAGCCCTCATCAGCCAGATCGAATCGTGGCAACAACCAAACACGGAAATCCAAGCACGTCGAAAAACCTACCGTCAGGAATATACCCGCTGTGGAAAATCTACATGCCGCTGTGTTGCCGGAGAAGGCCACGGCCCGTACTGGTTTGCATATTGGAGCCAGGAAGGACGGACTCGGAAGGAGTATATCGGGAAACAACTTCCACCAGGGGAAGAAGGAGAGCAGAGGCCCGCAGAAGCGGTAGCGAAATAAAAAGCCTGATGAAACGGACTGCGCAGGATATCATTGATATTGGGCAAAAGCTTATCGAGGTAAAGACACGGCTGAAGCATAGAGAGGTCTTGCGCCTTAGCAGCGTCCCTGCTAAGGCGCAAGACCTCTCTATGATACGGTTGCCCTGCTACTGACCCCTATCATACCCATTGGCTTAAGTTTTGAACTAAGTGCTATGGAATGACATTGTCTATTCGCCATGAAGAAGTCTGATCGTTCATAGTCCCCATGGCGGGACAGGCTGGCGTACAATCGATGCGCAGCCCGCCATAGCTAGAGTGTTGATAGTTCTCAAAGTCAGTACAGTTACTGTACACATGGGCCGAGCTAACGATATCATTCCAACCAGTAGGCATTGTGCTACCCGCATAGAAAGCACCGCTACAAACAGGAGCATAGTCGGTAGTCCATGTCCACGTTCTGCCGCCCTGAGCAGTGGAATACTGGGGATGCTCCCACCAAATACCGATAACCGTAGCTGCGTTAACGCCTTGTGGACCAAGCATCTCTTGAATAAGTTCTCCTGAATTGATAGATTCATCTACCGTAGCTGTACCACCAGTTGCAAACTCAATTGCATCGGAAAACGTTGGAAAACAATCCACCGACCTCACTTTAGAGACTTTTTCATCAGCCTGTAATGGACTTATCTTTGCAACACAATGGTGGCTTGTCTTGTCTTGTGGATCTATGACTACCTCTTCCATACGAATGGTACATTCAACGGAGTTGATGGTGGACTCAGATGCCCCATTGTCAATGGGGCTAACATTTCCAATACAATCTGTTCCAGACACAGAAAATCCAGCATTTTTCTCTTGTGCCTGAGTGTATCTAACCAAAACCACTGTAGCCATCAACAGAATAATTACCATTAGACCTACTAATTTCTTCATTGTACCTCCTAATATAACTTAATCACTGACATACTATCATACTGAGACACATTGGAGATCAGACCAATACAAATCCTTACCATGTCCCTAGAAGCTCCAGCCAGAGAAGAAGTAGAGTCATTGAGATACCCAGCTGTAGGGACTACCACGCCCCTCACAATACACCACAGAACAGTGAAGGAGGACCCAGCCTCGCAGGCGAGTAGCAAGATAAGCCCCCCTTAACGGGGGGACAGGACTAGCGTCCTTCCTCTTGCTCTGCGAGGCTTAAACAAGCCCCCCCTTACAAGCTATCTTGCAAGGGGGGAGCAGCAATACCCTACAAATTATCAGGAATCATAATCACCATCCTCATCAACCGCCAGCCAGAGAAAACCACACTTCTCACATTGCCACTCATAACAGCCGATACCTTCAACATCAGCAACCCGACGAATAATAGACATATAGCCAGAGCATTCTTGACAGTCCATACCTTAGCCCTCCACGTAATAACCGACGCCATTTTTGCGCAAAAGACCCGCATCAACACCCTGGCCTAGCAGCTCGGTGGCGGTGGTTGCAGAGCAACCCAGTTCGGTCATGACATCCCCACGCTTCACAATTTCACGGCCATCCAAAACAGTTTTTAATTGATCCAGCGAGTAGGCCGCTGGCCGACCACCAACCAGCGATTTAAGGCTTTCTGATCGATTATCGGTTGCCGTAGGTGGATGCATAACGAGCCGCGAAACCAGGAACGCAAGGATCGCCAGCGGCGCACCATGAACCACCGACAAAAGCAGATCCCCCCACCAGGGCATATTAGTTAATAACTCTGGTCGCCGATGAAAAAACCCATCAAGCACGTTGTACAAAATCGACGTAACCACCGCACCCAGGGACACATAGAGCGCCGAGCGCCGCTCCTTCTCCCCAAACTTGTTATAGACGGCCAAACCGATATACACAAACTCAAACGAAGATGCTGTAACGATAGCAACCCACCCAGGAACAAACACCAGTGCAAACCGATACACACCATAGCTTGCTGCAAGACCCAACAGGGGAAGCGGAAGAAGGGCAAAAAAGCCCCGCCAATTACCAGCAACGAACCGACCAACAAGACGAAAGAAATCACGCATTATGAATCCCCATTTCTAGGGGCACTGCTATCATGAAATTGCAGCAGTACCCGGATCACTGTTGCCTGTGGCCCTGTGTGTTTGAATCTCATCAGGGCCACACCCATCAATCGAAAACTAGACAGACGGATGGTTGGGATTCGCGGACTGTCCGCTCAGAAGTTCCCACACCTCGGCCTGAGTAGCCTTCACTCGAATATAATTGCTAGCCACCTTGATCACCTCATGCCCGGCCGCTCGAAACAATGCCGCCACGTAATCCATGAAATGAGCCGATTGCTCTAACAATGCCTCATCCACGGGGCGTCGGTGGTAAAACCGTGCCTTCGTCATAGTCAATTCGAAAATACCCGTTTTAGTGTCATAGCCACTCATGGAGCCTCCATTTCAAAACATCAACACCGTAATGCTTCACCAATCAGCGATCACTCGATCTTATGCGGCACCACCTCCAGATCGACCCCTAGCCGGACCAAAAACGAAACGAGCTGCTCCCTATCACCAGAGGCAGCCACCGTAAGCAACTCAGCGCGGGCATCGTTAGCAACCACACGCGCCCACTGTGAGAGCGTGAGAGTCGCCAGTAAGACCGCCAACTCGTCATGCTGATTTGCCAATTCTTCATCAGTTTTATCTTCAACATCTGGCAGGAGCCGCGCACGCAAACCCCGCGACCACACCAAATGCTTCTTGCCTTTGAATAGCAGCGCATATTCACGCCAGAGCCGTCCCGCCTCAGCATCACCACCCACCGCATAATTTGCCAGCAATTCAGCGGGAGTACGCCCCTTAGAACGGCCACATTTGACCGAGGCTTTTGTCATCTCATGCGCTGCCGTCCATTGTGCGCCAAACTTCGCCACATAGTCACCAGCAGCACCATCAGCAACCACCACATCAACACCAACAAACCAGGAGGCCGACAGACCACCACGAGCCAAAATACCGAGCCATCGACTCCTAAGTGCATCACCAAACGCCGAAACATCAGCATCAGGACCAAGAAAGAACAAGACATGGGCATGGGGATGCCAGCCATTACGACCATACGTAACCTCAACAGCCCGAATCACACCAGAGACGGCAAACCGCGATTCGATGCGTTGCCACGGCTTACCCAGTCGAAGCTTACGCAGAGAACCTAGAAAGCCATCTAGAAGCGTTGAGAGGGCATCAGAGCCACGATGCTGCACCGTAAAGGTAGCTAGAACCACCAGCCCATCATAGGCCGCTAGCGCCTGCTCCAGCTCGATCCGACGACGTTCTGAAATCTTCGCGGCACACACTGGACACATCCAGATTGAGCCACAGGTCTGAAGTCCCCCATAGTGAGCAGCCGACATAGTAGGGGTATAAAACACATCAACCCCAGAGCCAGCAGGAACACGTAAACACTTAGCAACACGCTCCCCAGGCACCAGCTCACGCGCAGCAGACTGCAACATAAACCGCCGAACAGCAGACTCACTACGAGCCAGAGAGGGGGGGGGGGGTATCAAATTTCGCAATAGTACCAAGGGTAGCAGCGCCCACCTGTGAATCGTTCAGAAGATTATCGAAGAGCAGATCACCATCGATCCGATGGACCGATGGAATCAGTAACATTGACAGGTCATGAGATTGAGGACTAGAATCCATACGACTCCTGAACTAGCAAAGATCAGGGATGGAGCAACCGACAGGGGCAATCTGGTTCTTACAGGAAACCCCACATTCAACGATTCGGCGCTCGTGGTGATACACGAGCGCCGAATCAGTTAATCGTCTGAATCGGAAATTTTACTCAACGCTTGGAGTAGGTGGTTGGGCTCTAAACCAGCATCCTTGACAGCCTTCCACATTTCAACCGTATCCTCCAGGGAGAGAGTTTTAACCAGGGTTCGCATACCAACTAACAGAGCAATGGGTAACAAGAAAGTAGGCTTTACCCCAACCAGATCACACATTTTGTACAGCTCATCTTTAGTTTCAGGAGAAAGGCGCATAGTTAGGCGAATTGCAGGCCCATACTCATCAGTCATACAAACCTCACAAAACACGAAAACACATTACTAAGCAAAAGAGATAATACACCAAAACATCACCATTGGCAACTACACCAGACGAGCGAATTACATGACTCGCAATAGGGGAAACCTCTTTCCTTTTTGGCTTTCCAAAAAGGAGGCGGTTTCCCCACACTGCTAGTAGCCAAGCAAACACTCTCCTGACCCCTTCCCCAACAAAAAGAAAAAAACCTCCTCCGCTGTCTGCAAAAACCACGAGCCAAGCAAACACCGTCAACACCCGCAATAATCCGCCGTCCGTTCTCCCTTCTCTCCCCGCTGGGGACATTGCCCCAGCCACCGCAGTCATCCACCGCTAGCACACAGCCAACCAATTCTAAATAGTCACAAAGGTGATCACAAAGGTGATCACTCGATGTGATCAGTTGAAGTGATCATGATTGTGATCACCCTAGCCTGCCAAACCCTTGACACCTTTTTTCTGACTAATCCCTCAAATACATCCTCGTTAGCCCCCTCGTTAGCGCCCTCATCCGAAGTGAGGGGGTTGAGTGAGGGGGCTAGTGCGTACCCAGGCGTTCCAAAAGCCTTGACGCTTTTGGGTGAGACTCGAACGATCTGGCTGTTCACCTGGGTGTTCACTTAGGTGTTCACATGGGTGTTCACTATCCTGTAGAACGGAAGCGAACAGTTCAAGTGAACGGCATAGTGAACACCCACCTTCATCAAAACCCTTGACGCCCCCTGAAATACTCTCCCGCTTCATGCCCCTCCAAATACCCCTGTACATACCCCTGTACATACCCCTGGAACTGATGTACAGGGTTGATGTACAGGGGTTATTCCATACCCACCCCTGCCAAAACCCTTGACGACGGTGGCCCCCCTTCCCTGTTCATCTCCCGAACTAGCGCCCGAAACAGCTTCAGGCCCAAGTACCGAAAGATACTTTCTGGGGCTAGTTCTGAAGCTGTTTCGGGCGCGTGGTTGCCAAAAGCACTGACAGGAATGAGGGTTACGACAAGCACCCAGAAAAGGATTGCCCCTGCGGAATGGGTCGCCCCTGCGGGTCGAGACTGCGCTGACGCTAGTCCAGGCCCATCCCTGGTGTCAACCCTTTTTGGGCGCTGCCCCTACGGGGCAAACGGCACGGCTGCGCCGCGCCCTCCGGCTCAAATCCAGGGTTTTAGGTGGGCTGTTTTTTCTTCTCTGCGAGAAGCTGCGGGCTGCCAAAAGTGTCAGCCAAAAAACAACGCCTGATCACCATAAAACCCTGGCTGCACTGCGTTTGGTTCTGCGGCGATTCGCCTCGAACCTTTGAGCCGGAGGGCGCGGCGGCGTGCGCATGGAGCCCATCAGCTAGTGGTGTCTGCCAAACTAGTGCCAGATCAGGAAGCTGGTGAGATTCCAGAAAGCGCACTCTGCCTTACCGTTTGCCCCATCGCTGCCGCGTGGAAGTTTCTTTTTAAGGGTGCTTCGCGTGGATATTCAATCGGCGTACTGTATTTCAAGGTGTATCAATACCGGAGCCAGCCCGCAGTGAGGCGCTAGCCCGTACCAGGCTTCACCAGTGACCCCCAGATCGATCAACCAGGCTAGGGCCGATAGAGTAGACCTTGACGGCAGTGCAGAGCGTACAGCAGCCAGCCATACACGACAAACGATTGACAGATCAGGGAGGTGCAAGGGGTACTGCTAGATAAGGGCCTGTTAGGCTCCCGCAACATGTAAAGGCTTGTAAGGGGGATACACCTGATCGGCTAAAGGCAACAGAACGAATACCACTAGACTTCTTATGTAATAGATGATAAACTATCTATTACATAAGAAATCAAAGAGGGAGCAATGAAAGCAGAAAGCATCATTGAGCAACTGGGGACGCTCTCGCTAACAGAACTACGAAAAGTAGTGACGGCAACAACAGCGCTGATCACCCAGATCGAATCATGGCAACAACCAGCCACTGAGATTCCAAAACCCCACAAGACATACCGACAGGAGTACATTCGATGTGGAAAACCCACATGCCGCTGTGTTGCTGGAGAGGGCCACGGCCCGTACTGGTTTGCCTATTGGAGCCAGGAAGGACGGACCCGGAAGGAGTACATTGGAAAGAAGCTTCCACCAGGCAGCGAAGGAGAGAGGTAAAACCTGGCCAGATGGATTCCGTAAACAACAAATCCGCCCTACGTCCTACGTGTTCTCAACGTCACGTTGCTATGATAGGGCCTGACATCCATTCGGAGGTATTGAAATGTCCATACTCGAAGCCGTGTGCCTGTCGCACGGACGTACACTCGTATTCCGCCCGCTTGTTTTTGGAACGAGCATGCTATGAGTTACCAAACTGAGCCACTCAGCATGTGGACTGACCGCCGCCTTGTACTGCGAATGTCGCCTATTCATGGGATCGGTACGTTCGCGACCCACGATATTGCTGCCGGGGAGCTGCTGATTATGGTCGCTGGCGGCATTGTGTTCAGCAGCGAGGAGTGGACAAATGGCAGCGTGAAGCTGGAGGCCGAACTGTATAATGAGGAATCACTTGGTGACAACATGTTTATCGTCACGCCGAAGCTCTTCCACTACTACGTCAACCACTCCTGCGACTCGAACATCGTCGATATAACGCGCAACCCCAGCTCCACACTGTATGTTGCGGTGCGCCCTATCCGCGCCAACGAAGAGCTGACCGTTGACAACTACGATCCGACGACGGCATGTGCCTGTGGATCGCCGCGCTGTCGCTGGAGCAATCCCGTCCAGCCAGCCCGTTAATCGTACCGCTTGACAGTGTCATACATTAGAGCGCGGAGCAGCGCAGGAGGCCGCGACCTCGCAAGCAAGTAGCAAGATAAGCCCCCTTAAGGGGCCGCCACTTCGTGGCTTTTTCTTGCTCTGCGAGGCCCGTACACCCCCCCCTTACAAGCAAACAAAAAAGGCGGTGGTTACTACCACCGCCCCGGCCACCAAGAATCCAAACCTAATTTTCTACATAATACCCAACACCATTTTTTCGAAGCAGACCCGCATCAACACCCTGGCCTAGCAGCTCGGTGGCGGTGGTTGCAGAGCAACCCAGTTCGGTCATGACATCCCCACGCTTCACAATTTCACGGCCATCCAAAACAGTTTTTAATTGATCCAGCGAGTAGGCCGCTGGCCGACCACCAACCAGCGATTTAAGGCTTTCTGATCGATTATCGGTTGCCGTAGGTGGATGCATAACGAGCCGCGAAACCAGGAACGCAAGGATCGCCAGCGGCGCACCATGAACCACCGACAAAAGCAGATCCCCCCACCAGGGCATATTAGTTAATAACTCTGGTCGCCGATGAAAAAACCCATCAAGCACGTTGTACAAAATCGACGTAACCACCGCACCCAGGGACACATAGAGCGCCGAGCGCCGCTCCTTCTCCCCAAACTTGTTATAGACGGCCAAACCGATATACACAAACTCAAACGAAGATGCTGTAACGATAGCAACCCACCCAGGAACAAACACCAGTGCAAACCGATACACACCATAGCTTGCTGCAAGACCCAACAGGGGAAGCGGAAGAAGGGCAAAAAAGCCCCGCCAATTACCAGCAACGAACCGACCAACAAGACGAAAGAAATCACGCATTATGAATCCCCATTTCTAGGGGCACTGCTATCATGAAATCGCAGCAGCACCCTGATCTACTGTTGCCACGGCCCTGGCGAGTCTCAGCCGCGCAGGGCCACCATCAATCTTGTTACGACCAGCCATTGCAGGCTAACAAGAAATCCATCAATCTTGTGTCAAAAGACCCCCATTTCTACACCAAGAGATACCAGAAAATCTATCAACTGCACCACATCACCAGACGAGGCCACAGTTAGCAGCTCAGCTCGAGCATCGTTACCAACAACAACCGACCACTGGCGAAGAGTCAACGTGGCAAGCACGACCGCCACCTGATCATGCTTATTAGCCAGCTCCTCGTCAGTCAACTCATCAACATCCCCCAGCAGGCGATCACGCAAGCCACGCGACCAAACTAAATGCTTCTTGCCCCGAAAAAGCAGGGCATACTCGCGCCACAACCTACCCGCCTCAGCATCACTGTTGAGGGCATAGTCAGATAGCAGGTCAGCCATAGACCGACCAGCACCAGACCGAGTTTTCTTTACAGCAGCCTTTGTTAGTTCATGGGCAACCGTCCACTGAGCACCAAACTTTGCTACATAGTCGCCAACAGAATCATCAGCCGCACGAACATCGACCCCAGCAGCCCAAGACGCCGACAAGCCAGTACGAGCCAGAAGGCCCAACCAGCGACACCGGAGAGCAGCACCAAAGAGGGACATGGTTAACGTTTCAGTACCAGCAGGAAGGAAAAACAACAGATGGGCATGAGGATGCCAGCCATTAGAACCATGAGTGACTTCAACAGCCCGAATCACACCAGAGATATCAAAACGAGACTCGATCTTTTGCCAAGGCTTCCCCAATCGCAACCGCCGCAAAGACGCGAGGAACCCTTCCAGAAGCGTTGAGAGGGCATGAGAGGCACGATGCTGGACTGTAAAGGTAGCAAGGACCACCAGGCCATTATGGGCAGTCAGAGCCTGCGCCAGCTCCAAGCGCCGCCGCTCTGAAATCTTCGAGGCACAAACTGGACACATCCAGATAGAACCACAGGTTTGCAAGCCGCCATAGTGGGCTGACCGCGCAGAAGGAGCATAGAACACATCTACCCCAGAGCCAGCAGGCACCCGCAGACACTTAGCGACCCGCTCACCAGGCACCAACTCACGCGCAGCAGACTGCAACATAAACCGATGAATAGCAGCATCACCACGACCACGAAGGGGGGGGGGGGGTATCAAATTTCGCAATAGTACCAAGGGGAGAGCCGCCAGCCCTGCCAATTTCAACAGGATTAGCGGAGCCACCAAAAACGGCTTGAGAGTCACCAACCTCCCCGCCGAACTGGGGAGCCATTGACATGTCAGACAAATGCGAACTAGAATCCATATTGCTCCTGTATTTGTCAGATAGAGCATATCTACTGGGGGGCCTGCTTGAAACAGACTCACCCTAACCACCGACCTGGCGCTTGTGGTAACAACACAAGCGCCACATCATTTTAGTTAGTCATCAGAAGAATCCTTGTTTTTCTGACTAGCGGCCGTAAGGCTGTCCCACAGCTCACGAGTTTCAACCAGCGAGAAGCTACGGCCCAGTACCCGCATGCCAATCATCAAGGCAGTAGGAAAGACATTTCCAGGACGAAGACCAAAGCGTGTACACATCTCGTATAGCTCGTCCTTCGTGTCAATCGGGAGCCGCAGCGTAATACGGATCGTTGATTCTTCTTCTACCATACAAGCCCCTACATCACTTCAAAAAACTACAGAAACTACAGGCAGACAGAGCAAAGATATACCATCCGTCCACAAACGTCAAGCGGACGAATAAGGAAGATATTGAGTATGTTGGGGCACCGCCCCAAACCCCAGTGCTTACAGCAGGTGCGGGGTTGGAAGTCTCCAACCCCAAGACACAGCATTCAAGCTGGGTAGATCGCTCACAACACCGCCAGGAGGGATTTTTGCGGGAGACGCAAAAACCAACCTGGGCACAGAAAATCATAACAATCAACCGACCACGGCCCAGGCCACCTGGTGGTGATGTTCACTACAACAGGGCACGGCTAAAGGCACAGTAAGCAATCGGCTAAAGCCACCAGACCAAGCAAAACAGCGCCAGGAGGCTTGTAAGGGGGGGGGATACAGCTGATCGGCTAAAGGCACCACAAGCAGAACCCGCAGCCGGCAAAGCAGAGCCACCAGATTCAAGATCAGAACGAATACAACTAGGCATCTTATGTAATAGATGATAAGATTATAATTACATAAGAAATCAAAGGAGCAGCAATGAAAGCAGAAAGCATCATTGACCAACTGGGGACGCTCTCGCTAACAGAACTACGAAAAGTAGCGACCGCAACAACAGCGCTGATCAGCCAGATCGAATCGTGGCAACAACCAAATACGGAAATCCAAGCACGTCGAAAAACCTACCGCCAGGAGTATACCCGCTGTGGAAAACCTACATGCCGCTGTGTTGCTGGAGAGGGCCACGGCCCGTACTGGTTTGCATATTGGAGCCAGGAAGGACGGACCCGGAAGGAGTATATCGGGAAACAACTTCCACCAGGGGAAGAAGGAGAACGCGACCGGCCAAAGCCGTAGCAAGATAAGCCCCCCTTAACGGGGGGACAGGACTAGCGTCCTTCCTCTTGCTCTGCGAGGCTTAAACAAGCCCCCCCTTACAAGCTATCTTGTAAGGGGGGAGTAGCAATACCCTACAAATTATCAGGAATCATAATCACCATCCTCGTCAACCGCCAGCCAGAGAAAACCACACTTCTCACATTGCCACTCATAACAGCCGATACCTTCAACATCAGCAACCCGACGAATAATTGACATATAGCCAGAGCATTCTTGACAGTCCATCCCTTAGCCCTCC
>MWWB01000349.1_pt1 | contig 11341 bp, 9 predicted proteins | sample 1047291 | NCBI WGS metagenome assembly MWWB01 (sample SAMN06349976, study PRJNA376086) | soil metagenome | isolation source: MS4-1 sample Antarctic (ecotone) soil | place: Antarctica | reverse complement strand
GATTCAAGCGCTATCTTGACCTTTACCCATCAGCATGCAGGGAAAGGAATCTATCGCTCGAACTTGAGTTATACTGGCGGAGGCACAAATTACAATTACTTCAGCCTCCCCGGTACCGGCTATAAATATCGAACCAAAGAGACAACCGCCCAAGGCGGGGTGATCCTTTATGACTACGATGCCAACCAGGATTTAGTTAAGGTAACGCTGCCCACGTTGTACGGCGCAGCTGCTGCATATTCGTATACATATACACGAGACAGCTGGCGAAATGTCACTATCTACAAGTATGGTTCCTCCGCAACGGACCGCTATGTCTATACCTATGATTCCTTGGGAAAAATTACCAACATCTTTAACGATTGGAGCACTGTCAACCGTACATTTACCTATAGCGGCTTCGATCTGCTTACTGCCGCAGACCCGCTTGGAACATATCTCACGAATACCTATACTGATACGGGCAACCCTCATAGCCCAACAACAACTAAAGACGGTCTCAATCGCACTTGGACGCAGGCTTACAATTCATGTGGCCAGGTTATTACCATTACTCCTCCTTCCGGCTCACCCCAGGGACAGACCACATACGCCTACGAGGAAACCTCGACTGATCCGGCTTTTGGCTATCTCAGAAGCATCACCAACGGCGCAGGTGATGTAGAAACCTATGATTCTTATTCCGCCTTGGGCGATGCACTTGAGATTTCAACAACACCGGTTTCAGGCACTACCAACACCACAACGTACTCGTACGACGCAGTACGCCGCTTAACCGTGATCGAGCACCCGGATACAAAAACGTTTTCACTTGCATACAGCGGCAGAAATTTAAGCTCGACAGTAGATGAAGCTGGCTCGTCTCGTGATTTTGCTTGGACGCCAACCACTGGGGAGCTCGCCGGTATCTCTGAGCCCTTAAGCCGCGAACTTGCATGGACCTATGACGCTGATAGGAAGCTTTCTGATTTCACCGACGCCCGGACAAATACTACAGATTATACCTATGGCTCGGCGGGAGAGCTTAAATTTGTAACCTATCCGGACAGCTCTCAGATTGAATACAAGTATGACACCCGAGCGCGGCTTTCATCGAAAACAAGCCCACGCGGGCGAGTTATGACCGCTGCCTATGACGGAGAAAACCGGTTTAAATCGTGGACGTTCTCAAATCCTACGCAAACGGCTGTCAATTTTTACTATCGCAATCAGGACGGCCGTATAACGTCCACACAATCCTGGACAGGTACCGCTACGTACACCTATACAGCCGCGCGCCAGGTAGATACGGTCACCTACAATTATCAAAACTCTGGTCTAACAGCGTTGCAGAAACTTACATACACGTACAATCCGGATGGATCGGTTGCCACGCTCAATTGGAAAACGGGAACGACGAACGTCGTTACATGGACGTATAGCTATGACAGTGCAGGGCGGTTAAGTGGGGTTTCCAATACCTTTGGCGAAAGCAGTTCCTATACCTATGACGGTGAAGGCAAGATTAAAACGCAGACCAATGGAAACAGCACGACTGTTGATTACGCATATAATCAAGCGCGCGGGTGGCCTACCTCTATCGTGCATAAGCTTAGCGGAACAGCGTTCGCCTCATATGATCTCGAATACGATGGCGGTTCCAACACTGTAGGGAATATTACTAAAGTCACTGAGCTAGATAGCAGTGAAGTCAACTATCAGTATGATGAGCTGTACCGCTTAACATCCGAAACGAGAACGGGAACGAATGCATTTACCCATACGTATAATTACGACCTCGCGGGAAATGTCACTGACTTGGATGGTTCTGCATTTGCCACGTATGACACATCGAACAAGTTCTCTTCGCTAAGCGGTGGAACGTATAGCTACGATACTAGTGGCAACTTAACTGCTGTGTCGGGCGCTGGGCTTTCGTCAGGAACATTTAACTATGAGACGAGGGAGCTGCTCGATAATCAAACCCAAGGTTCTACGTCAATCGGTTATAATTATGATGCCTACGGGAAACGTCTCCTGTCCAAACCGGGAACAACTGCTTCAACGTATACCTGGTACATATTTGATGGTGATCGCCTTATCGGAGAAATTGGTACCAGCGGCGTTAAGGCTGTCTATACCTGGGGTACGGACGGGCTCGTGTCCGAGCGGATTATTAGCGGGAACAAATCACGGTACTATCACTTTGGACCGCAGGGAGAGACGCGGGAAGTTACCAATACTTCGGGAGCGGTAACGAATAGTTACTATTATACCGGGTACGGCACCATGGTTGCATCTTCTGGGTCCGATTATAATCCGCACCAATTCGGCGGAAAAGTGGGCTATTATAGAGAAGGCCCGATGGGGCTCATGTTAGCTACGTATAGATGGTATTCGCCGAACCTAATGAGATGGATGACAAGGGATCCGATTAAATACAAAGGCGGGTCGAACTTGTATGAATACGTAGACGGTCGCGTAACACAATATTTAGACCCTAGCGGGCTTGCACCCGGTGATTATTATCCGAATCGCGATGGAGCAGCTAATGCGGGAATCGGAGATTCATGGCCACCCTCCGAGAGAGATGGCGTTGAATATGGGGGTTCGATATGCAAATTACCTTGCGGCGGCTACACTTACACCACGCCACGAACAGACGGTGAAAAGGAGAATGTTCACGTGCCATCTATTTGTCCAGATGGTACGCCTCTCCAAGGCATGTATCATACGCACCCCATAAATTATAATGGCAGTCAAAATCTCAGTGGACGAGATGTATTAAATTCTAGACGATATAAAGTGCCAATCTACGTTGGCTCGCACGATAAGTACATTCATAAATTCGATCCTGCAGGTAATGGCGGGAAGGGTAAATGGAGCAACGATGATCCGAAATAAAATATTCTATTGGTTTTTCTTATTACTTACTTTGTGTACCCCTTCTGCAATGGCCGACTCAACAACGTACAAAGACGTTTCCATGGTATCACTATTGGCAAATCCGCAAATGTATGCTGGGAAAAATGTTCGTGTAGAGGGGTTTCTTAAATATCAATTCGAGGATACCGCACTCTATTTTGGTCAAGACCAAGCGGACGGTCTAATGCTTAAATCTTCATTGGGAATCTCTATACCTGCAAATGCCAAGCCTCCGGCTAACATATCTGGCGAAATGGCATCCGCGTTTAATGGACGTTATGTATTTGTAGAGGGCAAGTTCAAAGCATCCGACCAAAAGTATATTGAGTCTTATGCAGGGTCTATCTCAAATATTGTCCGTATTGAGCCCCTTAAATAGCTGGTGAAGTTCCCCCGGAAATCCGCGGCGTTAGTAAGTTAGGTTATGGTTCAGCTGAGCGCGCTATCTACTTCACGGCCGCAGCCCGCCGAAATGCAACAGACTGAATCACCGTCATCGCATGATCCACTTCCGCTACTTCGAGTGGATTTCTCGGGTTCGGTGTCTTCAAGCGCTCCTGATGCTTCGCCGCTTCTAAGATCTCCTTCTCGGCAGTGATTAACCGAGTCAGCCAACCCCGGCCCAGATTTGCCAGGTCAATCCTTGCGCCTAGCTCTTCTTCAAGAAGGGCTAGAATCCGTTTTGCTTGCAGGTAGTCCGACCGCGGCACCTTAAATTTGAACGTGAGAAACTCTTCCTTTTCAACAACTCCGGCTTCTGGCGTTGGCGCTTGATGCTGTGATTCTTTTTGCTGTGGTATTGGCTGAGGAAGCGGTGACTTATCTGCTCTAGGCATATGAAGCACTTTCTGTTGCTTCGCCGGAACAGGCGCGACCGGCTCCTCCACCGCAAGGGCACCCGATAGCACGCGACCAATAAGATCCATCGAGTCATCAAGCGGGCTATATTCCTTTTCCCCGGTTGGCCGTTTCTCACCCATTTGCTATCTGCGCCTCGATAAGCTGACTCCCCTCCCCTACTCCTTCGTACTCTACGACTCGCTCTTCTATCTCATGCGCAATGTTAAGAAATTGTTTGATCACCTCGTGGTTTAGCTCCGTTTGGAAAACCGTTTTTCCAGCATCTTGCGCGCGAGGTATCGCAGCCGCTCTTGTGATCGTTGCTTTGAACTTACGCGACTCCTGCCCGTTTGCGGCGAAGCTAGCGCGAATCGCTTCGTCATACTCCCGAGCCTTCCGTATCCGCTTATCGAGCCCCGAAACAATCACACCGAGAAGCTTTAGATTTGGATTTCGGTCTTTTCTTTGTGCTTGGCCGATATCTTTAAGCGCATTCTTAAGACCTTCGAGTGCAAGTTTCTCAGGCAGCGTGGAGATGATGAAATAATCAGCGACAATGTACGAAGCAAGTGTGGTTGTCACATTCGTATTGGGAGCGGTATCTAAGAAAATGTAATCATACTTTCCCCGGAGCTTGTTAAGCGGCTCTACAAGAACATCTCGCGGCGTAAAAAACGGGTCATCCGTTCGAAGGACAGCTTCTAGCTTTTCCAGCTCTCTCGATGACGGGATAAGATGAACCCCTTCTGGTAGCTCAATATCAGGATCGTCATTTGTTAAGATCACATCCTCCGGATCACGATCGCGCGTAAGAACATGAAATGTTCCTGAATATGCCTGGGGTGGAACGCCGAAATGAGACGTAAGCCCATAGTTAACGTCGAGATCCCACGCGAGGACCTTACGTCCCATGCTGGCAAGAGCAGCCGCCAAATGAGCGGTATTTGTAGTTTTCCCTACTCCGCCTTTCTGGTTCCCAACTGCTATTACTCGCGTTTTAAGTGTGCCGTCCGTCATGTGCTTTCCCTCTCTTGGAAATTCTTGGGACCTAGATACCTAGGTACCAAGATACCTCGGTCCCGAGTTCTTCATCGCACGCCACACAACACACCCGCAACCCTTTATTTTTTCAAGAGAAGCATAAAAGGACCTAGATACCTCGGTACCGTAGTATCTAGGTATCTAGGTATCTAGGTCCCAAGATAGCGCGTTCGAAATTCTTTGTTGCTGGATTCGGTGCGGTACTAGATGGTTACTTTCAGCTAGTTAAATCTTTGGAGATCAGCAGGAGAAGCACCAGGCAAGAAACGAAGATTCAAGGCACAAAAAAACCGGCAGAGCCGGTTAATTTGTTGCTTCGGAAGTGACGACCACTAGACGAAGACCTAAGAGACCTCAACTCTAAGCCGTCACTTCTGAACAGTCAACTGGCATTCTTTAGAATGCCGTAGGATTTTTGTGCCTTAAATTTGAGCTTTCTGCCTCCATTCAGGAGGAACGAAATACGTGTATCAAGCGTGCGGTTACAAAACTATCACACCTATTCAGCTCTTTAATGTGCTCGGCGCATACGATACCGGGGGGATAAGCTTTAGAGCACTCCGAGTGTATTTCGGATGCTTCGAGCTTCGAGCGATTAGAGAGGCTGCCAGGCGTTCAAGAACTGCCGAGGCGGTAAAGACGAGGCGAGGGGAATGCTATCGCATTGCCGAGCTTGTAAGGCTTTTAGGAGCCGTCACAGAGGCCCAAGTAAAGTCTGCACTCAGACAACTTGAGCGCGCGGGATTGGTGCGGTTTTCGGAAAGTGCCATCACATTCACAGAAACAACACTTCCCGCTGCACAAGAAACTATCCTTCGGATAGCAGATAGCCGAAAAGCCGCCCGGCCGATACCGGTGCCGCGCCGGGTGCTGCGCTTCCTTGCGCGATGTACAAAGCCAGCGCTGATGAAAACCTGCCTAGCGTATCTGATCCGCGGGCTGTCTTTTGATCACAAAAGCGGAGAGGTGAGGGGAGTAGGCACAGTAAAAGCGTCCTGGATCAGCAGAGTGTTTGCTATCTCAGAGCGCGCTGTCCGGGCAGCACGCCGGGAACTGATCAGGCTTGGATGGATAGATAAAGACACCGGCTCAAAGCAGCGGAAGCTGAATCGGGACGGTGCATATTTTCGAATAAACCTTGATTGGAAGGACTGCGAGAAGGTTATTCCTAGCGAGAGTGCGGGGAATACTGGCGTAGGTAACTTACAAGCAAGACCCCCGCGTTTTGCACCCCATGAAGCTGAAAACAGCAGCCAATTTGCACCCCCTCTTAAAAGACTTAAAACTTCTACGAAGTACAATAACCAGGAACTCGCCACGGACGAGCCGTCTGGTTTTTGTGGAAGGGGAATGTTCAGGGATTTAGTCCAATCCGTCGTTACGGGAATTTCCTTCAATGTTCCTTTGCTTGAAGCAAACACTCAGATCCTAAAGCCTCCGGCGAACGAGAGGGCAGGGATGAGGCCAAGCCTGAAGAACATCAAACCGGAGGACCTTAGGCGGTTACCGCGATTGAGCATGCTCTATGAGCAAGCAACTCAAGCTAGGTGGTTAGAGCGCAGTGAAGCAAATTTTCTTAACTTCGCTGCGGCAGCAGTACGGGCAAATAGAGCGAAAGGCGATACCGTGCGCATCTTTGTCGGGATTGTGAAGCGGGGGTTATGGGGATACATAACGCAGGGGGAAGAGGATAGGGCTCGGCAGCTCATCAGCTGTTCCAGAAAGAGCCCACACTCAAACGCATCATCCACCAACCGGCAACGGACAGCAGCCCCCGCCTAATTCAAAACCACCCCCCAAACCAATGAAGCAAAACAAGACATATTATGCCACACCCGATGCACTGAAAGTGTAGCATGGACGGTGGCAAGTGCCCGCAGCCGCATGGGAATTGCGTATACGGCAGTATGCCGTTGTTGCTTAAGGCACTGCAAATACTGGAAAAATCTGCATACGTGGAGAGTCCTCTTCGGGAAGCCTGCGAGTATTTATGGAGAAGGAGAATTCCATGAAGCCCATTAGTTTTCGGATTGATGAGGAGCAGCACTCAGAGCTTTCCGCCCGAGCGGAACTCACTGGTGTCTCAGTGCCCAACCTCGCGCGGAAACTGTGCCTGCGCGGATTAGCGGAAACAAATGATCATGAACTCTTTCGGCGAGAGGTCGGGAAGGTATCTGGGGAGATCAGTGAGCTTCGGCGTAACCTCTGAAGCTCCGTTCAGTTGCTCCTCTTTGCACTCGGAAAGGTGCAGCTCGAAGAAGCGAAAGGGTTTGTAGAAGAGCTACTAAACCGGTGGGCCGCTTGATGCTCCCAATATCAGGCAATCAGTGCGGCTACTAATTTAGATGGGACGAAATATCGCGTGCGCCGTGTAGCACACGAGCCACCTCAATACCGCCGCTAATTACTCGGTAGAGCACTAGATACGAGTGAACGGGGAAGCTTCGAATCTCCGCGGCAAGATCCGGCCGCTCTCTCCCCATCTCGGGATGAACCGCGAGGACTTTGGCTTTTTCTTGGATAGTATCGAGTAAGCGATCTGCTGCTTGTTCGTTTTCAGGAGCGATGTGCAACCAGATTTCTAAAAGGTCCTGGTCTGCCAGTAGTGAGTAAAGGACTCGGCCCATTATGCTCTCTTGCGTTTATTTTTCTCCGCAAGAAGGGTTCTACCCCGGGCTTTGATATCTTCCACATCGAGCGGCTTAGCATCTCCAGCATCAAGCTGAGCTAGTCCATCGGCAACGTCCTTGCGAAACTCTTCGAATTGGATCGAACGCAACTGATCACGTTCTTCCAATAGCCGTAGTGCTTCGCGCACGACTTCGCTCGCGGAAAGATATCTTCCGGTCTCCACCTTCTCACGGACGAACTCTTCGAGTTCACGTGTGAGTGATATATTCATAGTATATTCATCATAAGGTGGCTTTTCGCGAAGGAGCCTGCTTCGTAGGCGGAAGCAGGCACCCTGCCTTCCTAGAGCCAGTCTTTCTCAATTTAATACAGAGTAGCGCAGAAACACGCTTATGTCAAACTTTGCTAAAGTTTGACATTCCGTCTTTTCCGAATTCCTATTGCGAGCACCGCTTAAAGATGAAACTTTATAGGTCATAAAGGGCGTTATGACCTATAAACTTCTATCGAAGGAACAACACATGAGTGGAATTTCAAATACGGTTGATAAAGCAAAAACCGAATGGGCAGATTACGCTTTCCGGGTGAAGGAGTTAGGGGACGGTGAAGTATTTATTTCTCTTGAGCCCCGCTACGAACCGCTGCCGGGCCTTGGAGACGGTTTCCTTAGCCTTGCGTTGCGTAATGGCACAACGATGGAGCAAGCAAAGGAACTTGCTCAGCAGCTAAGCGCGATTGTTTCCCAAGTTGGCCATACGCGATTCCAGAGTTAAGCCTTGATGGGATCTCAGCCTGCTCTGACCGCTCAGGTTTCATCTCGGATTGTGCTTCCTGCGCTTATCGGCGAAGCTGGTGAACATGCCTCACGGCGATTCCTTGAGTTCTTCACGGCGAACATTCGGAACCCGAATACCCGAGCAGCGTACGCCCAGGCCGTGGCCCAGTTCCTTCGCTGGTGCGAGCAGCGGGGGCTTTCCCTACAGGGCATCGAACCAATCGCGGTGGCAGCCTACATCGAGAGTCATTCCGGCTCAGACCCGACCAAGAAGCAGCACCTTGCAGCAATCAAGATGCTTTTCGATTGGCTGGTAACCGGCCAGGTCATTCCACACAACCCCGCCGCATCGGTTCGCGGCCCGAAACACGTCGTCAGGAAGGGCAAGACGCACGTTCTCTCCGCCGAGGACGCGAGGACGCTTCTGGACAGCATCGACACGTTGAGCGTTGTCGGGCTTAGAGACAGAGCCCTCATCGCAGTTATGGTCTTTAGCTTCGCCCGCATCGGGGCTGTGGTCGGGATGAAGGTGGAAGACTACTACCAGAACGGCAAACGATGCTGGCTCAGACTCCACGAGAAGGGCGGAAAGTTCCACGAGGTCCCGGCCCACCACAACGCTGAAGCGTATCTTGATGCGTATCTCCAATCAGCCGGTATTGCCGGTGATACCAAGAGCCCCCTCTTCCGATCCACAGTAGGAAGAAGCAAGACGCTTACGGACCGAGCTTTGCGGCGGAATAACGCCCTCGATATGGTAAAACGCAGAGCGATGGATGCAGGGCTTTCAAAACGGGTTTGTAACCATACATTTCGGGCTACTGGGATCACGGCCTACCTTGAAGCAGGTGGCACTATTGAGAAGGCCCAGATGATAGCAGCTCATGAGTCACCGAAGACAACGAAGCTCTATGACCGCACGTCTGACTCGATTTCCCTGGACGAGATCGAGCGGATTGCCATTTAGATTCAAAGGAATCTTCTACCCTAAGCAATGGCTTATCGAAAAAAATTCCACAATTATGGAATGAAGGAGGAATGTTGAGTCAACAAATCCATAAACCCGTAGGCTCGCGAATGTATACAATTAAGCTCTGAAAAAATTACTCCGCGCCCTAGATTTAGCAGATCGACGATGCTAGCTTGAGACATCATTCCTTGTGGCTTGTGTGGCGGCCTAGTCATTTCAGTTCACTTAGACAGGTTTCGATAGCGGATCACTCAGAGGAGTTACCCCCTCCCGATCCCCTGTTAAGTGATGTAGCAGTAGCGGTAGTAGTTCCGTGATGTCTCAACCCCGTTGTTTTATCCCTAAGCTTTGTTTGTTCCTATTAATCCTCCAGCTTATTTTGCCAGCAATAACTGCTGCGCAGGGCGAGCCTGCCGTGCGGTTTCAAAGAGAGGCTGCGTGGGTTTCATCCTCATGGGATGAAGAAACCGTTAGTGACAATGGAACACGAGTTTGCAGGTCTGAGCGGCAAGGGACTGTAAGCGGCAACACGTTAACGTTGCATGGAGAAGCGAAAGCAGTTGGTTATACTTCATTAGCAGGTCAGTCATGTGCTCCTGCCGCTACTCATAATATAACTGTATACGCCAAAGGTCGGCCCAGCATTACAATTACAACAAGCAGCAGCGGTACTGCTTCGTTGGATCCAGACGGCTGGGCACATGTTGATCTGCCTCGCACAAGCACCAATGACATTACTCTAAGTGGCGGAGGGACCGCGTCTGGTACTGCGTCTGAAACTAAGCATTTTAACCTCAGCTGTAGCAGTACAGCAGCAGCGGATTTTGACGGCGCAGCCTATCCCGATGGTGTTCTATACTCTCGTCCCGTTGGTTTTGCGCCGGTTAGCGCTGTCGCCCAGGTTTCGACGCAGACGAGCACTTTTGATCTAAGTGCGAGCGTCGATGCTACAATCTCGGTCACAATTGGTTCTAGTTCACCGGTGGCTATACTTACCGGCCCAACTGTGGGCGGTGTCACCAAAGTTGAGCCGCAGCTTGGCGATTCGGTTACGCTAACTAATATCTCATATGACCCAGATGATGAAACCGGTTCGACTGCGCTTGAAGGCATTTGCGGAGCCGCTTGGACGGTGACCTTTCCCGACGGTTCGGTTCAGATCGGAAGCAATCTTGGCAGTCACACTTTTACCCCGACGATGGCAGGTAATTATGCCATGCACATGGTTGTTACTGACAATGAAGGCATGACTGCCTCAGATGACAAAGAGTTCGCGGTGCAACCGGCATCGATTGGCCCGGACAAATGCCCAGATGACGCGTCGGAGAATTACTGCTCAGGCCCGGGTGGAGCCCTAGCGTGTGCAAACGTTTCACCCCGCAGCGGAAACTATCACATTTGGGTTCGCGACCCTGTTTCGACTCGTGGATTTCCGCTAATGACGAACATTCACCTGAACGGGCAGACGAATTTCCCTGCCCGGGCAACTGCAATGGGGAATGCGACCTTTACTTACGGCATTGCTGTTATTGAAGGAACAATCACGGTAAATGGATCGACCTCAACTCATTGGTATGTGCTCGATGCCGATGGATCAGAGATCGACTACGGCCTTAACACCAGCGCCCCGGCAGCGCAGCCGGGAGCCTATGCCACACTCTCTGTAATATCCGGTGGTTTTACGCTCACCAACGCGGGGCCACCCGAGAGTGTGGAAGCAGGCGGCAACTTTAGCTACGAGTTTGATGGTAACGGTAAGCTGATAACGTTTAGTGACCCCTCCAATAACGTGCAGGAAATCGCTTATGACACAGGCGGTTATCCAATTTCAGTCACCGATATTAGTACCGGTAAAAGTATAACCTTTGAATATGACGATCCTGGCAACATCGCCCGTGTGGTTGAAGGCGGAGGCGAAGCTGTAATTCATTTAAGCTACGATTCCGGGAAGCTGATTGAAATTGCATTCAAAGATCAGCTAGCTACTGTTCTTAGAGAGATAGACTTAACTTACGGCACTGGCGGGCGCCTTGCCACCGTGCAGTATGACAACGATTCAAGCGCTATCTTGACCTTTACCCATCAGCATGCAGGGAAAGGAATCTATCGCTCGAACTTGAGTTATACTGGCGGAGGCACAAATTACAATTACTTCAGCCTCCCCGGTACCGGCTATAAAT
>MWWB01000348.1_pt1 | contig 11351 bp, 12 predicted proteins | sample 1047291 | NCBI WGS metagenome assembly MWWB01 (sample SAMN06349976, study PRJNA376086) | soil metagenome | isolation source: MS4-1 sample Antarctic (ecotone) soil | place: Antarctica | reverse complement strand
ATGAAAAATATACCACTAGACAAATTGGAAATGCCAGATAACACACGAGAAATTAGCAATATCAGGCAATCAAATCTTGGTAAGGAATATCTGGTTTTGCAGATGCTAACGAACTCTCTTAAACATCTGGGCATTTTCAAAAATGATTTCCTAATCGTCAACACTGATGCCAAATTCAAAGAAGATGTTTTATCGGCATTTCAAACGCCTGACGGCGTAACACTCGGATACGCTTATGAAAATTTTGACGATACGGCTATCCACAATCAAAACGGAAAACTAATGCGTTTTCCTGCTAAGAATGTGAAATATATCGGCGTTGTCTGTCGCATCGAAAGAGATTTCTAAAACTCTGCAAATTTGCAGAGTAAAAGCCGTAAAGCATTAAAACTCGCGGCTTTTTCTTTGTCTACAATTATTCACAAAAAACATATCACGAAGCCGCGAGCGTTAAAACTTGCGGCTTCTTTTTTGGCGAGTAGAATCGGCAATCTGATTCTTCCGTTAGCGTGTCTAAAAACATCTAAGACGTTGTGAGAAAATCACAATAAGACATAATTTGAGACACGGTTTCCGCCGCGGGGCGGAAAGTATAGTTTTTGAGACTCTCTTCACGCTTCACTTTTTGTACACTTAAGTGTACAAAATAATTTGTCGCTTCTGGCACACTTAAGTGTGCCAAATGTAAAAAACAAACCCGCACACGCACAGGTTCGACTTTGATCGTGATCAAAATATGGTTGTACCCTGCATTCCGCCCGCGTGCGCGTGGAGCCGTCCTTCGTAAAAAGTCTGCGTGCTTCGTTTGATGCATTCCGCCCGCGTGCGCGTGGAGCCGTCCGGGCGCGGAAGCATCAAACGAAGCACGCAGACATTCCGCCCGCGTGCGCGTGGAGCCGTCGCTAAAAATCATTCACGAGGTGAATGATTTTACATTCCGCCCGCGTGCGCGTGGAGCCGTCGCGAGCGTTCAATCCCTCATTAATGAGGGATAAATTCCGCCCGCGTGCGCGTGGAGCCGTCACTTGATAAACACTAGGTTTGAGCCATTATTCAGCTGTCTAAGTCTATTGCTTGACTTGTGAGCGCGTTTTGTAAGGAAAGGCTTGGTTGGGTATGGCTTGGAAAGGAAAAAGCCGCGAGTTTTTTTTACGCTTGCGGCTTTTTTTGGCGAGGGGTGATTTTCGGCGGTTGTTATGCGGTTTGGTTGTCGGCGGGTCTTCGGAAGATGTCTAAAAGTTGATAATTGCCGGGTTTGAATAATCCAAGCCCGGCAAAGTCGGCGGTATGTGAGACGGAGAAACACTCCAGCCCGCCGATTTTAATATCTGCTGGACGACATTTGCCGCGCTTTTTCGGCTTGGCGTTTGGCTAATTCCGATTTTTCCCGCTCTTTTTCAATTACTTCGCAAGCCGACTGAACGCTCAAACCGAAGCGAATCGGTGAAAAATTTAGGTGATTTTTTTCGAGCAGCAGGATAGCATCGTCGGAAATTTCAGGAATTTTTATGGTCGGCTCAAGCTGTCCGCGCAAATTCAAATATGATTTTCGTTTCGCGTGAAATTCAAGCATCTTGTCGGTGAACTTTTCGGCGGAATTGCCGATTGCGTCATCAAGCTCGCGCCGGAGTTCGAGTGCTTCATCAAAAAGAGTTTCGGCTTGAAGCGCGGTTGCCCTTGCCGATTCAAGCAAGTTTTGCCGGGCTTCGGTTGCCGTAACTTCATCAAAAGCCGTTTTGAGTTCGCTTTGTTTTGCTTCTAAAGCCTTTATTGAACTGTTTAGAGTGTTGAGCCGGGCTTGTTCAACTTCCATTTCGCCAAGCGGTATTTTGCCATTAATAAAGCGGGCTTGAAGCGTTTGCAAATTGGTGTTGAGACGATCTCGCATCGTAATTAATTCAGACAGCTTTTCGGTTGTTTGGTCGAGTTCGGTTTTCATAGTTGATATTTTCATTGTTTTATTTCCCCCTTAAATTTTTCAATCACATTGTTATCCGTGCGGTTAAATTCAGATTCAAGCCGCCGGTTTGTTTGGCTACGCTTTTCGGCGTTTTCTGCCGCCTTTTGTTTGCGGATTTTGTCGTAATACTCTTCGTTTTTTTCTATTTGTTCGTTCATTTTTATGTCTCCTGTATTTTGTTTGTTAAATTTCACCAATAAATCGGTTCGCTGATTGATTCGTATTCGATAAATTTATAGGTAGGCTGGTGAAGTGCCGCAAGCGCAATAGCAAGCGCGTCACCTCTATCGGGCGAACGTCCGATTCGTTTCTTTAGCTCGGATTTCAACTCGAGTTGGATTTGCCCGCGTGAAGTATATCCGTATTTAATGCCGGTTAAATCAGCCGCCAGCTTGTTATCCGGCGGTAAAGATAATTCGTCGGCACGTAATTTCTCACGAATCAACCACCAGCTTTCGGCGCGCCGGTTTAAGAATCTTTCTTTGTCATTTGCCGATTCGCCGCCGTTATACGCCACTACTGCAACGCCTTGCTCTTTTAATCGGTCGGTCACGCCGCCGCCGACACCGGCATCATCCAAACCTTTCTTGAGCGCGTTGCTTACTTTTAAGCGTCCGGCTGTTTGCATCGTGTCATTGCCGTGAAAACTCTGCGGCATTGCAACCGTGCCATCGGCGTATAAGTCTATAAATACGGTTTCGTCTGTGCCAAATCGAGCAACGTCGCAGCCAACGGCAACCGGTATGCCCTGCGGCTGATGCCAACGTCTTTGCGCCCTTTCGACATCGGCAAGGCTGATGAGCATATCGCTGCCTTGTTCGGGAAATAATCCACGCACACGAGCGCGATATAGTGCCGTATCACGTCCGCCATATTCAAAAAGGCGTTCGTCAACCCACGCTTTTGTTACTGCTCCGGGAACGATTTGCTTGTTTTCTACGACGTTCGGATGGTCTTCAGCCGATAATCTGAGGACATTCCACAAAAGCGAATCGCAAACCGATTTGAAGCGTGATGACGGGTCGGTCGGATTTCCGATTGCAAGAAAACGGTCATTGTCACCAACGGCAACGCCTTCGGCAGCTTCCCAAAAGTCCGGCGATATTCCGGTCGCTTCGTCAAAAACAATCATCACACGCGGCGCGTGTATGCCCTGAAAACGAATCGCATCGTTCGTCGAAAGTCCGACAGCAAACCAATCTTCACTCAAATTTATTTGCGTTTGAGTTACTTCGCCGCCTAATGGATAAAGGCTCTGCTGGTGCGCTTTCCTAATTTCACGCCAAAGCAGATTTTCAACCTGAAACCAAGTCGGCGCGGTCGTTAGAACCTTTGAGCCTTCATTGGTGAAGAAAAACCAAAGAACGAGCTGCGCGGCTAAAAACGTTTTGCCGACAGCGTTGCCGGCAGGCGATGCCGTGCGGCGATTGTCTCTAACCGAATGGCACAAATCTGTTTGCTGAGGCGTGAGATACTTCACGCCCAAAACGTTTTTTATAAACCAGACCGGATCGTCTTTCGAGCGGTTTACAATCTTTTCTATTTCGTCATTTTTCATTTTCGTTTAATGTAACTAACAGCGCGGCGAAATTTAGATTTTTGCCGCCTGATTTTATGTCTAAACTATCGGTAAACAGTTTGTGGAATTTGCCCAACAATTGAAGTGCTGTGAGTCTGTCGCGGGTTGCTTCGCTTTTGTCTAAAGCAATCGCAGCAATCTCAGATAGCACTTTGTCCGCATCTAGTCCGGCTTCATTTACTCTTTCCCGGCACGCGTCCGAAATGTTATGTTTTGTTAAGTTTTGTGAGCCGATAGCGCGAAGCGTTTCGTCAGAGCCTTTATAACCGGCGAGCCGTGCCGATTCGGTTGCATTTCCGTTCGCCGCGCCGATATAAAATTCACAAAATAATTGCTGCTTTGCTGTGAGTTTTGCGTCTGTTTTGTGTGAGTTTTGCATATTCGTTATTTCTGCTTAGGCGCGTTTTCTAAAGTTAAATCAGCATCCGCCGCATCGGTTAAAAGTTGGCAGATTTGAGCGGCTGTTTGCTCAAGGAAACATTCGGCGACAACGTGCGGGTTACCGCCTTCGCTTGTCTTGATGATTAAAAACCTTTGGTTGTGAAGCATTAGCGTGTATTTTGCGTTAGTGCTCATAATTTTGATTTAATGCGCGTCCTGTGGCGCGTTTTTATTGTCAAAGGCTTGACATACCCTTCCTTTTATTTAGCGTCCGCCCAGCAGTTGACGATGTGCGCGTCGACTGTCATCGGAACTGTGAATCCTTCCGGCGTGTTTTGCATTACTTCGACAACGATGCTGAGAACATCTTCGGCGTGGTCGGCGCGGCATTCGACAATTAATTCATCGTGAACCATTGAAATTAAATCCGCACCTTCCGGAAGTTTCGCCGCTAGTAATACCATCGCCCGTTTTACCAAGTCTGCGGATGTCGCCTGAATGATAAAGTTTTGCGCCTGCCGGATTTCTTTAGAATTGTTGCCTTTTAGTCGTCGTCTTCTGCCGAACAGATTTTTGACGTAACCGCGCTCGCGGATGGTTTTTTCAACTTGACTTAAAAATCTTTTGGCGTCGGGATAAGTTTTGAAATAATCATTGATGTATTTTTTGCAATCTTTCGGCGCGGTATCAATTCCAGTTGCAGTCAAACGCCTGTAAAGTCCAATATCTGTAATGCCGTAGACGACGGCGAAATTTAACGTCTTGGCAATGCCGCGCTCTTCTTTGCTGACATCTTCTTTATTGAACATCTTCTGCGCCGTGAGTGTGTGCAGGTCGGTGGCTTTGCCGTTGCAATAGGCAGCGAGCAATGTTTCGTCCTGGCTGTAATGAGCTAACACTCTCAATTCCATTTGAGAAAAGTCGGCACAGATTAATTTATTGCCCTCTTCACAAATGAAGGCACGCCGGATGGCTTTTCCGAGTTCGCTTTTGCCTGGTATTTGCTGGACGTTTGGATCTGCGCAGCTAAAGCGACCGGTAACTGCTCCCAACGGTTTGAATTCCGGATGGATGCGCCCGTTCTCGTCGGCGTGCTTCTGTAAAACTTTTATAAATGTGTTGGCGAGTTTATCAATTTTGCGATATTCCGACAGCTTGACTGCAATCGGATGAGCAATTTCTTTTAATGATTCGATGTCGACGCTTCGCGCTCCCGTCTTTGTTTCCTTTGGACATTTCAAACCAAGTTTGTCGTAGAGAATCGCGGCTACTGCGCGTGGTTTATTTAGTTCAAATTCGACTCCGGCTAACTCGAATATCTCAATTTTGAGCCGCGCCGAATCTGCTTTAACTTCGCGTTCAATCGTCGCTAAAGATTGAACGTCTATCTTCATTCCGCGCTCTTCCATCGACATTACGACGGGAAGAATTGCTTTTTCCATTTCGTAAACTTCTTTTAATCCCTGTTCGTCTAGTTCAGTTCGGAATTTCTCCCAAAGTTGAAATGTATACCGCGCATCGTTGCGGGCGTATTCGGCAAAGACTTCCGGGTCGAGCAGCCGCATTTTATCAGCTTCGGAAAAAGTTATAGGTTCGCTGATGCCTAAATGTTTTTTAGATAATGGCTTGAGACCGTGTTCATTATTTTCGTCTAAAAGATGCGATGCGATTAACGTATCTTCGAACTTTTTCGGCACAGGCAAACCGGCACGATGCAAAACTCCGAAATCAAATTTCGCGTTATGGAAAACGACTGTTTGTTCGTCGTCCGGCATCAGAAAAGCCCACGATTCTTTGTCGGTTTCGTAGTCTGCTTTTTGCCCGTCATAAGACAAGCTCATACCAATCATTTTTGCGTTGCGATGAGTGATGCCGAGTTTTTTATCGAACGGTTCGGTCTCGGTGTCGAGCGCGATTAAATTACAAATTGCAGCGTCCGGATTTTCGTCAAAAGTGCCTTCTTTAACTTTTTCTACGTCTTTCTCGGAAAACAAGTGCTCGCAGTGCTCGCAGTCATCTAAGTCCTTTGCTTCTAACGGTTTATCTGCGAGCACTACGTTGCCCTGTTCACTACCTAGTGCTCGCAGATAACTATCTGAGTCCATTGGAGTTACTTCGCTGCGAGCACTGCGAGCACTTGTTTCTGGCAAAACAGGCAGATTGTATTTAACGAACAATTTTGTGAGCAATTCGCCGTTGAATTTTACGGCACGTTTTTTATAGTTCGCAGAATCGCGTCTTTGGATTGCACCTGTCTTCAAATCTATATTCGTTAGAGTTTTGCCAATATAATCCGGCGTGTGTTTTCTTTTATCTGGCAAGTCCGAATTAATCTCATCTGTGATAGCAGCAGTAGCTAATCGTTCGTCAGGCTTGCCTTCCTGACCGATAACCAGCGCGCCGTCGTATTCGAGATATTTCAGATTGCCTTCTTCGTCTTCGGTAAATATCCGAGCGTGGATAATTCTAACGATGTTTCCGTCCATCGATTGAGACCGTTCATCAATGACGTCTTTTGTCCGCGTCTGTAGGCTGGCGACGAATTTATCTTTTACTTCGTCGGAGTCGAGGAGCGCATAAAGAGGCACTGAGATTTGAATAAGCCGTTTCGATATTCCGCCTCTAGCTTTCAATTCCGATTCCGCAGACTTGAGACGTTCTGCTAACGGTTGGTTAAATGTCCGCAGTCGCCACAGTGTCAATTTGTTGCGGATAGATTGCGCCTCTGACAGCATTTCCGGTAGGAGTTGGAGCGGTATATCATTTCGCTTCGTTTCTTCCATTTTAACCGGATGCGTGCGGCTCTGAAACGGCTGTGAATCGGTAGCTTTCAAGCCAGATAGAATTTTCGCGCCGAACGGGTCAAAACCTTCGGGTACAAAGTTGGAATCTTTACTTGAACATCTAATGATGCGCGTCAATCGCTGATAGCCGGAATTCAATACCTGTATAATCGCTTCGGTGTCTTCACTCGAGGCGGCAAGGTTAAACTCATCAATAATTAATGTCGGATGGAATGCGTCAACGGTCCGGAACAGCGCGGCTGCCGTAATGCCAACCGTGAACATCGGACGGTAACAGACAAGTCCTATCGTTTGCGTAAATCTTGATTTACCGTTGCCGGAAAGCCCGACGGCGTGCAGATACGGGACTTCATTCAGCGATTCAATTCGGTAGGTCATCCGGACATACTTACTACAAATTTCTCTATCCTGGTCGCTGATGTCGACGTATTTTTCAATGAATTTTAAGATGTCGGCATCGAGCTGCGGTTCGGTGTAATACTCTTCGATGGAGGATGCCATAAACAAACCTATTTTGTCGGCACGCTCTGCTTTTAATAGCGGTTTGTATGTTTTGCCGTCCGAATCTACGACGGAATTCTCAAGTGTTGTTTCCTCTGTTACAGGGTCGTAGACTGCAAAGCCGGATGTAGTTTCTTCAAGAATAAGTCCGTTCAAAAGGACTTTAAACGTAGTTAAGACGGTTTCCTTCTCGCCGTCGTCAACTGCATTATTAGCGCGGGAAAACCTGTCGGCAAGGTCAATCAATGTTCGACTGGCGGTTATCGCGTCGGTCTCGTTTAGGTTTAAGTTTTTAACAAACTTGGCGCGTGCCGAACTGTCAGCTAAATTGAAAGTGTCGAGATGCAAAACCGAATCGCAGTTACGCGCAGTTATTTTTTGTTTTCCGCGCTCGCCGCGTCCAATTTCAAAAGTTAATTTGTCGTCGAGAATCGTTTCGGACATAAATGGCGAAGGCTTGGAATTCGTATCCAACTCCCACTCCGCAAGCATTTCTCTTTTATGTTCTGCCGGTGCAATCCCGGCGAAACGGAAGCACGTAAAACCGCCGTTTGCGAAAATCTTCGCCTTGCCCTCGCCTTTGTTTTCGAGAGCGCAAACCGAACAATCTAAGGTCAGTGAACCGTCGGTTTCGATTCGATATTTTATGCCTTGCGCGTCGAAGGCATTTGTAAAGTCTTGGAGTGTAAGTTTTTTCACTTTGCCACCTCCAAATCCAGCGCATCGGCGCATAAATCGCATAAACATCGCAAGATATTTGCTCGACCGTCAGTGTATGAATCGATGAAATTTTCACCGTACAACCAAAGCGGTGCTGCACACTCGTCGCAAACTAGTCGCAAACCTGTAAAACGAAAAGGCAGCTCGTCTGCATTTTGACCGGTTGCGGTGGTGGTGGTTAACTTTGGCAACCCCCCAAAGTTAAAAACTTGTTGCATTTCTACACTTCGTGGTGTAGAATCAAATCGTTCGTTAAAATTAACTAAGCCGTCGTTTCCCGCGACGGTTTTCTCATTTCTGTTCATTTTCGTCTCCTTGTAGGTAAACTAAAAAATCGGACATCAAAATGACAACTCGCCGCGAGCCGCCCGGACGTTTTACAGGCAAGTTGCCGTTTTTAATCTCATTCCACAAGTGAGGCTTGGAAAGGCTGCTGAGCTTGCTTGCGGTTTCAACACTGAGCGCAATCGGTACGCTGGTTTCCTGATTTGTTCGTGGCATTTTTTACTCCTTACTAAATTAATTCTTTTAATTGTGTCGTGGCTGTTTTGAGCCTGTTAAAATCCTCTGCCTTGCCGCCCACGTCCGGGTGCAGTCTTTTTTGAAAGAACTTTGTAACCCGTGTCAATGATTTTTAAGGCAATCTTTCGGAGTGCTTCTTTTTCAAGTTTTGCCGCCTGTCTTTTTGCGTCACCTGCCGAAGTTGTGGTTTGCCCTGCGGAGTTTTGTTGGTCGGCTTGTGTTCGTGCTGAAGCGGGGTTTTTTTGCTTTTTACCTTCCATCCTTCTCATTTTGTAATATTCGCTATAAGTCAAATCTTTGTCAGTTGCCAAAGATTTGACTTGGGTAGCGTAATTCATATAATGAGTAGCCGTTCCGGGACTTAATTTGAAATTGTCTTTTAACCATATATACCAATATCCGTAACCTGTGTCCTCTTCAGGATTTGCCTTCGCCTCAAGCAATTTCTCACCTATTGCTACATAATACGGCGAAGCCGCTTTGTCCTTTGATTTCGCCAGTTCTACAATATCTTCTTTGATTAACGGCACAAGCACTTTTAGCGGTCGCGCTACGGCTTGATTCGTCGTTTCCTGTGTTGCTACTGCTATTGCCATTTTTTTTCTCCTTATTTTACAATTAAATTTTAACCCAAGATATTATACCTTAAGTTAATATAGCATCGTATTGACAGGGAAGTCAATGTAAATTATACTTACAATTTAGTTGGTTTGATGAGGCAAATTACACAGTAAAAATATGAGAAACTATACAAAGGTTTCGGAGTGCCCTCCGGAACTTGAAAAAATCATTGAGTTAGTAAATTTAATGCCGCCCGGCGTAGATGAAATGTTAAGTAACATTCAAGATTCGGCGGAAGCCCGCGCCCAAGCAAAAGAAACACTCAATCCAAAAATCGTTGAGTATCTTTTCGAATACTCGCCGACACTCGCGTCAATGTATAGACCGTTTGATTTGATAAAAGCTAAAAATCTTTTATTAACTCTTTCAGAAATGAGCAGACGCTTTGCTTCGGAGTTTCAAAATGACCCTTTAGACACGGACAGACTTTACATAACTTATATGCAAACGTCGGGTGATACGCGGGCTTTTTACGGTTATCTTGTTTTTGATAGTGCGAGTGGAGTTATAAAGCCTGTAAAAAATGAGCTTTTTGAGATTTTTGAGAAATATAAAATACCTTTTTATCGCATCCGGTCGTGTCCGATTTGCCGCGATTTTTACTGGGCAAAGAAAACTAATTCGCAAAGCTGCGGCAGAAAGAAATGTATTGACGATTTGCAAAATCAAAAAAAGAAATTCACCCGCACGCCCGGAGCTGTCCTGTGAATGTAAAACAACACCGGCGTTTGCGGGTAAATCTAAAGATTTGATAGACTGATTTTACTTAGTTAGATATTTAGTTTTCAAAGAACTGAAAATCTGGCGGCTTGATTCATACTCAAGCCGTTTTTCTTTTGCTCAAAATTATTTAGCGTTTCAAAACGCTACTTTCATAACTTATTAATAAATTTATCCAAGTCCGCTCGTTTAACTTTGTAGCCACGCCCGATTATCTGTCCGGCTAGTTTTCCCGAACGAATCGCATCACGCAGATTTGCGTCGGACAATCCCGTTAGCAATCGGCAATCCTTCAAGTCCAAAAGTAGCTTTCCGCCGACTCGGAAAACTTCTAAATTCTTTTCAATAACATTCTCAAAACGGGCGAAAATTATCTCTATGGGGTTGGTTGTCTGTGTCTGTATATCGGTGTCTGTCGGTGTCTGTCCTATTCTTGAAAGGTCGGTGTTTTTTGAGCTTTCTCTGCCCGTCCTTGTCTGTATGTCGGTGTCTGTCTGTGTGTTGGTCTGAGGCTGTCCGTCCGTCAAATTGGGGTAGACAATGTCGCCGGACAGCTCGCCTCTGAGCCGCTCAACATCCGCCTGCTCGAAGTCTAAAACCTTGCGCGTTTTCCCGTCGCCGCCGACAACACGCCGCAGACGTGCGGACAACTTCCCGCTCGCCTTGTAACGCTCGACTGTTTTCTCGGATAGTCCGAGATATGCGGCAACCTCTTTTTTATTCATTAAATTAATCTTCGGTAACTACTTTCTTCGGTCTTCCGACTTTGCCGTAAACCCTTACTTTTTCCGCGTCTGATTTTTTTACCATATTGGAACGACCGAACTTTTCCGATTTAATAAGACCGTCCAAAATCATACGCCTGACTCTCCCGGCACTAAGTCCTAAAAGCTGCGCCGTTTCTTTTGTAGTTAATAATTTCTTATTTTCCATATTTTATTTTTACCATACTTAAGAATAATACGCAAATGTGCCATTCTTAGCTTGCATATTATAATACGAAAGCGTATTATATTCATAGATTGAAAACATTCAATCAAATCTAAATTTTGGAGTGAAAAAAATGTTTATATTAAAAGGAATTGAGCAGCTTGAAAAAGCAATCACAAAGGCTAAAAAGATTCGCCCGCGTGTCGAATTTGACCGCTTTGGACGTTATCGCGTTTCGGGTTCAAAAGGTTATTACACGGTTATTTGCCGCAAAGACGAACGCGGCTATAAAACGGTTTCCTGCACTTGCAAAGGCGCGGAAAGAGGTTTGGCTTGCTATCACGCCGCAGCCGCTTTAAGTCTGCACATCGGACTTGCCAGACAGCAACCTTCGACATAGGCACGAAAGGCTTTCATAAGTTCGCGCTTATGAAAGCCTCTCTTTCAAACCAAGTATGATTTGATTACTTGCAAATGGAGAATATCACAATGAAAAATATACCACTAGACAAATTGGAAATGCCAGATAACACACGAGAAATTAGCAATATCAGGCAATCAAATCTTGGTAAGGAATATCTGGTTTTGCAGATGCTAACGAACTCTCTTAAAC
>MWWB01000347.1_pt1 | contig 11373 bp, 13 predicted proteins | sample 1047291 | NCBI WGS metagenome assembly MWWB01 (sample SAMN06349976, study PRJNA376086) | soil metagenome | isolation source: MS4-1 sample Antarctic (ecotone) soil | place: Antarctica | reverse complement strand
ACATAAAGTAGACGGCCTACACGCCGCCTGCACAGGCACCCATGCGAGAAGGCGCATTATAGATCAAAGCCGAGGTAGTACAACTATTCTTGTGTTTCGTTAGGAAGCGACACAGCAGGCGTGTGGTATCTGCTGTACCCGAGCGGACGCTGAGCGTGTCCGCTCCCTCGTAATCTCTCCTGATTACGTGAGAGGCGCGGCGTTGTGAGGACGCCGCGCCTGTGCTTTTTTACCTGACTATCCCCGGCGAAGAGAGGCATCGAGGTATTGCCAAGCGCTGCGCTGCTCTTGATCCGTAGCTGTTAGCTCAATCGCGATCTCTGCCCGTAGCGGCTTGCCGTCTCTGGCGAAATACTGTCGATTGATGCGCAATGATGTGAGCACTCCACGGAACTTTTCATCGCCCCACAGGGCAACCAGCAGAGGCGGCGTCCCGCCGAGCTGCGTTTCTTCAAGCAGCGCTTCTAACGAGTCGATCTCTGGCTTGATCGACTCGCCTGTGCCTGTCTTATCAAACCAGAGTTGCTCAACCTTGAGGGTGCGCGGCGGACGGTTGGCATAGAACAGGGGTTGCATACCGATGGTCACGTCTTGCGGCTGCCAGTTCGCGCCTGATTCAGTCAGCACCCCGGGCGGAAAGAACTGGAACACGAAATCGCGCTGGCTATATAAGTCAATCAACAGAAACTGCCCGCTCGGTGTACTCATCGTCTGTCAACTCCTTTTCATCTTTGCTGGGGAAGCCTCATCCGTTGCGCTCCAGCGTGGTTTCAATGCCAAATCCAACATGGCTATCAATTATCTCTCCGAGCAAAGGCGCTTGCCGCTGCATCTCCGCTGCTACCAGCTCAGCCAGCGCTTGAGGATCATCCGCTGCTCGACTCCCCGCCGGTACATTAACGGTGATCGGCATCGAGCCGATATGCATACCGCCACGCGCCGAGCTGATCATGCGCGGCCCTGGAGCTGAAGGCGTAGGCTGTGATCCGTTGTTGTAGTCATAGCCGAACCTTGAGCGCGGCGTTGACATTGTTGGACCGGAACCGCCCCCGGAGGTTGTCGATCCGCCACTACCTCCGCTTGAATCTCCGCCGAATATCGACACGCCGCCCACTCGGATGTTATTCACACGGTTAGCGAATCCGCCGAGCACGTCGGACGTCCTTCCCGTTGCTCTGCTGAAATCATCCAATCTGTTTACTGACGTATCAGAGGCCGCTTTGAAGTCAGTCGCTACCGCATCAAGCACTTTGTTTACCCCGCCCTGGGCTTCAGGCGAGAGTTGCAGTTTGCCGATCTCATCGCGGAACTTCGACATCACTTCGGGGAACTGAAGTAGCCCTTTGGTCTGCGTGTTAAGCAGCGCCACGGTGTCACGTAGATAGCCGCCGTCTTTCCCTAACCTTTCTCCTTGTGTTGCACCACGCAGCAACCACGACTCGCTCGCTGGGTCAGAAGATGACTTTAGCGGGTTGCCCCGGCTCGAAGAGCGAAGCGCGAGGGCGGCGGCAGTACCGGCATCATCAGCACCGAGCATTCCCTGTGTCCTTCTTTGGCCGTAGGAGCCAGCCACGCCTTGCAGTTCGCGGTCAATCTGCGTGTACTCCTTCTTACGACCGCGCTTTGAGCTATACGCGCCGCTCAGCACCTTATAGAGTTGATAGCCGCCGAGGCCCGCGCCAGCGGCGATGCCTGCGCCGCCACCGATCAGCGGTGCAGCCCTGCCGAGCAATTGCTTGCCAGCCCAACCGCCCGTGAGGACGTCGCTAATGCCTACGCCGGTGCCGCCGATGCCGCCGCCACCTAAGTAGCCGCCGCCACCTCTGCCGCCACTGCCGCCGCCGCCCAGTAAGCCGAGCTGGTCGATTAGCCCGACAACGCCGCTGGTGGCCCCTACCGCAGCGCCGCCGATGCCTGCCACGCCCGCAGCAAAGGACGCGACGTTCTGATGCTGTGCAGCGATGCCTTGAAGTTGGCCGAGGTAGACGTTCGTTTTGTCGATTACTGGATCAAGACTCTTCGTGAGACTCTCGAACATTTCGGCGTTGAAGTTTTCATACGTTCCCCGAAGCGCTTCCATCTTGGCCGAGGTCGTGCCGGTCGTGATGTCGGCTTTGTCCATCATGCCGATGGTTGCGTTGATCTCCTCAAGGAAAGTCCTGTAACCCTTGCCCTTCTCAACCATCGCGGTAAAAGCGGCGCTGCCTTCCTCGCCAGCGATCTTGTTGGCGACGCCGGTTAGCTGGGCTGGCGACAGTTTGCCCTCAAGCTTTGTGAACTTCTCGACCAGCGCCTCTAGGCCGATGAACTTGCCTTTCTTATCGACGGGGGATAGATCAATGCCGGTCTGCTTACGAACTACGGCGAGGGCGTCCTTCGCTTCCTTCGGCGGTGCGATCAGCCGCCGGATGAGCGTTGACGTTCCCGTGCCCAGTTGGCTGCCTTCGGTGCCAGTGGCCTGCCGCATGAAGGCTAGGTATTTCACGGACTGATTCGCACCCTCCAACCCGCTCAGGCCGAGCGGCGTGCCGACGCGCCCCTGAAAGTATTTACTCGCTTCGATCAACTCGCCCGCGTCCAAGTCTTTCGCCGTCTTGATGCGGCTTAAGAGGTCCGTTGACTGTTCGTACTCCTTACCCTTGAGTCCATAAATTTGCCCGAATGTCGCCACCTCGCGCGCCGTTTCCTGTGGATCGGCACGGCTCGACGCCGAAAGATAACCGGCGGCGCGGCCTGCGCCGCCGAGGATGTCTTCGACCTGCAAGCCACGCTGCTTGAGCGTCGTCGCCTGATCGATGTACTGCATGAAGTTGCCGGGGAGTTTGTTGCCGAGTTCGGTGCCCAACGCTTCGAAGGCGGCCATCTGCGATGCGAGTATGTCTTTGTTGACTCCTCCATCGGGACCAACTTTCGTGATCGTCGCGCGCAAGTTGGCGAGGGCGTCTTCCTTGCTGGTGCTATCACGATAGCCTTTACCGAGGTAAGCAGCCCCCGCCACTCCGGTAGCCACACCTGCAATCCCGGCAATACCACCGCGGCCGCCGCGCCCTCCGGGTCGGGCGTGCGGACGCTCCTCGGCACGCCTCGTCTTATCAATGAGGCGGATCATCTCGTTAGACGCCCGCCGCTGCTCACGCACCTGCGCGGTTGCGGCACGTGTCGCCGATTGCGTAGCGATGCGTTCTCGTAATCGATATTGCTGTTCAGCCTGCCGTGTGCCGTGAGCGGTGATGCGCTCAACCTCACGGGCGGCGCGCGCTGTGGCCGTCACCTCGCTCCGCTTATTGCGCTCGACTGCTTTCGTCGCCTCGTTGTAGGTGCGCGATGTGGGTTTGTTCTGACGCTCTAGCCCTTTGAGCATCGCATCGACGCTCCGCGCCGTGGTTTTGCTCTGCTTGTCAAGATCACGAAAGATTCCGAGCGTCTTGAGTAGCCCGCCTGAGCCGCGATCTTTGTAGCTGAGCAGAACTTTCAGTTCGTAAGTTGCACCGCTTGCCATCTCTCAATCCTCCCTCATCTCTTGCCGTCGCTGCCGCGTCAACGGCGGTTGCATCATCATCATTGCAAACTCCTCCGCGTGCTCGGCGAAGAACTGATCCATGCGCGCGTACGCGGCCTGAGCCGCTTCGAGCCACGACACTCCATAAAGCAGAACGCACCGCTCCAGATACCTCGCGCTGAAGTCATCATAAAGGCGCTGCACCTCGTCCGAGAACGAGCGGCGCAGGCCGAGGTCGCGATTAACCATTAGCATGAGGTTTGACAGCTCGCGCTTCATCTCATCGTCAAGGCCATGATAAGCATTCACGCGTGGCGCACCGCACTCGGAACACTCAAGGGCGATCGTACACCCCGGCTCTGCTTCCAGACGGACGCCACGCTTCGCCAGCGCTTCATCAAAGGCTACTTGTGACACGGCGACCGCCTCGCACTGAAGGCACTCGGTTGCATGCTGTTCTCGCCTCTGCTGTTTGTTAAAGCTTGCTTTGCCCATGAATGCCTCACTTCATCTACGTGAATAGCTTGTTAGACTTATAAGCAATTCCCGCTCTTCTTTGGTGACTCGCACGCGCCCATGTAAGCCAGCCCACAGCGCCAGGGCGACGGCCAGCACCAAATCGTCGTGCGCGCCTTGACGTCCTTCGTAAGTGTCGTTCGCCGACTCGGTGATTGTCATCTGGAAATTTTGCAGTTCAGCAGCAAGCGTTGCCGCTTCCGGCAACTTGGCAGCGACGGCCAACCGCTTGGTTTGTAGTGCCACCTGAAGGGTAGAGACAAGAATGCGCTTCGGGACGTAGTAGCTACCGTGGTCACTGTGCGCTTTGTGCCCCCCGGTGATCATGATCGGCATCAGATGCGCGGGCAACCCGGCTGCCTCAAGCATATCGACTACCGGACGCCCGCACCCTGTTGAATCGGCGGCAAGCGTGGTTGGCATCTGCACAGTGTCATAAACACTACTCCACCCGGGGCGCGGACGGAACCCGCGAAACGGTTCACCTTGAAGCATCTTGGCAACTCCCTCAACGATCTTTGGGTAGCTGGTGCCGATAGGCCAACGGTGAAGGTAAGTCACGTCAAAAGTCGGCTCGTCTTCATCTCTGTTTGTGTCGCGCAGCTCAAGCAAGGCTAAGGCGGATGGGTCTGACACCTTGCCGAGGTCAAGGCCGACAACGTATTCCAAACTTACCTCTGCATCATCGTAATGCATCTGCTATCCCCCAGTGCGGCTCAATCGAGTTGCTCATCGCGGCCATGATGTCTTCATACCTGAAGACGGCTGAAACATCGTCGTTAAAGGAACACTCATATTCCTGGGTGAACCAAAAATCGCCGATCTGTTGCCGTTCCTGCTCAAGCCACGCCGGAGCAATGCGCGGGCACTCGGCGGCAGTGACTTTTGTTCGCTCCCACTCCGGGCCGCCCTCCATCCAGGTTGAATGATAGAAGCCACGGCGACCAAAGGGCGTTGATAACAGGATCGCTTTACCTTGTGATACGGCAAGCATCGGAGAGACGGAATACCATAACGCATCATCACAGCGAGCGGCTTCGTCGCAGACTAGAAGATCAACCGCGCTGTAGCCTCTAACGGTGCGCTCCGAACCCGGAAGAGCAACCACTCTGCTCCCGTTCTCGAATTCAAGGCGCAAGGTAGATTCACCATCAATACCGCTCGCATCCGGCAATGCGTTTAGAAAGTCTTTGACCTTGCGCAGTAATTCAACGGACTGTCTTAAAGAAGGAGAGATGGCAAGCGACAGCGACTTCGGTTTGTATAGTGCGGTCCACAGTAGCAGCAAGGCGGTCGTTGAACTTTTCCCTGACTGGCGAGATGCGAGAAGTATTTGCCTCTTCGCCTCGGAGCGCAGAACCTCACTTTGCCACGCGTCAGGCTCGAATCCGGCGCGACGAGCGAACCGCACCGGATCTAGGGACTCTTGTTGCCTTCGGCGCTTAATACAGTCAAGCGTCGCTTGAATCAGTAGCGGGTTCCGACTCGATAAGTCGTTGCGCCTCTCGGATAATATCTTCAAAGTTCAATCCATGTGCGCGTGCCATCTCGCGCCAATCCGTCACTTTCATGTCAACATCAAGCGCTTGACGTGCGCGCCCATCTACTCTATCTGCTAACTCCTTCGCTGCGGCCACGTCGCCCTGCGTCGCACGCTGGCACATCAGCTCGGCAATTACCTCGGCATAGGTGCGCCCCTGTGGATCTTTAGGGACAGGCTGTGCGAGATGATAGCGGTAAGCCTCGGACAACGTGATGGACTTCGGACGTCCCGCCGGGTTACCTGACTGGCCTGGCTCGAACTTGCGCCCGAGCTTGTTGCCGGGTGCAAACTTGCCGTCAGCTCGTTTGTTTTCCGTCTGTTTATCAGTCGCTGTTGTCATCACACTCTACATCCGATAGTTGCCAGCGCTGCGCGGTCCGCAGGCCACCGTTGGAACGTCGGTGGGTGTCGCTTGGGCTGAGAATCAAGCGAGCGCTTAGTGCGGACCGCGCAACCTCTTAAAGACTATATTTGCCTGTAGCACGTAGCGCGGCCATATGCTGCTCCGCAAGTTCCCGCTCTTTATCAGCTATGATATTAAGTCTGAGATGTTGCCATGCATACCGCTCGAACTCAGCTACTGTTTTGCCGGGATGATTGGCAAGCCATTCTCTTTGAGTGCGTGCCTTGTCCGGCGCTAGTTGCTCTTCCAACTTCGCCTCTGCGACTTTGCGCCTCTCTTCCTTCTCGGCGGCGAGCTTGGCAAGGTAGCGATTGCGTGCTTCTTCGTTCGCTTCGCGGCGCTCCTCTACCTCACGGGCTTGTTGCGCTTCAAGTTCTTCGCTGTCACGCCGCCTTTGTTCCGCCGCCCTTCTGTATGCGGGCGATTGTGTAATGTCATAACTGTTTCGACTCATATTGTTCTCCTTCGTCTTGGTTTATGCGGCCTCGGTGCCGCTTGCTTCACTGCGAATTGCCTCAAGGCGTGTATGCTCGCGCTTCGCTGTCTCGTACGCCCCAAGCGCTTGTTTTGTCGCCGGGCTCAACGATTCAAACGCCTTCGGCTGTGACTTTCTAAGGGCGATGATGCGTTCATAGAAACCGTTCGTCTCGAATGTTAGCTGGTGGTTTGTTCGGTTCATTCGACGTACTGCATGTGCAACTTGTATAGCCTCTCATCGCGCCACTGCGTGAATCCATCAAGCCGATACTGCCAGCCATTTGCTGTTAGTCGGCACTCTGCCACCGGCGATGGTTCGGTGTGTAGCTTTGCGCCGTCCGATGCCACGGGAACCACCAGCGCGCCAACCTCGAATGCGGCAACGGGTTCGGCTTCGTCGGCGTGATACTCAAGATCGATGGTGTGCTTGGCTTTTTGGATAGTTCCATGTGCAACCCCGGCGATAGTGGCGAGTTCGTCGCGGGTTTCACCTTTGAACACTTCCGCCAAATTTGGCGGAAGTGTTCTCTTCTTCCCCGGCGCGGTCTGCCCGTGAAAACGCTGTCGTTCTTTAGCTTGTTCTACCGGATCAAGTTCTAGCTCAAACTCCGGCTCATCGTCGGCGACTTCCATTTCGGCCGTCTCAAGGATGGCTTCATCGAAGGCGGGCGTGTCAGCGTAGAGCGGCGGGATTGGTTCAAGCGTCGGTAACTCGACTTCGACGCGGCGGATTTGGGGCGCAGTCAGCCGCTTGTCGAAATCTTCAAAAACAGCAAAGTCTTCTGCCGTGTGTGTGTACTCGTTCTTTAAAGCTTTTACTGTGACATGCCCGGCATCATCAGAAGCGGGCGGCGCGGCTTCTTCGGTGTCCACGGTGACGGGGGGGGTATGTGACAAGTTGTCACATACCCCTGCTAAGTCATTCTCTGTCACCAGTTGCGGCGAATCTACGTTAAAGAAGCCGTCCATCTCGGCGCGTAACTGCAACCACCATCCGTGCAATTCGCCGGGTTCAACAGCGTTCATCAAACGCTCGCGCTCGCCGGGCGGCAGTTTCGACGCCTTATCTTTGAGGCTGCCGAATTTGGTCCTGATGACTTTCTGACAAGTTTCGATTTCTGACATTACCGGCCGGGGTTGTTTCTTCTTACGTCGTTTGGTTGGCGCCTCCGGGATTTCTTCGTAGACGTTTGCGGCGGCGCGCAAGATGGCGTCACGTTGCTTGCGGCGGTCCGTCTCGTGCCAGTCCTTTGACGAACGGGCCTCGGCGACGATGCGCTCAACCACGTCGCCGAGGTGGAAGCGGTACATCGTCGGCTTGTAGCGCTTGGCTTCTTTATCAAACTCGCCTTCGATGATTTCCACGAAATCGAAATTCTTAGCGCGTGACTCCCGCAGATAATCCTCGCGCTGGCGAATGACGGTACGCCGCGAACAGTTCTGAAGGTCTGCTAATGCTTCGTCGTAAAGTTCAACGCAGCTCGCGCTCTGCGAATGGGCGGCAGTAGCCAGCGCGATAATGAACGGGCGTGAACGTTCGGTGAAGCCGGCGAGATTCGCGCATTGATGGATGGCTTCGATGCCGTCCGCCAGATCGTCGAAGATGCTGAAGACGGCTTCGGTCGATGGCGTCTCGCTTGGTTTTCTGTTTACGGTGCGCCTGAATTGTGAGACGTTGAAGTCGTAAGCGGTTGCGGTACTCATGCTGCTTTCACCTCCCGCCGTGCGACTTGTGCGAACAGAAAATCGTCATAGCCTTTCGAAGGTGGCGGCCATGTTCTAATGCGGACCGTAAAGCCTGAGCGTTCAAGCTGTGCGGTGAGACGCATGAGTGCACCGTATACTTCTTTCTTTTCGAGTAAGTCCCTGTCGTAAGCGATGGCAATGCGGTGCAGGTTTGGGAAGGCTTCTCTAAGGCGCGCAGCGAAGTCAGATGAGAATGTGCTGACGCCGGCGACGCCGATCACCGGCGAGCCCGAGAGGAAAGCAATAACGTCAGCCTTCAGCGCGCCCTCGGTGATGACAACTTCATTAGCACCGCATAGCTTATAAAACTTCGCGTAGTGGATTGGTGCGCCGCTGGACGCGCCGCTGTCGCGGTCACGGCTCGAAAGCCAAATATATTTAGCGCCGCCCACCGCATCATCGCGCCGGATCATCAAGCCGCAGATACGCCCGTGTATATCGCGTACAGGAACGATGATGCCTTGATCCATTCGCACCATGCGCCACTGCCCGTGTTCGCGGTAGAAACCGGGGACACCTTCAAGGTCGTACTGTGCTGCGAGCGCCCGCGCGACGTTGGCCGCGTAAGCAGGCGTTGGTGTGCTCGCGTAGCCGTTGGATTGAATCTCTGCCGGATCAAGGCCACGTGCCAGCAGTTTCGCTTTGTGCTCCCGAGAGAGGACGAGAAGCTTGTAAACCAGCGCTTCGTACACGGCGTCGCAATGCTCAACCGAGGCGCGCGGCACTTCCTTAACGGTTGCTGGCTGATGTCGTTTAATGGGCCGCGGCGGTGGCGAGAGGTCGCTAAGGATGTGCGTCCAACCGCCATCGCGCCCTTGCTTTGTGCTTGGCACGCGTCGGCAGTAGGCGATACGGCCATCAATGCTTACGTTACAGTTGTCGGCTTTGTCGCATATTGGACAAGGGTTTCGACGTGAGACGCGCGCAAGTGGCGAGCGTGGATGATTAAGAGTGCTATTAACAGCCTGGTCTGTGGTAGGATTCATGAGTCGTGCCTTTCTCATCTGCGTTGATGAAAGGTCCAGAGGTCGCCGAGTGTGTTGCTTGGCGGCCTCTATTATTTGGGTGAACGGCACGCGCCGCCCGTTGGGAAGTGGATGGAAGCATTACGCGGCCTCTCCTACGGCAGGTCGTTCACCGCGCGCAATGAAGTCCTTGATGTGATCTTCGGTGATGCCGATCCGTCGCGGCCCGATCCGGACGTAACTCAGCAATCCAGCGAGCCTCCAGCGCTTCACCGTGATCGGCGATACTCCCAAAATCTTCGCCGCGGCTTCATCATTTAAGAAATCAACGTTATTCATCGTTACCTCCGTGGAATCCTTCCGCGTTGCGTCAGGGACTTGCCGTGCGTACAATCCGAAAACAGGCGGGCGGTCATCAGGCCGTTCGGCTACACGAAGGCCGTTGTGCCGAGGGCCGTCATCAATCGGCGTTCAAGGTATAGCTGTCTTCAGTTGAGCAACGAATTGGGCCTGCTTTGCCTCTGGGGCGTGGAAATCCTTCGGCTTGGCAGGCCCTTCGTTTATCTAAGGTTCGTTGCGTAGCACTACGTACTTTTACCCCACTTTCTTCTCTGTAATCCTGCATCCCAAAAGATTTTTGAGTGCCGGATGCAGCATTACTTTCGCCTCTTGCGCCCCGGTCCGGAGTCCGGTCGCTTGACAAGGCCCAGGAAATCAATTGCCTTTCTGACCCTCCTCGAAAAGTTAGTCTCATCGAGAGGTTTTCTTCCAGCTTTACATTCTTCCTTCGCTATATCGCCATAGGTCGCTCGTAGCGAGTTGTACTTCACTGCCCACGCTATATCTCCCCCTTGTGGCGGCGAGTTTCGCTTGAAGTTTTGTATTTTCGTCCACTTTTCCGCTTTGGCTCGCGCTTCAACCTGGTCGCAATACGGGTGTACTACGTTTTTCACCGCTGAATCTATGAGCGCTTCGCGGCGGCTGGGGGCGCTTTTGCCGAAAGTTGGATGGCTTTTGAGTGCAGCGCGAAGAGAATCAGTGGCAATCACGAGGTAGCGGTCACGTGGGACCAACTCTATATCCCACTCAGGCACGTCTTGAGGAGGACTTGGCTTAGCGACAGGTCGGTAACTCTCATACCGCGTCACAAACCTTTCAGGCTTGAATCCCGGTCGGTGGGGGTTGTTCGTATGACGGCTCCAACTAAACAGGCTTAGGATTGCGGTCTCCCTGCACCACCTTTCAACACCCTCCTTCTCAATGAGATTGTATTCAGTTAACCACGAACGTAGACCCTGCCCCAGTGTGTCTAGTTGAGGATAAATGAGTTGAGGGTAATTGAGGGGACGGCCACCGTTGTTTTTGGAAGCGTCGGGATGTGTCGTGCTGACCGCCAGTAGCGCACGAATATGCACTTGCCGCAGCCAGAAGTAAGCTGTGTGCCACACGGCCTCGTGGTCACTTGAGTCCAATTTTGCAAGCGCGATCACAATTTCACGTAAGTCCGCATCTGCGGCAAAGGTGTCGGCCCTGGACTTTAGAAAAGCGTCAAGCGCGCAACATTGAGCCAGGGATTTAGCGCTTAACTTGTTCACAGCCTCGGGGTCATAACGCGCGAGGAGATTAAAAAAGAGGGTGCGGGCCCCTATGACTTCAAACGAAGTTGTTAGATGGGGAGCTTGGTACTCGCCTTGAGAAAACGCCATACTTAAACCTTCCGAGTCCGCTTATTCAGATGCCTAACCATCAAAGCTTCTTCACCCAAACATCAAGATCGGACCTTTTGACCTTCCACCCGCGGCCGATAATCTTCGCTTTCAACGCGCCGGCGTGGATCGCCTCGCGCAGATGGTTACGCGACAAGCTTGTGAGCGCCGCCGCCTCGGGCAGCGTCAGCATCACCTTGTCGGCTACGGGCACCGTCGGCACATTAGAACTGTTCGGCTTCAACGCTTCGAGCGCCGCTGTCATGCGCTCGAAGATGGCGAGCGGTGCAACGTCCGAAAGGCGCGCCAGCTGGCGGGGCTCTGTTTCGGAGCTTGGCGAGGCTTCGTCGGCGATGGCCGGGCGGACCCGGCGATGATCACTCAATTGTTGTTTGAAGCGGCGCAGCTCACCTTTATCAAATACAGCTTCATCGCCGGTGCGCCCGCGTATGTAGGCAACGCCAACACGCTGCAAACTCACGTAACGTTCTAAAGCGCGCGTGGATATACCCAGGTAA
>MWWB01000346.1_pt1 | contig 11380 bp, 16 predicted proteins | sample 1047291 | NCBI WGS metagenome assembly MWWB01 (sample SAMN06349976, study PRJNA376086) | soil metagenome | isolation source: MS4-1 sample Antarctic (ecotone) soil | place: Antarctica | reverse complement strand
GACATTTATTACAAAACTTTTTCGGCAACTTTGATTCGTCATTGTCATACGGTTTTTTGTCATAAATGCCGTCAATCACCTGATTAACAAAATCATTGAAACAACCGCAATAATTTCCCGCGCTCTCACCAAGAATGCCCTGTATCTTTTTCAAAAAGTTTTTATTCATTGCTTTCCCTCAGTTTCAAAACGTCTTCAATCTGTTCGAGCCGCGCCGCGTAATCGAAAACGTCCACACCTTTGACAGAATTTTCCAAAATGATTTTCGCCGCCCGAATGCGGTCTGACGAGTATTTATCACCAAGCCGCAAACTATCAATCAAAGTTTGCACGGCTTCGCTCATTCCGGCTTGTAATTGACTGGTTGCCGTTTCTACCATCCCTTGACGAGCTTCGCGCCATTCCGTCCGAAACTCGGCATCGGCAAGGCGACGGTAAATTGTTCGCTCACTCAAATCACATTTTTTAGCAGCTTCGGCAATCGTGCCGGAAGTCAGCAAAGCCAATAAAATTTTCTCATCATTTTCCATTTCGCCCCTCGACTGCCAAAACCTGCCAAAATCTGACAAAACCTATTTGATAAGTTGCAAAGCCGCCCGCGCAATGGCATATCGTTCTACAGGCGGCTTTGCCCTCTGGCGAGCTTCCAATGACAAAATAAAGCTCGCCAATCCTTTTACATTCTCGTAACGCCTAGCAACGCTTTTGCGCTTGATGGCTGTCCGAAAAACGCCGTTTTGAATCGTTCAATCGCAACGATTTCCCGCAGTTTTTCCGAATAAAGCCGCTTCGCCTCGTATTCGGAAAAATTCGGATTGACAGACAGAAACCGCTCAACTGTTACCCGCTCATCAATTTCTTCGGCTCGCAATAATGCGCGGTCATCTTCGATTTTCGATTCTTTGTCTCGAATCCTTTTTTGCTCTGCCAGAAATTCAATTTTGTCCGCGTCTCGCTGTTGCTGTGCCGCCCGCTCATCTGCCAACTGTTCCGGCGTTCGTTGAACTCCCAATGCCGGAAATTCCTGTGCTGTATTCTCAAAGTGACTCATCTTTTTTATCTCCCAAAAAATGCGGCATCTTGCCAAAAGTTTCCCGCGCCGCGTCCGTGAAAACTCTGTTAAAACTTGTTATATAACAAGCGATAATAATAATTATCAACAGCAATCCGCTTACGGTTGTCATCTGTCAACTTCCATCCGATAACGGATTATCTAAAAAACTTGTCCGTCCAACGTCTTAAATGTCGCCTTCCGCCTCTTGCTCTATTTCAAGCGTCAATTCGCAATCCTCATCAATCTCACGGCGGCAAACTTTAAGCTGATTCTCCAACTCATCCTTGCCGAACGGGTCATAATGCCATCCTTCGGGAAAGTCCGAGTTATTATTGTCAACTTCGACTTCCAAACTTCCTTTGAAATAATCATCATCGGTTATCTCTGTGACTCTGATTTTGTAACCGCGATAATCTTCCGCGTAATAATTCTCCGGCTTCCGACGCGCAACAGATTTTTTTAATGTCGGCGCGGACTCCGCGCTCACATTCAACTTTTTTATCAACTGCGACTTTTTATGCCTGTTTTTTTTGCTCATAAGTTTCCCCCCGTAATTTTTCATTCCAACCGCGTCGGTTGACCACGCGCCGGAATCGAACCCAAAAAACTTGCATATCCATCGGCGGAAAAGTCAATCAAATCTAATTTGGTTTGACATATCGGACACGCATCGCCGATTTCCAAAACCTTTGTTTCTTCAACAAAATCAGCATAATCATTTTCTAATGTCGCTTCGATGTCATCATCGGTTTCAATGCCGAACAACACGCCGAACGGCAATCCAAGCCGCTCGCCTTTCAAATTCAACATTTCGACAATTTCCGATTTGCCCAAACGCCGTAAATCGGCTGGCTTGAACGGGTATTTGATACATTCAACCAAACCCGCCGCAACGTCTTTTACCGTGCGAATGTCAACAACCATCGAATCACCCGTTATGCCGTGCCAAGCCTTTGATAATTCCTTTTGCGGTATGTAATTTTTCAAAAGCAAAAGATTGTGCAAATGCGGATGCCAGCCGAATTTTTTAGAATTTGTGTTTTCGATTCGCCCGTAACCGCCGACACAATTTTTCCAAACTTTCTGCCGTCGCAAATCCCTAAAATCACCCTTTACTTGCTTGCAACCGCCCTTTAACCCTCGTTTTTTGTCGGAACGTAGCGTTAGTGTGCAAAAAGCCAAAATCAACGACTCATCGTCCTTAATCGCTTGTAAAATCTTTGGCAACGTGCGGCTAAGTTCCCGACGGCTTTTCAATTCCCAACAATCAGCGCAAAAAGGCAAATGACATCGGTAATCTACTATCGGTCTGAAAGAATGTCCGTTTTCACATACCAACGCCGAAAAATTAGAACAACATTTTTTTAGCTTGTCGGCTTCCTCGATAAAACCAAATCGGCGCAACTTTCTCTCAAATATCTGCTTAGTTTTTTGACGTTCTAACAATCGCTCGGAACGCCTTAACTGCTTGGAAATATACTTACTTAGAACTTCCGCGCTAACGTCGGAAATGTTCATTTGTGCGACAGTATCTAGTGAAAAGGAATCGCGCCGCGCCGCCGTCGCTTCCGGCTTCGATTCAATACTGGCAACGGCTGAATTAAATCCGTAGCTAACGAAAGGATTTTCGCTTTCCAACGGCTTCGACTGCGATATTGTTTTGGCAAACATAACTATAAAAAAAAACAGAACGGCGCGAAAACCCAGATTTTCGCGCCGTTCTGTTGGTTTCTGAACGGTTTGCCAGCGTTCAAAATGAAACCAATTTTGTTTTAGACACTTGCTAAATTGCAAGCGTTTCAATTATTATGAAAACAACCCGTCATTCGGGCGTGTTACTAAAATTATTAAGTTCGGCTGGCAAACACTTCGACTGCAAATCTGGGTTTTCTTCCGAACTTTTTAATTTTTAAAATTCTCTAAATCCAACCATATTACAAACCGCGCTTCGATTCAACTAGCCGTTGCGACTATCACGAAAAGCATTGAAATCCGACTCTTTTACAAATCTATTTCCGCCTTTTTTGATACAAGGAAGTTTCCCGCTAGTGTAATTATCTCTCACCGTTCGCTCACTCAATCCAAGTTTCTCCGCAACTTCAGCCGTCGAAAATAAAATCTCACCATCGGCTACCGTGTCCGACTTACTCAATTGTGAATCATCACTCAATTCAGTATTACTTTTTTGAGTATCGTTACTCTTTTGAGCATTACGTTTTTGTGTAAGCGGATATTCTAAAAACTCATTCGGTTGACATTGGAAATGCTCACAAAGTTTCTCCAAAGTGTTAATTCCGATTTTATCAAACTCGCCTTTCCAAAGCCGCGCCGCAATCGTTGGTGATATATTCAAAGCCTTTTGTAATCCATACGCCGACTTTACACCGTGTTTTTCTGCCGTCTCTGCGATTTTAATTTTCATCATTGGTTTTCTTTTACGCTGTCAACTTACACAAAAGAATAACACTCAATAGCATAATACGCAATCGCATAAAATAATTATTCATATTTTACTCAAATGCGTAAAATACACTTTACATTGCTTACTCAATTGTGTAAGATAATTCTTGTCAGTTATTAAAAACACGGGAGCAAAAACAATGATTGAAATTACAAAAACCAATATCGAAAAGGCAATCAACAAAGCACGTCAAACCAAACCATTTGTCAAAGTCATCGAATTTCGACTTTACAGCGTAACCAACAAAACCACTGGCGCAAACTACACCGTCAAATTTACCAAAATCAACAACACCAAATATGCCGAATGTAATTGCAAAGCAACCGTTGTTTGCTATCACATCGGCGCATCCATCGGCGCACACATCGTTTTAGCCGAACGAATGAACACCGCGCCCGCATAGACAAGAAAAGCCGTCAGAATCGCTCTGGCGGCTTTTGTTTGGATAATTGATAATCAACTTGGGCGGCGCAATCTGTCACTTTACGCGCAAGGTGAACTGCGAATAGCGCGGGGTAAATTCGCACAACTCAAAGAACAGGCTAAAGAAAATATACTTGCCGCGCAAAATAATCTAGCGGGAGCAGCTTTTGTGAATTCACAAAAGCTGCTAATACCCGTCAACACCACAAAGGAACTCGCTATTGAATTAAAAACAAGTGACCAAACAGCAAGCCGTATTATTCAGATTCGCCAACTTTCCGGCACGGCTTTATCTTGAACTTTTTTTGCTCTTGCTACGCTTCTCTCTGAAACATTTAATAACTTAGCGGCTTCGGTTTGACTAACCTTTAATGAATGTGCGGAAGATTCCATATCAGACTGCCAATTGGCAGACCCTAACATCGTATGTTGATTTTCCCCGTTTGTTATGTTCGCCAACTTTCCGGCAACCATCGCTCTCTGCGATTCGTTCAAATGTCGGCTCAATTCGTTTCTGGCGGCTCATTCCTTTGACGGATTAACGTCTGTAATTCATCGAACGAATTTTGAATTACAAACCGCTTGCTGCCGTCCGTCTGCAATCGCCCGCTTCTGATATGCCGCTCGACATCGCCCGCTTTGATTTCCAACCGCAAAGCCACTTCCGAACGGGAAAGCATCCCTGACGGAACTTCGGCAACCTTCCGAACCATCCGCGCCGCGCCGTCCGACACTTCCGCGCCAACATTGACCGTCATCTGCATTTCGTAATTTTCATAAGCTGGCAGAATTAAATCCAGATTCTCATAAAAACTCTCAATAAATTCAGTGTTGACCGGCTTTCGACATTTATTACAAAACTTTTTCGGCAACTTTGATTCGTCATTGTCATACGGTTTTTTGTCATAAATGCCGTCAATCACCTGATTAACAAAATCATTGAAACAACCGCAATAATTTCCCGCGCTCTCACCAAGAATGCCCTGTATCTTTTTCAAAAAGTTTTTATTCATTGCTTTCCCTCAGTTTCAAAACGTCTTCAATCTGTTCGAGCCGCGCCGCGTAATCGAAAACGTCCACACCTTTGACAGAATTTTCCAAAATGATTTTCGCCGCCCGAATGCGGTCTGACGAGTATTTATCACCAAGCCGCAAACTATCAATCAAAGTTTGCACGGCTTCGCTCATTCCGGCTTGTAATTGACTGGTTGCCGTTTCTACCATCCCTTGACGAGCTTCGCGCCATTCCGTCCGAAACTCGGCATCGGCAAGGCGACGGTAAATTGTTCGCTCACTCAAATCACATTTTTTAGCAGCTTCGGCAATCGTGCCGGAAGTCAGCAAAGCCAATAAAATTTTCTCATCATTTTCCATTTCGCCCCTCGACTGCCAAAACCTGCCAAAATCTGACAAAACCTATTTGATAAGTTGCAAAGCCGCCCGCGCAATGGCATATCGTTCTACAGGCGGCTTTGCCCTCTGGCGAGCTTCCAATGACAAAATAAAGCTCGCCAATCCTTTTACATTCTCGTAACGCCTAGCAACGCTTTTGCGCTTGATGGCTGTCCGAAAAACGCCGTTTTGAATCGTTCAATCGCAACGATTTCCCGCAGTTTTTCCGAATAAAGCCGCTTCGCCTCGTATTCGGAAAAATTCGGATTGACAGACAGAAACCGCTCAACTGTTACCCGCTCATCAATTTCTTCGGCTCGCAATAATGCGCGGTCATCTTCGATTTTCGATTCTTTGTCTCGAATCCTTTTTTGCTCTGCCAGAAATTCAATTTTGTCCGCGTCTCGCTGTTGCTGTGCCGCCCGCTCATCTGCCAACTGTTCCGGCGTTCGTTGAACTCCCAATGCCGGAAATTCCTGTGCTGTATTCTCAAAGTGACTCATCTTTTTTATCTCCCAAAAAATGCGGCATCTTGCCAAAAGTTTCCCGCGCCGCGTCCGTGAAAACTCTGTTAAAACTTGTTATATAACAAGCGATAATAATAATTATCAACAGCAATCCGCTTACGGTTGTCATCTGTCAACTCAAGTCTGATAACGAATTAACTTCACCTTCCGCCGAACGCTTCGTCCAGTTCACGCCTCATATTCACAAGCTCAGTGATTTCATCAAGGTCATCGCGCATCCGTTTGTAAAAGAAGCCCAACGTCTCGCGCTCGCTGTCCTCTGCGGCTTTTACTGCCCAATAAGCCTTCGGGTCAATCAACTCGACAATCGCGTTATTGAGTAAAACTTTCAGCTTGGCGGCTGAAATTGCATCAATCTCCACCGATTCGCCAACGAAATTCTTCGCCCGGCTGTCCGTCGCTTTCGTCCATCGGGTCGGCAAATTCAAATCAATAATCTGCTGTTCGGTTACTGCCAGCCGATTGAAGTGAATCTCCGCGCCGTCGCTATACTTCCGCAAATCCCGTTCAATAACCGTCGAAATACTCAAACCGGACGGGTCAAAATCGCCAAGATAAAAAATATGCGTCGGTTTTCCCTGCTCTTTAATTTTCTGCCCGGTCGAATAAAGAAACGTCTTACTGGAAAAACCACGGCAAACCATCAACGGCACATCAAACTCTTCCGTTACATCCGAAAGAATTGATGCAATCGCATCCTTTTCCGTCCAGACTTCACAATAAACCGGCTGCTGTCGCCAAAGCTCACGGCGGTAAGTCTGCCAACAATCTTTCATTAAAGCAGTAACCGAATCGTGCGTCCTCGGTTTTCGCATCCATCGGGTCGAATCAATGAACCATTCAAAAGGAATCTCACCGTTCTCACGCATCGTTCCCAAAAGTCGAATCAAAGTTCCTTTGTAAATTCGCTCAGTTTTATCCCATCCGCACTCGCTCACAAGTCGGTAGAATAAATGCCGTATGGTCATCGGCTGCTCCGCCCCGGCTACCCGGTAAATATCATCTTTCAGCACACCTATTTCCGACTGCGAACGCCGACTATTCTTTTTTGCTGACTCCGACTGCGAACGCCGACTATTCTTTTTTGTTGACCTAGACTTCTTAATCATCAATTTTCCTCATAACTGCCTTAAAATCAATAATTTAGTATAACATATTTGCGGCGGGTTTTCTCCTTTTTTTTCAACATCGGGAAACCGTCATCGGCTTGCTTCTAATAACTTTCCTTGTCGAATAGATGTGCTTCTCAAGCTCGATTCTCTGCCGGATGTCAACGCGAAGCCGAAACAGCGTCAAACCGCAACACTCGCACAAATCGCCCTCAATCAATGGCTCTTTCGGAAACATCAAAGCAATAATTTCTAATGGCTCAGACGGCTCAGGCGTTTGATAACTTGCACAAAATTTGCGGAACTTTCCGAACGTGCCGAAAAGTTTCACGCCCTTTAATTCCAAAAGCTGTTCGGCATCGCCCGCCGTATAATTCGCCACATCCTTTGGTGAACTGATGTATTTGATAATCTCTTGCAAACCGCCCGCGTGACTATCAATCCGTTTGATTTTGAAGTTCATCGAATCTTTGGTGACATCCAGCCACGCCGCCCGAAATTGCTTCACGTTCAAAAACTTACTGCGAAAAACTTCCAAGTGAATATGCGTGTGCCAACCGCCGTGCCGTCCTTTTGTAAATTCAACTCCATAGCAACCGCCCGCCTCGAAATACTCATTCCATACCGCCCGCCGACGCATCTTTTCAAAGTTTTTTAACAGCCTTTTTATCGAATCCAAGACGCGCTCGCCTTTGTATTGTTTTTGCGTGAGAATCAAATGACACGCCGTTTCGCGCGGATTTTCTTTGGCGAACGCTTCCAACTTCGGCAAATAATCATCCTGTAATTCCCGCGCCCTTATCTCCGCGCAAAACGGACAATGACGCGATGAACAATAAAATGTCGTCGTCGTCCGCTCAATACATTGTCCGCTTGTCAAGATGTCAAAGAAATTTGAACAATCGCGCATCTTGTCCGCTACGTCCGTTTCTCCATTCAATCGGAATAACTTCGATAATGCGTTTTTGGTGCGCGTTTTCTGCACTAAAATTTCATAGTTCGGCGTGAATTTAACCCCGCGCTTGTTGGGCTTCGGAAGGTTTTCCGGCTCGCTTCGTTGCGCCTTTATCGCATTAGGAACTTCGTTATGAACATAGGCGTGTCCCGGAGCTTTCGACTTCGATTCAACGGCATCGCTGGCAACGGCTGAATTAAATCCGTTGGCTAAAAAAGGGTTTCCGCTTTCCAACGGCTTCGACTGCGATTCACGGTGCGTAACTACCATAATTAAAAAATGAAAACAAAAATGGCTCTGAATCCCTGAAATTCAAAGCCATCCTTGCTGTCTTGAAGTGGTTACGCGCACTTTTTGCCAAGACCAAATTGTAAATACTATTATTTAACGCTTGCCTTTCAGCAACCTTTCCGTTTAAAATGGAAATGTCGAGTCATTCGACAATTAAATTTAAGGTTGGCGCGTAACTTCTCAGGGTTTTGCCAGCCTTTTATTTTTTCAAAAAATCTCTAAATCCAACCTTACTATAAACTCTGCCAACGAACAACTAACCGTTTCAACTTCTGCTTTTCAAATAATCGTCAACATCTGTTTGCCGAAAAAACCAATGGTCTTGCTTGCCTTGCTTGCCTTTTAATTCTCCACACCCGGCATAAGTTCGCACTTGGCGCGGGCTTCTATCAAGCATCTTTCCAACGTCTTTGACCGTCAATATATGCTCGTTATCAAGCGATTCAACGGGCTTTTTCGTCGTTCCCTTCACCGATTCACCTTTGACCGATTCACGCACCACAAAGGACGCTTGCGGCTTATCGGCGGGCGCATTTTTCGCCTTTTGTCGCCGTTCTATCGTTTCCAATGCCAACGGTAAAAATCCAGGAATCGCCCGCGTCCCAAGTTCCCAGCGCGAAACTGTGTTATTCGCCACGCTCAAAGCATCTGCCAAACCGCTCTGCGTTAATCCGATACTTTCCCGAAACTTTTTCAATGCGTCCTTGTCCATATTAAGGACTCTACCATTGGTTAAATCAAAATTCAAGTTCAATCTACCAACGGTTAAATATATTTTCTACCATCGGTTTTCGCAAAGCTAAGCGCAGACTCTGCGCTTAGCTTTTCTCTAACCTCTTTGGTTTGTTTATCACCGCCCTTTTTTGTTTGCGGATGTTCGGCTTCATAAAACGCCTTTAGCCTTTTTAATTGTTGCCCGCGTTCCAAAACAGTTAAATATATTTTCTACCATCGGTAAAATAAAATAAATACTTATGTGTTTTCTCTCTACCATTGGTTGACATACCATAACTACCGATGGTAGAATCTTTCTTGTCAGCTAATAAATACATCGGAGAAAAACAATGATTGAAATTACAAAAACCAATATCGAAAAGGCAATCAACAAAGCACGTCAAACCAAACCATTTGTCAAAGTCATCGAATTTCGTCGCTACCAAGTTACCAACAAAACCACTGGCGCAACCTACGAAGTCAAATTTACCAAAATCAACAACACCAAATATGCCGAATGTAATTGCAAAGCCACCGTCATCTGCTATCACATCGGCGCATCCATCGGCGCACACATCGTTTTAGCCGAACAGATGCAGACAGCGAACGGATAGACAAGAAAAGCCGTCAGAATCTCTCTGGCGGCTTTATTGTTGCTCTGCCTTCACACCGTCAAATATCTCTCCGTAAATCAAATCAATTTGCTCATTTATATTTTCGATTCGCTCAGTATCAACACGCTTTCCGCATCTCTCGCAAAAACCTTGCGGCAATGTCGAATCATCCGTTTTATAAGACGTTTCATTGTAAATTCCATCAATCATCTGATTAACAAAATCATCAAAACAACCGCAAAACGGCGAAGTGTTTTCGCCGCCTTCAAGCCTTTCTAACCGTTTATTTAATTGCATTTTTTCACCTCTTTTCATTTTCAAAGCGTCTTTCAAGTTGTTCAATTCTTTCGGTCAAATCAAGTTCGCGCATCCGTCCAACCTGCGTAAATACCGCTATCGCCGCCCGCACTTCAACCGCTTTCGCCTTACCGCGCAAACCACGCTTCAAACTCTCAATCGCCATCGCCGCCAAACCATAAAGCCGCGCCGTTTCCGACTCAAAAACCGTGTCTTTCGCATCCTTCAATGCCGCTCGAAAGGTTTCATCCTTCAACCATTCATAAATTGTGGATTCGGAACAATCAACGAGCATCGCGCACTCGGTCTTTGACTTCCCAGCGACCAAACCAAGAATGACAATCTGCTTTTTCTCTGATAATTCCATTCGTCAGAAACCTCCGATTTTCTCCGATTTGATAAGTTGCAAAGCCGCCCGCGCAATGGCATATCGTTAGGCGGCTTTGCCCTCTGGCGAGCTTCCAATGACAAAATAAAGCTCGCCAATCCTTTTTACATCCGCGTAACGCCTAGCAACGATTTTGCGCTTGATGGCTGTCCGAAAAACGCCAATTCAAATTGCCGAATTGCAACGAGTTCGCGCACTTTTTCCGAATAAAGCCGCTTCGCCTCATATTCATCAAAATTCGGATTCGCATCCATAATCATTCCGATTACCCGTTGCGAAGTGATTTCTTCCTGACGAAGAACCGCCCGGTCATCTTCGATTCGCTGCTCTTTGTCTCGAATCTTTTTTTGCTCTGCAAGAAACGCCACTTTCTCCGCGTCCTTTTGTTCCCGTTCCTGCTGCATCTCTCGAAGTTGTTCCGGCGTTTTTTGTCCGCCGAATCCCGGATACATTTCACTGGTATTTTCAAAATGGCTCATATAATTTTTCTCCAAAATAATGCGGCATCTTGCCAAAAGTTTTCCCGCGCCGCGTCCGTGAAAACTCTATAAATAATAGCTTATGATAATTGTTGTTATCGAAAGCTATTTGCTTACGGTTGTCATCTGTCAACTCAAGTCTGATAACGAATTAACTTCACCTTCCGCCGAACGCTTCGTCCAGTTCACGCCTCATATTCACAAGCTCAGTGATTCCATCAAGGTCATCGCGCACCTGTTTGTAAAAGAAGCCCAACGTCTCGCGCTCGCTGTCCTCTGCGGCTTTTACTGCCCAATAAGCCTTCGGGTCAATCAACTCGACAATCGCGTTATTGAGTAAAACTTTCAGCTTGGCGGCTGAAATTGCATCAATCTCCACCGATTCGCCAACGAAATTCTTCGCCCGGCTGTCCGTCGCTTTCGTCCATCGGGTCGGCAAATTCAAATCAATAATCTGCTGTTCGGTTACTGCCAGCCGATTGAAGTGAATCTCCGCGCCGTCGCTATACTTCCGCAAATCCCGTTCAATAACCGTCGAAATACTCAAACCGGACGGGTCAAAATCGCCAAGATAAAAAATATGCGTCGGTTTTCCCTGCTCTTTAATTTTCTGCCCGGTCGAATAAAGAAACGTCTTACTGGAAAAACCACGGCAAACCATCAACGGCACATCAAA
>MWWB01000345.1_pt1 | contig 11380 bp, 8 predicted proteins | sample 1047291 | NCBI WGS metagenome assembly MWWB01 (sample SAMN06349976, study PRJNA376086) | soil metagenome | isolation source: MS4-1 sample Antarctic (ecotone) soil | place: Antarctica | reverse complement strand
TGATTATTCCAGTTATCTAATGGAAATTATACCTTCTGTATTCAAAATACCTTTTGATGATCTCCATACGCTTTTTAGCATTGGTGAAGAAGAAACTTGTTATACGAAACCTTGTAATGGCAAAGGGGTGGTACATCTTTTTAAATTAGAAAAAGGATTACATGCCAGAATATGGGATTGCTGCTTTGATAAGGGAATGGAAATGTATTACACTTCGGAAGTAGAAAACAAACAACCGTATTTTACCGTTGCTTATTTTTTAGAAATGCAAGGCTTGCAATTTGCCAATGGGGACGTTCTTCTTCAAGAAAACCATGTTTGGGATACATTATTCATTTCTTCCACCTCCTGTTTGCGAATGTATGTTCCTCCAATGGCCCAAACAAAATGCCTGAGCATTAGTTTTACAAAGGATTGGCTTCTTCAAAACCTTTTGAAAGGTAATAAAGCAAACAAAGATTTACTCAAAAAAATAGATTCACCAGAAACGTTTGCTTTGATTGAATACATGAACGATTCAGAAAAAAAGCAGGTTCAGGAATTGGTAGGCAATTCACTCAAAAAATCTACGGGCTCATTTTATTTAAAGTCAACGATTTTAAAAATTATTAGTGACTTTTTTACTAAGATTAGAGAAAGAGAATCATTAGGTATAAACAATCATAAACAGGATGCATTGCTTAATGAAGCAGAAAAATTGTTATGCAGCTACATTACTAGAACTATGCCTTGTTTAAAAGAACTTTCCTGTAAATATTGTTTAAGCGAATCGACCATTAAAAGGTATTTTAAAAAAAGGCATGGCACAACAATGTATAGTTATTTTATAAATAAGAAAATGGAACATGCGCAACAACTAATGGATGAAAAAGAAATAAATACCGTTCAGGCAGCACGCTTACTAGGCCATACAAACGTGAATCATTTTGTAATGATGTATAAAAAATACTTGAGCGAGTCTTAATGCAGTTAATCTAATTATGGATCCATAAAGTGTAAGGGCAAGTAGTGAGGGGCCAAACACAGCTTTTAAATGAGTCTTATTTGATTTTATTGATACGCCATTTTAATGAATGGTAAAGAGCATACACTTTAGAGCACGAATCCCTAACAGTACAAAACCTAACTAAACAAATACTCTACATCTTCCCTGCTTAATGCCTTTACAAATGTTGCATCGTCAGCAATCAATTCCTTTGCGAGCTGACGTTTGCGTTCCTGCAACTGCATGATCTTGTCTTCAATCGTGTCTTTACATATCATGCGGTAAGCAAAAATATTTTTTGTTTGCCCGATGCGGTGTGTGCGGTCAATGGCCTGTTGCTCTACGGCGGGGTTCCACCAGGGATCTACAATATATACATAATCGGCAGCCGTTAAATTCAAACCCACACCACCGGCCTTTAATGAAATTAGGAACACACGTACTTCATCATCATTCTGAAAACTTTGAATGGCTTTTTCCCTGTCAGGCGCCGAAGTGCTGCCATCAAAATACTCATATTTGACACCTTGTTCTTCCAGGTTCTCCCTGATCAATGACAGCATACCAAGGAACTGAGAAAAAATCAGTGCTTTATGGTGACCCATATTTTCAGTGATCTCTCTTGTTAATTCATCCAGCTTGATGGAGTGATTTTCAAATTTTTCCGACTCATTTAAAATGGCGGGTGAATCGCATATCTGCCGCAATTTCATTAACCCTTGCAAAATAGTTAACTGCGATTTTTGGATGCCCTGTTCCTCTATCGTTCCTAAAATTTTACTCCTGAAATCATTGCGATAGGCATCATAAATTTTTCGCTGCTCATCTCCCATTTCGCAAAGCAAAATAGTTTCTGTTTTATCCGGCAGATCTTTGGCTACCTGTTCTTTCGTTCTGCGTAATATAAAAGGGTATAGTATTTTTCGTAAGTGATCCTTTTGTATTTCTTCTCCAAATTTATCAATGGGTATTGAAAACTCCTGCCTGAAAAATTCCATAGTGCCTAACATGCCCGGATTTAAAAAATTCATCTGTGCATAAATATCAAATGTATTATTCTGTAATGGCGTACCGCTCATGCATAAGCGGTGCTTTGCTTTTAATAAAGCAGCCGCTTTTGTTACCTTGCTGGAAGGATTTTTTATAGCCTGCGACTCATCAAGCACCACATAGTCAAGCATTATTTGCATAAAAACTTTTATATCGCTGCGCAAAGTGCCGTAGGTTGTGATAATGATGTTATGCTTCTCTAATTCCTGCGGGTGGCGCAAACGTTGTGGCCCATGATGTATATAATATGTGAGTGAAGGAGAGAATTTTTTTATTTCATTTTCCCAGTTATAGATCAGTGTAGTTGGGCAAACCACCAAAGATTTTAATTCACCATACTGATCACAATAATGCTTTAAAAAAGAAAGCGCCTGAACCGTTTTACCCAAACCCATATCATCTGCCAGGATGCCGCCCCAGGATACTTCGTGTAAATAATTAAGCCATTGATAACCGGCAACCTGGTAAGGACGCAAAATAGATTGAAGGTGTTCCGGAGGAGGAATTTCTTTTATATTATTAAACGCCCGAATTTTGTCATACTTTTCTTCCAGTTGCATAGTTAGCTCTTCTTCATCCCTGTTTTCATACAATTCATCTATCACACTTAAATGATAACGGGAAAGTTTGAGCCTGTCTGTTTTTCCTTCACCTACACGAAATAATAATCCATATTTCTTTAACCACTCTTCGGGTAAAATGCCTAATGTTCCATCATTTAAATGAACAAATTGTTGTTTATTAGCCAGCGCTCTTTTTACTTCTGCAACACTCACATGTTGGTCACCAAACAAAATATCTACTTTCGCATCGAACCAATCGGTATTGCTGCTGATATAAATATGCGTGGAAGGTTTGGCAGTATTAAAGCGGAAATTTTTTAATGAATCAAATCCAAAAATCGGCACCCCCTTTTCCTTCATAGCGTCCACAAACAAAAAGAACCAATTATTTTTAAGCGCCTCAATACCTTTTAACGCCAATGCAGAACCATCATCATGACTTACAAAATTCGAGTGTAAGGTGCGTAGCTTTTCAATAAAATTATTTTCTACCTCCCGGTTCCGGTATACAACAATAACCTTACTGCCATAAGGTATTACTATTTGATCCCTGTCTTTTGCTTTAGTATCAAAACCTTTGTAAGTAAAAACAGGGCTAAACACAAGGAAGTCACCCTTTTCCTGCAAATACACTTTAATTTCCGGTATTCCATCCTTTACTTCATCTATTAAATTATTATCAAACTCAACTTTATATTCTTTCGTTAATGGCAACACGATCTTTTCTAATGTGGCCGGCCAGTTTTCTTCGTTTACCTGCACAGTTCCGTTTGGTAAAAACTGCGCCGTAACAGATGCAGCTTCCGTATTGACCCATAAAAAAATTTGATGATTGTACAAAAAAAATGAAGCCGTTGCTGCCTCATTATCATTTAAACCATACGCAACTTCTTCCGGCTTAATGAAACATTCAATCTCAAAGTTTTCTCCTTTCTTATTTACAAAAAATTTAGGGCTTAATGCGGTGGCGCTAAATTCCGTTTTTTGCAAATTGACGGTTATAAAACTTTGTCCTTTAGGCAATACAAAAAGAGGAACATCGGCAAATTCAACACTAAGCTTTTTCAGCTTCGGAATAATATATTCTGTAATTAATAATTTCGTTTCCTCCGGTAGTTCATCGCCCTCACTCTGTATAATATTTTCCCAGAAACCGGAAAATGGAGAATTACGATTAATGTATTTATTGATCTCGCTGTCCTGGAACTTCCTTGCCTGCGTAACCAGGTTTTTTTCTTTTTCCGTGTAACTTTCTATTTCAATATATTTTGCAAGCTCCAACTTTTCCACTTTTCCGGCAAAGGAATGTTCATCTTTCATTTCTCCTTCTACTAACTCAATAGAAAAAAAAGGGAAAGACTTCTTGTTTAAATTAAACACCATTCCGATATGCTTACCCTCCAATACCGGATTCTGTAGCTCTATTTCAGGTTCTGCTTCTGCTATTTCTTTTTCCATTCTATTAAAAACCGTAGAAGAGGCAATGGCTATGCGTTTAATAGAGGTATTCAACACCCGCAAATAAGGCTTACCTTCTTTATAATTAAATTCAAATTTTCCATTTAAATCATCATTTAAAGAAAAGCCATAAGCCTCCAGCAATTTGTTTTTTTCATTGTCCCAGTTGCGGATTGAATCAAAATAGTGAGTGCCTTTTGTATAAAAAAGATGAAGAAAAACAATCACTTTCGGAAGACAAAGCGGATGTTCCATATCAACATAATCACTGCTTGTATCAAAGTTCCGTTCCTCATTACGGCGAATGATGACTTTATAATTTACGCCATTGATCTTTACGGTTGCTTTAACCGTTTCATCTTTTGCGCTTTCGATCTTTGGTTCATTATTCCGTAAAAAATTTTCAGCTTCTATAAATATTTCAGGATCGCTCAATAACCGAATGGTTTTGATTTCTATGGCTTTCATTTTTGCAACGGTGTGCTGCTGGTCATACTGCACCTCATTTTCCTGCAACAAACCTTTATCAATCATCTCCTGCAAACGCATTAAGGCAGCCGCTTCATGCCTGCAAATATCTCCGAGGTTATAAGGGCAGGCACAGCGAAGGGAAAGATTTTTAGGATCTTTATAATTTTGAATAGATACCTTATAAAAGGTAGCATAGGTATCATCTTTTACACGAAAAGTGATAGCGCCAAATAGATAATCATGTTCGACTAACTCTACGAAATCGATTGAATGAATTCTTTTTCCCCGGCGTATTACTTCATCGCTTCCGTGGGTATATACGTGTTTTAATAAATAAGGTAATGCCAAGCTCTTCAGATTTTTATATTGCCGGTTTTGAGTACGATAAGAATATTTGCATCGTTACTCAAGGCCTGATTGCGAAATTGACTTAAATAACTTTTGCGATTTTTGAAAGCAAAAAACATCTCATTTCATTCTTTTACTGCATCGTGGTTCAGAAAAGGGCAATCGGCAAAAATAAAAGAAAAGAAGCCAGAAGCAATATCTTTCTTTCTTCTTAACAGAAAAATGACGTGGGGTTATAGAGATGCTGAGAGGGTAGAATATTAATAGTGTTCATTCAACAACGAGCCTTTCATCTACATAATAAGGAAGTACATTGGCAAGGTCTTGTGTAAAGCAATGACGAATATCTTTTTCTAAACCAAAGGCGGTTAAGCGGTGATAATGTGAAGCGTCATTTTCTTTCATGAATTCATATAAATCTTCTTTTGCCTGGTTGTATAAACACTCTGCAATATGCGATGCATCGCAATTTAATTCAAAATGTGATTTTACTTTAGCAATGACTGCACCGGCAAACAAACTATCCTCAATGTTTACTTTATCCTTCCAGCCTGCACAGGCCAGGATTACATTTTTTTTCATGTTTATTAAATGCTCACACACCGCAGAAAGATTTAAAAAAGAACCGGTAATAATTTCAGTTGCTCCTTTTGTTAAAGCCATGTGTAAAAGTTTAGTACCATTTGTAGTGGTCAATACTAATATTTTCCCTGCAATAAAATCTCTTGGGTATTCAAAAGACGAATTTCCATATTGTAATCCTTCTGCTACTTTTCCATCCCGCTCACCAGCGGTGATGCACTCCATATTTTTACCAAGGCGCATACATTTTTCTACACTATCTACGGGTATTACCGCTTTTGCCCCATTATATAAAGCAGTGGCAATAGTTGATGTAGCCCTAAGTATATCAATAACTACTAATACCGAATTATTGACATCATATAAATTTAATAAAGCCGGTGAGAGACAAGTATATAAAGTTGGCCTTTTCATTAATTCAACCCGGTTAAAAAGTGCTTCCATTTACTAGTTTCTGCAACCGTTTTAATTACACTGTTTCTTTCTTCTAATAATCGTTTTATATACCTGGTTACAAAAAGGAGGTTAAACCATTTGCCTAATAAACCATTGTACAGGTCAAAATAAAATTGATCAATCATAATAGTACCATTGTCACAAGGCTTAAAAAAATGCTCGTGCTTCATTAATTTAAAACTGCCTTGTACCTGTTCGTCAATAAACGAAAAAGGTTTTTGCATGGCAGTGATGCGTACTTTAAGTATTCTCTCTTTATAAAAATGTTTTGCTTTCCAGGTAACTTCTTCCCCAAGGTTGATCAATCCATTGATTGTTCCGGCAATAGGTTTCTCTTCGTACTTCGTCATGGAAGATTTATGCAGATCTATGCTGCGACTAAGGTCGAATACTCTTTCCGCAGGCGCCTCTATGAAGGTTGTCAATTGGATAAATGGCATAGGATAATTTGCTGATGTGCTAGTTGGATAATTTGCTAATGTTAATCATTTCTACATAACGAAGCAAGTAACTCATGACAAATTAGGAAAAAGGGATTTTCACCACCTTAGCTTGCAGCAATTTATCACGAACTTTTATAAAAATATTTGTATCTATATCAGCAAAGGCCTTACGTATATAGCCCATCCCTATTGCCTTACCTAAACTTGGAGATTGTGTGCCTGATGTAACATAACCGATTGTACCGGCATCAAATCCTTTAATTTCATATCCATGCCTTGCGATACCCCGGTCTATCATTTCAAATCCTACCAATTTTCTTTCAACCCCATCTTCTTTTTGTTTTTGCAATTTTTCCTTTGCGGTAAAATCCTTTGTAAATTTTGTAATCCAACCTAAGCCTGCTTCTAATGGTGAGGTTGTATCATCAATATCATTTCCATATAAGCAATACCCCATTTCCAAACGCAAGGTGTCTCTCGCCGCTAAACCAATGGGCTTAATGCCTTGCGCAGCACCAGCTTCAAAAATAGCCTTCCAAATCTTGCTGGCTGCACCATCCTTGTCTTCAAAATAAATTTCAACACCTCCTGCCCCCGTATAACCCGTAGCACTAACCAGCACATTATTGACCCCGGCAAAATTTCCTTTTACGAACGTGTAATATTTTAAATTTAAAATATCCATTTCTGTCAGGGTTTGTAAAATCTTAGTTGCATTCGGACCCTGGATAGCTAACAAACATGTTTGTTCGCTGATGTTATGCATTTCAACATTTCTCGTATTGTGCTGTTGCATCCAGTCCCAGTCTTTTTCAATATTGGAAGCATTAACTACAACCATATAAACTTTGTTTTCTTCTACACAATAAATAATCAGATCATCAACAATTCCACCCTGCTCATTGGTTAAGCAACTATACTGTGCCTTTCCCGTTGTTAATTTAGATGCATCATTTGTTGTAATACGCTGAATTAAATCCAGGGCATGCTCACCTTTCAAAATAAATTCACCCATGTGGCTTACGTCAAACACACCGGCATTTTTACGCACGGTAATATGTTCTTCATTAATACCGGCATAACTAATTGGCATGCTATACCCGGCAAACTCAGCCATCTTTGCGCCTAAGTCTATATGCTTTTGCGTGAAAGGAGTACTCTTCATTATAAAATTTTAGGATAGCAAAAATAGGTCTGAACCTTGATTTGGATGGACTAAAAGATTTTCTGGAAACTCATTAATCCATAAAATTTCCTCAAATCCAGGTTCTGACAAAAAAAAGGCTCCCAAAGAATTGAGAGCCCGTAAGCATCCCGCAAGAGCAGGATCACTTCAACCAACTTTAGTTTTTATATTAAAGAAAAAACAGGCGATTGGATTTGTGTGGTGATTGTTGTTTCTTTTTGTAATGGTTTCAAATTTTTTGAAGTTCTTTCCCTGTTACGATTTCTTTGCAGGTCTTCTAACTTCTTTCTTTCTTCTTCCACCCTAAGACGCTGCTCTCTTATCCTCTCTTCAATAACCTGGTTATCACGTATTCTCATTGTGGTATCGTTATTAATATCAACTCTCTCGCCTGTGTCTCCATATTCGTATGTGTCGTTTTGTATGGATTTTTTTCCAGGTTCTGCAGGATCTATCAGCTTGCCGTCTGCATTCATTACATAATCAATCCCCGGTTTCCAGTTAAAATAACTATCATCATCCCAATCCATATCCCAGTCCCTGTCTCTTCTATACCTGTATCCGTTTCTTATTCTTTCTCTTATACGAATATTTGTATGGTTTAATTTCTCAATAACAGATTCATGAAATCTTATTTGTTTACCTACCGGCACTTCTATTTCAACTATTATTTTTTGTCCCCTAAATTTTTGCTCTTTCGATATTCCTAATCCACTGCCTAATATTAAAGCGCTATCCATTGTGGAAACAGAATAGGCAATCTTTTGTGCCCGCTGTTGCGCTTCGCCACGATTGCGACCTGCGCTATAGCGAAACATTGTTACGTGATAATTGCTGTCTTCGCTTTTTTCAATACGCACTTTTACATTAGCCATTTTTAAAGAATCATCTGTAATATCCCAGCCCTCATCATCACTGTCTATCCAGTCAAAATTTCCACTGTATCGAACGGCAGGCTCATTTACACGAACTATCATTTTATTCATTGCCGGTTGAGACATGGTTACTTCTTCAGATACATTGTTGTAATATCTCCAGTCTCTTGCCATTGATGCAATAAAATAAGCTAAGCAGATCCAACCTAATGCCCACAGGCCTCCAAATGTCCAACCGAGGTAGCGGTTTTGGGAACGAACCTTCATCAAACGACGAACGATCCATGTAATAATAGCTATTAAAGGAACGGCAAGGAAAAAGATCAGCACCCCCCAGAGGGTAGCATTCTGCCAAAAACCATTTAGAAGAAAATCATTTACAGGGCGGGCTACACCACTTACTGTAAAAATTAACACTGTAACGAAAAGTCCAAAAGCAATGGCACCCACTACAAAAAGAAAGAAGGCTTTGAATATTACACCAATAGCATGAGCACAGCCACTGGCAACCGGACGCGCTGTTTGTGCCACTTCAGTAGCAAATGTTTTTCCACGTGTATTGGCAAACTGACTTGCACGGTCGCCAAGATTTTGTGCTGATGTTTTTACTTCTTCTCCCCAGGTTTGCGCACGGTTTTTAAAGTCCGACATTCCCTCCTGTACATTCTGGCGAATGCGGTTAACATCAACAGTTTCGCCGCGCATTTCCATTTTTTCAAATGGGCTGCTGGCTTCTGGTAAAACAATCCAAAGGATAATATAGGCTAAAACAAATGTGCCTGTAAAAGATCCTACGAAGATGTTTGGGAAATCAGGCCCATTAAAGGCATTGAATATTCCATTAAATACACCTAAAATAATATTAATGATAAGCGGAGCGGCAAATATTGCTCTTACTATCCAGGTTTCTTTATTAAAATAAGCCGCTAACCCACCGGCCACGCCACCAATGATTTTATCTTCGGGATTGCGAAACAAACGCTTTCCTACAAAGCCTTCCAAATCCCTGGTTGGTAAAAAGATCCATAGCAAAATGTAAATAAAGATGCCAAATCCAAAACCACCAAATGTAATAATGGCAAATAATAAACGGATGATGGCGGGATCTACATTCATATAATTTGCTATGCCTGCACAAACGCCACCCAAAATTTTATCTGCCTTGTCGCGGTAAAGTCTTCCCTTGCGTTTAGGCTTAGTCGCGTATTGAGCTGAGTTGGTTTCTGAAGCAAATGCTCCTGTTGTTGCATTTGCATTTTCCGCAGCATCTGCCGCCTCAAAATCTTCAATACGACCCATGGCATTGATAATTTCTTCCATATCTGCTTCTGTTACTGCCGCGGCCCCTTTCTTTACCTTATCGTTCATCAATTCCGCTATGCGGCTTTCTATATCATTAATGATTTCATCACGGCCTTCTTCCTTAGCAAAATATCGCCTAAGACTTTCTATATAACGTTGCAAACTTTCATAAGCAGCATCCTCAATGGGGATTACTCTGCCAGATAAGTTTATGTTGATAATTTTTTTCATTTTATAACTGTTTGGTTGAAGTTTATAAACTGGTTTCTTCTTTTTTTGCTGTTAGTGCATTAACACCGTTTGAAAGTTCCATCCAGGTTTGCTCTAATTCTTTGTAAAAAGCCTCACCCTTTTCGGTAAGTAAAAAATACTTACGGGGCGGCCCTGAATTACTTTCCACCCAGCGGTAAGTAAGCATTTCAGCATTTTTTAAACGGGTTAACAGGGGGTACAGCGTTCCTTCTAAAATATAGAGGTTGGCAGCTTTCATTTCTTCCACAATATCACTAGGGTAGGCCTCACCCCGGCGTATAATGGATAAAATGCAAAACTCCAGTATCCCTTTCCGCATCTGGCTTTGTGTATTTTCAATATTCATATTTCACCTCCGGAATTGCTTTTTTGTTTTTGATAGATCAAAGATATGGTTTTAGTTGGTACTATGCGTTACATAATACTGTGTTTTTTATGGTAATAGTTGTTGGCATGAACTCTTTATTAGTTAACACTTTGATTTTTAACCATTTAATTTTGAGATGGTTTTTAAATTAATTTTCAATGGTAAAATAAATTGATTAGCGGTTTAATTTTTAGTGATGGTTAATGAATTTCTATTGACTGACTGCCATGCAAATAAGGATACAGGCATTTTGTTTGAAAATGTGCCAACCTCAAATCAATAAATTACTATGATATATATGACTATGATATATATAGCTATGATATATTTCATAGATTATTTATTGTTACTACAAAACGCAAGGGCCTCTTAAACTAATAAATAATTTATAGTGAAAGTATTGCTAGACATCCCTGGCAATAAAGCATCCTCTTTGATGGATGTACTGACAAGCATTTCCTATGTAAAGGCTAAACCACTTACCGATGCCAAAGCTTTGTTGATGGAAGAAATAAGGGAAGCCGTTGAAGAAATGAAATTGATTAGAGCGGGAAAAAAGAAAGCCCGTAATGCTGAAGATTTTTTGAATGATTTATAAAGTAAAATCTATTGCTGTATTTGAGAAGCAAACCAAAAGGCTTATCAAAAAATTCCCCTTGCTAAAAAAAGAGCTTTTAGAACTGGTACAGGAGCTCAAAGAAAATCCTGAACACGGTACGCCAATTGGAAAGAATTGTTTTAAAATCCGTATTGCCATTGCTTCTAAAGGTAAGGGCAAATCAAGAGGGGCAAGAGTGATTACTTATTTTGTTGTTACGGAAACTACTGTTTTCCTGATCTCCATTTACGATAAGTCCGAAAAAGAAAACATTACAAATAAAGAATTGGATGAACTCTTAATGTATATCCCTGAATAAGTAAACTGCCTGGCAAAAAGAATTTACCTTATTTCTTCAACCCTATCTCCCTTAAACGCTCATCCAAATATTCTCCAGCCGTTGCATCTTCATAGGCCTTTGGTGATTCGTCATTAATACAACCT
>MWWB01000344.1_pt1 | contig 11386 bp, 19 predicted proteins | sample 1047291 | NCBI WGS metagenome assembly MWWB01 (sample SAMN06349976, study PRJNA376086) | soil metagenome | isolation source: MS4-1 sample Antarctic (ecotone) soil | place: Antarctica | reverse complement strand
CGGACCGGAGAGCGCTAGCGTAGGCCTGGCGGTCGGCGTCCTGTGCCTCACCCCGACCCTGTGCGAGACGGCCTGTCTCCGCTTCGGTTTGGCTGAAGTCTTCTCCGAGCTTCCGAATCTGCGCGTCGATCTCGACCAACGGCGGCCAGTTGAGAGAGAGCTTTTTGAAGTCGGGAGACGAGTATTCAAGCTGTCCCGTGTATTTATTAAACACGCTACCTCCAATTCTTACGGCGTTTGTTGGGTAGGAAGCTCGCCCGTGGGTTAGCTTCGGCGGCGGCCTCTCGACCGGCTTCTACCGCTTCCCGCTTGATGTCCTCGAGTTCTTGTTTGGCCTGGATCACCGCTTTATCCAGCTCGGCTTCATTCATCTCCGAGACAGGCTTCTCCGCGACGGACTGTTGTTTAGCTTGCGAGGCTTGTCTCGCTTTTATCTGCTCTTTGAAGTTCACAGCTTCGCTCCTCCTCGTTCTCTCGCATCATCGTGTACAAACGTTCGACCTCCTCAAGCGTAAATCCGAGCCGAAGAGCCATGGCCTTTACTGAGTAACCCTGCTGGTATCCGGCTACAAGTGCTCGAGTCTTCGCATCAACCACACGGCGAAGCTCACGCTTTCCCTTGCTTCTACGCCCGGCCCGACGCGAAAGCACATTCACTACTCCAGCCCCTCGAGCGCGCGGGCGCGGCGCTGGTACTCAGCACTTCGCATTGCAAAGCTCTCGGCCAAGTCCGCGTAATAGCGGATCCAAAGAAGCCGGTTGTGTTCGCGGCGCTTCTTCTCCCGCTGGTACCCGGAGATACGCCATGAATCAGCATCGGCGTTCGCTTCATCTTTTGCTTTCGAGCGCGAGTTAATGAACTCGTCGATAGACTTTTCAGCCCGTTCTACCGCTACAGGGTCAAGCATCACACTCCTCTCTCGTTGTTTACGGGTGCCCCGTCGGACCGGTCGCATAGACCTACGCCGCCCGAGGAGCCGGATAGCCTCTCAGAAGTATTATAGGTTCCTGTACTCCGCTCTCTTTTCACGCGGCCTGCTTCTTCAGCTTCGAGAGAATGTGCCCGGCGTGGCGGTCCGAAAGCGGGATACTCTCCGCGCACCTGTACCAGCCGCTCCGCTCCTTCGGGGTCATACCGTGGGCGTGGGCTATAGCGGCCAAGCGCTTATAACTAGCTCCTCTCTCCTGCTCATGGGCCAGGTGCGGTAGCGGGTAGCAATCGGCCAGGAGAGAGAGCACGGCAGCGTATGGACCACCTACCCGTAAGGCGCGGCGCGTGGCGGCCTCGAAGTCCAAACCGGTCGGGTAGGGTATGCGCGGCTTGTCGTCGGCGGGTGTTGAATTTTCCCGCCGGCGGGAAGAGTGATGGCTCGGTTGAGGCTTGGACTCTACGCGCAACTCCCCGCCGCATACCGCATTTCTCACCACCCCGCACCAGATAAACAACTCGTGATCACCGCCGGCGTCCGGGTGTGTCCGGGCTACGAGCCGCCTCCAGAGACGAGGATCGTCAAGCGGCGGCGCTACCGTGCGCGGCATCAGCTAGCCACCTCCTCGGTGCGCGGGGTCATGCGGCCGTCCCGTCCATGATCTCCTCTACTTCTGCATCTTTCGGCATCCCGTCGCGGCCTCGCGGGAAGTCCGGCGAGAAGTAGAACGCAAGCCGGCACGTTATTTGTCCGGCGCGGCGGCCGCGAAACTCGGGGCGCTCCCGGAAGAGACGAGCAAGCGCGGCCTTTATCGCCTCCCGCCGGCGCTCGGGGTAACTCTCTCGGGTCTCCCGCATCTCCTCTTGAGACGGCGCGGGTTCGGCCTTGACTTTGTGGCGGTTGCGGTAAGCCTTGCTCTCGCGGTTGTACAGGGCCATATCCCGCTTATACAGCGCAATCTCACCGGCGCTATCGCGCTCACGGTCCAACGCCTCCAACCAGTCATCAGCCAGGAAGACGGTATCCCCGACCACGGCCAGCACCCCCACAGCCTCCAGGCGGCTTACAAAACCATCCCGGCCTTTACCAGTCGAAACGTTCTTACGACGGGTGAGATCACGCGGACGTTTTACGTCAACCGCGGCCGCGAGCTCCGCGAGGGTTAGGGTCCCGCCGGCAACCTCCAGGTGGTCCATGATCCCCTCGCATGACTTCCCGATCCTTATAACGGCGTCGCGTTTCTTCGAGGCGACGCCGTAGCGGACCTTGCTAGTCCCCGGAGTTACGCCTCGTCTCGCCTTACGTGCCGGAGACGACCAGCGGAGGCGGGGCGCTGTTAGGGGGGCGCGCCACTTTGCACACCCCCCCTTTTTCTCTCTATAACTAAAACTGTGGGTAGAGTGGTGCAAAGTGGCGCGGGGTAGAAGCAGGACGATAGCGCCTGCTTTTCCGGGCGCTACGTTCTCGTTGTCGGGACGGAGGATGCCGCCCATGATCTTTAGCTTGGTTGCGATGGTTCGGCGGGATACTGCGGCAGCAAGGGCCAGCTGCCGGGCGCTTACCTCAACCCTTACGCCGTCCTCTACGAGCGTTCCGTACTTGCGGGCCAGCTTGAGCGCGGCGACGGAGATAGAGTAGTCGGTCTTGCCGGACTGTCCCCGCCACTCGCGGCGTAGTAGCGCGCCCTCTATGGCGGCCAGGGCTTCGACGGTCTCCGGGTCCGGCTCCCGGCGAGCGGGACGGCACGGTTCGTATCGGGAGACGGAGCGGGCTATCTTGCGGACCTGCTCGGGCGGTAGAGGCGGGATGCATCGGGATTCGTTGACGGCCTGGAGGTCGTCCTCGAGCTGTGCGAGGTCCCGCGTGCCGTCGTGCAGGCGGCCGGCGATACGGGTTAGGGCCTCGTCTCGCGTCCCGTCGGGGATAGGTCCGCCGTCGTCGGGGATGCTTGTCCCCGACCGGCTGTGCCCCGGTCCGCTAGGCTTGCGCCGTGGTTCGTCTCTCAGGGCCTCTAGCAGCTGCTCCGGGGCGTCCGCTATCGGGGCGCGGGTCTCTACGGTGTAGTCCTCTGAGGGCGTCACGATCACATATCCGCCCTCGCCGCGAATATCTATCCCGGCCGGTAGCGTCCCCCGTTTATTGGTGATGCCCGGGACGTGGTTGAGGTAGAAGTGGATGCCACCGCTCGGGGTGCGGATTGTGAGAGTCTCACGGAGAGCCCGTAGCAGCTCCGGGTCTAGTTCCTCCAGAGCCTCCAGGCGGTCCACGTCCACCACGAAGATACCCGACGCCTCGCCCGTCGGCATACCGATTTTCTCGCCTCCGTAGAGGGTCCAGAGGGCCGAGACGCGGCCTGGGTCGGTTGTGGCATCCTTGAACCCGCGAGGCGTATAAGGTGCCTTGTTTGGCCGGCAAGGGAAGACGGGCCGGCCTTTACCCGCGATTTTTAGAGCGGCCCGGTGTATGATGTTCTTGCGGCTATTCGGGTATGATTCCACAACAGATCCTTTTAGTGGGGGGTCTGAGTAGTTCGAGGTCCGCGGTGATTGGCGTCGGTGCGGACCTCCTTTCTTTTTCTCGTTTTCTCATGCAACTCTCGCTTTCAGATTTACGACGTTCTCCGGCAGCTCCCCGTGCTCCATCTTGTCCAGGCGCCGCTCTACGCCCGGCGTGACCATCGCCAGTATTACTCTCGACAACCGTCGCCAAGCCCTAGCCAAGTCTTCGTCTTGATGTTGGACAGCCAGAGGCTCTACGGTTCCCTTAGCCCTTCTGTATGTCGCCTCCGCGACCGACGCGCCCCCGACGAACGCCAGAAACTCGCTCTCGGGCAAATTGGCTGGATCATCCCCCTTGTGGAAGCCGAAAGACCACTCTTCGAGGTCTGTGGCGAGCTCGTTTATGTACTTGGTCCAAGAGACCGGGTTGGGTGCGCGCCCCTCCGTAGGTGAATTACCCGACGAGAGCGGCGCTGTCGCTTTTGGGGCCTTCGTCCTCCCAAAGAGATCCGGGATCTCGACCCCGAGCGCCCGAGCCAGCTTTCGTAAAGTCGTCGCGTTAGGGTCGCGGCTCCCTGTCTCGACAAGGCTTATAACCGACGGCGCGAGATCGGCGTGGAATGCTAGCTCGTTTTGATTCCACCCCTTCTCTAACCTGAGCCTTCTTACCTCTTCCATTCACAACCTCCGGGCTGTATTTTTCTAAAAAGAAGTCTCTCACGCTATTGCGTTTTTGTCAAAGAGATGAGAAAATACCCCGTAGATAAAGCAAATGGCCCCCGCGAGAGCGGCAAACTCCCCGGAGGCCCGGCCCACAAGGAGCAGCCAAGTGGACACAAAGAGCATAACCCACCCAGCACCACCAGCAACCCGCGAGACCATCGCCCGGAAAGCACTCCGGCTCTACCCCGAGCGCACCGTTGAGCCGCTCGGCCACGGTCGGTACAGCGTCGAAGGTAGCGACGGGTTCTATGAGGTAGACCTGGCCATCGGCGGCGGTGAGGAGTCCTGTCCCTGCCCCGCGACGAAGCCGTGCTACCACATCAGCCTCGCCACCATCTACCGCGCAAAAGCGAAGGCGGCGGCTCGGAGGGCGAAGGCCGAGCGGACGGCGGCGCGGGCCTCTCGCGCAAGCCTCGCGCCTCTCGCGGCGGCGCTGTGAGGGCGGTTCTAGCCGGGGTGCTCTTCAGCATCCCGGCTTACTTCCTTCTCTACGTCTTCCCGGGCTGATAGCCCATGAACTCGGAGAGGGGACCACCAGGCGACCGGCTTTTTCAGGCGACCGGAAACGGAAACAATTGTTTCCAAATCGAGGAGAGGAGAGGCATGACCGAGCATATCAAGCCCCCCACCATAGGCGGTCTCGACGGCTTCGAGACCTGGGATAGAACCGTCCAAGCCCCCGAGAATAAGGAGGCCAAGGTCGCCTTCGTCTCCGTCCGCGTGGGCGGCGTTATCGGTATGAATCAGGCCGCCTGGAAGATGTGGGGAGAGCCGACCGACTGCCAGGTAATGTATGACCCCGAGCGGCGCCGCATCGCCTTCAAACCGGTCTCCCCAAGCGAAGAGAACAGCTACCCGCTCAACAGGCAAAACATCGGCATACCCTGCAAGTCTCTCTTCGATTACTACGGTGTCGAGATCAAGCAGACGAGGCGCTACCACGACCCCAAGGTCGTGGGCGAGGTGTTGATCGTGGACCTCTGACAGCGCCACCAACCGGGCCGGGGCTATCATGGTCCCGGCCTTTACTGAGAGGAGAACGGACAAGTGCGAGATACCGAGCAATTGCGGAGAGACCTAGGGGAGATCGTCGCGGGCCTGAGCGCTGATGCGCGGCGAGTGTGGGATGAAATAGAGGAGGACGCGAAGAGGTTCGTGGACGGTGAGGACGTCGTCCCCGAGCTACCTTCGGGGTTTGATATCCTGCCCTCAAGCGAGCGAGATGTGTTACGCGGAGCCTTGCGGCTATCGGAGGAGTTGCACGCGGCGTTAGGGGCGGAGGACGAAGGTATGGCTGCGTTGATGGGCCAGGCGGCGGGAGTTATCACGAGGGCACGAGAGTTGGAGCCGGGGATCGGGGATAACGCCACGCTGGAGGAAGCTATCGCCGCCCTAAAACGTCACGGCGTGAACCCCGGCCTCTCCCCCGAGCTGGAAGACATGGTCGTGAGGGTGCCTACCGGGGAGAGTGACGCGATGAGTGAAGAGAGGACGGTCCCGGCTTTTTACCCGAACTTTGCGGATGCGGATAAGGTGCACGGCTGGGACGGGTCGGAACAGGCGGAAGCGTGGGCGAGGATGATGGACTTCCGCGACGAATGCATCGCGGCTTCCGTAGAGGACCTCGCCGGCATGGGCTTTGAGAACATAGACTACCGGGGGCTTATCGCCCTCCTGTGGAATATAGACGAGGAAGATGCCGCTGAGATCGTGCGCCGACGGCAAGGGCGCTAGGGTTCCTTACGGCCGGGGTCCTGCTTCTCGCGGGGCTCCGGCTTTCCTGTTTAGATCCGGTATGGCTCGGTTACATATATGTTAAAGGTCAAGCTATCCGAGGAGGCCAACGATGGCGGACAAAGCCAAGGGCAAGATGAAGGAAGCGGCAGGCGCTCTGACTGACAGCGAGGACAAGAAGGCTGAGGGCCAGGCACAGCAGAGGAAGGCCGAGGCCAGGGAAGAGGCGACGCAGAAGGAGAGGGTCAACCAAGAGCAGGCCGAAGCCAAACAAGCCGAGAAGGATCGGAACAAGGAGGACCGCAAGGGCAAGGGGCTACTGGACAGCGTGACAGACCCCTTATCGGGGCGGTAGAAGCATTTTATATGTCTGCGAGGCCGGGGTCCTTCGGGGCTCCGGCCTTAGCTGTGCGTCAACCTCCAATGCTGTCAGGATGCCCGCAGATCGACACACGCCGCCACCCGATAGGTAAGGGTAAGCAAGGTACACGGTGCTACTGGCGGTCCCGTATCGTGCAGCGTATGCCCTGCAAATATGGGTTTCGAGGGTAGCTATGTGGCCGCTCCGAGGAGAACTGGTTACCCTGGGTAACCAGTTCTCCCTAGTTTCGAGGGTAGCTATGTGGCCGCCCGCCAGTCGGCGCCTCGATGACTTCTCCGTCGGGTAGGGAGATGGAGACAACGTCGTCTCCATCTCCCCGCCATCTCTCATCATTTCCTTGGGCCTGGGCATCCTGCAAATCCTTACGCGGAAAGCGCCGGCCATCCTCGTTTCGAGGGTAGCTATGTGGCCGCCCGCCGGCGGCGTAGGAGCCTCTCAGAACGATCACGCTTCTTCTCTGTGGTAGGACAAATGGGTTGATTCAACCCATTTGTCCTACTGTCTTCGGCGTCTTGTAGCGTGTATTGATTGACGCCCGAGGCATTATTTTGGTTCCCGTTTCGAGGGTAGCTATGTGGCCGCTCCGATACTCATGCGCTCAGGGTTCAACTGGAGAAACAGGGTGGAGGCCAGGCTCCAGCGTTGACCCAAAGTTTAGCCTTCTAACTGGTTATAACCCTTCAACCTGGGTTGAACCCTCCTCGTCTAGACCCGCAACGGCTGCGGGTCTAGACTGGCGGTTATCCCCACGAGCGGCGCGCTGCATTGTGTACGCGGACACAAGGGTCCCTCAAAACACGGTGGATCTCCGGGAATCGTTAAGGTCCAGCCGACAGTGATCGGCCCCTGTTTCAAGTTGATAATATAATCTTGATCGTGTAGGTTTCGGATGTTCCATACGGCGTAAAACCCCTTATATTATCAACCGTTTTATTACCCCTCATCCGACCGGGGCGAAGCCAGAGCGGTGTAGCAAATAGGCTGTAACGAATGTACGCCTTCCGAGAAGTCTGCGCGAATCGGAAACTAGATTAAGCATCTTCCGCGTTACAAACTACTCAAAGCCGAAGAACCGGCGCCACCATGAACGGCGCTGTACGCCCGTCTCCGGGTCTCCCCGGTCGGTTGGGGAGGCTACACCCTCGGAGGTCGCGGCGACCGTCTCCGGGGAGTGTGGCTCGTCTCGCGGGCTCTCAATTTCAGGGACGCGCTGTATCAACCCGGCGATGATGCGGCGGTTCTCGCGGTTCGCCTCACGCTCCGCTTCTAGTTGGGCCTTCAGGACCTCGACTAGCTCCGACTGGTCGGGCGACGGTCTCCGGCAGTCGGCCTCTGTAGCGTCAACCCACACGTAGACCTTGCCGGTTTCATCACGCTCGTGGTCTATAGTGCCGCGACGAACACGACCACGCACGGCGTCGACCGTCACCTCCAGGACCGTCGCCGCCTCCGGTACGGTTAGTCGTTGACGGTCTCGACCGTCGCCGCCTGTAGCCTCCTCTCCCATAGCCGGGCATCTTACCCCTACACGACCCCTCGCCGCCCCTAGCTTCGTCTTAGCGCCAGCCTCGCGGCCTCGTGTGTGCTCGCCGCAGCCGTCCACTCCTCAATCTCGCTTAACATGCGCTGCTCGAATGCGTCGTGGGCCTCCGGGGACCCTCCCCACAAGATCCCGTAGCCCTCCAGCATCGCCAGATGCTCTATGTTCCCCCGTAGGCGGGAAACTTGGAAGCGTGCGTGTAGCTCTTCGTACGTCTCTCGCTCGTGTCGGGTCCGCCAGTGTTCGTACCAGGCCCACTCGTGCTCGAGCTGTTTATCGGCGGGCATTCTGACGACGTACGGCCGCATGTGGCCGGGTAGGTCTTCGGGCTCGATGCGCCCCGGCTCGCCTCCGCCCTGGTCGCCGCACGCGACCACGCCCAGGGCGGTAATCTCGAAGTCCGTGTACGGATACCCGCACGTGGTCTCGGGCGCGCTTCCGCTCTGATGTACGCGGAGCTTGCTTATCACGGCGTCTATCCGATCCTCGAAAACCCACGGGGGTTCTTGCGAGCGATCGGGCCGCCGCCCTTCTTCCAGGCGCTCCAGACGACTTTCTAAGCTCCCCATCGCTCGCCCTGGTGCCGAAGCCTTGATTGCGCGGCGATGGCAGCGACAAGACCCATCAACTCCTCATAGCGTACGGGGTCTCCATCGCCGCGCTCTTCGGTAAGGATGCCGAAAGCTTCTTCTTCGTCCGGGTGCGCGAGTACCCGTAGTGCCGCCGCATATGCGGCTACGCTTGAGGGACCCCGTCCGCGTAGCTTTCTAACATCGTAGCGCCAGCGCATATCGTCAACGGGAGCGCGCCGGATATGCATCATGGCGTGCAAGGACGCGACCACGAATCGCTTGCTCTCTGTGTCTTCGTAGCCGCCACCGCTCTCCGCGAAGCTGCGCTCAAGATCGAAGAGACGGCGGTCTAAGTCCCCCATGTGCGCCGTCCTTTCTGAGAGGCTGGTGCAAGTCGCTCTAGCTCTTCGAGACGCTCTTCGAATTCTTCGGTTTCCTTGACCTTGCGTTCGAGTTCGATAAGCCGGGCGCGGGTGTTGAGTATCTGGTTAACCACCACTGCGTTACCTCTATCTACAGTCCCGGCGAGTACGCCAGCGGCAAGGTCCTCGAGCTGCGTCTTGATGGCTCGTATCTCCCGGCTCGGCTTGCCTCTACCGCCACGAGATTGTCCCCTGCGGCGCTTCTCGGCGTTCTTCGGGTCGTGGGCCCAACAAAGACCACCTGGACCCGTAGCGGGCAAGGTACACGCCGATCCGTCCCGCTTAGTCGCGGTGCATTTGACCGTCAACTAAGCACCCCCTCCCCCTCCTCTAAAAAGCACCTGGCGGACTCCGCGCTGTCCAAGTTCTTTTTGCTTTCTCTTCACGCGCTCGAGGTCTTCCCGCTTACCCTCGTAGTCCTTGTTCTCGAGGATTGCCGTCCGCAAACGGGCCTCGGCGGCAAGATGCTTTCGCACCTCAAGCCGCATCGTTTGCCTCTGCGGCCTCGGATGCGATCGCGGCCAGAGCAGCATCCACTTGCACGGATGGTGCAACCTGCTGAGTAGTAGCCACGCCGATAACATGCGAGGTGTTCCGTGGTGGTGCGGTGGATGGCTCGAAGGGTTTCGCGGGCTCGGCCAACCACGCTACCACGCCCTGGAGCTGATGGAGATGCGAGCGGGTGGCCTGCATCCGAGAGAGAGCGGCCCGCAAGTCCTCCCGGGCCTCGGGTAGCCTATCTTCTACCTCTGAACGCCACTCTTCGCGGTGTTTATCAATCAGAGTACGGCGCTCCGTGTCGAGGTCTTGGAGTGCTAGCCGGAGTGCTTCAGCTTTGCGGCGTGCGGCCTCAAGAGAGCGCTCTAGCTTGTCGGTGTGCTTACTGCCAGGGTCTTTATCACCGGACCGGAGAGCGCTAGCGTAGGCCTGGCGGTCGGCGTCCTGTGCCTCACCCCGACCCTGTGCGAGACGGCCTGTCTCCGCTTCGGTTTGGCTGAAGTCTTCTCCGAGCTTCCGAATCTGCGCGTCTATCTCGACCAACGGGGGCCAGTCGAGAGACAGCTTAGCGAAGTCGGGAGAAGAGTATTCGAGCTGGCCCGTGTATTTATTGAACACGCTTACCTCCAGTTCTTACGACGTTTGTTGGGAAGAAACCTCGGGCGCGGGTTAGCTTCGGCCACGGCCTCTCGACCGGCTTGTAGCGCTTCCCGGTTGAGCAGGAGGATCTCCGCTTTTGTCGCCTCTATCTCCGATGAGATCTCATCTTCATTCATCTCCCCGACAGGCTTCGGTTCCGGTATGGCTTCGTGGGCGGCCTGTCGCCGCTTTAGCTGTGCAAGAAAATCATTCATGCTACTCCTCCTTCTTGTTCGAGAGCGCGGGCGCGGCGCTGATACTCAGCACTTCGCATTGCCAGACTCTCGGCCAAGCCCGCGTAATAGTTGATCCACAGAAGCCGGTTCGCCTCTCGCCGGCGGGCTTGGTGCGCCCCCTTCGATTGCTTCCAGAGTTCCTCTACCGCGTTGGCGTCTTTTGCTTCACGGGCGCGTCGCTCGATTAGCCGGTCGAGCTCGCTCTCCAGTTTGTCCATGACTTCTACGTCCACGCTAATAACTCCTCTCTCATTCGTTTACGCTGACTACGCTGACTACGCTGACTACGCTGATTCCGTAAGTTTTAGTTCCCAAACGCGCCGCCTCCCTTCCGTGCCGTCTTCTTTCGTATACCTCTCGGGATGTCCCCGCCCAAAGGTGAGCGTCGAGGAGCGTTGTGCGGCTTTGGCAAGGTCGGCGCTCAAGTCTTTAGCCCGCTCAGGTTTGTGTCGGCTGTCTAGTTGGTTGTAAAGCTCAGTAGGTTGACCCTTCCAGTGTCCGCCCAGCTCCTCCAAGAACCTCGCAACATCCCCGGCCAGGGCGTCGATACGATCACTGCCATGCAAGCCGACGTACACCCGGCGGGCGTGGTTCTTGAAGTAGTCGAGCAGGATGCTTGCCCTTAGTACGTCTTCGGATTCGATTAACTCGGGGGCATCGTGCGTAGCGACGCGGCACATGGCGACTATCAGCGCCAGCCGTGCAAGGTAAGCCTCCAGCTTTGCCCACGGTCCCCGGAGTCGGGCCGGGAAGCCGGGAGCATCCATCTCTTCCCGGTGGCTGTTGAACATCTCCACCAGTACCGGCTTTGCCTCCGGGGAAAGTCTCACGGTGACGGGCTCGGGATCGCCGTTCTCATCCTCGCCGGGCTCAAGGCGGCGGAGCTGGTCATACAACCACTTGACGCCTCCTATAGCGCCGTCACTGATTTCGTCGTCGCTCCAACGGCTCGGGGTGGTATCGGGGTAGGCAAACAGGATGCGGTCCATTAGACCGTCTTCTCGTCCGGCTCCGATTTCGGGTAGTACAGACGGCTGAATGCTCCCGAACAGGCCCACGAAGGGGACCGGCAATACCAGCGGCTCGGCTCGTGACTTGCGGTCTACGGACACATAAGAACCAGACCACGCCGACAACCAGAATTGCCGGTCGGCTCCTTTACCGCCACTCCGGTATTGGTCCATAGACTTCGCCCAGGCCGCCAGCTCATCAC
>MWWB01000343.1_pt1 | contig 11392 bp, 15 predicted proteins | sample 1047291 | NCBI WGS metagenome assembly MWWB01 (sample SAMN06349976, study PRJNA376086) | soil metagenome | isolation source: MS4-1 sample Antarctic (ecotone) soil | place: Antarctica | reverse complement strand
GGGGATCGTGTACGTATAAGGTAGGAAGATCACCGCATTTTTATGCAGACCCACTACATCTAGTGTCGCGTTGTATGCGTGGCGGGGGCTGTCCGGGCAATCCTGACCTGTTAGGACCGGGGCTATGCAGTATCTTGAATATGGGTTTCCGAGAAGAAACCTTATCGGCAGTTGGGTGAACAGAGGCAACCTGCCCCGATATTGACACTGTCGTTGTTTTCTGCCATTGTTTTAATTGTTACTTAGCATGATAGGGCTGCTCACCCTGCCCTAGACAGAGGAGGTGCTTCCAAACGCATGGCTTGTGAGGACGAACAACGCCGAGTTCAAGACGCACAAAACGAGCTCGCCAAGTGCAATCTACTCCCCCCCGGCCCCTTCAGATCCCAGTGCATTGGCCAACGGAAAGAGGCTCTATCTAGAGCGCAGGATGCGCTAGCTGACTGTCGAGCAGGCTTGCCGCGAATTACTGGAATTGAGCGAACCCAGGCCACCCAGTTTTTTCGCTCCCTTCTCAATCCTTGCCCGGATCGGCCGAGCCTACCCGGTCCGTGTCCTGACAACGGCATAAAGCTCGTAGCCGGGAAGACAACTGTTCTCCGGGCGTATGTTGACGCAGCTATGCCGACCGTGTCTAAACTAAGCGGGGTTTTGGAAACCCGCCGGGCAGAAAACCCTACCTGGGATTTCCCTCCCCTTGCACCCTATAATGCCCCGATTACTCCACGGCGCAATGCCGATATTGATCGCGGAATCGCCGATCACACCTTGAACTTTCGCATTCCCGCTGCGCGTTGCCGAGGGAAATTGGTGTTTAGGCTGGGGGTGTTTGACGCCTCCCACCCTGGGGAGGCTGAATTTACTAGCGCGCCCTTCAGCGGGACAATGCAGTTTATAACTGTTTCACGGCTTAAGATCAGGCTCGTACGAATCCGCTACGAAAATGCAGAACGTAATATGGACGTCGAAGCTCCGACGGTGGCAAATTTTTGGACAACGGCTCAATACACGTTGAAGACCTGGCCAATCTCTGGCATCCAGATCGTTCGTGATTCCGTGGAGTTATACGACGGAGATTTTACGGGCTTTTTCGATACGAATGGGCCAGGCGTAGCCGGAACTACGGGCTCCATTATGACGATCTTTCGTAGATTGAGGGATGCAGAGGACTTCCCCAAAGACGTCCGATACTATCTCTTGTTTCCGGTGCGCGATTCCCTAGGAAATGCAGTGAACCAGGCTTGGGCAGGTCATGCCGCAGGAAGGGCTTCAACCGGAGGAGTCTTCGACGGTACAACTATGGCACAGGAGTTAGGCCACAACTACCGCGGCGATAGTGATCACGCTCCGTGTGGCAATCCGAATAGTCCCGACCCGGACTATCCTGATTATGACCCGTATCCAGGAGGAAGCATCGGGGAGTACGGGTTCGACATCGTTAACGGGACCGTCTACGACCCCAACTTTTATGCAGATTTCATGAGCTATTGCTCCCCCAGGTGGGTTTCGCCCTACACTTACGAAACACTAATGAAGCGTCTCCCCACCGAGACTTCCGGGGCGATCATACCAGCAGGAGCAGTGCAGCCTCGCGAACTTCTTTATCTCTCCTTCACGATATACCGTAATGGAGAGGTCGTTCCCAAGGGTCCTGGTTTTCACCGAGAGAGCTTCATTGAAAACCTTTTTCCAGCAAGACAACGGCAGACGCCGTACTTCGTGGAGCTGCATGACGATGCAGGCCGCATTTTAGAGGCACAACGGCTCGAGATAGAGGATTATTACAAGAGCCTTGACGACGGTTACCTAGAATTCGATCCGGCCCTGCCGTGGCATGAGGAAGCTGCTCAAGTAGTTTTCAAGAAGGAGGAACAAGTTCTTGACTCTATAGATATAGAGTTATCAACTCCTGAGGTAGGGATTTCTTTTCCTAGTGGTGGCGAAACATTGAGAGGAGAGCAGACAATATCTTGGAAGGCGAGTAGTGACGAAAATTATCTTAGACACGTTCTGCTATACAGTAATGATCATGGTGACACCTGGCAAGCTATTGCAACCGACCTAACAGACAGCGAATATACAGTGGATTTCCACCATCTGCCTGGAGGCAAAAGCTGCCTAATTCGGGTCCTGGCAAGCGGGGGTATTCGAACCGGCGAAGCCACCTCAAACACTTTCTCTGTTCCGCGTACACCCCGCAGCGCCTTAATAGTTTCGCCAGGAGATGGAGACATCTTTGTTCAAGGAGAATCGGTGCACCTGTTTGGTGTTACTCATACGCCTGGGGAGAGCTTAACCGAGCCTGACGCAATAGATGAAACGCTTAACTGGTCTTCGAGCGTCGATGGCTTCTTGGGGGCGGGGACCCAGCTAATAGTTCACGCACTTTCGGTAGGTAGGCACCGCCTTACCTTAGAAGCAGACGATGCTCATAGCGGTGAAGCGTCTAAAAGCATATTCATTACAGTGCGGCCCAGGGAGTCTTAGAGCGCGTGAGAAGGGATGCCATCAAAGAATTGCTGGGAGGAAAGCCTAAGGCCAGAGCAGGAAACAATAACTGACACCTACTGGACTCCATGTTGGGCATCGATATTCCCTTACCCATGCCGAAAAAGTGTACTGTTACTAAATGGCGGTACGACTTTAATTGGGTCGAGCAAAGGTGGATCTTGTTTAGCTGCAGCGTCACAGGCTGTAAGCTGCCAAGAGTAGTACCAGGCAACCAATACCAATGGGATGAGACCTACTTTTCCCGGCTCTTCTCATACCCCCGAGTTTCCAAGAAGGCCCAATACCGGAAGCTCAGTTTCTGAGAACTCTACTTCTAGAGACTGTCTAAAAATTCTCTACTGGTCCCAAACGAAGGCCTACGAGGCAGTAAAACGAAGCGCAGAAGTCCTCTTTTTGCTGTTTGATGGCACAAAAATGTTCCGCTGAGACGTTGTTTAGCTATTTTTTAGACAGTCTCTAGGCAGCTCGGTGAATAGAGGCACCCCGCGCCTTGACAGATAGCTACAAAGCAGGCAAGATCGCAGTATACTGCTGGTTGTAGGTGAAGCCGCTGAAGAAAGGGGAGGTCTACAGCTAGCGCGTGTGGGGAAGCTTAAGTTCCCCGTGACATCGAAAAGGGGATGATGACATGTCACCGACTCCGACCGCAATACCTTCCATTAATTTCTACAACCCTACTGTGTATGAAGGCTTGAACCGATTCGAGGTTGCTAAAGCGCTCCTAACTCAACACCAAGACCAGATTTGCCATCTAGGAGACGTCATTTGCCAACACCAGCTTCACGAAAGCGTGGGGCTCTGCTTACTTCACAAACATTTTGACCTTCACGCCGATGAGGTTCTTGTCAGAAGCGTGGAGCGAGATGCGGCTTATATAAAGCCATCGACACGACTTAGGGGATTGGTCCCATACATGTGGAAGATAACTCGTGGTCCCCTGGGTAGTTGGGAAGGTTCACCGCTAGAGTTCGCGCGTGTCACCCCCGACGCCGCCTACAAGAAGGCAAATTTCAGGCAGGCTTTCCTTGACGACATAGCAGAGACCCTCGCTGCCCTGGATCTGGTTGACCTCTTCGGGATCGCTATAAACACCGCAGGAAGCATCGCTAAAGAGTCTGATCAGATCCTCCTTGAGACTACCGACAGCGAGAAAAGGCTCCTAACGATTAAGCCTGAAGATCAAACCAGAGTCGATTTCGCAGAGCTCACTGAGACTCTTTGGATCTTCTCGCCCAAGGACCAGTACGACCGACCTGAAGAGGCAGACTCAGGCGACGAAGCCCCCGAAGTAGCCCCCTTGAAGAAGTGCACTGGCCAACACTGCGTTGGACACTGCAAATTCCATTGCAAGGAACACTGCGTAGCCCATTGCAAAGACCATAAAGTGGAGCCGGTGCCCCCGGAGCCGGTGCCCCCGGGGCGCCCCCCTACCAAATAAGAGTATGAATTCATCCTCTGAGGTTCCAAGAAGACCTCTTACCGGCAATCTAGTGAACAGAGGAAACGTCGATCCATAGCTATAGGCGCAAGCTCTCTCGCCACGTTTCATTGTGAATTACCGCTAGAAACCAGGAAAGTACGCTACACGGCCGGTTACCTTCAAGCAGGGCCGGGGTCTAACAGGCCCGGCTCTTCTTATGCCCTCTGGGTCTCTGGGTTTCCGAGAAGACGGGCGCTCGGCAGTCCGGTGAATAGAGCCACCCACTTTATTGCTATTATGCGCATGCAAGAAAGGAGAAGGTGTGGGAGAAAGTAAGGGACTATGCGGGGAAATAATTTTCTAGGTTTGTGGGTTGTTATAGCCCTAGTAGCCATCGTGCTAGTTTGGGGACTGGTTATCCGCAGTGATGACCGTGTACAGGACGCCACAGACAATGCTGCGCAACAAAAGTCTGCAGACAAAGCAGCGTCTGATGAGAAGTCGAAATCCGCTAGTGAGATACCCGTCTTGCTAAGGATCTCCGGTGAGCAGGGCACCCCCTACGAGTGCACGATAGAGTCCCATGCTCTTGAGGATGGCGAACATGTGTCCTACCGCTCAACAGAAAAAGGCACCGTACGTGCCGAGCCGGTGGAGTACGCCTCACAGGCTCTCGACTCGTATACCACTGATCATATTCCCGCATCTGCTCGTTGCCGGATAACCGAAGGCCGTAGCCCTACCAGAAACCTGAAAGCAGAACTGTTGGTAGATGGAAAGGGCAAGGACGAAGACGAAACTAGACCCGATCCGCCTAATAAGACATCGGGCCAGAGCAACGCCGTAGAAGTGCAGTGGGCACCAAAATGCCAACTAGCCTCGGAGGGCGTGGCCTGCGGTTAGCACTTCAGGCCCGTGTTGGCTAGTCAGCCCCGGCTCTCTCTTTTTGCCCTCTCACCCACTGAGTTTCCGAGAAGCCCCCCTCTCGGCAGCTCAGTAAATAGGCCCGTGGCGGCGCATCTAGGAGGGTTGCTGACGACCCTCATTCCCGGAAACTAGGCTTCCTAGCGCCTCGTCTCGTCCGGCTGCCTCCTGGTTTCCTCGACCCCCTCCGCCGCGCCTTCGGGGGCAGCGTGCAACTTACGATGCCGCTTGCGGCGTCCGTAGGCCACGAGCACCAGGGCGAGCGCGGCGACGAGCAAGATCGCGAGCACGAGGGCATCCGGAATACTCCTGGCGAGGGATCCGGCCCACCTCTCGGCGGCGAAAGCGACGTCTATAGCGCCGTACGTCTCGTAGACGCCGGAGAGGGCGCTGGTACCCTGGTAGGCTATAAAGACGGTCCCGAGCACGATGAACATGAGCCCCGAGACGAGGTTCGTGGTGTGCATCCGCAGTCGTCCGACGGAGACCTCCCGGCCTCGCAGCCAGCGGCGTTTGCCGAGGTCGAAGCGGTCCCAGAGGAGGGCCATGAGGAAGAGGGGGGCGGCCATCCCCAGGGCGTAGATCGCCAGCAGCCCCGCGCCTCCGAAGATCTGCCCGCTGGAGGCGGCGACGGTGAGCACGGCGCCCAGGATCGGACCCGAGCAGAAGCCCGCGAACCCGTAGACCGCGCCCAGGGCGAAGGTGGATCCGGCCGACTCCCCCCGCACCTTCCCGCTAAGGCGTGAGAGCGGCCCGAGCTCGAAGCCTCCCCCCAGAAGCTGCATTACGCCGAGCAGGATGATGACGATGCCCGCGACCATTATGAGGGTGCTCCGCTGCCCATAGAAGAGCCTGCTGACCGCGGAGATGCCCATCCCTAGCGGCACCAGCGTCGTGGCGAGCCCAACGTAGAAGATCGCCGTCTTTCCGATCAAGGCCCTACGCGACTGGAAGGCGTAGGCGAAGAAGGCCGGCAAAAGGAGGGCGCTGCACGGGCTTAAGAGCGAGAGTACACCACCAAAGAACGCCGCGAGGTAGGAGACCTCAACCATTCCCGGTCTCCGCCTCCTCTATCGCCTGGGCGAAGGTCTCCGCCGGTTGCAGCCCGACAAGCGGCCGGCCGTTGATCTCGAAGGTCGGCGTCCCTTGTATCCCCGCGTCCTGGGCCTCCCTAAAGTCCTCCTGCACGACCTCCTCGTACGCGCCGCTCTCGAGCGCCGCCTCGAAGCGCTCCACGTCGAGCCCCGCTTCCTCGGCGAAGGCGACGAGGTTCTCATCCGAGAAGGCGCCCCTGTTCTCTCCATCCTGGTTCTGGTAAAGGATGTCGTGGTACTCCCAGAACTTGCCCTGCTCCTGAGCCGCCCTCGCGGCGACCGCCGCTCGCACGGACTCCTCGCCCAGGTAGGGGAAGTCATGCCACTCGAGCCTCAGCGTCCCGTCGTTTATGTACCTCTGCACCAGCTCCGGTTCCACCTCACGGGCGAACTTTCCGCAGTTGGGTCACTGATAATCAGCGTACTCAACCATGACTACCGGCGCATCCTCGTCCCCCAGGCTCGGGTTCCCGAGGTCCGCACCCGCCGCCTCCTGGGTCTCCGCCGATGCGACCTCCGACTTCTCCACTGCGGCCTGCGTCTCCCCGGCCGTGGTCTGCGCCTTCTCTTCCGCCGGCTCCTCCTCGGCGCGCTGGCTCTCCGCGCCACCGCCGCTCCCGCAGGCCGAGATGAAGACGAGCAGCGCCACCATCCCAAGGCTCGCTAGCAGTGGTCGTACTGTCCTTCTTCTCTTGGATCGCTCTTCTACCAAGAATACCTTCCTCTCTCTCAAGATCTCTTGGAGACGTAATACCGCCCGAGAACACGTTTTCATTCAAAGAACGCGCTTTCATCCACTATATACGATCCCGTCGACCGTCCGGATGTACCAGAACACTAGGGTCTGTTCGGGAGCTAAGTAGCCGCAGGTAAGTTCTTTCTCTCGTAGGGCTTGCGGGGGCGGGAGTCTTTCGCTCCTTTGGGCCTGCCTGGTGCTCTGCCCGTAGGCGCTTTACGGTGTCCCGCTATGAACCACTCCGCCACCCGGTCCACGATGTCCAAACGCGCTCCGCCCAGACGGGCCAGCCCTGCGAGGATCTCGTCCACGAACTCGCGTAAGGTCTCGCTTAGGTGCGAGCGGGTATCGCGCTTTAGGTAGCGCCACTCGCGCTCCTTGAGGTTCAGGTGTGGGCTGTAGCGCGCCAGCCAGATCACCTGCAACCACTCCCCACGTTTGGCGAGGGCCGCGCGGCTAACCTTGCTCGTGTGGCAGGGGCCGTTGTCCAGCACCAAGATAACCTCCCGCCCCGTCTCTCGGCGTCGTCGGTCGAGCATCTCCAGGTAGCGCAAAAAGCAAGCGCTGTCTTGCCCTTCGCACACCACCTCCACCCGCCCACGCCCGAAGGCCTCCACGCTCCCGAACACCGTCACCCGCCGGTTGGTCCCCACCGCCGGTAGGGTGGGCTGCTCGCCCACCCGGTGCCAGACACTACACAGGTAGGGGTTGGTCTCCAGATGCGTCTCGTCCTGGTAGTGCATCTCGTAGCGCTCCGGCTCCTCGGCTACTTTTTTTCGGCCTCCTCGAGCTCGGCTTCACAGGCAGCCACCTCCTCCGGGTCCCTAAGATGCGAGAGCGTGTGCTTGGGGCGTCCGCATGCGAAGCGCATCCCCCCGAGCAGCACCCGCAGCCAGCCGGGAGCTATCCGAACCCCCTTCGTCCGCGCTAAGTACGCGCTAAGCCGCTCTGAAGTCCACACGTCGAAGCCGAGCCCCAACCCGCGCGGAGACGTCTCGACCGCCTCCTCCAGCGCTCCGAGGTAAGCGGCGTCGGCCACTACGGGACGCCCCGAGCGTGGGGCGTCGGCCAGCGCCCCGCACGGTGCGCCGCTGGCGAACGCGCCCAACCAGCGGCGCACCGTGCGGGGCTTGCGCCCGCTCCAGAGCGCTATCTCGTCGAACTCGCGGCCCAGGTCAGCGGCCTTGACCATCTCCAAGCGCTCGCGCACCCGAGGGGAAAGGTCCTCCCGACGCAACGCCGCTCGCACCTCCTCACGCTCTTTGGGGCTCAGCCGGAGGAGTGGTTCGTTGATTCCTGGCATTCTCTCGCTCACCTCCACTTTTGGTAGAGGCGCAGCGTAGCTTACGGCGCATAAACTTACCTGCGGATACTTAGCCAATAGTTCCCGGCCCGCTCTTGGCTAAATACTCTCTATAAACGAGCCTGAAGCCCCGCATGAAACGGGTTTCCGAGAAGACTACTCTTCTCAACGGTTCATGTTAGGTTCTCTTAAAGAGGGTTTCGCCAAGTGCAAGGTTCCGTTCGGCCAACGAGAAATAGAGCAGCGCCAGAAACCCCGCGTTTTTTCCTATCGGGGACGGGGTGCTGGCTATGGCGCTCGGCATACTTTCAATCAAGTCACGATCACACCGCCAATCAAAGTCGCCAAGGAGACGGTAGCACCGATTATGCTCCCGACACACAGCATCGACCGCGTCTATCGGCGGCGTATTCCCGGTCGGATCGTCATGTCCGCGTCCACAGTAATTGCCGTAAAACGGAAGACTCAATTGCTGCGGCGTACTCTGGTTGTCGGGCGACCCGATCTTGGCCAGCTTGAAGGCTATAGGGATGGAAATTTCTCCCACCGGGTAGAGGGCGTTTATTGTGGGGAATCCGCCTTTGTGCTTCCTGACCTTGGCGACACCCATCCCCGAACCCGCGGGACTCTCGCTCTTCTTGCCGCCGGATCCCTTCCTCCTCGAAACGTTCTCTAAGGTCCGTTTGGCTTCTCTCTTCGGCTTTGCCACGTGTACTTTCCTCCTTCTAGGGAAGGCTTTGCCATTTTTATCACGTTTCCCGGCGAAGCGCGTTCTAAACCCCGCCAGGAAGAGGTATGACTGAGGCGAAGGACAGCGAGTATTACCAGCGAGTGAGATGAGTTTTCGAGAATTGAATACACCGAAAGCTCGGCTTCCGAGAAGAGACTAGTTCTCGGAAACCAGCCGAATAGATATTCGGAGTAATCGTAACCTTATGCAGGCGAGGAGGCGTTAACAGTGCCTCGAGCCCTCCGAACCATGCGACAAGCAACACACCCTAACCTTGCTTGTATGTTTATTCAGCCTTTGGGGGACACTGTCTTACTAAAGAAACCACCTGCGAATAAGTTCGCTCAACCCTATAAGAACGACTCAAAAGGTTAGCCACAAACAAGTCTCCAACACCTACCCGGCCCCCCGATCCTCGAAGCCGAAGAACCTCCGCCACCAACTAGAACGGCGCTGTACGCCCGTCTCGCGGCCCACCTGGCCGGTTGGGGCGTCTACACCCTCGGAGGTCTCGGCGTCCGTATCCGGGCCGTGTGGCTCGTCTCGCGTTGATTCTGGCCGTACTCCCCGGTGCTCTCTTAGTTCCGCCTCCAGCCGGTCGGCTCTCTTCCGCTCTCGCTCCAGCGCCTCGCGTAGTGTGCTCTCGGTTTGGGCCGTTAGCTCGATTCGAGATTCAGCCTTGCCCAACTGGTAGCGCGCCTCGGCCAGGTCGGCGGCCAGGTCCCGCACTACGTCCGCCGTGGCGTCCGCCATGCCGGACACTACAGGGTACTCTCGGCGGTCACGTCCGGCGGTGGGGCGTTCGTCCCGGAGGCGTTGCACGGACGTTATATCAACCGTCCACGCTTTGTTTATGCCATCCGCCTCTAACCGTCCTTGCAACTCTCCCCGGTCGAGCATCCGGCGGACTGTACGCGGACTGACCCCGAGGGCCTTAGCGGCCACGTCCGTTGATACCCAACCCTCATGGCCGCCGGACAGTCCGGCATTGTCCGCCGCCTCTTGCCGTTCGTGTCCGCCGTCGTCGCCCATGAGGGTACGATACCCCTAACCGTACCCTCGCAAGCCGGGAGACGCTAACCTCGCGCGTGCATTATGCGTATTGGTCTAGATTACGGTGTCCCTAAGCTTCCGGGGTTGGCGGTCGGCGTCGAAGATGAACGGCTCGGGGTACCTGGCGTTTCTACGGGCGATGGTCACGGGATGCGCCTCACCTGGGTCTTCGCCGCGGTGGATTGCCCTCAAGCGTTCGGCCTCGTGCATGAACGCCTCTTGCCATTCACCTTGGGGGAAGCGTGCCGTTGTGCCGTCCTTCTGTTCGATTGCTAGCCCGTCTTCCCGGCGGGCACGCTCCAGCCTCTTAATCCAGCCTCTCAAACGCCCCATGCGCTTCGCCTACCCCCCTCGCTCTTATCCGCCCTGCCCTGCTCTTCTAATTCTTCCAACCTGCCGATCAGTTCGTCCTGTTCCCTTACCCTCAACTCAGTATCCACGAGCCGGGCTCGCACATTGGCGATCTGGGCGGCGACTGCCGCGACCTTTGGCTCAGTCGTGCCGTCGAGCACGGCCGCGTACAGGTCCGACAGCTGGCCTTTAAGCTCCGACACCTCGACGGAGGGGCGGCCTCGACCACCCCGCTTACCTCCTTTGCTTGCAGACCTGCGGCGGGCTTCCGCGCGGTCGGGATGGTGAGCGTGGCAATAATCGCTACCGCTGATAGCTATAGCCCGGCAACGTCCGCCGGCCTCGGTTATGCCGCTACAACTTCCCATAGCTATTACCCCTCCCCCTCGAGAAGCGTGATCTCGGCCTCGAGTTCGGCGATGTGGTCGTCTATCTCGTTGGGAACGCCCACGAGGTCGGGGGTGTGCTCGCGGCGCCAGGCTTCGTCCCGCTCGTCGAGCGCGTCCATGAGCGCCCCGACGCGGGCCTCGTGCTCCTCGAGGGTCTCCAGTCCGTAGCGGGCATCGTCGTACCCTTCGACGTAACCAGCGGGGTCCTCTTCCAGCTTTTGTACTTGCTCGTCGAGGCGCCGGATTAGCCCGTCGAGCTCCCCTACGGCCGCGGCGACTGTCGGGTAGTTGGGCGAACCTCGGGGCCACGGATCGGGGGCCTTGGCCTCAAGCTGCTTGAGGCGGCTTCGGAGACTCATATCATCACCGCCACTCGTTCGCCGCGGCCACTTACGCGGCTCCTTTTCCGGGCGTAGATTGAATGTCTCCGAAATCGCCGGGTCTCCACAAGTAGGCTTCTGGTGCTCGCTCGACTTCGGCCAGCGCCTCTAGCCACGCTGCTTGTTCCGGACGTAGCCGGCCGGTCGTGGTCTTGAGCTCGACGAACAGACAACGCGGCGGGCGAACTAACACCAGGTCCGGGAAGCCGGGAGTAGAGCGGCGGCTATCGTGCGTGTGGAAGTAGCGCCAGCCGGTGAGACGTGCGAGCTGCACGACCTGAGCCTGTAGCTGCTTCTCCGTGACGCGAACGACGGCGGTCGTCACGCCGCTCGTTATCTTCATCGCGCGGCCCTATCACGCTGCCTGTCTCGGCTGTCTCTACTCATGCCGCGCCTTCCTCGCCCCACTCCCGAGGAGCGAAGACGAACTCTCTGTTTCCGAACTCCGACAGCTTCTCGACGGTGCAACCGAGACTCTTCGCGGCTGGGAGGGCGTAGGCC
>MWWB01000342.1_pt1 | contig 11407 bp, 8 predicted proteins | sample 1047291 | NCBI WGS metagenome assembly MWWB01 (sample SAMN06349976, study PRJNA376086) | soil metagenome | isolation source: MS4-1 sample Antarctic (ecotone) soil | place: Antarctica | reverse complement strand
CAAAAATACATTCATGAAAACTTTGGAGTGAACAAAACCAACTCGTGATAACCCAAGGCGTTTAAAAGCACAACTGATAAAACCTTAAGAAATGATAAGCCCATCAATTTGGAATTATTAGAGGTTATACCATTACGAAAAATAGAAAACTTTAGACTAAGCACATAAATAACTGTTTACAGAATGAGTTTTACAGCGTGTGTTGGTAATAACTAAAAAATAAATAAGTTCACTCCAAACTTAATGTCTTCTGCGCATTATTAAAGAGCAAACGCTTTAACAGCACTGGCTTTATAACCTATTCTTTCAGCGATCGCATACAATTGCTGACCTGGCCCAACGGTTACAGGACCGTTATAAATCTGCCATTTGTTTTCTGCAGGCTTCTGTCCTTTTGATACAAGCTGCCACGAAATAGAGTTGCCTTCAGTGGAACAGTTGATGGCAGCCTTATTCCCCGATAGGGCAAAAACCGGTTCTGCTGTATTCGGTTCTACTCCGCCAGGCCACTGTGCCTCTATAAACTGCTTCTCAGGGATAAAACCTTTGTCTTTCATATTCTTCATCCATGTCTCAAGTTCGTTTTTTAACTCAGAAAGCTTAGCTGCGTATTTGGGATCTGCTGCAATATTATGCAGTTCGTAAGGGTCGGCTTGAGTGTCGTACAATTCTTCGTCGGGCTTTGTTTTTCTGAACCATAATTTCTGTACGTCATTCAGCTTTCCCTCTTCGTTCAGCCGAAGCAATTCTTTCATCAGGTCCATATCTAAACGATAGGCTATCTCCTGTATATAAGGCTTTTCTGGTTGAAAATTTTTGTAGTATTTAAACCTGCCATCGCCTACTGTGCGAACCATGTCATAGTTAGCATCCATACGATCACGGGCACCAAATATATATTTTCGGGGCGCTGCTTTTTGAGGTCCTAAAAAAGCCCAGCCTTGCATGTAATCAGGAATTTTTATTCCTGCCAGTGATAGGGTTGTAGCGGCAAAATCAACACCGCTGATTAATTGATCATCTACAGTACCTGCATGTTCTTTATGGGGGTAACGAATAAGCATAGGTACTTTTAGCCCGCTATTAGTGATTTCCCTTTTCCCTTTTGGCAAGGGGCCGCCGTTATCAGAATACCAAACGATGATAGTACTGTCAAGTAAACCATAACCTTCCAGTTCTTTTAACATAACGCCTACCTGCTTATCCATTTCCATAATGTTGGAATACATTCGGGCCATGTCCCTGCGAATAACAGGAGATTCGGGATAATAGGGTGGCAACTTTACTTTAGGCAGGATCAACTAATAACGGATCATTCTTTTTTGTCCATATCCGTGATTCGTGTGTCACTATAAAATTGAAAACCGCAAAGAATGGTTTGCCAGGCGGACGGTTTTTATAGTGTGCAATTCCATCACTTTGGTCCCATCCTGCTCTTAATGCTTCGAACTGGTAATCTTCTTTGGCGTTGTTGGTGCAGTAATATCCTCCTCTGCGCATCAGTTCGCTGAACATCTTTACTTCAGGCGGCGTTACTACAGAATATTTGGGAATACCAATTGTTGGAAAAGCATTTTGCGTGCGCATATTATCGGTGCCTAAATAAGTGGGATACATCCCCGTTATTAAAGCTGACCGGCTGGGTGCACATACGCCGGCAACATGATACACGTTGGTAAAACGAACGCCTTCCCTTGCAAGTCTGTCAAGGTTTGGCGTTTTAGCAGTAGAGTCTCCATAGCAGGCGAGGTAGGGGCTGATGTCTTCAGCAACCAACCATAGAATATTTGGTTTTTGAGGGGAAACACTTTTTGCAGTTTTGTTATTAACGTGTTGCGCGACCAATTTTATGCCTGGGCCGCAAAGAAGAATTATTAGAGTAACGAACAGGTATTTATTTCTTACAATCATAATAATCATTAAAGCATCTTGCTGTTACGATATGAGTAAAAGCATTTTTACAAGAATTAATTTTTTCCCTTTTGCAGAAGCATCACATTCTTTCCGTTTTCCTGTATTGCCAGTTTCTTCGCCTCCTTATCCGTTAGAGACACATTGTGTGATACATTACTATTTATCCAAAGTATTTCCCCATTTCCCAAGTCATTTGGATTTTCAAAAACATCCTTTGCGAAGCCGTACCACCAGTAACCTACTAACTTCTTTCTGTCGTCAATAATTTTAAGCACTTCCCCCTTTTCCGAAAAATCATAAAGAGTATTGTCATTCATGTCTTGCCATGTTCCTGCTGCTCTTTTATCCCAAGGTCCGCTAAAAGGCTTAGCTTCTTTGTTGTTACCCTTTGAAACTACATAACGAGGTTCAAAAAAAGTTTTTTCTTCCCCCTTGGTAAACGTACGCTCCATCTTTATAAATTCCTTTCCATTTAGTAAAACGATTGCTTTGATAGTTGTGGTGTTGTTAATTAAAAATGGCCCGGAGTACTTGGTTTTTTCGCGGGATGGGAGAGAGCCGTCAGTAGTATAAAATATTTCTACGTTAGCCGCTGGCACTTTACCCCTTAAAGCTAAACGCTCAACATCAATCCCGATCTTTGTTGGTTCCTGGAAAATACTGTCACCCATAATTGCAGCAGCCGAAATCACGATATCTCCTTTTTGAGGCGTAGCAATAAAAAATCCTCTTGCCATTCCATAAAATACTTTCCGGATATTTGATTGATTTAGGGTAACATCTATAGGGTCACCGTTTTCAAAAGATTGTAAATGAACGGGGCCATCAATATGAAAATGTACAGGGTCGTTAGCCCACGGCACCATTACAGCTTTATTATCGGCCACTTTAAAGGTAAGAATAGAAATGTCCTGAAACCCCGGCTTCAAATGCTGGTTGGTGGCCTCCAACGTTAACTTAGTTGGATTGTCAGCCGTGGTTGTTGTTGTACTTGCCGCTACTCTATTATTTTTATACCCCTTTGCTGTTAATGTTCCCGGTTGATAGGGAACAGTCCAGACAAACTCGTGCAAGTCACTTTGTTTTTTTCGGCCCAATGATTTGCCGTTGAGAAAAAGTTCCACTTCATCGCAATTAGAATAAGCAACTACAGGGATAATAGTTCCTTTTTTCATGTTGGGATGAGTCCAATGCGGTAAAAGGTGAACCATAGGAGTAGAAGTCCATTGGCTTTGATAGAGATAGTAGGTGTCTTTTGGAAAACCTGCAAGGTCTATTACGCCATGATTGTATGTTCTTGCCGGCCAACCTCCAACAGTCCATCCGCTCTCTCCAAGGTAATCAAATCCCGTCCACCTGAATTGCCCTGCAATGAATGGAGTATTGCGGGCACGATCGAAACTTCTTCTTGCAGGCAACCTGATACCTGCATTATCATAGGAAGAGTTATATTGTTTAACACCATCAGTAAAAACTTCTTTAATGGCGTAAGGTGTAAAATCCATACGTGCCTTGCCTGGATCGCGCCACCAGGATGCAGCCCGATAAAAGCCACGTGTAGAAAAAGTATGTGGTACTTCTGTTAACACCAATGGCTTCTCCGGATTGTTTTTATGAAAATCTTCAATGAAAGAAAAAATCTCTCCCGGACCATTAAAGCCTGCAACGTCTACGCCTACAGGTAAGGAGCCACCTGTCGTCGGCCTTGTCTCATCATATTGGTGTATTAGGTCTGTAATGTGATGAATATCTTCTTTCCCGGTTTCATTTCCAATGCTCCAAATAATTACTGAAGGATGGTTGAAGTCACGTTTTATCCAGTCTGTTACATCGCGTTTCCACCAATCTTTAAAATAGCGGGCTCCATAATCGTAATCAGCTTTTTTGTGCCAGCCATCAAATATTTCATCCATTACAAGTATGCCCATCGTATCACACATATTATAAAAGGTCGGCGTTTGGGGATTATGTGCAGTGCGGATAGCATTTACTCCCATATCTTTCAACAACTGTAATTTCCAATGCAGAAAAGCATCAGGAACACCTGCACCCATTGGTCCGCCCGCCTTATGCTCACAAACGCCCTGCAATTTTACATTTTTACTGTTTAGCCAAAAGCCTGTCTGCTTATCCCACCTGATGGTTCGTATGCCAAAGGTTGTGGTATAGGTATCGAGTAATTTCCCACCCGAAGAAACATTTACTGTAAGGGTATACTTTAAAGGGTGATCAAGATCCCATAGCAGAGGGTCTTTGACTAAAAGATCTGTTGTTAACGATATTGTATCCTTAATAGCGTTGTTTAACAAGGTATCGCCAGTAGCTGCAAGCCCGCCATCCGGGTTGGTGATAGTATAAACAATTTTTAAGTTTTGCTGATCTGCCGGTACAGCAATTTTGGTTTGTACATTTACGAGTGCCTCATTCTTTCTTGCCGTTGAAGTGCGAATAAAAGTTTCATAAGGCGCAACATGAATTGGATTTGTTACTTCGAGCCAAACATGACCTTCGATACCGCAGCCATGATACCAGCGGGCACTCGGCTCTAATTCATTGTCGGCCTTAACGGCCAGCACATTTTTTCCGGCTTTCAAGTATTTGGCCAGGTCATAATAAAAACTAATCCAGCCATAAGGCCGATTGCCAAGGTGATGTCCATTAATGTAAACATCACTATTCATATATACCGACTCGAAAAAAACCTTCACATTCATCTTCAACCACGAAGCATCTACTTCAAAAGTTTTTCTATACCAACCAGTTCCTCCAGGCAGGTATCCTCCCTCCCCTGAACTGGGGTTATCTTTATTGTACGATCCTTCTATAGCCCAATCATGCGGCACAACAACAGCTTTCCATTTCGAGTCGTCTAAGGAGACATCTTCACCATTAGGTAATTTACCCAAATGAAATTTCCAGCCTGTATCTATAGGTACTTTTCGATTTGGAATTTGTGCGTTTGAGGTAGCTGGAATGAAAAGAATAACGAGAAGACAAATGATAGCAACATGAACTTTCTTATTTAGTATTAAGGGATATACCACTTTCTTTTTTTAAAATAATAAGGGAAACTTTTTGGGCTAAAGCCTATTGGCCTGTATGATACGACCACAGCTTTAGAGCCGTAGCAATAAAAAGACATTTGAAAATTACGGCATTAGCCGACAACATTATAAGTCTTCAATATCTCAATATTAAACTCGAAAAGCTTTTTAAAAGAATGTAAAGCAATTAAAAATACCGATCCAATTTTTACAGTGGCTCATCCTAATAATCATCATTCAAACCAAAAACAGGTTTTCTGGTTTTCCAATTTCCCTTGGTAAAGTCCGGGAATTTTTGGGGAGCGCCCCCGTTAGCTACAGACATTTCTGATAAAGGAGTAATAGCACTCCATGCCGCAGCATCGTAAACATCGATTAAAAAAGGTATTTTTCTTTTTACCGACTCAACAAAAGAGTTTATTACGAAATAGTCGTTTCCGCCGGCATGCCCTGAATTTGCGGTCTTGTCGGCATCTTTCTTCCAAAGAGGATGGTCGTATTGCTTCAAATAGCCATCTGCCACCTCGCCGATATGATCTTTACTTTTTCCATCAATATAGATAGTGTTACTATTTTTCATCCAAAGACCCTTGGTGCCTTGTACATGGTAGTCATCCTGCTTTGGCCGCGGTGTGTTTGTATCATGAGTAACAACTATAGTTTCTCCGTTTTCGGTCTGAATTATCGTAGTAACAACATCACCAAGTTTAAAATTTACTTTAGCATTAGGATGGTCTTTTCCGCCCTTTGCTACAATATATTCGTGCAACGACTTTGATTTAGTAGCCATAGAGGTTAGGGCTACAAAACGGTTTCCCCGGTTTATGTTTAGAATGTTTGCTATTGGACCAATGCCGTGGGTAGGATAAACATCGCCGTTATGGTCTATAGAATACTGGGTACGCCAACGCGATTCAGATCTCCCCTTTTCTCCGAACTCAACACCCGGCTGAAATTTTATTGCTCGCAGATCATGCAGGTAGCCGCACCGGCAATGAACCAGTTCTCCAAATACGCCTTGCCGTACCATATTTAAAACAGCCATCACATCCCTGCGGTAGCAGGAATTTTCAAGGATCATACAAGGAGTCTTCATTTGCTCGGAAGTATTCACCAAATCCCAGCATTCTTCGATAGTAAGAGCCGCAGATACTTCTATTCCAGGCCATTTGCCAGCCTTCATAACTGCCACTGCCATTGGTGTATGCCACTCCCAGGGTGTAGCAATTATAACTCCTTCCAGGTCGTCCCTTGTTACCATTTGCCTGAATGCTTCAGGTCCGTTTGTGTAAGTTTCAGGCTTCTTAAAACCGGCTTTTGCAATCAGGTCTAGCGCAATTTTTATCCGTTCCGGGTCAATGTCGCAGATAGCCGGAATAAGTACGTCTTTACGTCTCAATAGATTTTTCAAGTGGTTAGTACCGCGTAATCCAACACCGATAAAACCAATGCGGGCTTGTTTGTCAGGAGCGAAGCCTTTGCCTAAAGCAAAGGAAGGAGCTAATGCCACTCCCGTGCCGGCTACTATATTATTTCTTAAGAAACGTCGTCTGTTCATTTGATCTGACTTTTTCGGGTTCAAAAAATTTATTTTTTCTTCTGATTATGCTGAAAATTGCAGCTTCACCGATACTTGAATCTTTAGGATAGAATTAATAATCCTATTTTTTATAAATGTATTCTATTTCCTTATACAACTTTTAATTCCAAAGGTTTTTTTAGATTAGGAAAGGTATTGAAAGTCTCCTGCTACTTTTCGTAATCATGTTTTGTTTCTTTAAAAGAGATATATCTAAAGTTCAGATTAGTTTCGGGGTTTCCGCAGCAACATAAGGAGTGGCCTTCCATGTTAAGGCAAAAAAAACGGAGCTTAAAAATGCCGATAGCAATATCAGTGTGAATGCCCCTTTCCAGCCATAATATTCTGCAGCTCCGCCAACTCCAACACCGGAAATAGTTGCACCAACGTACCCCCAGAATCCTGTAAAACCCGCAGAAGTTGCGGCTGATTTTTTGCCTGCATAGGTAGCTGCTGCTACGCTTACGAGCATTAACGGTCCATACACAAGGAAACCGGAAAGAGCAAGGATAAGTATTACAAGGAATGTATTTCCGTAGGGAGTTATCCAGAATAAAAAAATGCAAATAGCAAGAAGAAGCATATATATGGCCATCGTAGGTCCCCGCCTGGCCTTAAAAGTATTGTCTGAAATAAAGCCCGCGAGAAGCATTCCAGCAATTCCTACTAACTCAAAGGCAGCAAGAACCCATCCTGCCTTTGTAACATTAACCCCTTTGTTTGCACTAATATATAATGGTGTCCACGTTACCAGTCCGTACCGGACAATATAAAGAAACATATTTCCGAATGCCGTAAGCCATACAAATTTATTGGATAATACATTTTTGAATAATTCTTCATTAAAGAACTTAGATTTTTTTACCACGGCAGGCGCTACACTTTTGAGCTTTTCACCTTTGTATTCTTCTACAGGAGGCAAACCCATGTTTTCAGGTATATCTCTTAAACGGTTGAACAGGAAAATAGCAGTTAGAAAAGCAAGAATAGAAGGTACGATAAAGACATATTTCCATCCAAGCAGCACTAAATATCCGCCTGCAATAAAGATGATCGCTGCTCCTACCTGGTGCGAGCATCCAAAAATTCCCCAAATCTTACCGTATTCTTTCGGTGTGTACCAATGGCTTAGAAGCCTTGCTCCCGGCGGAAATCCCATACTTTGAAACCATCCATTTAGCCCCCAGATCAGCACTAACGCCCAAAGCATAGAATTAAAACCAAACACTAAATTTGCCAGGCCAGAGCAAAACAAACCGATTGACATTACATAGCGTGGGTTCGACCTGTCTGCTATGATACCGTTTAGGAATTTACCAACTCCATAAGTGATTTGCAGAACAGACACGATTAAGCCTAATTGAAATTTATTGAAGTGCAAATCTTTCTGCATATAGGGTAAGGCCATCGAGATATTTACCCGGCAGAAGTAATAAAAAGCATAGCCAATGAACGCACTGTATAAAACACGTTTTCGCCAATAACGATATTGTTCATCAACTTCCTCCCGGCTTTTGGCACCCGGCGCTGAAGCTTCAGACAAATTAAGAATGTTGAAATTTTTCATCGCGAATGAACAGTTTATCAGTCTTAATTAAATGGCTGATTGACTAAGAGTAAATCCTATTTAATTTCTACTGGTATGATCAGCAATAACCGTTATTACTTCATCGGCACTGGAGGGAGCTTTAGAAAAAAAGGACTTCAGATCCAGATCTCTTGATTGTTGAAAGTATTGGAGAGTAGCCTCGGTAAGAATTGGAGAAACCCCGATTTCATTCATCGTTTCGATTACCTGTTTCATTTCATAAAAGCGGCGATCATAAGCAACAGCATGTGATTTAATCCATGTTTCTCCGATTTGCTCAAATGACTTACTATCCATAAAAGTGGTGATCTCACGCCATAAGTCATCCGCAATCCCTGCTTTTTTTGCCGACACCAACATCTCAATAAGTAATACTTCTACTCCCTTAGAAAAGATGCTTCTAAGCATTTTAAACATGGAAGCTTTACCAACTTCTTCAGTATAAAATTTCGCCTTGATATTACTTGCTTGTAAGAAGTTGACCACTTCTTTACCTTTTCCCCCTCCGATTAACATTTCTATTGTAGCATCTCCCGGGTTAACAGCATTCAAAATAACACCCTCAATAAAATCCGCTTTGCTTGCTTCAATTATATTTTGGATGTTTATTTTGATGCCGGGGGAAGTGGAATTACAATCTATATAATATTGACTATCCCTTAAATAGGGAAGGCATTTGTTTGCTACAGTTTCTGCCACCTGCGTTGTAACAGTGGAAATAACGTAAGTGCTTTGAGCGATCAATGAAGGTAAATCGACAACAGGAGCATTGATGTTTATAGCCTTATTTAGAATGGCGTCTTTATGTAAAGGGTCTTCGATTAAGACATCGTACACCATGAATTCAGTTCCTGAATTATTGAAAATATTTGATAGAACTATACCGACAGTGCCGAAGCCAATGATTCCGATTTTATTGTTCATAAAGAAATGAGGTAATTAGGTATATTTTCTTTCGTTTTCCTTCATCTGTTTTATATCCTGCAGATCAAAAATTTCATCCAGAGAAGCTATTGTGTCCTCCACTTTTTTAACCCCTTTCGATCTTTTTATTTCTGCAAGAACCTCCTGGCTTGCCTTTACTGCAGCTCTGAGAACCTGGTTAGCATAGATGATGACTTTCACTTTACCAAGTGCTTCTATTTTATCTTCAGTAAGGTCAGGATAAGAAGTTGGGACAAGCACCAATGGAACAGGGCTTTTCCAGGAGTTGACAAATTCAATGATTTCATCAGGCGCTTTACTTTTAGAGTGAATAAAAATGCAGTCTGCACCTGCTTCTGCATAAAGCGTCGCTCTTTTTATCGCTTCTTCCTGCCCCATGCCTGCAATCAATGCTTCTGTTCTGGCTACTACTGTAAAGTCCTCATTTTTCTGAGTGTCCTTTGCCGCTTTGATCTTGCCTGCGAATTCGATAGGGTCTAACAACTCCTGTCTTCCCCCTGCTAACAAACTTGTATCCTTCGGAAATCTTTTGTCTTCCAGGCACATCGCTGCTATACCGGCTTCTTCTAATATTCTGGTTAAATAAATTACATTAACAGCATTCCCGTAGCCTGTATCACCATCAAATAGAATGGGAATAGTAACAGCTTCATTCATGGCGCGGGCTTCTTCTACAAAATGCTTCATCGAAAGAATGCTCGCATCAGGCAAGCCATAAGATGCTGAAACACAAAACCCGCTTGCCCAAACAAAGTCGAAGCCTGCCCGTCCAATCATCTTAGCTTCCAGTGCATCGCGGGCTCCCACACCAGTTATATATGGGCGGCTTAGTAAGAGATTTTTAAAGACTGTTGCTTTTTCGTTTGTCATTACGTTTTAGAAACTTAGGTTAGAAATATGATTTTGAATTTCAAGATTAAATCCTGGCTATTTCAATTTAGCCTTAATGTAGTTTCGCCATTTCAGGAAACCATTTTTCTGCATTCTTGCGATATATTTTATCAACAACTTCGCGTGGAAGCTTTAATCCCTTAAATTCTTTTTCAACTTTAGGCACCTTCATTTTTTCGTCTGAGGTGAAGAACTTCCAGTGGCGGAGCCAGCTCTCGTGCGCCTCAGTATTTCTTTGTGAAGGGATTTGTGTAGAATCAACTCGCTGGTCGGTGGCATAGATCAACCGATCCTGGTATTTAATAAAGAAGTCATGTACTTTCTGCCAGTCGGTTACGGCCTGGTATTGAAGATGCGATATACGTTCAGCCATATCCACCGCCATGTTTGGAAATCTATCAAGGCGTTTAGCAAGCTCATCTACGCTCCATTCCAAACTTCCTAAATGCGCGCCTACAAATCGAAGGTTCGGATGCTTTGCAAGCATTCGGTCTTTTGCGTTTAACTGATCTTCGTACGACGGATATTCCGGATGCAGGTACATGTGATATTGGGGGTGCGCTTTGAAATAATCCTTATCCCCCTGCACCGTCATCTTTTCTATGGGCAGCCAACAGTTTCTTGGCTCGCCTAAATGACCTATAAGCGTTTTATTACTTTTTTCAATAAAATCAATTATAGGGTCGAAGCGAGGATCGTCGATCATTACAAACTTTCCATTCTTGTCCCTCAAGTCCATTCCTATGTTCTTCCATACTTTAACGCCGACAGCGCCCATATCAAAAGACTCTTTCAAAAAGTAGATCATTTCCTGTTGCCATGCTTCACTATTCCAGTTCTTTACCGAGATGGTAGTTGCATAAGAAATGCGTGTAGGATAAGATTTGATAAGCCTCACTGATATATTTCTTTGCTTCTCTATCGGTGGGGCAGAAGGCGAATTTACACTGACGTTCAAAACGCGGAAGTTATCGGCTGCTGCCAGGTTAAGAAAGGTGGTGTCGTCCATCCTTATATGGACATGCGTATTAATCTTCTCAACGGATTTATAATCATCTGCGGTATAATATAATTGTGCCGGAAGATTGCCTGTTAGTGGTGGTTTCGATGGTGAACAACTTTGAAAACAGGCAAACGCAGATATGGCTGCTACAATTATAATTTTGATATTTAAATATTTGGGGGATGTGCTATTAATCATTTTTTGTTCTATGATGATTTCTGCGGGTAAAGTTGCCACGACCTTCAGGTCGTGGTTTGTATAAAAAAAAAGGTAACGGCCTCAGCCAAAACTTTTACGCATGGTATAGAATATAAATTCTTCATATTCTTTCAGCCGGGCTTTCTTTTAATTTTTTAGCTAAAGCCTGTAATCTATTATTCTTTGTCCCGACCTGAAGGTCGCGGCAATTTCCAATTTTGGCTTAATCATAATCATCCATACTA
>MWWB01000341.1_pt1 | contig 11418 bp, 11 predicted proteins | sample 1047291 | NCBI WGS metagenome assembly MWWB01 (sample SAMN06349976, study PRJNA376086) | soil metagenome | isolation source: MS4-1 sample Antarctic (ecotone) soil | place: Antarctica | reverse complement strand
ATTCAGCCCACCCTTATCGATAATTATGCCATTGCGTTAATAAAAGTCAAAGTTGCAGTATTGTTAAAGCGACTGTCAGTAATAGCATCTAATGTCAGAAACGGAGATTTGATACATGGCATTTCAGTGACAGAATTTCATCTGCCGGGATAATTAGCAATACTAAATAGAGCGTTTACGAAATTTAAATAACAGGTTTTTGTACGATAAGTAAATAACTATCTTCGCCGCCGAAATAAAGTGATTTAGGAAAAATGATCAGCAGAAGAAACATCAGGGTAAAAGTTATGCAAACACTTTATAGCCTTACAACTATCGATGATGAGCAATCGGGCTTAACGCCGCTGAAGATGTTACAAAAACAAATAAATGCGTCGCGCCAGCTTTTTATATACCTCCTTTATGTTCTGACAGAAGTAGGCCGCTACTCAGAAACAGATGCGCTTAAACGGGCATCTAAAAATTTACCGAGTGCGCAGGATCTTAACGTAAATACAAAACTATCAGGAAACGAATTTCTTTGGAAGATACTCGAAAGCGAGTTTTTTAAAAAAGCAATTAACGATGAGAAGCCCAATTTGGTTGGTGATAGCAGTAACCAGATTAAGAGATTATACCAAAATCTTACAGAGACCGGTGAATATAAGAATTATATAAGCCTGCAAAGCAGGGAGAAGAAATCTGAAAAGGACATATTCACTTTTATTTTTACCGATCTGATGCTTCCTGATGAAAGCTTTACCAGTCATATAGAAGAACATTTTACCAATTGGGATGATGATGCGGAAATGATGAGTCAGCTAATGCTTAATTACCTGCAAAAACCCGCGAGTTATGATTTAACTGAAATGGTTTCGAAAGAAAAATGGGATTTTGCAAAAAACCTGCTGACAACAACTATAGATAAAAGAGACTTTGCCCTCGAACTTATTAAACCAAAATTAAAAAACTGGGATGCTGAAAGAATTGCAGTTCTTGACATGATCTTGATGGAAATGGGCGTGTGCGAATTGCTGTTTTTTGAAACCATTCCCACCAAGGTTACTATTAATGAATATATAGACCTGGCTAAAGCTTACAGCACGCCGCAAAGCGGTCATTTTGTAAATGGCATTTTAGATAATATTCACAAGGAACTTTTAAGCCAAAATAAAATTCGTAAAGTAAGTTTTAAATAGACTTATAATACCTCTTACTGTTAACTAAATAATAATACAAAATGACACAATTATTTTTCTTGTTATCAGCCGATCCTAAAAATGGCGGTACCGTTCAATTACTGATGATGGGTGCCATTATACTTGTTTTCTGGCTGTTTATGATACGTCCGCAGGCAAAAAAAGCAAAGGTGCAAAAGCAGTTTATAAATGATCTTAAGAAGGGTGATAAAGTAGTATCCATCGCCGGAATTCATGGAACGATTTATAAAGTGAACGACGATAATACAACTATACAACTTGAGGTAAACCCGGGCAGTTATATAAAGATAGAAAAATCAGCCATCAGCCTGGAGTGGAGCCAGCAGTTGAAGCCGGTGGCGGCGGTTACTGAGAGTAAGTAGTAGTAAGTTTAAGTTGCAGGTTTTCCTAAATTTTGCATTTTTACTTTTGACCTATTTGCAGATGCTAAAGGTTGGACTTACAGGTGGTATTGGCAGTGGAAAATCATCCGTTGCAGAAATATTTAAAGTACTTGGCATCCCTGTGTTTGATGCAGATACGCAAGCCAAACTTGTAATGGAAACGGACAAACAGCTCGTGTCCTCCATCGAAAGTAGTTTTGGACCCGAGACTTATATTGAAGGAAAATTAAATCGCCCTTTTCTCGCCAATCTTGTATTCAACGACCCGTATAAACTGGAGCAGTTAAATGCGCTTGTTCATCCCATCACTATAGCGGCTGCACAAAACTGGATGCTTCAACAAAAAACACCTTACATAATTAAAGAAGCTGCCCTTTTGTTTGAAGCAGGCACTGCCGCCAACCTTGATTATATAATTGGTGTTTACGCCCCAAAAAATTTACGCATACAACGTGTAATGGAAAGAGATAATGCAAGTCGCGAACAGGTATTGGCCCGAATAAGCAGGCAAATAAATGAAGACATAAAAATGAAGCTATGCAATTTTGTAATAGTGAACGATGAGCAGCAATTGCTTATTCCACAGGTATTGCGTTTACATAAAAAGTTTCTGTTGAACAGTTGATTGGTTGATTGCCTTTGAAAGGTTGATTTGAGCTTTATGGGTTTATTGGTACTGGATAAAGAGGGCATAGGAAAGCTATAGAAATCTTTATTTCTTATCTTGCTAAATCTAAAATAAACTGCTTCCCTTATTAGCTGTTCGGGTTTAACTGAACCAACTTTTTAACCTAATCTAATTAACCTATCAACTAATCAACCTATCAATCACTCAACCAATGATAGCCTCTACTCCTTCCCCACCCTATTACGCCGTCATCTTCACTTCGCTAAGAACTACTATAGATGAAGGCTATGATGCAATGGCTGACAAAATGGTTGAGTTAGCAGCTGAGCAGGAAGGTTTTTTAGGTGTTGAAAGCGCAAGAAATGAAACGGGCATAACAGTAAGTTATTGGAAAGACCTTGACAGCATTAGAAAGTGGAAACAACAAACCGATCACTTACTTGCCCAACAATTAGGCAGGCAGAAATGGTACGAGGTTTATAAAACAAGAATATGTTTTGTTGAACGCGACTATGGTTTCGAAAAGAGATTTTAAAAGTAAATTGGTAATAGCTACTTTTTATGAAAGCGTGCTCAATGCTTCTTTAATTCTTTTCCATGCTTTTTCGATATTCTGCATATTGTTGGCAAAAGAAAAGCGAACGCAATTAGGCTCACCAAAAGCTTCTCCCATTACTGACGATACATGTGCAGTATTCAATAGATACATACTAAAATCCGCAGAGTTTGTAATGGTTTGTTGGCCGTTAGACTTACCATAATAATGAGTAACATCAGGAAAAATGTAAAAAGCGCCCTGAGGCTGATAACATTTAAACCCAGGAATACCGTTTACCAGTTCTATTGTTTTTTTTCTTCTTCTGCTAAATTCTTCAGTCATTTCCAGGGAAGGTTTAAGGTCACCGGTTAAGGCAACAACACCTGCTTTTTGTGTAATGGAGCAAGTGCCACTGGTAAACTGTCCCTGTAGTTTTTCGCAGGCCTTTGCCACTTCTGTGTTAGCAGCAATGTAGCCTAACCGCCAGCCCGTCATTGCAAAGCCCTTACTTAATCCGTTTATAACTATTACGCGGTCTTTAATTTCCTCAAATTGAGCTATGCTTTCATGTTTACCAATAAAATTTATGTACTCATAAATTTCATCAGACAATATATATATGTGAGGATACTTCTTAAACACTTCTACAAGCCCTTCCAATTCATCTTTAGTATATACTGCCCCCGAAGGATTACACGGTGACGAAAACATGAAAACTTTTGTCTTTTCTGTAATCGCATCTTCCAATTGCTGAGGAGTAATCTTAAAACAATTCTCCACTTTACTTCTTATTTCTACAACCTTACCTCCGGCAATTTTTACCAACTCAGAATAAGTAACCCAATACGGTGTAGGAATAATTACTTCATCATCTTTATCAACTAATGCTAAAATTACATTGGCTAAACTTTGCTTGGCACCTGTAGATGTAACAATGTTCTCGCAGCTATAGTCAAGATTATTATCACGTTTCAACTTTGAGCAAACAGCTTCTCTAAGATCTACAAAACCGGCGACAGGAGTATAATGGCTCCAATTATCGTTGATAGCTTTTATAGCAGCATCTTTAATGTGTTGTGGTGTATCAAAGTCAGGCTCGCCGAGACTAAGGTCAATTACGTCAATTCCTTTTGCTCTTAGTTCGCGGCCAAGTTTAGCCATCTTTAATGTTTCGGGCTCATTAAAACGATCAAGTAATGAAGATAGGGACATTTGTATTTTAGATTTTGGCGCAAATGTAGCAAAATAATCATTGGGAGAATGTGCAGCCTAACGGTTGTAATCAATAAGGAAGCGGCTTAGATCGGGACGGTGTTTACGCGTCCTTTGCTTTTCATAATTATATATAACCTGCCCAAGGTTTTTCATGAAAGGAAAGCCTATTGTTTCATAATCGTAGTTGTCGTCGTTAAAAATTCCATCAGTATTACAAAGTATTGTGCAGCTAAGCATAAACTCAATCCTTTTTTCAAAATCTGCTATATAAGCTATGTCAGTTAAAAACCCGTAGGCATCTCCTATTTTATTAAATATGCGGATGTTTCCCGGAAGCGTTCCTTTCTCCGAGCCATACATCAAAAACTTTGCATAAGCATCGTGATAGGTGGCCGTATCATAAGAAGGATACTCACTTTCGCCTGGCCACGAACTCATGCATTGATATAAAAACCTGTAATCATTATTTGATAAATTAAAGCGACGTTTTGCAGGAACACTTCCGGGAAAAATAACAGCCCTTAATATATTGTGCAGGTTGATAAGCGAGATTTTATTTTTGGCAGAAAAATCAAAAGGTTCATTAATTAAAGCGCTGCCTCTGTAAAATCCCCTACCAAACTTATCGTTTCGTATTTTAAAAGCCGTTGTATTAAATTGTGCAGGCTGCTGATATAACATATTGCCTGAAGTATCGACAAAAGAAACGGGATTAGTGTGCCTGTTCTGTTTTTCTGTTAACGCGATGTTCAACCTGTTACGAATATCAACATCTTTATATCCTTTTCTTATTAGTCGCGCGTTTAAATAATTCTGTCCCAAAAATTCGTACAACCTGTTTGCTGCTTCATTATCGCTTACCAGAAAAATTTGCTTAATGTAATGTGCAACAGAAGGCCGGCAATCTTCGGCCATTGGGTTGCTATAAATAACCTGTTCCTTTTCATAACTGCTATCTGTTATCATAGTTGTAAACTTATCTACACCGCTCTTTTTTAGTTTATTCAACTTCTCTAAAGCAAGAAATGCGAAAGGCATTTTCACCGTACTGGCAGGGTAAAAATATCTGTCGGGAGTTACATTAAAAGTATAATCTGTGAAATGAGGTTTGTTATTAGCATTGCGATCAATACGGGTATAAATAATTTGAAGATTAAATGAATCTTTATTAGAAACTACCCGGTGAAGTGATGGTTCGTTTGTAAGTAACCTATCTAAAACATTTGCTTGAGGAGCGGGCAAAGTATTTGAAATTTTACGTGAGCTGTTACACGACAAGCATGCAATTAAACAAAGCAGTGTAAATGTTTTGATAAGCATTACTTCAAAAATAAGTAAGTTTTATTCCCCAAGAAACAAAAGAAGATGTACTAAAGTGTGACGTAAACAAAGTAAAGTTTGTAGCCATCAAAGTAAAATTCTTCACCTCGGTGAATTAGTGATGGAGGAATAATAAAAGCTATTATCTTTCCACAAATTTCAACTATGTCTCTATTTGATAAACTTAACAAAGCAAAAGAAGATAAATCGGCGTCTACGTTACAAGCCGGAGAAGATTTTTTAGCTGAAAATGCAAAACGTCCTGAAGTTACTACCCTGGCAAGCGGACTGCAATACGAAGTGCTAACCGAAGGCAACGGACCAAAGCCGCAAGCTACTAATACTGTCACTTGTCATTACCATGGCACATTAACCAATGGTACTGTTTTCGATAGCTCTGTCCAACGCGGACAACCGGCAAGCTTTCCGTTAAACGGGGTAATAAAAGGCTGGACGGAAGCACTGCAATTAATGAGCGTGGGAAGCAAGTACCGATTATTTCTGCACCCTTCGTTAGCTTATGGTGAAAGAAGTGCCGGTGCACATATTCAGCCTAACAGTACTTTAATATTTGATGTGGAGTTGTTAGGTATTCGTTAGAAAAGTGTATTGCCTGTGAGTGCAATTGAATGATTTGAACCATTGAGTTTTTACAGACGAAACACTATATGCGGTTCTTGACTTAATGTTTAATGAAACATTGTTCTAAACAAATAGTCTCTTTACTTATTTTGAAAACTCTTGCTGTAACCTATCTATTGCATCCTGTTTTCCTAAAACAAATATCTTGGCCCTTGCTGTTATGCCAGTTTGTAACGAAGGATTCGTTTGATATTTACCGTCAGGAAACCTGACCCCAATTACATTTAATGCAAGGTCTTTTATAACATGTTCGATAGTTTTTGTATTTGCATCAATATTTTTCAAATCAATTGAACCTAAATTGTTATTAGTATTTTCGCTGCTCAGGTATTCAATGAACTCAATAATATCTGGTCTTGTAATAAGGCCTGCCATGTGTGTACCACCAATTTTATCCGGTATAATAACATGATCTGCTCCAGCCTTTTTTAATTTACTTATTGCCGTATTATCGTTAGCGCGACTAACAATTAAAAGCTTATCGTTTAAACTGCGTGCAGTTAAAACCACATAAACATTATCTGCATCAACCGGTAGTGTTATAAGCATTGCCCGTGCTCTTTCAATGCCAGCCAGTTTTAAAATATCATCATCATAAGCATTACCTTCAATACCTAATTGTGGCCCGAATTTCTTTTCCGCCTCAATAAAGTGTTCAGGATTATTATCGATAATAGAATACTGCAAATGATGCTGCCTGAAAGTTTTGGCAGCCTGTTGCCCGTTTCTGCCAAAGCCACAAATAATTACATGGTCATTAAGTTTATCAAGTTCATTCATAAGCCTGCGATTTTTTAAATAATGCCTCAATCCTCCATCTAAAATATATTGGCTAAGCCTTGTTATTGCATAAGCAAAAGTGGCGAAACTCGAAAGAATAAGAAAGATATTAAATATTTTACCCGTATTAGAAAGGGGGCGGGTTTCTTCATAGCCAATAGTGGCAATGGTTATTACCGTCATGTATACTGCATCCAAAAGGTTGTAATCCTCAATTAGCATGAAGCCCGCAACACCAACTATTACAACTATACAAATGATTACGAGAGGCGCAAATAATTTAGATGACCAAATCAATTTTTTTTATAAAAGTAAAATCATTTTTGATTAGTTTATAATTGTCATAGCACTCATTTTAAACCTTCATCACTAAAACTCATACTAAGTGGTAAGCCGCAACAGTCCCCATTGTTCAAATCATTTTATAATATTTTTCTCCAGTCTTATATATCCAAAGCCTGCTATTATGGTTATAGCAAACACTATCCACCAGAGCAAGTTGTAACTATAGTTTCCGGCAATAAAACCGCCAATAGATGGCGCCGCAATTTGTGCAGTCCCCCAACCCATTGTGTATAAAGCTGCATATTGGCCCCGGTTATGATCGCTGCTGCGGCTTATCCAATAAGTATTCATAAAAGGCATAGACAGCATCTCTCCTGCAGTTATTATAACAATTGATATAAGCGCAAGGGTAAACTGTCCTGCAAATAAATTGTAAATACCATAAGAGGCTCCAACCAGCCATACTCCATATTTTATAAAACGCAAGGGCTGTGCTTTTGCTTCAAGCTTGTATACAATTACCATCTCGACAAATGCAATGAGAAGCCCGTTGATCGCCATTAGTACGCCAATTAACTTTTCGCTTAGTCCACGATGCAGTTTTAAATATACGGGCAGTATGGTAAACATTTGAAAGAAGCAGAATGCAAACAATACAGTTAAAAAAATAAAAAACAGGTATTGCTTGTCTTTGTAAGCGGAACTACCCGAATCAGCATGTGTTTTATTATGTTCTAAGGTAGCTTTGAGATCATGAGGCACAGGAAGTACAAACAATAACAGGATTGCAGCCGATATATTTGTTAGCCCGTCTACCCAAAATAATAAGTGGTAGTTATAAGAAGCAAGAAAGCCACCCAAAGCACCACCAAAAGCCCAACCCAAATTAATAGCAAGCCGGTTGAGGGAATAAGATCTTGTCCTGTTCTCAGGCCTGCTGTAATAAGCGATTGCTGTTGAATTTGCCGGACGAAATGATTCATTAATCATGCTAAGCGTAAAGGTGCCGGCGCACAGAATGACGTAGTGTTGGAGATAGCCTAATACAATAAACATAATGCCTCCGCCTAATAATGCAAATAGCTGTACTTTATAAAAACCGATGGCATCAGTAATTCTTCCACCTATATAAGCGCCTACAATTGAACCTGCGCCAAACAACGCCATTATAAAACCTGCCTCCACAATTGTATAATGAAGTTTTTGCGTGGCGTACATGGTCATAAAAGGAACAACCATTGTACCGCTGCGGTTTATAAGTGTAACCAACGCGAGAAACCACATTTGTTTTGATAAACCCCGGTAGGCTTCTTTGTATAGTTGTAAGAGAGAAGGCATTAATGCAAAATGAAGAATTAAAAATTTGAAAACGAATACACCGGTTTTACATTTTGCATTTTACATTTTCAATTTGTTTTTTCCCCTTCAAACTGGTCGAACTTGTGTTTAAACAGTACATTAAAAGTTGTGAGGCTGCCATAAATACGGGTAATGTATTGTTGAAGATCAATTTTGTCTTCGTCGGTTAAGACCTTATGAGCGTTAATTTTTTGTTCCATAACTCTTAACCTATCCCTTAGCATTACAATTTTGTGAAAGAAGACTTCAATCTCCACTTCCTTTTCTTTAAGTGTTTTATCGCCCGGCCTTAGTATCATCAATCCATTTTTCCACCTGTCGCCTAAAGGGACAACTTCTGTTACATCACTCCACTCCCGCAATATTTTAATCAAAGCATCTTCCGCTTCGCTGAAGGTTACACTATATTCAGACTCAACCTTTTCAATTATTTCTACTGCAAAGTCTTTTGATACAGGTTTTATCCCGCCTTCAATGAAACAAACATCATAAATTCTTTTATGCAGTCTAATTACAACACCTACACCATACGAAGGGTGTTTTATTCGTGATCCTATTCCTAATAGTTCCATAAAAGCCTCTTATTTTAGTTATAGAATATTTATAGAAAAGTGGTTTTTCTTTGCCGCTAAGTCTCCAAGGCTCAAAGGAACGCAAAGAAAATGTGTTAACCGTGTCCACAGGTGCCTTCCAAATTCCCGGTTCTCAAAAACTTTGTATCCTTAAAATCCCAGAAATCCTATAAATCCAGGTTCAGATAATTCAGACAATCTCACTCAACTCCAACCACCTCGTCTCCTTGTCACTTAATAAAGTAGCGATCTCCCCTATCCTTAAACTTGCCTTTTGTATTTCCTCAAATGGCATATTGCCTAAACTCTCTTCTAACTTATTCTTTTCCGCCTCCAGTATTGCTATCTCCTTTTCCAAATTCTCAAACTCTCTTTTTTCGTTATAAGAGGGCTTCCTTTGGTTGCCGGTTACCGGCTTGTGGTTACCCGTTACAGGTAACCCGGAACTTGCAACAACTTCAGTTGAGGCTCCTCTGCTTTTCATCTTTCCCAATTCTCCCCACTTATCCTTCCCTTTCTTTTCATTGGCCTTTAGCCACTCCCTGTACAAAGTATAGTTTCCGGGAAAATCCCTGATCTCCCCATCCCCTTCAAACACAAAAAGGTGATCAACTAACCTGTCCATAAAATAACGATCGTGACTAACGATGAGCACACAACCCTGGTACTCGCTTAAAAAATTCTCCAATACTCCAAGCGTAGGCAGATCAAGGTCATTGGTAGGTTCATCAAGTATTAAGAAGTTAGGATTCATGAACAGTATTACCAGCAATTGCAACCGTTTTTTCTCACCACCGCTAAGGCTGCTTAAATAAGTGTATTGTTTATCGCCCGGAAAGAGAAACAACTCTAAAAACTGTGAAGCACTCATGCTTCCGCCTTTTGCTAAAGGGAAAGTTTCTGCAAAAGTTTTTACATATTCAATTACCCGCATGTCCTCTTTAAACTCCAGGCCCTGCTGACTAAAGTTCCCGAACACTACTGTGTCACCAATATTTATTTTACCGCCATCAGGTTTTTCGAGCCCCTGAAGAATATTTAAAAATGTAGTCTTGCCTACTCCATTCTTTCCTATAACCCCAATGCGCTCGCCCCGGCTGAAGGTATATTCAAAGCCTTTCATAATTACCTTATCGCCATAGCTTTTATTTACCTTTTTTAGCTCTGCAATCTTACCACCTAAACGTGTCATTTTTACTTCCAACTGAAGCTGGGCATCTTCTATCTTCTTCTTAGCCTGGGCCTCCACTTCATAAAAATTATCCTGCCTGCTCTTGCTTTTGGTGGTTCGGGCTTTGGGTTGTTTACGCATCCATTCCAACTCTTTTCTATAGGTGTTCTTCGCCTTATCAATCGAACTTAATTCACTCTCTATTCGCGCAGTTTTCTTCTCAAGATAATTTGCGTAATCACCTTTGTAGCTATACAACTCACTACGCTCCATTTCCCATATCTCCTCACTTACCGCATCAAGAAAATAACGGTCGTGGGTAACCAGCATTAACGTGATGTTCTCCCCGTTCAGGTAATGCTCAAGCCACTCTATCATTTCTACATCGAGGTGATTGGTCGGCTCATCCATAATAAGCAACGTATGCTGGTGTTCGAAACCAATATCAATTAAAGTTTGAGCAAGTGCTACCCGCTTACGCTGACCGCCACTAAGATTTGCTACAGGCTGATGTAAGTGGTGAATATTCAGCTTATCCATAATTTCCTTCACCTTACTTTCGAACGACCATGCATCCAGATCATCCATGCGTGCCAGCGCATCGCTAATGCTTTGCCCATCATCTACCCTGCCTTCTGCTGCCGCTTCCTCTGCGGCATCTACAGCAGCTTCATAATCCCTTATTGCTGTAATTACAGGGTTTTCAGTATGAAAAATATTCTCAAGTATTGTCCTATCCTCATCAAATTTTGGGTCTTGTTCAAACAGGGCAACTGTTACATCTTTGCTGATCCACACTGTACCTGCGTCCGGCGTTTCCTTACCAGCTAAAATTCGAAGGAGTGTACTTTTGCCCACACCGTTTCTTGCCACCAGTGCAATTTTATCACCCTCATTAACATGAAATGAAATATTATTAAACAAGGGGACGATGCCATAAGCTTTCGTCAAATTTTCTACCGTAACATAATGCATAATGGCGGCAAAGATAGGTTAGCAAGAATGCAGAATTAAGAATTATGAGTTAAGAATCATGAGGAAAAAAGTAAGGAGTTTGGAAGCGATTTTATTCGAATTTTGTTTGATGCTTCCTTTTACGATTACTTCATTTTTCGAATTCGCAGCTTTTTTTCCTAGTACTAAAAAAGCATTTCAGCAATTCCTCTGAATGTTTTTATAGTCGCAGGAACAAGCTGAATTTTATCTTTACTATTCACTTCTGCCAGTCTCAAAAGCACAAAACTGCCTTTATATTTACCCTTAACATCTATACATTTAACCGATGAAAAAAGGTTCCCTTTATGTGATGGCAGGGCTGTATATAGC
>MWWB01000340.1_pt1 | contig 11423 bp, 13 predicted proteins | sample 1047291 | NCBI WGS metagenome assembly MWWB01 (sample SAMN06349976, study PRJNA376086) | soil metagenome | isolation source: MS4-1 sample Antarctic (ecotone) soil | place: Antarctica | reverse complement strand
CCTTAGCAAGAGCAAAAAGCCATTGGTGTTTATTGTAATGGTATCTGTGGCAAGTTTAGCAGCGTTGACTTTAATAAATTTTCTTAAGAATAAAAAAGGTAATGAAAAATCAATGCAGCAAACGCAAAAATTACCAGGTACTCGTACAGATGTAGCAAAATCTACAGATACGGGTGAAACAGGTCGAATATCAAATACTTCCAAAGCATCGAATAATCATGCGTATACTTTCAAAATTGTTTTTTTTCAAACTGACAACCACGAAGAAGCTTTAAGAAAACTTAATGAAATTATAGGATTCGGGCACTCGCCTGTTATGCATAAATCAGGTATGCTTTATGAAGTAGCTATGCCCTTTAGCCTGCCTCTTACCGATACTTTACATATAAAAGACTCACTTGATCAATTCTATTCTTTAGGAAAAGGCGTTATAAAAGTTGAGTAATTTCAAAAATCAAAGGATCATACTTATAGTATCTTCATTAAAAATTACAGGTTATTTTTTTGTTCTAATAACACTGTCAGTTAGAGTTATGCAATAGCGGGAATAATTTAAAGGCAATATGAGTGTCTTAAAAAACAGTTGAATAAGATTATACATAAACATAGGGAAAACTATCCCAAAACATAATATGCCATCATCTGTTATTTTACATACACGCTACAATATAAAAACTGCTTCCTTAAAGATAATTTTCGTTTCGGGGTTGATTTACGAGTATAAAAATGTTCCTGAAGAAATATATAATGCTATGATAACCTCAGGCTCAAAAGGAATATATTTTAACCAGCATATTAAGGGGCATTATAAGTTTACAAAATTGAATTAAGTAATGATGTTGGAATTTAATCCGGATAGTACTTATTACTCCGGGGCCTAAGCTTTTCCGTATCACATCGTGAGCCTGTATGATGATAAAAACGGCTCATTAATTGTGCATCTGGCAACAAAGCTCTCAACATTTTGTTGTAATTAATAGCATACTATCATTAAGAAAAAAAATATGAAAGAGCGTAAAATATTATCAAGAAAAATCCAGGACTTACAAGGCAAAACAGTAGTTATTACAGGAGCATCTAGTGGCGTAGGGAAAGCTATTGCTTTAGAGATGGCAAGATATGGTGCAAATGTTGTACTTGCCGCACGTCGTGAAAAAGCATTGAAAGAACTGGCTGATAAATGTGGATTGGTGGGAGCCGGTGCAATGGTCGTTCCAACGGATGTAACTGATTACAAAGCTGTACAAAACCTGGCAGCAACCGCAAAAGCGTGGGGCGGAAATATAGACATATGGGTAAACAATGCCGGACTTTTGGGAGCAGGTGCTTTTGATGAAATACCAATTGCTGTGAATCAAAAAATTATTGAGACTAATTTAACCGGCTATATAAACGGGGCTCATGCAGTTCTGCGGTATTTCAAAAAGCAGGGCTTCGGAATTATTATTAATAATATTTCAGTTGGAGGCTGGTTTCCCACCCCTTATGCTGCTGCATACAGTGCAAGTAAGTTTGGACTTTGTGGTTTTTCCCAATCATTAAAAGGTGAATTGTATCAGTGGCCAAACATACATATCTGTGATGTGTTTCCGGCTTTTTTAGATACACCTGGCATTCAACACGCTGCTAACTATACGGGCAGAGTATTAAAACCGGCGCCACCCGTCTATGACCCTCAAAAAGTAGCGCAGGCTATTGTGCTATTGGCGCAACATCCAAAACCATCAACAACTGTAGGCAGTGTGGCTACAGTGCTCAAATATGCTCACGCCGTTTTTCCGAAAATTTCGAGAAGCATTACTGCCCGCGTTATTAATATGTATTTGAACAGCGCGGATACAGTTCAAAACACATCAGGTAATGTTTTGGACCCTCTTGAAACAGGCACTTCTATTCATGGGGGTTGGCAAATGCCTTCCAGTAGAAAGAAAAAAATATTTTCCGGGATATTGTTGTTGACTGGCTTAACCGCTGGCTTTGTTCTGATGAGCCGTAGGAAATAATAAGATGTGTTCCTGAGACTCATACTGGTACCTTGCTGTAACGTACGCGTAAAACCGGTCGCCGCACAGCGGTTCATTTTATTATCATAAAAACTTTCAAATTAAATAAATCAACCTTCGAATTCCCGTAAAAAAACCGACCTTGCACTCCACAAAAATTAAGTAAGAAACTATGGCTAAATCTCAGGAAACATTTGGTAAAAAGGAAAAACAAAAGAAGAAGGCAAAGCAGCGTCAGGATAAAGCTGAAAAGATGGAAGATCGCAAAGCCAATGCTAAAAAAGGAAAGTCTCTCGAAGAAATGATGGCTTACATTGACGAAAACGGCAATATTTCATCTGTACCGCCTGATCCCAAAAAAAAGAAAATTTTTAACCAGGAAGATATGCAAATAGGGGTGCCAAAATATGTTGCCGGAGAACAGGGTGAAGTAATAAGAACTGGTGTGGTTACTTTTTTCAACGACGCAAAAGGCTTTGGATTTATTAAAGATCTGCAAACACAGGAAAGTGTTTTTATACATGTCAACCAATTGTCGGAACCTATAAAGGAGAATGACCGGATAAGCTTTGAAGTAGAAATGGGACCAAAGGGCGCTAATGCAGTGAATGCAAAAAAAATAGTTAAATGAAGTTCTTGTCAATACAACACAACCGAATCATTCCACTCGCTTCTGCTGATAAAAAACATAATAGTGTTTTAACCTCTTAATGAGGTCTCCGGGTTGGAGACCTCACAATACAATCATTTTATTTTTCTATACCTAATTTATCAAAAGCTGAGCCCTATGCCTACTTTAAAAGAACGGTTGTAAGAATCAAAATTCCTATTAGCATCTGCTTTTGACAAACCATGATCATAAGCCGCCATCACATTTATACCATTCGTAAACTGATATCCAATACCACCTGTAAAACCCACATCCCAGCGATTAAACTGTTGGGTTGCATCCATTTTATTGTTTAATAAATTAAAGCCTAAAACACCTGCTGTTGTCTTTAAATCAGCCTGCATAAGATAAGAAACCTGAGGCCCGGCAAACAGTTGTAATCCACTGATATTAGCTTTTAGTAAAACCGGCATATCAACATAATGCGATTGTAATTGCGCTTTAGCATTAGCTGTTAGAAATTCCGCTCCCTTTACATTAAGTGCACCTGTTATCTCGTAACCTTTTTGCGAATAATATAAAGCAGGTTCTAAAGATATCATACCGCTGATAGGAACAGTTGCATAAGTACCTGCAAAAAAACCTGTACGATTACCAGTGGTTACTTTACCCTCTGCAAAATCAAGCAGCTTGTTTAAGCTATTTATTGCATCACCTCGCATGGCTGAATAAGAAAGTCCCGCCCGTATCCCTCCGGAAATATTTACCTGTGCAAATGTGAATGTGGAGATGACGATAGCGCTTAACAGTAAAATGTGCTTTTTCATATTATAGGTAGAACGGGTTTTACAGTCGTTCATACATTATGAGAAAGCGAATTTCACCTTGGGCTTAATTGATAAAGGATAAGTTTTTGTTAAAGCAAACTCTAGTTATTTATGCTTCTTTGATTTCAAATTCTTTTTTTTAGTCTCTTTTTCATTATGAGTTTGGTCATCGCCTTTAGTGAGCTGCTCTTCTCCTTCCCTACTATCAAGATTATCTTTATTTTCAGCCCTTTGCTTATTGTTGTTCAACTGCTTATTTTGGTTAATGTTCTGATTAGTTGTTTTGTTCATAACTGATAGATTTAGAATGTGAAGAATAAAATACACACAAAATGATTGCCATGTTTTATATCAGCAAAAAAGACATTTAGTAAATTTGTTCTAGAAGAAAATTCAGCATGCATAGGAAAGCTTTAGAGATAGATATCATTAATGACCTGCTTGAAGAATGCATAATGGCTTACCCCATATCATCATTTATTATAAGCTTATATAAACAATACCGTGAAAGAGGAAGCCTGAGTAAAAAGCAATTACAGGGATTACATAGTAAAGCGGCGAAAGTAAAAGACATGCCACAAAACAAATTGGCAACGCTTGAAGCCATCATAAAAAAAATGCCAACGAGAGATAAATCCGCTTTGCCGCAGCTTAAACCATTGTATGAAAAAGATGAAAGCGCCGGTTATATTATTAAAGAAATTTTAGAAAAATATCCGCAGCATAAAAGAGTATTGTTTTTGAAGGCGAAATATGAAAACAATGAATTGCTCTCTATTGTTGAGATTTCTGAATTAAAAAGATTTAAACAATTACTCAAGTAGCCTTTTTACATGTTTTTTACCTTCAATAAAATTTATCAACATCATGCCTTTTTAAGACATCAATTGCATTTGCATAAATGAATACGGATCAATTGAAAATTCTTTCTCTTTTTCCTCCGGAATTTCACCCAATTCTAGTTCAATGAATGATCTGGCTTCAGTTATCTTCCAGAGGTATAACCTTTTATTTCCCGGAGATTGTTCGTATATCTCCGGAAGTATTTCATTCAGCAAACCATTCCAGCATGCTTCTTCAAGCTGCTCTTTTTCTGTAAGATTATTTTGATTACCATCATCATCTTTAGCGGAGTATTGTCTTAATGAAAAGCTGGTACCGGTCATTAATAGAATTTCCTGTTGTGTAGAAGTCGTTTTCATATTGTATGATTTTAACTCTTAAAAATCAGACGTATAATTGGATCAAAAGCAATATGCTGCCAACAAAAATTGTTGTTAAAGAAATTTTGGGTAAAACTGCGGTAAGCACTTAAAAATTCCGGTGAACAGAAAACCTGCTTTAGAGTCCGTAAATCTTAGATATTTCTAATTAAATGCGTAGTATGGTTACAACAGTAATGCAATCTAAAAACCAGCAGTTAGTGAATTAATGCAAGTGAAGCGGATATATTAGATGTGCGAAGTTGAGGGATCCTATCCAGCAGGCTTGCCGTTCTTTTTAGCATCGAGCCTTTGATTTTTTCGGATCACCTGCCAATATTCCTTTCCATAGCTAACTAAAATCTCTCCTCCTGCCGGTATATCCCTTATTGCTTCTATAAAAATTTTAAACTTTTCACGAATAAACTCCGCATTGTTGTTCAAGCCCTTTATTTTAGTTATTCCTTTTGCATCATTTACATATCGGGCCATTGATTTTTTATAACTTGATGCATCTATAATATAATTACGTGTTACATAATAAATATAATAATTACTGTCCTCATGTTTTACTTCTTTCCATGTTCTTATTTTGCCTTTGTATTCCACTATCCTGGCACCTTTTGGTATTACCTCATTTGTAAATAAACCTGTGCCTGCACCTGGAATATTTGACGTTTTTACTTGCAGTTGTTTTTCTAACAGTGCCATTCGTAAACAACTTTTGTTATGATAAAGTTGCTGATAAAATTAGCTTTAAGACATATCTTAAGCAAATTAAGTTAGAAGTATTGATGATGGCTGCAAATAATAAATAAAAAGAATTGTAGCTGAAAGCGTGTCAGTTTTCGAATCAACAAATTGAAGCGGTTAATATTAAGTGCTCAGGTTGTTGTAATGCTTCAATGCTTATAATCCTGTCAATCCGTTAGGTAAATTCCGGGCAGCGGGTATATCAATTAATTGTAGTGAAGGTATATCGAACTTCAATTATCAACGGTTTCTTATAAGGCGTTGTTGATTATTCTTGTTTTTCAATTGCCGAATCAATACTACACGAAATTCTTTTTCTGCAGTAAATAGCTTGTTCATCCGGGGTGTTCCTAAAACTTTTTCAAATTCAGGGCGATATTTTTTTCTTATGTTTAATATTCTTTCCTCGTTGTCTATTACATCTGCACTGCGACTGTCTCCAAGTAATTTCTTCATATCGTTTTCGTATTGACCGTAGACTGGCCAAAATTTTTGAGCTTCAGCCGCAGTAAGCTCCAGTTTTTGAGTGATGAAAGCAATTTTCAACGCCTGGATTTTCTCTGCTCTCTTAGCCGGATTTTCTTCCTGAGCTTTTACTGAACAAAAACTTCCAAGCGCAATTATAAGTATGAGTATATTTTTTTTCAAGCGGGTATCATTTTAATTTTTATTGTTATTTAAATCAATTCTTTCAAGGTAAGTTTCTAATGTTTTTTCATCAAGCAAATAATCCTGTTCCGAAGGCAATTCTTTTTCTGGTATGCCGGCCACTAAAACATCATTGTCAGCATTCGTGCCTGCAACTTCAAGATATTTTATTATTTCATCATCAGAAAGGCTTGCAATACCGTCATTTAATTGTTGCTCATTCTTAAATTCGCCTGCATCTGATACATATGCCGGAGCGTTTTTAGATTCACTTGTAACCGTAACCGGTTTATTGATGATCCATAAAGCGCTTATTGCCATTACGCATGTAAGAACAGCGGCAACAGCGTAGTTTCTAAATAAACTCCTTTTTTTAATTGCAATTACCTTCGCTGGTATTAAAGGTTGCAGTCCGTTAAAAATTGTACCTGGCAGACTATCAAAATATCCCGCAGGCACTGAAAACACATTTTCATTTTGAACAGCGTATAACATAGGCGAGAGCTGTTTTAATTCCTGACTAGCGTTGTCAATTTCAAGCCCTTTTATCTTTTGTAGAATATTCCCTGCAAGATTATTAAAGTATCCTTCCGGAACATCTAAAAAGTGGGTTTCAGAGGTAAAATAGCTGGCGTCAGCGGCAGGCAATATAGACGAGGATGCATTGCTTGATTTTTCTAAAACCTGTTTGGAGAGCTCTGTAAAATAATTTTCAGGAACAGTATAAACATTTATCTTTTCGATTTCAGCCAAAAAAGGACTAATCTCTTTTAATTCATCTAATATGTATTCCGGATGTTTCACCGCTTTTTAAGACTTTTTTTTCTATAAAAAGTTTAATTGTTAAGAATATACTCTTCAATTTTTTTTGCTGCATGATGATAGCTTGCTTTTAGAGCGCCGGCACTGGTGTCTAAAACTTTACTCATTTCATCATAAGGCATTTCATCGTAATACCTAAGATTAAAAACAATTCTTTGTTTTTCTGGAAGTCGCTGTATGCCTAACTGGAGCTTCCATTCAAGGCGGTTTGCATCAAAATCAGTATCAGATTTAAGGCGATTACTTAAGCCATTTTCCTCATCGCCCAACGATACCGAAGCCCTTCTTTTTAGCTGTTCAAGGTAAGTAAGACACTCATTTGTTGCTATACGGTAAAGCCAGGTATATAACTGGCTATCTTCCCTGAAATTCTCTAATCCTTTCCAAACTTTAATAAACATATTTTGCAACACATCATTTGCATCTTCATGATTTATAACCATCCGCCGGATGTGCCAGTATAATTTTTCCTGGTACTTTTTTACAATAGAAGTAAAAGCCTGCTCTTTAGTAGCAGGATCGGAGAACATAAATAAAAGTTCTTTATCATCCGAATGCAACATATTTAATTCTTCCAGGTGAATATAAAAGAACGAATCTTAAGATTGAAGTTTTTACAATAAGTTTAATTGGCAGAATAATTCAATAATTGGCAGATAAGCACTGATTACACATTCCTTTCAAATGTTAACCAGATTTTCTACTTAAAGCCTTTTTTGCAGCAATAACAATATCCGGTGTATCTAAACCATATTTTTTAAGCAACTCCAGTGGAGGTCCACTTTCTCCAAATGTATCTTTAGTGCCTACGTATTCAATCGGTATAGGAAAATTTTTAGCAGCTACCTGGGCAATGCTGTCACCAAGCCCGCCAATAATATTATGTTCTTCAGCTGTTACCGCACATTTTGTTTTGGTAATAGATTTATTAATAGCTTCTACATCAAGCGGCTTAATGGTATGTATATTTATCACTTCAACACTAACGCCTTTTTCTTCCAATATTTTACCAGCCTCTATGGCTTTCCACACCAGGTGACCGCAGGCGAAAATACTTATATCATTGCCTTCCGAAAAAATCTGCGCTTTCCCCACTTCAAAAACTTGATTCTCCTCAGTGAAATTAGGCCACTTGGGTCTGCCAAAACGCAGGTAAACAGGTCCCTGATAATCAGCAATTGCAATTGTTGCAGCTTTTGTCTGGTTAAAATCACAAGGCACTATCACCGTCATGCCAGGCAACATTTTCATCATTCCAATGTCTTCCAAAATCTGGTGAGTAGCACCATCTTCTCCTAAAGTTAAACCTGCATGAGAAGCGCATATTTTTACATTTTTATTACTATAAGCAATTGATTGGCGAATCTGGTCGTACACTCTGCCTGTAGAAAAGTTAGCAAATGTTGTAGTATATGGGATTTTTCCGCCTATAGTTAAGCCTGCCGCAATACCCATCATGTTAGCTTCGGCAATACCACATTGAAAAAACCTTTCCGGAAAATCCTTAATAAAGGGCTGTAATTTTAAAGAGCCGCCAAGATCTGCAGTAAGTGCCACTACATTTGAATTTTTCTTTCCTGCCTCATAAATGCCTTCACCAAATCCGCCTCTTGTTTCTTTTTCGTTTTTAGGCTGTATATCTCTAAGCATACTGTTTTATTTAATAATTAGATTGAGTTTTCAAATAGCTGTTAGCTTTCGGTAATCATAATCATCCCAGCGGTAGATTTCTTAAAGAAGGTAATTTCTGCCGGTTGAAAGCCAATGTCTAAATTATAAACGACAAAATCAATTTTTTTCAAAATTAGGATTGCTATAAATAGCTTCGTCCTGCTTTAATTTTAATTCCCATTTCCATGCTGTTTCCATCATGTCATCTAACGAATACTCCGGATTCCAGCCCAGGGATTTTCTTGCCAATTCATTGTTTGCATAAACAGCAACTACATCACCGGGCCTTCTGGGGCCAATTTTATAATTTAGTTTTACTCCACTAACTTTTTCAAAAGCCTGTATGGCTTCCAAAACGCTTACTCCATTTCCCGTACCCAGATTAAACACTTCACATGGCAACGTGTTTTTATTGTTAATAAGATATTGTACAGCCAATGTATGCGCATGTGCAATATCACATACATGAATATAATCACGAATGCAAGAGCCATCACGTGTTGCGTAATCATTGCCATATACAAGCATTTGAGGAAGTTTACCAATGGCAGTTTGTGTTATTGCCGGTACAAGATTGGCAGGTTTACCAAGAGGTATTTCACCAATATGAATTGATGGGTGCCCTCCGACCGGGTTAAAATATCTTAATAAAATACTATTGCCGTTAATAGTTTTAAAAGATTCATTTACTATTTGCTCGCCCATTTGTTTAGTATATCCATACGGTGATTCAGCAGGTTTAGGCGGCGTTTTTTCTGTAACAGGTATTTCATCCGGGTTTCCATAAACTGTGCAAGATGAAGAGAAAATAAAATATGGAATTGAAAATTCGTTTACACATTTCAGTATGTTTATCAAAGAAGAAAGATTATTCTCAAAATAAACCAAAGGCTTTTCTACAGATTCACCTACTACTTTGTATGCTGCAAAATGAATAATTCCTGTTATATCAGGATTTTCATGGAAAATGGCAAACGTTTCATCGTAATTGCAAAGATCAACTTTATAGTTTTTAACTTTTTTTCCGGTGATTTTTTCTATGCCTGTTAACAATACCGGCGTCGAGCGGGAATTGTTATCTACACTTATGACATCAAAATCATTTTGCAGGAGATCTACGATAGTATGTGAGCCAATGTATCCGCAACCCCCTGTAACCAATATTTTCTTCATAGTGCAAAGAAAGAAAAATTAACACAACTACGCCTGAAATAAATTTATTGAGCCGATGGTATAACTATCCGAAGCAACCAATAAACACAGGCTGCAAGAAAAGCACTAACCGGTATTGTAAGAATCCAGGCCCACAGCAAATTAAACGTTACACCCCAACGCACTGCAGACAGTCTTTTGGTTGCCCCAACGCCAATGATAGCGCCTGTAATAGTATGTGTTGTGCTTACTGGTATTTTTAATGCTTCTGTTACAAATAAAGTTATAGCCCCTGCAGTTTCTGCTGCAACACCTTCAAACGGAGTTACTTTTGTGATTTTAGTTCCCATTGTTTTAATTATTTTCCATCCACCACTCATTGTACCCAGCGCAATTGCAGAATAACAAGCCAAAGGAACCCATACCGGCATTTGATCAAAAGTTGCAATATTGCCATTGGCAATTAATGCGGCCGTTATAATGCCCATAACTTTTTGAGCATCGTTTCCGCCATGCCCTATGCTAAATGCTGCTGATGATAATAGCTGGAAACGCTTAAACCATTTATTGGCGCTTGCCGTATTTAGCGAGTTTAAATAAAATGTAAAAATCGCTAAGGAAACCAGGATAGTTGACAGTAGTATCCACTTAAAATTTTTGCCATAAAATACTACTTTTAAAAAATAAAACTCATAATGACTTTTTAGTTTGGCCGGATCAAATTCCAGGGAACTGGCCAGAAAAGCTATTACAGATAATATTACGGCAGCGGATATTATTTTAGGAGCAGGGCCTTTTCTAAATGAGTTTATAAACCAGAGAGAAATAATGTATGCCATCAGCATTCCTACTACCGGGGCGATAAATATGAAGCCGACGGTTTTAATAACGGGATCAGGATTTACTGAATTTAGCCCCGAATGTGCGATTGCTGCGCCTGCAAATCCGCCGATTAAGGTATGCGAAGAAGATGACGGTATACCAAACCACCATGTTAATAAATTCCAGGTTATTGCTGCTACCAGGCCTGCACAAACTACAGGTAAGGTAATAAAATCCTGCTTTACTGTTTTAGCAATCGTATTGGCAACACCATGATCTTTAAAAATAAAATAAGCTGCAAAATTGAATATCGCTGCCCATAATACTGCCTGAAACGGCGTAAGTACCTTTGTTGAAACTATGGTTGCTATTGAGTTTGCCGCATCGTGAAAACCATTTATATAATCAAAGACGAGCGCTAAAATTATTACCAGAACTAAAAACGTCATATAGGAAATTTGTCCCGTTTAAGAGGATGAGTTTTTTTTCTCAATTCATTTAAATTTGAGACATTATTTATCTTCAACTAACTAAGCGTATTTGATTATAATAGATTCAATTACATTCGCTGCATCTTCACATTTATCAGTAACTATTTCCATCACTGTATATATTTCTCTTTTTTTAATTACTTCTTTTGCATCAGGCTCGGTGGCAAATAGCCGTTCAATGCTCATATCAAATACTTCATCTGCCTGGTTTTCAATACTATTTATGGCTACCATAGCATCAGTAATGTTGCGGAGGTTTTTCATATCGCGTAATTCGCCTACAGCTTTTTGAACTTCGGAACAGGAGTTTCGGATAAGATCTGCCATTTTTTGTATGCCTTCATCAGCAGGATCAACCTTATAAAAGTTAATTTTTTTTGCAGCGGCATAAATATAATCAGATATATCATCCATTGCATGAG
>MWWB01000339.1_pt1 | contig 11435 bp, 10 predicted proteins | sample 1047291 | NCBI WGS metagenome assembly MWWB01 (sample SAMN06349976, study PRJNA376086) | soil metagenome | isolation source: MS4-1 sample Antarctic (ecotone) soil | place: Antarctica | reverse complement strand
GTTCGCAAAGGGGTTGACCGTAAGGCGGACACTTACATTGATGAGATAGTGGCAGAAGGTGTAGAAAAAGGAATTCTCGACCCGTGATTACAACAAAAAAGTTGTGAAAAAGAAATTGGAGAGAAAGTCATAGCTTGTATATAGTGGAGAAATTTTAGGAGATTTAGATGAAATTTAACTCTGTTTTTTTCTTTTGCGTTTTGCTCTGCTTAATTTTGGGGTCTCTTTCTTGTAGTGAGTCTAAAAACGCCCAGCTTGATAGGAAAGTTTTAGATTCTGGTGTTCAGGCGGCTGAAAGGATAGTGAAGCGAAAATGTTCAGAGCAGAATCTTTCTGAAACTGCTTGCGCTGAGTTGATGGAAGTTAACGTTGGGGCTATGCGTGAGGGGATGAAGGAACAGATTAGACGATTCGATGAAAATTGTAAGAACTCTACCTCTTTTGAAGAGCAATGTCTTGAGCAAAAACAAGAGGCGTTTCAGAAGATTCTTAATTCAGATGCTAGGGTCAAGTGAGCATTTTACGCATAGGTATGGGTCTCAGTTTTGTTTGTGAAGCTCCTCAGCGCACTGACGGTATTTTCTTGGAATAAACCTACTTTATTGAAAATAGATTAGATTTATTTGATACTCGACCAAGTTGATAAAAAAGGTCGTGTTTATAACTGCCCACAGTCTTTAATTTCAGCCAACACTAGGTTCTGCCTAGAGTAAACCTGAGAAAGCCGACTCTAGCTCCTATTACGCCCCAAAGAACCATGTCTTAGAATTGGGTTATGGCGATGTAGACTCTTTTTAAAATTTTCTGCCGTTTCCTGACCGGAAAATTGATAAACCAACCACAACATACTGTGAACCCGATTTTTGACCGCAAAACCGCAAGATATAGTGTTTATAAATTACCTCAAAATCTGCGCCGAAACACAAGATATTGCGATTTATGCCCAAAAACACTTGATTTTCTCACACATAATGCTTCTTATCGGATGCAAAATTTGTAAAACTCAGCAAATATAGGCTTTTGAATAAAATGGCTTTTGTCTATCAATATCAAACAACGCTGTCATTTATGAGTCGTTTTTGCTTATACTTCGCGCCGAAATATGCGCCTAAGCAACCACCTACTAATGTCGGGAGAGTAAACGTAGAAACTAGAATGGCACTCTCAAAATTAACTTCACCCGAAAATACATCTAACAAAAATCTAAATCCCCAAACAATAATCATTAAACTTGCCAATGACAATCCTAATTTCCACCCAAGTTTATTCCAGACGAAACCAAACAACGCTCCTAGCACTAAAAAGACTATGAAAATGACCAATCCCCAAATTAAATGACCGCCTAAAAAACCTACACTAAACCCGAACGGCAAAAAATTAAAAAAAATGCGCGCAACGAAAAAGCCCACTACTCCACAAATAACGGCAAGTGCGTGAATGAGAATATTTAGGAATATAGAATTATCACGAGGCTTAACCAGATTGGACTCTGAAAGGTCGCCTGGCTTCATAACTCGTCCACAACGAGGACAAGTTGTAGCTGTAAGTGAACAGGCGTTTCCACAATCAGGGCAATGCGAGAGTTTCATAATTTTATTTTCTCCTAAGTGTAAAACGCACAATTTATTTTCCCTTTCTTGCACTTAGAATGAATCTTTCCAAATGTTTGAGATATTCGCCTTTGCTATCTATTGCACCAGCTTCTTCTGCTATGTCTTCAATGACCGGAACACAGTAAGCAAATGAGTTAATTTTGGTTTTTGTTCTTGAGATTGCAGTTAGGATTCCGATTTTGCAGATGTCGTCTGAAAACCTTTTGACTTCTTCCCGCGCTTTTCGGTCTTTGGGTCTGATATTATTTCCAGTCCATTTTCGATAAAAGATGATGATTTCATCATTCTCTTTGTCTTCATCAAAATCATCAATCAATATGTGGGCGTCTGGACGTCCAATATAATAGTCCATTGCTTTCTCTACGGCGTCTTGAAAATCAATTTTATTCATAAAACACCATAATTCGTATTTCTCGACTTTTTGCGATGGAAGGCGTATTGTCTTACGCTTCTTGTGTTTGCGGCTAGGGTAAAGTTTTTCACTGGGCGTCTGGGCGTCTATAACTTTTGGTGACTGGGCGTCTATAACTTTTGGTGACTGGGCGTCCAGTGTGGGCGTCTGGGCGTCTATTATTTGGACGTCCAGACGTCCAGCGGAAACTATAATTTCAGGTTCTTTTTCAATAGAGGGAGGTTGCTCAGTTTTAGGAACAACTTCGAGTTTAGGTTTGTCTGTTTCCGCCTTCTTTTTCGCCTCATCAGCCTTGAGAAGACTAATTAAAGTTGAACTCATAAAGCTACCTCATTTGCCGTTTCATCCACCAAGTCAGGCGTAAAAATTAAGACCCCAAGCCGGTGTAGCTCATAAAGTTCGTAACAGAGCTTTAGAACTGACCTAGGAATGCCTTGTGTGTGATGGTAAATTCTGTCAATAACATTTTCGGGGAAGGGGTTTTCAGCTTCTGCAAATTTGCATCGGAAGTTAATCATTTCCTTCGTCTCTTCTAAGCTCAAAGGGTTGAGGTTCGAGTAGCTCATAATGCGCGATTTGAATGGACGGTTCTGCTGACGGTTGATTTTCAGCTTTAACTCCATCTGTCCAGCGACGACAATCTGGACAAGTTTTTCAGTGTTGGTTTCAAAGTTTAGAATCTCGCGTAACAACTCAAGTTGCTGATTAGTAAGCATCTGCGCTTCGTCAATGAAGATGACAACATTCTTTTCTGTTTTAAACTGCTCAACAAGGTATGTTTCAAACAGTCTCTTTTGCGCTTCACGTGAGCGCATTGCTTCAAGTCCGAAGTCCTGACAAATACTCTTGAGCATCGCAAATGGGGAAGGGAACGATGGCGTGGAGATGAATGCGGTCTTGCAATTATCTTCCTGCGCAGCATACTCTGCCCAAAGAAACCGCAAGATTGTGGACTTACCCAAGCCAACATCTCCTAAAATACAGGTTAATCCTTGTCTGTAATCAATAGCAGACCTTGCTTTGTGCACGACAGCCTTTAGTGAATCAGTTAAATATAACGATAAAGGATTAGGAGAAATTGAAAACGGTGTCATCTGTTGCATAGCGCAATAGGTGTAACACAATAAAGTGCAGAAATAAAGCGTAAAATTAGTAAACCTTTTGAAATTAAGGTTAATATCGAGAGTTTTACCACTGCAACGATGGCATTATTTTTCAATATCAATTAAATTGTTAATCATAAATGTGATACTTTGGACACTAAAAATCAATGGCATCAGCAATATAGCCACTTGAAAGATTGATGGTGTAGTCAAACAGACGTAAACCTATGAGCGATATTCAAACCTACCTTAACCAAATTGAGAGAGCATATATCCGTGGTGATGCCACTGAACACACTCACAGACCCTATTTGAAGAATCTAGTTGAATCAATTCAAAGTGGTATCACAGCAACGAACGAACCGAAGAGAATTGCCTGTGGTGCGCCGGACTACATCATTACCAAAGGCACAATTGCACAAGGCGAGATTCCGCTTGGTTACATTGAAGCCAAAGATGTCGGCAAAGATTTAGATAAGCTCGATAAACGAGAGAAGGAACAGTTTGAGCGTTACAGAGAAGCCCTCCCAAATCTCATTTATACCAATTATTTAGAATTTCGTTGGTTTGTTCGTGGTGCATCTCGACCACCTATAATTCTTGCAGAAATTGGAAAGGATAGAAAAATAACCCCAACCGCGAATGGAAACGAACTTATCGAGCTTTTCCAAAACTTTCTCACGATTCAAGCTGAAACCATTTCCACTCCGAAGGAACTTGCCAAACGAATGGCTTCGATTGCTCGTCAAATTCGGGTAACGATTGAGAGGGCATTGGAAACAGAGAATACAGATGACAGCGACTTTGACCCTCTACACGACCAAATGCAGAGTTTTCGTAAGGTTCTGCTGCCAGATTTAACCGAAAAACAATTTGCTGACCTTTACGCTCAAACCATTGCCTACGGACTGTTTTCTGCGCGTTGCAACAGCCATACACCGCCTTTTACGAGATTGAGCGCAGGTCAATCCGTTCCCAGAACAAACCCGTTTCTACGCCAATTATTCGACAACATCGCTGGGATAAATCTTGACGAGCGCATCACCTGGGCAGTTGACAATTTAGCCGAGCTTTTGAACCGAACCAACATAGAAGAAATTTTGCAGGACTTCGGCAAACGAACACGACAGGAAGACCCAGTAGTTCATTTTTACGAAACTTTTCTTGCTGAATATAACCCTAAGCTAAGAGAAGCTCGTGGCGTTTATTACACACCTGAACCTGTTGTTTCTTACATTGTGCGAAGCGTAGAGAAGATTTTGCAGAACGATTTTGGAATGCCGAAAGGATTGGCAGATTCAAGCAAAATTAAAATCAAAAAAGGCGAGACGGAAATCGAATCTCACAAACTTTTGATTCTCGACCCAGCAACCGGTACGGGAACTTTTCTTTACAGCGTTATTAAGCAGATTGCCAAACGATTCGAGAAGAACAAAGGAATGTGGGATGGTTACGTTTCCGAACATCTTTTGCCGCGCATCTTCGGCTTTGAATTGTTGGTTGCGCCCTACTCAGTAGCACATCTCAAGGTAGGATTACTTCTGGAGGAGACAGGCTATAAGTTTCAATCGAACGAACGTCTTAGAGTATTTCTAACCAATACTCTGGAAGAAGTTGACCGACTTTCAGATGTTTCCGGTCTAACTCGCTGGCTCAATGATGAAGCCGATTCAGCAAGTAAAATCAAGCAAGATGCGCCCGTAATGGTTGTGTTAGGTAATCCGCCTTATTCTGGACATTCTGCTAATACAGGTGAATGGATAAAGCAGCTTCTTCACGGTATTGATGCTCATACAGGCAAAATAACCGGAAACTATTTTGAAGTTGATGGTCAACCTTTGGGCGAGAGAAATCCGAAATATCTCAACGATGATTACGTTAAATTTATACGCTTTTCACAATGGCGAATTGACCAGACAGGCTACGGCGTTTTGGCTTTTGTCACGAATCACGGTTATCTGGACAATCCGACGTTTCGCGGAATGCGGCAATCTTTGATGAAATCGTTTGACGAAATTTATATTTTAGATTTACACGGAAATGTTCGGAAAAAGGAGAAATCCGTAGATGGCACGAAAGACGAAAATGTTTTCGACATTATGCAAGGTGTTTCGATTGGAATTTTCGTCAAAAAGCAAAGCGCACAAAAGACGCCGGTCAAAGTTTTCCATAAACATCTTTACGGCGTTCGTGAAATCTGGACGGAAAACGTCAATAACGAAAAGGAATTGACAGGCGGAAAATATCAATGGCTTTCGCAGAATGATATTTCAACTACTGATTGGACAGATATAACACCTAATTCACCTTTTTATCTTTTCATTGCACAAGATGAATTACTGCGAAAAGAGTATGAAAGTAATTGGAGTATTGCGGACCTAATGCCCGTTTCTTCAACAGGTGTTAAAACTCACCGAGACCATTTTGCAATTGCCTTTGACAAAGAAGAATTAAAAAAACGAATTACAGACTTTTGCGATTTACGAATAAAGGATGATGAACTGCGTAGAATATATAATCTAAAAGATACAAGAGATTGGAAGCTACCATCAAGAAGAACCAGTTTGAGTCAAAACAAAGAACTTAATAAATCTTTTACGAAAATTCTTTACCGACCTTTTGACATTCGAGAATACATAAACAACGAGGACATAGTTGAATTTTCCAAAAAAGAGGTTATGCAACATTTCGCTCAAAAACGGAATTTAGGATTACTTTTGAAGCGGCAGTCAAAACGCGACCCATTTTCATATATTTTATGTTCTAAAGATATTGTTGAAAGTTGTGTTTTTGAAAGTGCATACGCCAACAATTCAGTTTTGCCACTTTATATTTATCCGACAGAAAACCGCGGCTTATTCGATGAAGAAACGAGCGAAAGAAAACCAAACTTTTCAGATGAATTTATCAATGATTTCAAAGCAAAATTAAAACTTGAATTTGTTTCGGATGGCAAAGGCGATTTGGAAACGACTTCCGCGCCGGAGGATATTTTTAATTATGCCTACGCCGTTTTTCACTCACCAACCTATCGTTCGCGCTACGCCGAATTCTTGAAGATAGACTTCCCACGTTTGCCCTTAACTTCAAATCTTGACCTTTTCAAGCTGCTAGTTAATTTAGGCTCTAAATTAGTGGAGTTGCACCTTTTGGAAGCGGATATAGAAAGTGATGTTACATTTCCAGAAAAGGGCTCAAACGAAGTCAAAGCAGTAAAGTATGCAGATGAAAGGGTTTGGATAAACGAAACGCAGTATTTCGGTAATGTTCCAGAAGCGGCTTGGAATTTTCACATCGGCGGTTATCAAGTATTGCAGAAGTGGCTCAAAGACCGCAAAGGCAGAACACTATCCTTTGACGACTTGGAACACTATCAAACCTTAGTTTTGGCTTTACTGCAAACAATCGAACTGATGAGCACAATAGATGAAGCAATCGAAGACAATGGTGGTTTCCCTATTGAGTAAAGTCTTGATGTAAGTTGAACGTGCTAGGTAGAATAGAAAGGTGCATCCAACCGCTTTAGCAACTATTGAAGGATGTAATACCAGTGATTATTTCGCCGGGACTCTACACTGTTGCAGAAACTCTTCTAAGTCCGAAATTTTGTAACTAATCCTTTTATTTACTCGATAAAAGGGTATCCGTCCGGTCCAGCGTATGCTTCTCTTTAATGATTCATAGCTGACGCCAATTATAGAGGCGGCGACCCGTTCCGTTACAAGGCGGTTTTTGTTTTTCATACCTTCTACGTTCGTCTTTACTTCTTTTGTATTGTTCATAAATAATTTCTCCTTTATTTTCTTGTTGTGCCAGGAATTTTAATAGCATCCTACTTTACCCAATGCCGAACTATTTTCTGATTTTTTGCGGTTATGGATTTACGAGGTCGAGTCTATTAGTAGATGCCCATACCGGCGCGGAAACCCTTTATAATAAACACTTAGCTAATTGACTACTCTTCAAGATACCGTGCTTTACTTTTCCAACGAATCTGATAACAAGCATTATGTAATTGATTTTTAAGGGTTTACAGCCACAAACCACAACCTGTTGTGCCGTAGCCTAAAAATCTCAGTTCCAACGCCATCACCAAGAACACAACATATTGTGCAAGAGCCGAATTCCTACATATAGTGGTTTCAAAGGCTTCTAATCAAGCAAGGCGTTCCCTTTAGTTTCAACAGCTTATGTAAAACTAATTACAGCGTAATTTCTCACAGACCGGCGCGGCGTGAAGTAATTACTCTTTAGGGAATTCTCTCTATTTGTTAGATATTGCAGATTTTCGGGAACGTGAAGCCCACAAACAATATCATTTTGAAGTGGCACAATATGGTCCAAAGTCATATTTTCGGGTATAGCTTTGATGATTTCTGCAATCCGTTCTTGATTGGACCAACGCGGAAGACGATTTAATTTCTCTGCCCGTATTTTATGAGCTAAAACTTTCGTCTTCCAGTAGTCAGGAGATTCCTTGCCAATCCAATGTTTTGGGCGCATCCTGTCATATTTCTCATTCTCTTCCTTCACGTAATTAGGATATTTTTTATACCAAGAGGCACTATATTTTTTCGGCTCTATTTCAGGATGACACTCTAAACACTTACTACTCGAAACTCGTCGCTCACAAATATGACCCTGTTTACAAGACTTACCTGTAAAATATCTCTGCAATCCGCTTTCGATTGCTTCTTTCCTACTTACTAATTTCATTTCTATTTCTCCTTTCCTACTTACTAATTTCATTTCTATTTCTCCGTGTCCGTAAACTATTGATATGTAACGACTTCTAAAATCTTACAAAAAGAAACGCTGATGAATTTAACTCTCTGTCATAACATTGTTTACCCCTGTAAACATCGCCCTCTCACTAGCATACTGAGCGTTTACTGACATACAAGAATTCCTACAAATTTTCGTTGGCTTCAATTTTTAGCTCTTCTCTTTTAGTGGTCGCATTTAACTCTTAGCTTCTCGCTAAACTCCTTTGTATTCTTGGCAAACTTCACATCGAGAATTAGTTGCTCCATCCGTTTGTCGTCTAGTGCTGGTTGGCAGAAGCGCTGGTTCAAGCTGTGAAGTTCCTGAGCTAATTCATCGGAGGTTCGTTTCCATCGTAAATTCCGACCTAATCTAAAGAGCCGGTTGTAGCGGTTGCCTTGGTAAAGCTCCTCAGAAACGGTCAAAATTTCTGACTTATTACTCTGCTTTGTCTCTTTAGGGTCGTCTATAAACATCTCTCCGTTGGAGAGATTAAGAGGGGAAGATACACTCTTAATAGGATTCCCAGCCTTGAAATTTTCTCTTGTTTCATAAAGCTGGTGAACGATGTCCGGCGCGTCAATCGGCTCTGTTAAATTTGTCCACTCATATTGCCTACCGCTTTTGTGAATTGACGGAGGTAAAACCATTAAACTTCCATTGGTTTTGTAGTCGAGTATGCTGCTGCCGTCTTTATGTTGACGAATGCCATTTCCCGACCCTAAATTGCCGCTATGCCACATATAGTAATGGCACCGGTTATCTTTGCCGCTGGTCGCTGTCAAAGTGTCATAATCCTCTTGACCGTTGAGCTTCCAGAATTCCTGTAAATCATCAACTTCGACACAGATTAAGTTGCTCGGCATCCAGCAACCGACGTTGTAATCTGGATTCCTGTAAAAGGTTTCTAATAACTTTTCTCGACTGATTGTGCTGAGATAATCTTTTGTCCAGCCTTTTGGCGGCAATTTTCCTTCTTCTACCAAAGGCGTTACAACTAAACCGGAGCGCAAGTAGAAATCAATAACATCCAATCTTTCGCCTGAGTCCCAAAAATCCAACCCTATAATTCTTAATTCTTGGCTGTTTTTGACGTCTTCAATCGCCTCTCCGTTGGAGAGAGGACGGAATACACTCTTAATAGGATTCCCGCTTGCTTTTGGAAGGCGGTAAACGTGCTTTGGATTTTTCCTTTTGCCATTCGGCAGAACTTCTAAATCTAACTGTTCATCCTCAACCAATTCGCGCAAAGCTAGACCAATGGTCTGCCTTCTTATTTTCAGCATTTTTGAAAGTTTCTGCTGAGACACGCAAGAGAAGCCGTTTGGACTTCTTCTAATAATTCCCTTGATGTAGTTTAGGACTCTCCATTTAACGCGCTTATCGGCGCGTTTCTGCTCTGACAAATCACTACTGGCAATCTGTTTCTCATTCGATTTTCCGAATGCTTCAACCGGATTAAATTTTGCTACTATTACACTGTCCATTACGCTGCAATTTCTCCTATAAAAACTATGGTGCCCGAATTCGACTTTGTTAGGCAATAGTGAGCGCACTTCGACTAATGCTCCCTTGGATAAATTATTTTTAATAAAATTTATAAGCCTTGTAGTAAAAGGCTAAAAAGCATTAAAGGCAAGTTGCATTACTGCCCTGCTCAACAGCCTAATTTACAAAAGTAGAGAGGCTCAGAAGACGAATCCTCTAAAACATTTTTCTGATATTTGACCTGAGGGTAGTGGTTAGGAAAAGGATTTGCGTATAAATGCCCTGTGAGGGCTTTGTTTGAAAAAAAGGTAGGTTGACTAGGGTTAGGTGATTTAAGACAGCTCTAGCTACCTTTACGGCTCAAAGAAAGCTCTCACAGGATTAGATTTATGATGGAAGGGCGAGAAACTTATCGGACCCAACTTATAGTCAAGGTCAATAAATACTGGCGTAAAAGTGGCTGTTTTGTATGTTTAAGGCGTAAAAGTATTTTGTTTCTTTAGTGTGCGTTCTTTGTCTCGCTCAATAAGTATTTTTGAAATGTTTTTGCTAGAAAAAGTGCTTTCGTAATTTGGGTCTATTGTAAGTACTATTCCACTACTTAGATGTAAAATAGTAACAATAAAATCTTTGCAGAAACAAGCAGACATTATTCCGTTAAGTTCAAAACTTCCTCTTGGTAGCTTTAGCGTGTTGGCAAGTGATAGGGTAGTATATTCAACCGACAGTGATTTTTCATCATACTCAACACGGAATTCAACAAGATTGCCATCGAAAGTTGCAACGTTTATTTGCTTTAAACCAATTGTGTTAATCGTATTAGGCAGCTTAATATCTGTTATTCCATTCCATGAGCCATTTATGTAGAGAGTCCGTCGGATATAGCCTAACTCTTGAACATTATCTATCTCCTGACCTTTATTTGGATTTGACGAATCCGTTTGATATTTCTCTGGCAATTTTGAAGGCTCAAGTTTCAAAGGCATACCAATCTTAAGACCTCTAAAGGGCAGCAAATCTTTCAACTCTATTTCGCATTTTTCCGTAGCCTTTTTAGTCTCAGTCTGCGGCGAACAAGAAATTTGAACCAGACTAGCGAACAGAACAATTATTAAAAATACAATTTTAAGTCTAACCACTTTGTCCAACATAAATTTCATATTTGCTTACTTCCCTTTCTTGAATCCAGTTATAAATCTTTCCAAATGTTTTAGATAATCGCCCTTACTTTCAATTACGCTTGCTTCTTCGGCTATGTCCTCGATGACTGGGACGCAATAGCCGAATGAATTTATCTTATTTTTCGCTCTTGATATTGCCGTCAAGATTCCGATTTTGCAAATATCATCTGAAAATTTCTTAACCTCTTCCCGCGCCGCGCGGTCTTTTGGCTTAATTTTATTTCCAGTCCATTTTCGATAAAAGATGATGATTTCATCAGTCTCTTTATCTTCATCAAAATCATCAATCAATACGTGGGCGTCTGGACGTCCAATAAAATAGTCCATTGCTTTCTCTACGGCGTCCTGAAAATCAATCTTATTCATAAAACACCATAATTCGTATTTCTCGACTTTCTGTGATGGGAGCCGTATCGTCTTACGCTTCTTGTGTTTGCGGCTTGGATAAAGTTTTTCACTGGACGTCTGGGCGTCTACATCTTTTGGCGTCTGGGCGTCTATAACTTTTGGTGACTGGGCGCCCAGCGTGGACGTCTGGGCGTCTACTGTTTGGACGTCTGGGCGTCCAGCGGAAACTATAATTTCAGGTTCTTTTTCAATGGAGGGAGGTTGCTCAGTTTTAGGAACAACTTCGAGTTTAGGTTTGTCTGTTTCCGCCTTCTTTTTCGCCTCATCAGCCTTGAGAAGACTAATTAAAGTTGAGCTCATAAAGCTACCTCGTTTGCCGTCTCGTCTACCAAGTCAGGTGTAAAAATTAAGACCCCAAGCCGGTGTAGCTCATAAAGTTCGTAACAGAGCTTTAGAACTGACCTAGGAATGCCTTGTGTGTGATGGTAAATTCTGTCAATAACATTTTCGGGGAAGGGGTTTTCAG
>MWWB01000338.1_pt1 | contig 11440 bp, 8 predicted proteins | sample 1047291 | NCBI WGS metagenome assembly MWWB01 (sample SAMN06349976, study PRJNA376086) | soil metagenome | isolation source: MS4-1 sample Antarctic (ecotone) soil | place: Antarctica | reverse complement strand
TATCTGAGCTGTTTAATAAATTCTTTACTTTGTCAATATAAGGCTGTAAAATTTGATGTTTGTTACTAATTGAAAGCAATAAAATAATTTTAAGCTCAATCTTATTTAGGTTTTGCTGATTTTTTAAATTCTTGTCTGTAGTAATGAAAATATCAAATCCATTAAATACTGCTAATCCTAAAAACTCACCATTTTTCTTGCCCAAGCCAATTCATATCTCTAACAGTTCTTACCTCAATGCCTTCGCCAAAATCATATTTGATTTTTTTGGGCATATTTTCATCAAGCAAATTTTTCATTCAGAATTTTTTCTGTTGTAATGGATTTTCTTGCCATTTCTAAAACTTGTATTGCACACTCCTTTTTTACTGAAGGAAAATTTTTCAGGAATTCATTTAAAGTTTCGCCGGTTTCTATATAGTCAAATAACGACTGTACAGGCACTCGTGTTCCGGTAAATCCTGCTGTTCCTCCCATTGTTTCAGGATCAATATTAATAGGGCCATAATTCATACAAATAAATTTTTCTTGCTTTAAAATTACTAATTCTCAATGTGGAAGCTGTAGGTAGTAGTAACCTACGCAATCAAAATTTAAAATTCCACGTAACAGAAGGAAGAATAGGAAACAACGAAACCTGCCTGGCTTCTACTGTCAGGCTCCCGTCATAAGGATTTCCCGATTGATCAAAATACACAAAATAAGGATTTAAACGGCTATAGGTATTATAAACGCTTAACACCCATTGGCTTTTTATTTTACGTAATTTCTTTGGCTTAGGAGTATACGTAGCCGACAGATCTATACGGTGATAAGGTGCCAGGCGATATTGATTAACCTTGCTGAATTCCTGCGTAAGCACACCATTAATAATATAAAAACGTTCCGGTAATGAAGTAGCGTTCCCGGTGCCAAACACAAACACACTACCAAACTTCCATTTATCATTTAACTCATACATGCCAACCAAAGAAAGATCGTGGCGGCGGTCATACTTTGCCGGAAATTTTTCTCCTCCATTTAATTTTGGAAATTGCCGCCAGGTCCATGATAGCGTATAACCTATCCAACCGGTGAATCTTCCCTGTACTTTATTGATAAACAATTCCGAGCCGTAACTCCAACCTTTTCCAAAAACAAAATCGGCTTCAGGATCGGTTAAGTTGGGTTGATAGCCTTCTTTGAATTCAATCTGGCTGCGCATATCCTTATAATAAATCTCCAGCGAAGTTTCGTATTGGTTGTTCTTAAAATTTTTAAAAATGCCAGCGGCATATTGCCAGCTTATTTGAGGCTTTACTCTAAAGGTGCTGGGCACCCAAAGGTCAGTGGGCAGGGTTGTTCCCGAATTACTTACCAAATGAATGAATTGCAAATTCCGTGATACAGATGCTTTAACCGAAGTAGTTTCGTTGACAGTGTAGCGGGTAGTAATTCTAGGTTCAATGCCATTATAATTTACAATGCGCTGAAAGTTTTTATAAACCGCACTGTCTAATATATTCTGATCTTCATCACGGGTGTACTTTCTATATGGGCCTAACTGCGAAAAACTGCTCCAGCGTAAACCATAATTGATCTTTACTCTATCGCTTACATCCCAGTCATCTTGTACATAGGCTGCATTTTCAAGTGCATATTTTTTATCCTCATTATTTGGCTTGAATACAGTAGAATCCTGGCGACCAGAAACAACATTGGGAACAAATTTGTGATAAGTGGATTGACCCCCAAATTTAATTTTATGTTGAGGAGAAGGGTAATAATCAAAGTCAAGCTTTGCATTGCCATCCCTGATGCCGGAAGCCAAAGTAATTTCAAAATTATTCTGCGCAGCAGAAAAACTAAAATTATAATCGTTATAGACAAGCGTAGTATTGGCAAAAAGTTTGGGCCCGAATACATGGTTCCACCTTAAAGTGGCTGTGGAATTTCCCCATGGAATAGTTGCGCTGAATGATCTTTTAGCATTATTGAATTTAAATACATCTCTCCCGAAATAGCCACTTAAAAACAAACGGTCTTTAGCCGAAAACCGATAATTAGCTTTTGCATTCAAATCATAGAAATAATATCCGGAACCGTTAAAATCACTGCTTTTTTTTATAAATGGTTTGGCAACAGCATCAATATAAGTTCTCCTCCCGGAAATAATAAATGATGATTTATCTTTTACAATAGGCCCCTGAATGGATAACCGTGAAGCAATTAATCCTATTCCACCTTCTGCACCAAAATCATTGCTGTTACCGTCTTTCATAGCAATATCCAGCACAGAAGAAAGACGACCACCATATTGCGCAGGCATTCCACCTTTGATGAGTGTTGTATTTTTTATCGCATCGGAATTGAAGATGGAAAAGAAACCAAACAAATGCCCGCTGTTATAAACAACAGCATCATCCAGGATAATTAAATTCTGATCAGGGCCGCCGCCGCGAACATAAAAACCTGCATTTCCTTCACCGGCATTTCTTACACCCGGTAATAGCTGTATCGTTTTCATAATATCCACTTCACCTAAGAACGATGGTATATTTTTTATTTGATCCATAGAAAGATCAATCTTCCCCATTTGTGCATTCTTTACATTGGCATCTTTTCTCCGGCTATACAGCACCACTTCTTCCATTGCAGCCGCCTTTGAAGTCAGCAGAAAATCCAGTTTGCGATTTTGATCGAGAGTGATATTTGTACTGCTCACAAAGTAAGTGATATGCGATGCTGTTAATTCATACTCGCCTTCATCCAGCGTAATGGAATAATAACCATATTGATTGGTAGCAACGGTTTTGCCAATTGAATTAACAGCAATGCTGGCGCCGATAACCGTTTCCCCTGTGGTGCTATCTCTCACATAGCCATTGACAGTAAACTTAGTTTGTGTGAGGCCAATAAGAGAAGAAAATATGGTAAGGAATAAAAAAGAAAGCCGCATATTATTTTTTTGCCTCCGCCCTGGTCATAAAATCTAAACTATCTTTTGTTTCGCCACATTCCAGCATGCCGCTTTTATATTTTGGATGTTGCACACCTAAATAAGGATTGCGAATATCGCTTGTTTTACTCAGCCAAAGACCAGGATCAGTATCGTTAAATGCCATGGGGCATTCCTGCAAATAGATGGTTGATTCATCATAACGCACGGTCCTTAATAGATCGTATAGATTTTGAGAAAATGCATTAAATGCCTGGCGGCTGGCTGTTAAGTTTTTCTCCTTAATAATAATGTCAAGATCACTATTAATTGTTTCAACATAACTGGCAGCCGTTTGGTAAATGGCGGTATCTTTTTTTAATTCATCAAATTCAATACCCGTGATATTATCTTTTAATGCTGTTGCATTTGCCCGTATGCCCGCACTATCCCAGTTTACAAAAGATTCTGATAAATTGTAGTAAGATGTCATTGCTTTTCTTGCCGATGCATTAAATATATCGCTGTGTTTGCTAATAGCAAGGGGTTGTTGCCGTGGCGTTTCATCAACTGGTTTGTTTTTTTTAGCATACCATAAATAATAAGACAATACACCGGCCAATGCAAGGAATATTAATAAGAAAAGCTTTTTCATGTATCCAGGGATTTTGACAAAGGTAAACCACGGAATATTCAGATGATGGGCGGCATGGAATAGAAAAAATTATTATTCGTTTTAGCGGTGTTAAATTTAAGTACTTAGCAGCATTGCTACTATGAAACTTCTCTTGGCCGAGTAGGGCAAGGTATTACAACTTCACCCTCTCACAGAACCGTACGTGACAGTCTCCCGTCATACGGCTCTTACCAGTCTTTTAAGTTCAGAAAGATGTTTGTCCCCAGTACCAGTGTATAAACAAGTACTTGTGATGTACTGCGATTTGTTGCACCTTTTCGTTTGCTTCTATGTACCCACACTTGTGCTTCTTTGCATACCATCTTCCAATTTGCTTGTTGATTGGCATAAACACTTTGCTCAACTCCGATGGTCGGAACTTGCCATAGTAGTTTATCCATCCTCTGGATTGCAGCTTTATACATTGGCTTATTTCCATCAGCGTTTTACCCGTGTCTTTAAACACTTTGTTTTCTCTTAGCCATGTCTGTATCCGCGTTACCGCATTGCTGCTGATGCCCGGTGAGAACGTTCCTATTATCCGCCCATCTTTTGTACTTGCTTTGCGTGGCTTGAAACGGTATCCTAAAAAGTCGAAACTTTTGTTTGGATGTTCATCATCGCTTCCCCACTTCTGACACTTGACAATCTTTGTTTTCCCAGGATGCAGCGTTAGTCCGCAATCTTCCATTCGCTTTCTTATCTGTTCAAGTAATTGCTCTGCTTTTTGTAAGCTGTTGCAATGTACTATCACATCATCTGCATATCTTTCAAACGGATTGCTTGCATAATGCTTCGCCATCCATTTATCAAATACAAAGTGAAGGAACATATTGGCTAATACAGGGCTGATTACTCCGCCCTGCGGTGTGCCTTTGGTTCGCTGTTTCATGTTTCCTTCTGCCTTATGTGTAGAAGTGTTCAGCCATCGCTTCACGTACATCAATATCCATTTCTCTGTTGTAAAACGCTCCACCGCTTTCATCAGCAACGCATGGTCTATGTTGTCAAAGTATCCTTTGATGTCAAGGTCTATCACCCAGCCATACCTGAAACACATTTGCCTGCATTGTGCCAACGCATCGTGTGCACTTTTGCCGGGACGGTAACCGTATGAGCTGTCATGAAATTCCTTTTCTGTCAATGGTTCTAAGATGTCCACTACCACCTGCTGCGCAATCCTGTCAAGCAATATTGGTATGCCTAACCGCCTTTCGCCACCACCAGCTTTGGGTATGATAACTTCTCTGGTTGCCTGCGGAAAATAACTGCCGCTTGTCATTCGGTTCCAAAGTTTGTATAGCAATTCTTTGTGCTGCTTATCAAACTCTTCCCACGACATGCCGTCTATTCCGCCTGCACCCCTATTGCTGCGTACTTTTTTGTATGCTGCTGTTACCTGTGCCATGCTGATGGCGTACCTGCCATCTTCTTTCTTTACTGTTGGTTCCATCTTTCAAATTCTTTCCTCTTTTAAAAGGTTGTTCTAATTGATTTTACCCGACTGGTCAAGTCCCTTCGCTCTGTTTTGCTTTCACAAAACGTCGTCACTACTACGAACTTGTCCGCCCCTGACAAATGCTCATCGGCTACTTTTGACCTTGCAATTTGTGCTGCTTGTGTCTTTTCACCCGCCTTGCTTTCGTACGCCTTCACTTCGTTTCCAGTCGCTTTTACCTATTCGCTTCCGCTTGGCTTCTGTCAGGTTCTCCTGTTCCATTGTTTAGCCTGTGTAAGTGTCTTGCCTTCTCTATACCGTACATCATACAGCCTGTATCAGTTTATATCCGCTGTACTCCTAACAACATGCGACGGAATGTTGCTTTCGATGTAAACTTTCAAGTTTTCGATACCTCATCAAAGGTTCACTTGCGTTCAACTCACTTACACTTACCTAACCGCTAACGTTCAGCACCTCACCCCTTAGAGTAAAGCACCTTAGCGTGGTTTGATAGATTTGTCTGACCAACTCTACCGATAGCTCATCCTTAAAAAAAGAACTCTATCATCTAAACAATAGCTTTGCAGGACACAACGTCGCACTCTTGTACTTTCTTACTATATTCAGCAATGTGCAACAGTCTTCCAGGTAGTGTATTTTGTTCACTGCTAACATCGTAATATAAAATTTTGCAGTTTAAGTGTAATGCTATTGCAGTTTAAAATCATTTCAATTACTTTAACACATTAGAATAAACGTTTCCAATACCAAAAAATCTTACTGCTATGAAAAGTCAATCCCCAACTGCTGTATTACCCGGCAGTCATCAATTAAAAATTGCTCACGTTGAACCAGTCAAAACAAATATGGTTTTAACCATTGTAAATTTTGAGTTTAAACAAAAAAAATCCCCCCACTTCAAAAAATTTTTCCAGGTTACCCCAGCAGTCCAGGAAGAAGCTAATTGGGATAATGATTGGTTTAATAGTTACGAATAATTAGTGTATGATGATGTTTGCAGATAAAAGGTAGCGAATGCCTGCATAGATTTTATACGTAAACTTTACTGAAGTATAAAAAAAAGCGATAAAAGTTTAAGAAGCTGCTTAAAAACGAATCTGCAAAGTGCCTATACGGGCTAAAAGTTCGATAGAAATACCGATACGGCAGGCCGCCGTCGTTCACCCCAATAACGGCTACACAATGAAATCAAAACTTCATTTTTAAAAAGCTTTTTAGCATAAATTACATAACATGCGCTTTATCGCTTACTTCAGAATTCGTTTCTACAGTGGAATATGTGGATGTTTCATTCTTATGTAAAAATCTTCTTTGAAAAATCAATAAGGTAATAACACCAACAGATATAGCAGCATCAGCGACATTAAAAATGGGGCTAAAGAATTCAAATTCTCTTCCACCTACAAAAGGGATCCAATCAGGATAATTAGATCGTACCATGGGGAAATAAAGCATATCAACTACATGTCCCTGTAAAAAACCTTCATAGTTTGTTCCTGAGGGGGGAAATAAAGTAGCCACAGTATTATAATCACTCTTGGAAAAGATTAATCCATAAACCATGCTGTCAATTAAATTGCCTAAAGCACCTGCATAAATTAATGAAGCGCATACAATAAAACCTCTTGAATGACCTTGCCTGATAATTTTACCGAGATACCACGTTCCAAAAATGACAGCCAGCAAGCGAAAAACAGTAAGTACTATTTTACCCCAAACACCGCCAAATAATTCCATTCCCCATGCCATTCCTTTATTCTCGATAAAATAAAGTTTAGCCCAGGGTAATCCTGCTATATCCATCACATGTCCAAAAGGAAAACTTGTTTTTATCCAAAATTTTAAGGCCTGGTCAACAGCAATAATTAATACAATAATGAGTACAGCAGAACGAAGTTTCACAATAAAAATATTAGGTGGACAAAGATAAGGGTTGACAGTTGCCAGAGTATTTATATCATGTTAAAGGGTGCATTCAAATTTTCTCCTGTTGGTGTACACCAACCGGGCGGGTGGCGCGGGTTGCATCGTCACAGCCTACAATAAAATTACTCCTGGAAATAAACCCGTTTTACCCGTTGCGAAACGGAGGTCATTATTTCGTAAGGAATAATGTTTGCCCATTCCGCCATTAATTGCAAGGGTAATTCTTTTCCAAAAATAATTACCTCATCACCTTCATTTACACCTATAACATCAGTTACATCAATCATGGTCATATCCATACAAACGGCGCCAACAACAGATGCTAATTTCCCATTAATCCACATCTTTCCCACCCCATTGCTAAACTGCCTGGAGTAACCATCTGCATAACCAATACGAACGGTTGCAATAACTATATCATCTTTTACAATACCGCTTCTGTTATAACTTACTGTTTCTCCTGCTTTTAAAATTTTTAGTTGTGCTATGGTAGAACGCAAAGTGGCAACTGGTTGCAGATTTAACTGGTGTGTTGAAATTTCGATCCCATACAACCCTATCCCTAAACGTACCATGTCCATTTGCAAATTTGGATGGCGGATGATGGCAGCAGAATTAGCAATATGTTTTAAAAATGAATAAGAAATAACTGTATTTAAAATAGAAGCAGCCTTTTCAAATACAATTGCCTGTTCATTGGTAAAAACATCCTGCGCAGGGTCTTCGCTGGCAGCTAAATGACTAAATACGGTTTCGATCTTAATAAAAGAAAAACTTTTTAAATGTTCAGCAACTTTATTTATCTCCCCTAAACTAAACCCAAGGCGGTTCATACCTGATTCAATTTCTATATGAACCGGGTAACTATTTAAACCCTGTTCTTTTAAATAATCCTCAAAATGTGTAAGCAATTGAAAAGAATAAATAACAGGGTGGAGATTAAATTCTGTCAATGCACCAAAAGAAGAACTATCTACATTCATTACCATTATAGGAACAGAAATACCTGCCTTTCTAAGATCGATACCCTCATCCGCATAAGCAACTCCTAAATAATCAATATTATTAAATTGTAACACACGGGCAATTTCCGCCCCACCGCTACCATAGGCAAAAGCCTTTACCATCGCCATTATCCTGGTTTGCGGATGTAAATTTTTTTGATACTCCTTTAAATTATGAGCAATGGCATTGAGGTTAACTTCTAAAATGGTTTGGTGTACTTTACGTTCCAACTGCTGCACTATCTGCTCAAAGCGGAACCTGCGGGCACCTTTTATTAAAATGCACTCGCGATGAAAGGAAGAACTCTGAAATTTTTGCAAAAATGCTTCCGTGTTATCGTAAAAATAAAATTCTATATCATGTTTTAAGAAACTTTCCTTTTTAAAATAATGCTGAATTTTTTCGCCAATAACAATTACTTTTTCTATTTTACGTACATAGAGGAATGCGGCAATCTGGCCATATAATTTCTCTTCGGTTTTATTGCTTTGCAAAAAATCAGAAAGAATAACTGTTTTATTTAATCCTGATGCCTGCTGCTCCTGGAAACTCAAAGCTATTTCCAAAGATGTTATATCAGCACTATAACTATCATTGATCAAAACACATTCGTTTATGCCATTTTTTATTTCTAATCGCATATCAACAGAATGCAACCGGCTGAAACGTTCATTAATAATTTGATTGCTGTACCCTAAATACATCATTACACAAAAACAGTGGACGGCGTTTTGTACCGATGCATCATCCCTAAAAGGAATTATTATAGAAAAAGTTTTTTCTTTATAAACAAAACTTACATAAGTTTTAGACGCATCTTGATTGATGGTTTGTAACCTACACGCAGCCGGTAGAGTAAAACTCCAGTTTAGTAAATTCGTATCAGCACTAAGCACATTAATTGTATGATTCATTTCGATACCCACTGGCAGCGCTTCACGGCAATAAATCATTACTTCCGCATTTTGTATTAATTGTAATTTCTCTTCGGTTTTTTCTATAACTGAAGAAAAGCCACTGCTATGTGCTTCACCGACGTTAGTGATAATACCAATAGTTGGCTGAATGATTTTTGCCAGCTTACTCATCTCACCGGTTTGAGAAATACCTGCTTCGAAAATAGCTAAGGTGTGTTCCGGCTGTATTTGCCAAACACTTAATGGAACACCAATCTGTGAATTATAACTTTTAGGGCTTCTTACTATCCGAAAATCATCCTGCAATAGTTGATACAGCCACTCTTTTACGACAGTTTTTCCATTGCTGCCGGTTATACCAACAACGGGGATAGAAAATTGTGAGCGGTGAAAAGAGGCCAATTGCTGCAAGGCTTGAAGTGTATCATCAACAAAAATAACTGTAGCCTCTTTTAAGTTTTCCACGTTTACTTCTTCGCTGACAATAAAGTTTCGTATTCCTTTTTGATAAGCATTTAAAATATATAAATGCCCGTTTGCTCTGCTTGTAAGTAATGCAAAAAATAAAGATTGATCTGCAAAGGAAATATTGCGGCTATCATAAACAAGATGGTTAATAGAATACTTTGCAACTTGCTGAATAAATTTTCCATTTACAATTTTGCAAATTGTACTTAGAGAGTAAGCATTATTCATTTTTCTTACGCTTATTTGCAATCTGCACAGAATACATAATAGAGCCTGCCAGGCAAATAACAATTACCATAAGTGATATATAGGTTTCTATTTTTACGCCAACAATACCAGCGAGCATTTTCAGGCCTATAAAAATGAGCACGATGGCGATACCCTGCTGCAAATAAGCAAATTTATTTACAGCGCCCCGTAATAAAAAGAACAGCGATCGCAAGCCTAATACAGCAAAAATATTGCTGGTATAAATGATCAGTTCTTTTTGTTGTGATTCGGTAACAATCGCAAAAACAGCTGGAATACTATCGAGTGCAAAAACAATATCTGTAGTAGCTAACATAATGATGACTACAAACATGTTTGTATAAAAACGTTTTCCCTTTATTTTAACAGTTAATTTTCCACTTATATCTTCATGAATAATAGGAAAGACCCGGTTAATAAATTTATATACAGGGTTATTTGCCGGATCAAATTCATTTTCATGTTTTACTGTAAATATTTTTATACCTGTGTAAATAAGAAACGCTCCGAATACATACAGCAACCAATGAAACCTTTCCACTAACACCACCCCCACGGCAATAAAAATAATTCGAAATACAATAGCCATTAAAATACCAATCAATAAGGCACGGGGTATATGATCTGTACGGATATTGAAGAAAGTAAAAATCAGGATGAACACAAAAATATTATCAATACTAAGGCTCCACTCCATTAGGTAAGCGCTGATGTATTCCAATGCCGGAGCTTTTCCATATTCCCACCACAGAAATCCACCAAAAGCAAAGGCCAGGGAAACCCAAAAAAGCGTTTGGTATAAGGCTTTGCTTGTACTGATCTCTGATGATTTTTTACTCAGCAAGCCAAGATCTAAAGCAAGAGCGAGCAAAATCACTATTCCAAACACTAAATAACTTACCTGGTCTATTGTCATCTCCTAAAAATATTAGCCCGCAAATATAATGAAGGGCTGATTGGCGTAAATGTTAAGCCGCGTACTTTCTTTTTCTTATTTGCTGGTAGATAATTCCCAGCAATATGATTATTAGAATAGGCAAAGCAATATTTATTAACTGCCAGTTTGCTCTTTTTTCATTCACCTGCCTTGGATCTAATAAACGCAGTGTAAATTCTTTTGATCTTGCTTGTAAAATATTGGAAGGATTTACGAGGTACTCCAGGGCATTTGTGAAAAAATCTTTGTTAGCAAAAGTATAACGCGTAAACAAATTCATTCCCATTGGCAAAGGCCCGGTAGTTGGACTGTATTGATTTACTGCAATATCTCCATCTGAAACTAATATCATCTTCCCCTCTGTTTTAGCAACTGCCTTAAAGGGCATCCCCATGCTATTTAGCGAGTCAGCCATTGTTTTTGAAACTCTCCCCGTATACAAAGATTTGAAACGACCTTCCAGTAAGAAAGCTACCGGAATATTTTTTTTCCGAAACAGGTTTTGGTCAGGAGCGATCTGCAAAAATTCAAAATCAATTCTTGCAGGTGCATTTAATAAACGTGCATTATCTGATGATTGCAGCAATACGGTTTTTTTTATCCCTGTTGCTTCTACAGTATCTAATACAGTAGGAAATAGTGCACGTACGCCATCAAGGTTTTTACTTATGGGATGATTGCTTCCATTTAAAATAGGGAAAAATGGCCAATCAACTAAACGTTGCTGTTGCCCTTCTCCGCTTGTTTGTGGCAATTTATCACACTGCATATCCTGCAGCAAAGTTTGATTGATCCGAATACCATAGTGAAAAAGTAAGTCTTCTAAATTTAATCCCCTGTCAAATGCAATAAAACCCTCAGAATTACGCAGGCTGTCAAATTC
>MWWB01000337.1_pt1 | contig 11441 bp, 22 predicted proteins | sample 1047291 | NCBI WGS metagenome assembly MWWB01 (sample SAMN06349976, study PRJNA376086) | soil metagenome | isolation source: MS4-1 sample Antarctic (ecotone) soil | place: Antarctica | reverse complement strand
ATTATGCCGTCTCAAGAGGGACATAACATCTAGTACAAAAGGGCGCCACCTTTCGCCCATATATATGAACCCACACTGATACGGCTGGTCCCCGTGTCATCAAGTGTGGGTTCTGTTTTTTCAGGTGGTCTATGGGAATTGGCCCGTAGACACCAAAAATCCCAGCGCATTGGCTGGGACATTCGGAAGAGCGGCGGCCCTTGGACGGTTGGCACCTCCAAGTATACGCCATTTGCCGCTCCTGTACAAGGGGAGTTTTAGGATTATGGCAACTTGGAGCACAGCGGACATGCGGAAGACGGACCAACCCGATTCACATACCAAGCCCCTCGATACCCTACTCATTGCCGTCGGCGAAGCGCAGTGTGGCACCTGCCAGGCCATCTTGCACATGCTTCTCGCTCACCTTGAGATCAGTATCCCCGCATGGCCGAAAGGCGGTGCATCATGAGCACTGTTACCTTTGCGCAGCCACGCATCACCCACGAGCCCACGATCCCCATTGCTCTGTGCATCCTGGAATGTCGCGGCGAGCAGCGCTACTGGCGCGTGCTCACCTGCCCATTGTGCGGGGCCACTGGCAAGAAGGCGCACCGGCACGGCGCCGGCCTGCCGGGTGACGATCCTCGAAGGTACTTATCGCATCGATCCGCACATTGCACACTGGGAGACTTGCGGCGGCTGGGCGTCGCCAATAAAGCACACGGCTACATTTTGCAGGAGGCGTCATGAGTAATCGACGAAAGACTCGTGGTCGCCCTGTGCCTCCACATGCGCAGCTCAAGCCAGGCGTGTACCTCCTCGAAACTCGCCACGATGACAGGTGCCCCACGATCAGGACCCAGCGCAGCGGCGACTGCACATGTAAGCAGGTTGATCAGGTGATCAAGCGGTGGGATGACCGGAAGGGGGCAGCATGAGCAATGCTGGTATCCGCCTCGAACCACAGCACGAGGCGAAGCTACGATCCTCGCATATCGATCCTGTCGTGGCAGCTGAGCGAGCCTACTATTCGATCACTGATAGCAACGAGCTGCACACGCTGGGATTTTCAAAGTTCACGATCCCACCTGCGCTTGCTATTCCGATGTACGACTACGCCGGGCAAAGAATGACGATCGTCCGGCCGGACGCACCGCGCATGAGTAAAGGTAGGCCCGTTAAGTACGATCGGCCTGGTGGGCAGCGCAACATCATCGATATTCACCCTCGCGTCCGGCCGGTCTTGCAAGACCCCAAAATACCGCTCTGGATCACCGAGGCGCCGCTCAAAGCCGACGCGCTGATCAGCCAGGGCCAGAATGCAATTGGCGGCGTTGGGTGCTGGTTCTTCCGTACCAAGTCCCTGAAGGGCGGGAAGGTGATCCTGCCTGACTTTCAGCATATCGCCTGGAATGGGCGCGATGTTCGAATCGTATTCGATAGTGATGTTGCGACGAATCCTGATGTCGCACTCGCCGAGCGCCGCCTCGCGCTCTATCTGGTTGGGCAGGGAGCAAACGTTAAGTGTGCTCGGCTGCCCATGTACCCAGACGGCAGCAAGATGGGCGTCGACGACTATTTTGCTTCTGGCAAGACCATCGCCGACCTGATGCCGTTGCTGGTGCGCTTCGCCGATCGCGCCTCACGAGATTGGACATCAGAGGAAGCAATCAGCGCTCTGAGTCAGCTTGGCTATTCCTTCCAAATGAACACGACGACTGATGCTGTTGAGGTTAGCGGCAAGCCGATTACCGATGCCGTTCGCGCCCGTATGTTGTCACAGATGCGTGATCTCGGCTTCAAGAGCGCCGATGCAATCGAGAATGCCTATACCTCGGAGGCTTCCGACTTTGCCTACCATCCGGTGCAGGATTGGATGAACAGCCTCACATGGGATGGGAAGGACCGCATGCTCGACCTGACGACCTACTTCCGCGACACACACGGCATGGTTACTGATCGGGATGGAAAGCGGCGCACGGTCTTCGACCTCTATTTTCGCCGTTGGATCGTCGGCGCTGTTGCGAAGGTGATGCAAGCCGAGCAAAACATGATGCTCGTGCTGGATGGGCCGCAGCGCCTCGGCAAGTCGTACTTCTCCAGTTGGCTGTGTTCGCCCTTGCCTGAGTACTTCATCGAGGCGCCCATCCGGCCGGATGACAAGGACTACCGTATTCGTCTGGTCGAAAAGTTCATCTGGGAAGTGGCCGAGCTCGACGCAACCACGCGCCGGCAGGACGTCAGCGCGTTGAAGTCATTCATTACTGAGCGCACGGTCACCGTGCGCAAGCCCTACGGGCATCACGACGTCACGAAGCCGGCAATGGCAAGTCTGATCGGAACGATCAACAACAGCGGCGGTTTCCTTGCCGATCCCACCGGCAGCAGTCGCTTTCTGGTGGTCACGCTGGAAAAGATCAACTTTGCCTATGCCAAGGAGGTCAACATCACCCAGCTGTGGGCGCAGGCCGTGGCGATGTATCGAGCGGGTCAGCCGTGGGCGCTGTCAGCGGACGAGCGTACGCAGCAGGACGAGATCAACGAAGCCTATCGGCTTGATGATCCGCTTGTCGGCGCGCTGACTGCACATTTTTTCCTGAATGTCGACGAGTGGCTACCGACCAACACGATTATTGAAGTGTTGGCTGAGAAGGGACATCGCGTGTCGCCGCACGCATTGGGCGCGGCGGCGCGCGAGCTGGGACTGAAGCGCGACAAGCGCCGCGTTGGGAGCACGCCGCCGGTAAATGGATACGTTGGGATATGCGAAAAGTGAATGTGTTCCAGTGTTCCAGATGTTCCAGTGTCCGCCATAGAGTACTGGCATTGGGACACACCCTGTGTCCCAGCAAGGGTGCTATATGGAAACAAGTGGAACAAGTGGAACACTGGAACAGAGGAAAAGCATTATGAACCGCGACGACGATCCCAAGCTGATCCTCGACGAGCACGAATGGCGCTGCTATAAGCGGGCGACGCGGAACCTCCGCCATCGGCAACGCATGGAACGCACGAACGAGGCTGAACCGCTGGCCTGGCTGCAAGCGGTGGACTGGGATGACGCCGGCGATCCGGTGCTGGCCATAAGCGACAATTTGTCGGTTCTGCCTGTGGAGCTGGTCGCATGAGGAGCGCCGATGCAACAGATGTACGCGGATCTCTACGCAGCCGTGGCCCGTCAGGCCGTCCACGACCTGCATTCGGACTATACCCATCCACGGCATATGGACGCGGCGCAGTGGCTGGAAGCGGCCGGCTTGCTCGACCAGGCGCAGCGGAGCCCACCACGACGGATACACAGAACCAAATGTTCTGAAAAGGAGATCCTATCATGGCAACCTTGAACGCATCGGAACAGGAAAAAGTTGACGCCCTTGCCGCGTTGGAACAAGCCAAATGGAACAACGAGCGCTATGTCCCTGATGTGGAGCTCGCGAACGCTCGGCAGCTGGTCGCCTATGCCGAGGCCAATGCGGAGGCACGCGAGCAGTTTCAGAAGCAACGCAACGCTGAGAAGGACGCGGAGGTGGCACGGCATCAGGCAGCGCGGGACGCGCTTGCACGAGCAGCCCAGGCTGAGTATATGCGCCGGCGCCACGCCGCTTTCAAGGGGACGGCAGCACAATGGGAGCAGATGAAGGGCGCGATCCTTTCAGACTTCTTGATGGGCCGCGATGAAGGGCGCGATGAGGTCGTCGCGCGGAAGCGGGCCGGCATGGAGTATGGGTTCTGATGCACGCCACCCCCACCCCGGTAAGTAAGCCAACGTGTCAGGGGCTCAACAAGCATGCTGAACCGTGCCGGGGCGGGGTAGCAGCGGGTAAGCAGTGGTGCTTTGCCCATGACCCGGATCGTCTCCTCGAGGTGGCAGTGGCGCGGGCAAAAGGTGGAGCAAACCGGAGTAAACCGAAGCCGGCGCCGCCCATCGACCTGAGTACGCCCGAGCTGCAACGGCTGGCCATTCAGGAGACGATCAACCGCGTGCGGCGTGGCGATGAAAGTCTCAATATCGGGCGGTTCGTGGTGTATGCGGTGAGTCTGGCGCGGCCGATCCTGGAACTGGAGGGCATCACCGAGCGGATCGCGGCGCTGGAAGCGCGGATTGGAGAGAAGGTGTGAGAAGTTATCGGGAGATGTCGAACCGACTGGCGGAACTTGAGGCCCAGGCCGCGCCCCTGATCGCTGAAGAGGAGCTGACCCTCGAAGAGGCATGCGCGGCCGTGGCCGCAGAGTACTCGGACCTTGAACCGGCTGAGGTTCTCGCCCTCGATCCGGTCGCCTTCCTGGTGTTTCTCTATTGGACCGGGCAACTCTTCCTGCTGAAGGGCTGGAAGGGCGTTCCCGAGTTTGACGCTTGGATTGCGCAGATGCACGGCTGGCAGCCCACTGCGCTGCTCCAGCGCCTCATGGCGCCGCGTACCTTCATTGACGCCGTGTGCGCGCTCCCTGATGGCGTGGAGCGGGCCCAGGCGGCCATTGCTGCCTTTCTCCCACGGTCGCATCGGAACCATCCGGATCATTTGACCTACCTCCAGAAGAGAATCAAGCAACCAGAGGTGTTATGTCAAACAGCCTAAACCGACGTCTGGAGCGTCTTGAGCAGCACATGCCCAATCCGGATCGCCCATGGCGTGCTGATGACTATGCGCGCTGGCGCCAGCAGCACATTGACGCCGGCGATCCTGAGGGATTGATCGCACAGGCACACGCCGCTGTACGGGCGTGGGAAGCGCAGCGCGGCCTGAGGGAGGATGAAGAAGGAAGCCATGTGCGGACATGACGTGCTGGAGCCCGCGCGCTCGTTCCATCGCTCCTGAGCCGCCTGGCGCGGTCGTGGGCCGTGCTGGGCTGCTGATATTCGGAGCTAGACTATGCCCAAGTATCGAAGCGCAAAAACAATGATGATAAGAATGACCATCCCGGCAACGATGCCGCCTCCTCCACCGCGCATGGCGCCCTCCTTGTTGATACGCAGAGCATAGCATAGGCGTGCCCGGCGCGTCCTGGTGGCAGAGAAGAGGCTCCAGCGCCAGATCGGGGCGGGAACAGTGTAAAGTGGGGTGAGCGTCAATGAAAGTTAACGACGATCTTATTCCATGACAAGCACAGTGTAGTAGCTACCCCTTCCGTGGCCGGCCCGGACGCTGCTTCTGCCACCATGGCGTTGTGTCCTGCTCGGCCTGGCGCTCGCGGTAGCGTTTGGCGCGGGTCGCAGCTGTAGAACGTTTCACCTCGACGGCGCATGTTTGGCAGTAGGCCGGCGTCGGGCCGGGCATACGGTCTTCGGTGACGTCCTTATAGCACCAGCTGCAGGTAAAGGTGATGGGCCGTGGCGTGCGCGGCATAGCGGCCTCTGAGTATGCGTGACGGCAATTATAGCTTAGGACGCACCATCTGAACAGACCAGAGGAGGAAGCACAGCAGGAACACAAGCGCCAAAGGCATGTTGCCCGCGACGAAGGCAAGCACCGTGGCGACAAGGGCGGCGCCTGCTGCCAGGCCGAGGATGAGACGTCGACTCATAGGCCAAGTCTACACGACGCGCGCCAGCCTGCCGCTGTGAGCACGTAGGATGGCTCACGAGGGGCGCGAGGGCTGAATAATAATGAGGTCGCCCAGGTCGGCTGGCCTGTGCTCCTGACAGAGCGGGAGCAAGACCCACCTACCGTCTGCCCGCTGTTCAAAGCGGCTCACTATTGTCAGCACGCCGCAAACATGACACGGCAATGTCAGCATGTGCGTCACGTAGCGGCCCGCAGGAGCGTCAGTGTTCATGTGAGATCCTTCCGAGGCCTACGACCAATATACACCGGGATCAGGCTGGCATCTCTACCAGCTTTGTAGCAAAACGCCCCCACCGAAGCCAGGGCGCCTGTACCGATAACCGCTATTTGTCTACCATGGTAGACAAATAGCGGTTATCGGGCCGCTGCCATCCTCACCGCCTCCTCGTCCGTATCCGTCTCATAGTCGGCCCAACAGCGCGCCTGGCGTTGGGCTTCGAGGCGCTCAATCAGCGTCGACACGCCGTGCAGCCGCAAAAAGATGAGCATGCCGTACACCTCGTCTGGCGTGAGTTTGACCAGCGGACGCCTGCCATCGCGCTCGTCAATGGCCAGAGCGCCGTCGCGGTCAAGAAAGAAGGTGCAGCCGTTGAGCTGGTGATAGCGTGGCAGGGCGAGTATTTTCCGCTCGTGCTTGACGATGGCGATGGCTTCGAGTAGGCCGACAAGCTGATCCAGTGTGACATCTTCCAACGTCTCGGCGGCTGTGGGTGTACCATTGGTGGTGGTCATGGTGGTCTCCATTGTGACTCGTGGCCCGCTGGATTCTCACTCTCCCAGCGGGCCGCTCTGTGCTTCGGCGCGTACCCGGCGCCGGCGGGCCGTCATACAGAACATTTTTGCTGTTTTGTCACCAATTGGAGACAAGCCGACGTTCGGTGTACACTACCGTCCCGGTAGGTGGAGTTAGTGGCAAACGTGGCTTCATCTGCCGGGGCATCATTTCTGCTTACTCCCCCAGTTCCCGGTGGCTGGGAGTTTCAAGGGGTTGTCTCTTCCAGTTGCCGGGGCATACGTTCTGCTGAACCTTCTTTGCCCGGTGGCTGAGAGATTTCGCGCCGATCTCCTCTCAGTTGCCGGGCATACCTTCTGCTATGAGTTGTGCTCCCGGCCATCGGGAGCTTCAGGAGAGTTGCTCCCGGCTGCCGGGGCACACGTTCTGCTGAACCTTCAGTGCCCGGTGGCTGGGGCAGCCACACCTCTTCCCCAGTTGCCGGGCTAGCCCGCTTGCCTCACCTCCTCTCGTGGTACGGTTTGCACTCCGGACTTGTAGGTCTTCACTGCAGTAAGCGCCTGGCGTAGAGTTCCTCCATACCACTCTTCACACTAGGCAGGGCGCTGAAGATCCACAATGGCGTGGGCTCAGCGCCCTTTCTATCTGCTTACGCCGTCTGTGCCACGCCGATCAGGTTCCATTGCGCATCGGCCACAGACTGATTCCAATCGACGGCATACACGTACAGGCCGCGTAGCTCGACCGTGGCGCGCTCCAGGGCAGCGGCGAGGGGGATTCCCTCAACCGCTGCGATCTCTTTGGCCAGGGCGAGCAACTCTGTTTGATACCTGCCCATCACGCCACCAGCTCTTCTACAGCAGCTTCGCGGGCCTGCCGGCTGACTTCGATCTGCTCGGGCGTGTAATAGGCGCCCTTGTACCAGGCACCGCCGCTGTGCGCCTCCTGGTCCATCTCGGCCGTCTTGCAGAGCAATCTCGCTGCAGCCCGGTGCCAGCATGGGATACCGCGCTTGAAGGCCCGGCACTCGCAGTGCTTGACGGTGACGAGGTAGCGGGCGTCGTCAGTCGTAGCCGACATAATGACGAGTGTCTCACCATCAAAAGCCCACTGCTCGGCCGCGAGGTAGAGCGCGGCTTTGTTGATCGCGTTGAGCCAGGCCTGGTGCTCGGCAGCCTGCTTGCGGGCTTCCTGGAGGGCCAGGGCGACGGTCTGACGGTTGACGGCTTGTGCAACAGAAGCATTCGCCATTACGCTGCCCTCCGGCGCGGGCGCGCCTCGACGAATGTCGCGCCGTCGGCCTTGGCGACTTCGGCGCGGTGGAAGCTGAGACGGGCCGGGGTCTGGGCCAGGGTGGTGACTTCCAGGACTCGCGAGCCCTGCATGATCTCCACTTGCTTGGTTGCCGAGTTGAGCCGCCATGTTACGATCTGGTCTGCCATTGGGGTAATCTCCCTTTGGTATGGCTCACTCGGGTGTACGATACCTGGGTGAGCCGCTTTGTTATGTTGTCACCATTATAAGGTATGGACAGTCTATTGTCAATAGCTTATAACCATGCTATATTGCTCACATACGATATGCGAGGCTAAAGATGGAGAATGAACACTATTACACCCCGTCAGAAGTCGCTCGGCAGTTCAGGGTGACGCGGCAAGCGGTGTACAACTGGATCGGCGAGGGCAAGCTTTCAGCCGTCAAGCTGGGCCAGGCAATTCGTATCCCTAGCAGCGCTCTCCGGTCGTTCGTACAACCAGTGCGGCCAGGTGAGGTGATCGAGGAAGACGCAGAGGATACTGGAGAGCAGTCAGCAAATAAATATAGCCCGACCCTGATCGCAGCCTAGGAAACTCAATCAGGGCCGGGCAACTGGACAACTATGTGTTTGATTATACCCTCTCGCCATGCAAGCTGACGATCCAAACGATTATATCCACGTTGACGAGGCGCGATCCATTCTCCGGGTCACCGCTCGGCAAGTGCAACGGCATGCCGCGAAAGGTCGCGTCAGGTCGCGACGTGTCGGCAGACGCCTTGAGCTGCACCGCGCGGACATTGAAGCCCTGGCCGAGGAGCTCGGCGCCGAGGATCGCCCGGCACTGGTCCACGAAGGCGAGCTGCTCGCCGACTCGGGCGCGATGCTCGACTATCTACGCGAGAAGGATCAGCAGATCCTCTTCCTGTCGCGACGTGTCGGCGAACTCGAAGGCCAGGCACACAACCAGCTCCTCCCCGCCGGTGAAGCGCTCCTCCGTCAGGAACTGGCCGAAGCTCAGGCACGTACAAAAACACTCGAAGCTGAGAACAGTCGCCTCCGCCGATCCTGGTGGGCGCGGCTCTTTCGTCGTTAGCGACCTACGTCGCGAATCGTCGCGAATCGTCGCGACCTATGTCGCCCAGGCCATGCGGCTGTGGTGAAAGATATTGCTGTGATGAATGACAGGAGGGCAACCATGGAAGAGATGGAAAGCGCGCCAGGTAAAACTGAGCCTAGATGGAAAAGGGCAGGTCCGCCCTATCTGCTCACCCGTGACGAACTGCTTCAGGAGTTACGCTCCTCTGGCTACGCATTGAGCGACCGGCGGCTCCGGGATTGGGCAACTGAACACATTATCCCACGCCCCATACGCCGCGTGCCGGCACAAGCGCCTGATCGTGTGTCGCACGTGCTCTACCCGTCGTTTATGGTCGCAGTGATCAAGGATCTCCTGGTCGCAGAATCGAGCCGTCAGACAACACGCGAAGAACTGCGCCAGATGGCCCCCCAGCGCATTCAGTACTGGCAAGCGCGCTACGGGGACAATCCAGAGGTGAAAGAAATCCCCCCCAGCACAAGCACATTCTCAGGTGGTGCGACAATTCCAATCCCAATATCAACCGGCACGCTTGTATCGGCTCCGCCAGCCTCAACGCTCAGTGGCACAGTGCCGGCTCCTACGTCTACTGGCAGGCTTACAGCGGTCGCGCCGGTCACACCGGTTGGCCCAGCGCCTGCACAGCGCCTCCGGCTTGCGGTATGGGGCCATACCGCACGTGTTGCCGAGCGCAACGCCATCCGCGTGACTGAGGCAACACTCATGTTGAAGACCGAGGACGGAACGGTCATTACCATCCCGATTCATCCTGTGCCAGCCCCGCGAAAGACAACAGACTAACACTTTTGCAAATGTGTGTCAGTTGTGATAGAATGTGCTCACGCGGCACACAGGAGGATGGAACGATGCATAAGGACATACGGTTCGTGTTTCGCACAGACAAGCAGGAGCGCGAGTTAATCGCCCTGGTTGCGGCGCGACTGGATCGAACAGAGAGCGACACCATGCGCCTGATCGTGCGCCAGGTTGCGGCGCAGCTGGGCGTCACACCAACGAAGGATGATCGGCACGCCGATCAGAAACAGGCCGCTTAATGAAACGAAACCCCAACTGTAACCAGCAGCTGGGGCATCGCGGAAAGCGCAAAAGCGGCGGCAATTGCTGCCAACAGTGTAGCACAACCGCGATGATTTGATGAGTATCAAGGAAGGAAAGCACAAATGGCGGTATTGCAGGACACCTCACCAGCGCTTAACCAGCGCACGCACGATCATCACAGCCGGCCGCTTGATATCACCATGACCGCGCTCGAGGCGTCACACTGCCCCTGGTGCCGCGGCCTTTTGACGTTGCTCAAGCAACACCTCGAAGAGATCGCCTTTCGCGGACTGGAGGTGTTGAATTGAGTAGCACGTACGGCGCGCTTGCGCCACAGCACGAGGCAAAGCTCCGATCCTCGTGCGTTGCGGTCGATGTGGCTTCTGAGCGCGGCTATTACACCATCACGGACGCTGACGAACTACGCACACTTGGCTTTTCAAAAGCCACCGTACCGCCCGCCCTTGCCATTCCAATGCACAACTATGCCGGTCAAACGCAGACGATTGTGCGACCCGATCAGCCACGGATCGATGACAAGGGCAAGACTGTGAAATATGATCGACTGGCTGGGCTACGCAACATTATCGACATTCACCCGCGCGTGCTCCCGGTCCTGCAAAATCCCGCCGTGCCACTCTGGATTACCGAGGCGCCGCTGAAGGCCGACGCACTGGTTAGCCAGAAAGAGAATGCAATCGGCGGCGTCGGCTGCTGGTTCTTTCGTACCAAGTCAGACAGCGGCGGCAAAGTCATTTTGCCGGACTTTCAGCATATCGCCTGGAATGGGCGCGACGTGCGGATTGTGTTTGATAGCGATGTGGCTACGAACGCGAACGTTGGGCTTGCCGAGCGCCGGCTGGCACTCTATCTCACCGGCCAGGGCGCGCATATCAAGTGCGCGCGTCTCCCGCACGCGCCCGATGGCAGTAAGCAAGGCGTTGATGACTACTTCGCCGCCGGCGGGACCGTTCCAGAACTCATGCAGCTGCTGGTGCCCTTTGCGGACCGTGCCGCGCGTGAGTGGTCATCAGAAGAGGCGATCAGCGCGCTCAGTCAACTCGGCTACAGCTTTCGCATGAACACGTGTAGCGATGGCGTCGAGGTGAACGGGCACCCGATCAGCGATGCGGTACGGGCGCGCATGCTGACCCAGATGCGTGACCTTGGCTTTAAGAGCACTGATGCTATCGAGAATGCGTACACGGCGGAAGCATCCGACTTGGCCTATCACCCGGTCCGCGATTGGATGGACGGCCTCGCCTGGGATGGGCAGGACCATATCAGCACGCTCACAACGCACTTTCGCGACACTCACGAGATGATGACTGACAGAGACGGCAAGCGGCGCACGGTGTTCGGGCTGTACTTCCGGCGCTGGATCGTCGGCGCTGTGGCAAAGGTCTACCGGGCCGAGCAGAATATGATGCTGGTGCTGGACGGTTCGCAGCGCCTCGGCAAGTCCTACTTTGCCAGTTGGCTCTGCTCGTGCCTGCCTGACGCCTTTATTGAAGCGCCGATCCGGCCGGATGATAAAGACTACCGCATACGCCTGGCTGAAAAGTTCATCTGGGAAGTGGCCGAGCTCGACGCAACCACGCGCCGGCAGGACGTGAGCGCGCTGAAGTCATTCATTACTGAGCGCACGGTCACCGTGCGCAAGCCCTACGGGCATCACGACGTCACGAAGCCGGCAATGGCAAGTCTGATCGGAACGATCAACAACAGCGGCGGTTTCCTTGCCGATCC
>MWWB01000336.1_pt1 | contig 11466 bp, 12 predicted proteins | sample 1047291 | NCBI WGS metagenome assembly MWWB01 (sample SAMN06349976, study PRJNA376086) | soil metagenome | isolation source: MS4-1 sample Antarctic (ecotone) soil | place: Antarctica | reverse complement strand
GTGCGAGGAAAAGGCTGTTTGCTCGGAATTGAATTTAACGAAAAATGCACGCCGATTCACGCGAAACTTTTGGAGAAAAAAATTATCACCGGAACTTCGAGCGACGCGAATGTCTTGCGTCTGCTTCCGCCTTTGTGCGTGAAGATTGAAGAGATTGATTTGTTGATTGAGGCACTGAGATGAAAAACTTTCTCAAAACATCTGATTTTTCCCGTGATGAACTTGAAAATCTGCTCGAAGCGGCATTGCGTTTCAAGCGCGGCGAAGATTTGGCGAAACCTTTGAACGGTAAATCGGTTGCTCTCGTCTTCTTTAATCCTTCTTTGCGGACGCGGGCTTCGACGCAGGTCGGAATTTATGAACTCGGTGGAAATGCGGTGATTCTAGAACCCGGGAATTCGAGTTGGACGCTTGAACATCGGGAAAATGTCGTGATGGACGACGATAAAACCGAACATTTAAAAGAGTTTGCGTGCGTGCTTGAAAGATATGTCGGGGCAATCGGCGTGCGGACATTTGCGCGTCTTGAAAATTGGGAAGAAGAAAGATTAGAACCCGTCTTGTCGGCGTTTGAGAAATATTCGGGTGTGCCGATTATCAATCTTGAGTCCGCGATGCATCATCCGTGTCAGGCTCTGGCGGACGTGCTGACGATTCGGGAAAAGTTCGGAAAACAAAAGAAGAATGTTTTGCTGACGTGGGCTTGGCATCCAAAGCCTTTGCCGATGGCGGTGCCGAATTAGTTTGCGTTGGCGACGGCGCAGATGGGACACGATTTAACAATCGCGCATCCGAGCGGCTTCGAACTTGACGACGAATTGATGCAGGAAATTAAAAATCAAGCCGAAGAAAATGGCGGCAGCGTTGAAATTTCCAACGACGTTAATTCATCTTTTGAAAATGTTGAAGTCGTGTATGCGAAAAGTTGGGGCAGCAAAAATTTTTACGGCGCGCCTGAAAAGGATATTGAATTTCGCGTAGATTTGAGAAACGATTGGATTGTTGATGAAACAAAAATGGGGTGGACTAACGACGCGATTTTTATGCATTGTTTGCCCGTTCGTCGCAACGTGATTGTCACCGACAGCGTGATTGATTCAGCAAATTCGGTGGTCGTTGACCAAGCAGAAAATCGCTTGCACGTTCAAAAAGCAATCTTAGCAAAAATTTTGAAATGAACGACGAGAAACTTAATTTACTGCGCGAAGCATTGCCTTATATTCAAAAGTTCAAAGGCAAGACTTTCGTTGTTAAATTTTCCGGCAAAGTTACCGAAGACAAAGAGAATCTGGCTTCGCTGGCGGAAGAACTAGCATTGCTGCATCAAGTCGGTATTCGTCTGTGCGTCATTCACGGCGGCGGAAAACAGTTGAGCGAACTTGCCGCGCGGCTCGGCGTCGTGCAGACGGTAATCAACGGACGGCGGGTGACCAACGACGAAACGCTTGAACTCGCCAAAATGATTTTCGCCGGAAAAATCAACACGGAAATTTTAGCGACACTACGGCGACGCGGTGTCGAAGCTGTCGGACTTTCGGGCGTTGACGGCAATATCGTCAACGCAGTTCGTCGCCCGCCGAAAGAAATGTTGAATCATAAAACTGGCGAGCGAGAGGAAATTGATTTCGGACACGTCGGAGATGTTCTGGAAATCAACGACCGGCTTTTGCAGATTTTACTGGAAAAGGATTATTTGCCCGTCGTCTCCTCGCTCGGCGCGGATGACGCGGGGCAAATTTACAATATCAACGCTGATACTATCGCCGCCGAAATCGCCGTTCGCCTGCAAGCCGAAAAACTCGTGCTGCTGTCGGATGTCGCCGGTATTTTTCTGGCGCCGGACAAACCGGAAACAAAGATTTCACGCCTGACAGTTGCCGAAGCCGAAGAACTCGTGGGCAGCGGTGCGGCTTCTGCCGGTATGATTCCCAAACTGCAAAACATCACGGATTTGCTCAAGCGTGGTGTAAAATCAGCGCACGTTATCAGCGGTACAACCCGTAACACTTTACTTTCAGAAGTTTTTACTGATTCCGGAACGGGAACAATGATTGTTGTTTAACTTAAAACTTCAGGTAAAGATTTTGCCCCATTGAAGAACATTAATATTTGGTTGAAACCTGCTCTAAATCCTTTCAGTTCGCAAGACCTTTAAATTTTCGCGCCAATTTTCGTTCAAATCAAAGCGAAAAATTTCTATTTCCGCCGCAACGGTTTTTGCTAAAAAATCAAAATCACGATGAAAACTTAAAGTCGGCGCAACTAAATAAATTATCGCCGGTTCATCCGAAATTTCCAGATCGCCGAAAATTTTTGCTTTTTGCAAATTTCCCTGCCGCCGGTCGAGTTCGATTTTTCGCCAGTAATCAATTGCCTGAAAAATCATTTCGCGGTCGGGCGAAACTTTCAGTTCGATAATTATCAGCCGTCCGTCTTGTCGCAAAGCAAACAAATCAATTCTGTCAGCGGAGGCTCGAAACTGGTTGTAAATCGGCGATAAAATCAGGTTCGCGTCAAGCAGTTTAATGTTTCGCCGGAGAATTGCTTCAAGCCACGCTTCCGGCGCTAAGCGAAAAAGCGCGTGGCGTTTATTTGGCGAATCAAATTGCCTGTAAATTTCTAAATTCTTCAGAAGATCAAAAAATTCCTCGCGCGATGTTTCGCCCAAAATTTGTTTATCTTTTTCGATTCCGAACCAAGCCTTTTCTTCATTCGGCATTTTTCGGACACGCGCAAAAGGCAATCCTAAAAACCGCAAACTGCTCCCGTTTTTGGTAAAGAGAAAATCAATCTTTTCGGGCGCGAATGAAATTATTTCCCGGACTGTTCGGCTGATTTCGAAAGATTTTTTTGAAAGATTTTTAGATTTTTTGGCGCGCCACAAATCTGAGATTTCAAGAATCGCTGCTTTCTTCAAAGAACTTTCTTCAATCGCTTGCGCCTTTGCGCCTTGGCGGGAAATTTCCCAAAGTTTTATTTGTCTCTGATAACTCTGACGAAGCAAAGCGTGAAGCTTTTGCAGATTTTTCGTCGTCTTTTTTTCTGTTAAAACCCAAATCTTGCTAATCGGTTTCTTTTTGCGTTTCTCAAGTTTTGCAAGCCATAAAATTGCCGTTGTCAAAAAAAGTTCAGGTGTCGCTTGTTCGGCAACATCGGCTAAAGCCGCCGTTTGTTCTCCGCCTGCAGTCTCAAATATAATATGCGCAAAACGTCCGTTTTCCTCGTTGAGCGCGACGCGAACCAGCTTTGAGCTTTTGTTTTCGGAGACGATTAAATGCGCGATTCGGTTTGCTTTTTCGAGCCGCACCAGTTCAACCGCATCACTTAATGCACTCGCCAAAATGCGCGGAATAAGCTGAATTTTTTCTCGTTCTTTAGCAAAATTGCGCGTTACGTCAAAAATAATTTTTCCACCTTTTATCCGGCAATCGGTCACCCGCCAAATTTGAAAACCTTTCTCGCCTAAAAATCCTAAAATCAGACGCCCGCGTTCAAATGTAAGTTCGATTTCATCACGCTCTAAAGCAAAAGTTTTTCCGCTCTGCCCGATTAAAAGCCATTCATTGCGAGACTGGAGCAGAGCGTTCGTTTCGCTGCAAATATTTTCAGGGTTTTCCATTTGTTTCCCGCAAAGGCGCCAAGCACGCCAAGCAAATTTGAAAGTTTAATCTGTATTTCGGAGGAGAAAATCAACCATCGCCGCCGCCCATTGGTCATAACCTTTTGGCGAGGGATGAATGCCGTCGCTGAAAAAATCTTTTTCAACTCTTTTTACGTCATCAAAATAAATGACGTTTTTCATTTCTCTAATCAAACTGATGGCGTTGAAATGATGAAGCTTGGCAAGCCTTGACAGCACATAGCGCAGCGGATTCGGCAGGGCGATAAAATCTCTGACCATCGGAACGTTTGCCACAAGAATTTTTGAGTTCGGATATTTTCCCCCTAAAATTGCGAGCAGTTCGGCTAAATTGCGGCGCCATTTTCGCGGACTGCTCAAAGTGAAAACATCGTTTCCGCCGAGAGCCACAAGAATAATATCCGCATCCGTTCGGGGAAGTTTTGGAACAATTCTCTCGAGAGCTCCTTTGACGGTAATTCCGCTTTCGCCCAGCGCAAAATAGCTAACGGTTTTGCCCGACTTCGTGCTCAGATGTTTGGCGAATTGTCCGGTGAGAGCTTCGTTGTGATTTGTCGCTCCGACTCCGGCAACGGTTGATTCTCCGATGGCAAGCAGATTGATAATACCTGGGTGCGCGCCAATGTTTCCGCCAGTTTCGCCAGCCGCGTCGGGCAGCCTTCCGACTTTCCGGCGGACGTATTTGCCTTGCAAAAACAAAAAAGGAACCGCCGGAAGAACGAAAATTCCGCCGAGAATATAAAGAAACTGCATTTTTTTGATACTCATAAACGCGCGCTCAACTTTTATGTTCGATGCTTTTCAGCACTTTCAACCGTTGTGTTAAAATCTCATTTCGCAAATGTTTTCGTCAAATGTAGTTAAAATTGGTTTTGTTGTAATTCTCTTCGCCCTGCTTTGCAATGCGTGTAGTTTTTGGCAAAGCGCGGATAATGAAAATACTTCAACCGCGCCGGTGCCGGTTGTTGATGCGGAAGTAAAAAGTGAAATTCCTTTTTCGACCAAAGAACCTGACGTTTACCAAGCTGAAATTGTAGTTGCGACGGGCGCCTCAGAGGAAAAAATGTTCGCGGCGCGAAACGGTAATTACCGGCGGTATGATTTTACCTTTTCAGATAATTCGCCAATTTCGCTCGTTCACGATGCAGTCGGCGGCAAACAATTTATTAATCATCAGAAAAAAATTTATGCTGAAGATAATTTTTCCGGACAGGTCGCCCTCGCGTCGCCTGCGGAAAACTGGGATGATTTTTTAACCGCTGACTTACTTAATCAGAAAAGTAACGTCAAATTTGAAAAAATTGATGCGGAAAACAATTTGACGAAATATCGCATTGTATCAAATGAAACGAATGCGGCGGGCAGCGAGACAATAATTTCGATTGATGAAAAACTCGGCTTTCCCGTTAAAAGTGAATTTTACGGATTTGAAGGTGACCAAAAAATTCTGAAATTTTCGGTTGAGATGAAAAATGTAAAGCTACTGGTTGAAGATAGTGTATTTCAAATCCCAGTAGATTACCGAAAAGTATCAATTGAAGATTTCAGAACGATACTGGATAAGGAAAATTTCAATGAAGAATAACGAAATTACCGAATCACAAAAACAGAGGGCTTTTGAAGCGGTGAAAACAATTCCGTATGTGCAGCTGATCGGAATGGAGTTGGTTGATTTGAGCGGCGGCGAAGCAATCTTTAAACTAAAGATGCGCGAACAGCTGCGTCAGCCGCACGGACTTCTGCACGGCGGCGCGACCGCTTCCATAATTGATACGGCAATGGCGTTTGCAGTCGTAACTTGTTTGGCGGAAGACGAAAAGGCTTCGACGGTTGATTTGACAGTGCATTATCTGCGCCCTCTGATTGAAGGAACAATCACTTGCACGGCGAAAGTCGTCAAAGCCGGGAAACGCCTTTTAACCGTTTCGGCACAAGTCGTCAGCGATGAAGAAAAATTAATTGCGACGGCGCTTTCAACTTACTCGAAAGTCTAGACTAAATCTATGGAAGAGCTTAAAAAATTCGCCCGTTATTTCAAACCTTACAAATGGCGAGTCTTTCTCGGAATTCTCTTTATTCTCTTTTCGATGTCTTTCGGGCTCCTTATTCCGTATCTGGTCGGGCAGGCAATTGATGATTTAGGCAGCGATGTAACCTGGAATAAAATAATTTATTATCCGGCAGTAATTTTAATTGTTAGTTTGTGTAGCGGCGTTTTTCTTTTTTGGCAGCGGCGGCTTTTAATCAACGCTTCGCGCGACATTGAATACGATATGCGCCGCGATTTTTACGCCGCGCTCGTCGGACAGCCGCTTGAATATTTTCAAAATAACCGCGTGGGCGACCTGATGGCGCGCGCCACCAACGATTTAGGTGCAGTTCGGCAGATTGTCGGACCGATGATTTTATATTCTTTTCAGGCGATTTTCGCGCTGGCAATTGTTTTGCCGATAATGCTTAATGTCAGCGTTAAACTGACTCTTCTGCTTTTAATTCCGATGCCGCTTGTTTCCTTAACCGTCAAGTTTTTAGGACAGCAAATCCACGTCCGTTTTGAAAAGATTCAGGAATTTTTCTCCGATATTACGGCGCGCGCGCAGGAGAATTTGACCGGCGTCAGGGTTGTTCGCGCCTACGCGCAGGAGGATGCGGAAATTGAAAAGTTTCAGATGCTTAACCGCGAATATGCCAGAAGGAATGTTGCGCTCGTGAAATTCGGCGCGGCAATGCGCCCTCTGCTTTTCTTTTTTATCGGTTTGGGTTTTGTCATAATTGTCGCGGTCGGCGTGCCGATGGCGGTGCGCGGCGAGATTACGGCGGGCAATTTTACATCGTTTATTCTTTATTTGCAGCGGATGATTTGGTATCTGATTGCGCTCGGCTATGTTGTCAATCTTTATCAGCGCGGCACGGCAAGCTTAAAACGCTTTAACGCTATTTTGGAAACCGAACCGACGATTAAAGACACGCCCGAAGCTCGGAAACAACCGCCGATAAGGGGAAAAATTGAATTTCGCAATCTCGATTTTGCCTATAACGGAACGCCTGTTCTCAAAAACATCAATTTGACAATCGAAGTCGGACAAACCGTTGCGCTCGTCGGCAAAACCGGCAGTGGAAAATCAACGCTCGTCAGTTTGATTCCGCGCCTGCTCGACGCGCCTGAAAATACCATTCTTATCGACGACGTTCCCGTTCGCTGGTTTCCACTCGAACAATTGAGAAAAGCCATCGGCGTTGTGCCGCAGGAAACATTTCTGTTCAGCAATACGCTGGCGGAAAATATCGCTTTTGGAGTTGAGAGTCGAGACGTAAAAACCGAGAGCGAAAACGGTTTCGGAAATTCAAATTCAAAGCTCAATGAGAAAGTCCTGCACCCGGAAGAATTTCAAACTTCTGCCTCCGGCTCTCCACGCTCGACAAACGGTTCTCGACTCTCGATTGAAAGAGCGGCGGAGATTGCCGACATCGCCGACGACATCAAGAGTTTTCCATATCAATATGAGCAGCGGGTCGGCGAGCGCGGCATCACTTTAAGCGGTGGACAGAAACAGCGCACGGCGATTGCCCGCGCCGTCATCCGCAACCCGCACATCTTAATTCTTGACGACAGCTTGTCGGCGGTTGACACTTACACCGAAGAAAAAATTTTGCGGGGCTTACGCGAAGTCCGCGAAAACCAAACAACTTTGATTATTTCGCACCGCATTTCAACCGTCCGCGACGCCGATTTAATTTGCGTTCTGCACAAAGGACAAATTACCGAGCGCGGCACGCACGAAGAATTAATCAAAATCGGCGGTGAATACGCGGCGCTGTATGAAAGACAGCTTTTGGAAGACGAACTTGAAGCGACGGAGTAATTTAAAACTCAATCCAAACAGTCGGTTCACGATGATACGAAATTGTAATTTGTGTTTCAGCTTTGAAGAGAGGCGCGCGCATTTGCAGAGCAGTCTGCGCCGTCAGACGTGCTAGGTGCGGCTCGTTGGCGCGTTGCGAAAGGTGAGCTAAAACGACGTGCCGCGCTGTGCCGTCAAATTCATTGGTCAGCCATTCAGACAAATCTTCGTTTGAAATATGACCGGTGCGCGACATTATTCGCTGCTTTAAATCCCAACTGTAAACCGCGCAGGTCTTGAGCATATCCCGGCAGTGGTTCGATTCGATGACGATGCCATCGCAGCCACGCAGCTTTTCTCTGATGAGTGTCGTAAAGCAGCCGAAGTCCAGTATGGTTGCGACTTTAACACCGTCGCTTTTCGCCACGAATCCAAAATTATCAGCTGCATCATGCGGAACTGTAAACGGCTCAAAATCTATATCACCGATGCGAAAATCGCGGCTTGATTCGATTTCAACGCGTCGATTCTTTAATGCCTCAAGCCGTTTCTGCGGCTCGTTGTTGCTTTTGTTCGACTTCTCGCGTAAATATGCTTCCTGCGTTTCGCCCGACACATAAACCGGACAAGCGACGGTGCCGAGTAAAACGCGCAAACCGCCCGCGTGGTCGCTGTGTTCGTGCGTAATCAGAATTGCGTCGAGGTCAGAAAAGTGCACGCCGACGAGCGCGAGGCGGCGAAGAGTTTCCTTCGCGCTCAAGCCGACATCAACTAAAACTTTTGTTTTTTCGGTGCAGATTAAAACGGAATTGCCCGTCGAACCGCTGCCCAGAACTGTAAATCGCATTTCGTTAAAAATTTTACCGCAAAGATATTCGATGCAAAATGCAAAATGGAAATTAGTTTTACAATTTTTAATTGTTTTCCTTGATTTGTTTTGTCTCTTCAAATTTCGGACGCAAAACGCTGCCGACGGCGCGCGTGATGATTGTGTTCGGCACAAAATTCCCCAATCTTGCCGTCAAATAATTCGACCAACCCGAAACAACCGAAGCCTTTCTGCCTTTCACCGCCTTTAGAGCCGCTTCGACAACCGCTTCGGGCGTTTGCATTCCCTTTTTCAAAAAAGCGTTTTTCGCATCGCTTCCGATATTTGCCGCGTCGAAGAAATTCGTTTCAGTCGGACCCGGACAAAGTGCTGTCACGGTAATATTAAAAGGGCGATTTTCTTCGGCAATCGCTTCGCTAAACGATTTGACAAAAGCTTTTGTTGCCGCGTAAGTCGCCATAAACGGAACGGGCTGAAACCCTGCGGTCGAGGCGACATTAATAATCGTTCCGCTTCTTCGCTCACGCATTTTTTGTAAGTATCGATGCGTCAGGGCAACGAGCGCTGAAACGTTAAGGTTAATCATTTCAAGCTCGTTTTCAAGTTCGAGACGCGCAAAATCGCCCATTGAACCGAAACCGGCATTATTTATCAACCAGTTAACTTCAAGTCCGTGTTTCTCGGTTTCATCGTAAAGACGCCCATCGGCTTCAAAGTCTATCAAATCAATCGCGACGTAATGCGCCATAATTTCGTGTTCGCGCATTAATTCGTTGCACAGCTCGGAAAGTTTATCTTCGGAGCGGGCGACCAGAACCAAATTGTGCTTTTCCTCGGCTAAGCGGCGCGCAAAAACTTCGCCGATTCCGCCGGAAGCTCCCGTGATAAGTGTAACCTTCATAAATTTGTTTTCCTGCGCACTGTAAATGCCTTCTTTTCAGTAATATCATTTTGCGGAAAAAGATTTTCACCGTCAAACTTCTTTATCCGCTTGATTAAAATTTCTCTGGCATTACCAAAAGATGAATTCGTTTAACAGATAGCTTGGTTCTGCCTTTAATGAATTTCAAATAACCGTTTTCAAACTCTTCAAGTTAATTGCCTTCACTTTATGGCAGAGGAATTTCTCAAATATTAGAAATTAAATTTCTACTCTGCGATGTTTTATTTCTCAAAGTATCCACCTATAAAACAAGGGAAATAAGTCCTTCCAAAAAGGACTTATTTCCGATGCGCCGATGTTTAACTTGATTATATTATTTCATCACACTTCAAACTAACCGGTTATCAATACTTTGCAATTTTGAAAAAGTGTTTTATGCAAGTAATTTTATTTTTGTTTTATTATTGGAATTTTCGACTCAAAGTTTTGTTTGGAACTCACAAAACGGTTAATCCGGTGTCTCTTAAATGGCGTTGGGAACATTGGAAATATAGACAAACCCGTTCGTATAATCCCCGCTAATACAAACTTTATAGTTAATAAATACGAATATCTATTTTTTGTGAATATTTAGTATTAAGCAGAAAAGTCGGAAGTTTTTATACTTCGCGGCTTTTACTTTTTTATTCATTTTCCTTATCGTAAAAACTACAAAAGGTTACGCAAAAGTCGTCGAGTGATGTTTGAAATAGCTGCTATTTTAGCTGAGTAATATTTAAAAGTTGTGATAAATTTTATAGAATCAAAGAAAATAAAAAGAAGGTAGAATAAATGGCAAAAGATAAAAAAACAGCAAAAAAGCTCGCTAAAAAGGTTTCGGAAATATTAAACGAATCAAAATTGTTAAAGGAAAAACAGACACAAACTCAAGTCAAGCCGGAGTGGGATACGGTGAAGCCAAATGCGCCGAATAAAATGCGACCGGGGAAAAAACGCGGATAGATTTAGACCCTAAGTTTTTTTAAAAAGTAAACTTTTCTCAAAAACAATAGCACAGCTTTGATTCGCAGCATTCGTACAATACTTATTCAATCGAATTCAATCGAAAAAATTCTTCGCGCGCGATTGCATAAAATAAACATTCAAAACCATAATGCGTTTCGGTTTTCTCGTATTTCATCCCGCATTTTTCCATAATGCGCCACGAGCCGACATTTTCAGGGTAAGCGACGGCGACAATGCGTTCTAAACCGGCATTTTCAAATCCGTATTTGAGCCACGCGCGGGCGCATTCAAAACCGATTCCCCGCCGCCAAAATTCTTTGACAATGCTGTATCCGACTTCAATTTCGCCGGTGTCTTCAAGCGGTTGAATGCCGCTTGAACCAATCATCTCGCCGGTCGGCTTCCAAATCATGGCACAGGTTCCGAAGCCGAATTTTTCATAGCAATCCAGATAAAAATTCAAGCGTTTTTTGAGGGCGACAGGATTTTGAAATGTTTTCCCGCCGAGATATTTATAGACTTCACTATCGGAACGAGTTTCGATAAGTTTATCCAAATCAGCCGGCGTAAATCGGCGAATAAAAAGTCTTTCGGTTTCAAGCATAAGAAAAATTTAACGCAAAGATACAATCGAATGGAAAATATTATTGTGGGTGAACGCCAATTAAACTTTATTGATTAAAAATCGTTTGCGTCTTTGGCGACTCTGCGTCGTTGGGTTGAAAACTCTTCTCTGGTCAGTGCGTATTGCACCAAAGTTTGTTCATAAAACGAGCCTGTTTTAACAAAACTCATTCCTAGTTTTTCCATCACGCGTCGGGAAGCCGCGTTTTCAGGGCGCGCAACTGCAACGATTCTTTCTGGTTTTAGATGCTCAAAAGAGTATTCTAAAAATCTGATCGCTGCTTCCGTCGCGAAACCATTTCCCCAATATTGTTTGGCGATTGCGTATCCGACTTCGAGTTCTCTAGTTTCTTCAAGCCGCCAAATTCCACACCAACCGACAATTTTGTTTGTTTGTTTTTCAATTACCGCGCAAAATCCGATTTTTTCCGTTTTCCAACGACTCGAAACAAGTTTTAGCCAATTAACCGACTCAGCTCGATTTTGCGGCTCACGGATAAAGCGCATCATTTCCGGGTCGCTCCGCATCGCAAAAATCGCGTCAACATCGCCTTTTTCAAGCGGACGCAGAACAAGTCGGTTGGTTTCGAGCATAAAATAAAAGTCCAAAGTCTAAAGTCCAATGTCCAAAGTCGGCTTACTC
>MWWB01000335.1_pt1 | contig 11470 bp, 8 predicted proteins | sample 1047291 | NCBI WGS metagenome assembly MWWB01 (sample SAMN06349976, study PRJNA376086) | soil metagenome | isolation source: MS4-1 sample Antarctic (ecotone) soil | place: Antarctica | reverse complement strand
ATGCGATCAAACTGTAAAACTTAAAGGATACAAATCATTGAAGTTATACCCGGAAAATTTAAGAAGGATCAAATATTTTGATACAGAACAACAAAGAACTATTATATATTTTTACCGGACACTAATGAAATCTTGTTTCTAATAATAGCATTGTTTTCGAGCCGACATTAAAATTTTTCTTATTCTATTGTTCATATATTGCCTTTTCTAATTTTTCATGTTATACTGAATAATGTTACGGTATTTACAATGGGCGGGCGATTTGAAAGGCTATGAGAGGAATCGAAGCGGAATTAAAATTTAATTTGAAATACAAAAAGAAATTATATTTTCTGCAGCAGCTGTTTAAATTTTTGCAGCGTATAATAACAAAAAGCAATAGCTGTTGCTACTCTTCCAAAATTTTTTTTGACGATTCCCAACATTTCATCGTTTAACTTATCAGCACTTACTCCGCCTGGTAAAGCATAAGATTTAAGGTCTTTACAATATTCAAATTTTACCTTTTCTTTCATTAAACGTTGATTAAGATCAAAGTCGCCATAAATCTTATAATTAATACCAAAAGGTGGTTCTTCGTTTAGAGCTTTAGGGATTAGCAAAGCCTGATGGTGCAAAGTATTTCCCAATGTCAGTCTCAACCTGTTATGAGTAGGCTTAAATAACTTATCTCCTATAAATACATCTCCGTAAAAAACTTTAGAATAATCATCCTTCAGGTTTTTTGGGAGAGATAAAACTTTGTCTCCTGCTCCTAAAAATAAAATATAACTGTTCGTCTCAGCTATTTTCCAGCCTTTGTTCATTGCATCATAAATTCCTTTATCCGGTTCACTTATCCAACAGTAAATGTAGGAAGCAAATCTTTTTATTATGTCAATCGTTCCATCTCTTGAACCTCCGTCAATTATAATGTAGTTTATATTTTTATACTTTACATCAATAACGCTTCTAATTGTATCCTCTAAGGTAGCTTCGCCATTATAAACAACAGTAATGATTGTAATTAAAGGAGGTCTTACTTCAGTCATGTAGAGATTTGCTTATTTAATATAAAATGAAACAGCTAAAAATTATTATTCAAAACTGAGCGATACAATATATAACGATCGTAAGAGGAAAGTTTGATCAATTATGTTATTATTAAAACTTATTTTTTTTCTATGTTGCTATGTTTAGTAAAATTGAAATAAGTACCAAGCCTAAGCCGGATAAGAACATATTTTAAAAAAATTCTTGGTCTTAAAAGTAGGCCGGGCCTAAAAGGATATTTGGATCCAAAGTCTAAATACTCGTTCATTGAAACGGTTGTTGCCCATACACCTCTTGTAACCAGCCATGTCATATTTAAACCAGCATAATAAAGCTGTAACTCAAATTTTTTTAATTGCCTATTTAGATTGTATTTTCTGAAAATCTCATGCTCATAGAAACTTTTAGCAGTCAGGTATGCGGTCGGCGTCCAGTTTATTACTTTCCACTCCTTATCGAAACTGCCAGCAAAAAACTCAGCACTTGAAATGGTGGTGATCTTGTTAGAATGCAACAGCACTTCAAAGGCAAGAACCAAATGCATCCAGCCCGATCCTGAATAATTCCTACTTAGTTTTTCTCTATCCAATAAAGGTGTAATATTCTTAAAAACGAAACTGGTAATCTTTATGTTGCTAAGAATCTGCTCAACTACACCCTGAACAGTTGTCCAATACTTTATTTTCGGTGTAAGCTGATACTGGGGTTTAATTAGATTCTGTGGCTGCCTGAAGGGTAGATGCAGCAGGTCTGGATCAAGTTCGATTAGTTCAAAGACCTTTCGAATACTATCTTTAAAAATGATGTCGTCATCTCCAACGAGCCAAACATAATTTCCTTTGGCTTCACAAAACGAGTTCAACACATTACTGTCAAAACCAACGTTACCCTCATTCTTTCTGTAATTAAACCATGGTTTTGCTGCAAATTCCGATTGTTCTACAATACTTTTGGTTTCAATGTCTTCAGAATTATCCCGCACTAAAATATCCAAATTATCTATATTCTTTAGCTGTTCGATTTCCTCGTTTATAACAGTAAGCAAACGCATTAGCTCTCTTGGCCTGTTGTAAGTCGGTATAATGATCGTTAGGCTTTTCATGCAGATTATTCCGGTTCATTTCGTTTATCAACTATTTTATCAAAACTCATCTCTGTTTGTTGATTTGGAACTTGCACCTTAAAAAATATAAGGGTAACCCAAACCAAGCCCAATAATAAGGTAATTAGACAATTAGACAATACCATACCAAAAACACCGAACAATTGTGCGAAAAAATATGAACAGAAAAGCGTACCAACCGCACCTGCTAATGAACAAATAAAAAGACGTTCTTCTTTACGGCACTTGCAATCCGCGTCGAGAAGGTAGGAATTCTAGAGTTCATCCATGCCATTTCTATAACGGATATTCCATTAAAAATGGCTAAAGTAATCCCAGGTTGCCCTGCTACCACGGGTCCTCGAAAGCAAAAATCAGCGGATTGAAAAGCTGAAATAAAGTAACCAAGTCAGCTTAATCTGTTTTCCACTGAAAAGGAAGAATTTCTTCTCCAGCTAATTGAAGTTGAAAACTGCTTGCAATAAATAAACAAATAGGTTCTTAAACTTATTTGTTACCATTCAGGTATTAGTGTTAAAAAGGTTCACTGGGCTACTATTCTTAAGCTATAAAGCGAAAGTGGAATCTTTTATTTTAGTCAATCCCTTTAGATAAGTAACGTAAGCCCTATCTTTAATAATAAACTTTTCAATTAAAATTCTTAAGTTCTTTTACCGCCCTGTTACTAAATCCCTCTTTCGTAAATTAAATTTCTGAGAGATGCAATTCTTGAGTAAGGGGAATCAATATCATCAATCATAACGGGTTTATCCGCCTGTAAATCGTTAACCAACACTTCCCCATTCTTAACCTCGCGGCACGATAGCTGGCCCTTTTGTAAAGGAATAGCCATGTAAAAATCATGGTCGAAAGTACTGTGATCCATCACATAACCTTTAGGAAGATCGTGTCGTGCATATACGCCCCGAACCAAAACATCGAGATACTTTATTTCTTTTTCTGCAGGATTTCTCTTTGCAGTCCCCGGGGCACCACACATTTCTTTTGCCTTATTAAACGCCTTAAACCATTTGTCTACGTTTTCAGGAGTAGAGCAATAAGGCGAAACAGGTATTCCATCAGCATCAATATCGATATGCCTTTCAAAAGTGCGGGCTCCTTTGGCATAAGCTATCATTACAGAATTACTCCAATCGTGATACTCATGTGTCGAAAACCCTATTACCAGATCAGGATACCTGTTCTTTAAAAAATCTATTTGATTCAACTCCAATTCGCTATCTTCTGAGGGGTAAATAGAAACGCAATGATTTATAGCGATAGGAATATTTCTGTTGGAGAAAAACTTTACCACATCATCCATGTCTTTAATAGACGCTCCGCCTGTTGATACGATCACAGGCTTTTTTGTTTTCGCTATCCGCTCGATGAGAGGCCAGTCATTAAGATCGGAACTGGCAATTTTAATGATTGGGAGATCCAGGTCCTCACAAAGGTCTACCGATGCTTCGTCAAAAGGAGTTGACATTGGTATGCAGCCGTTATCTCTAATAGCATTTACCAATGTTTTATATTGGTTTTTTGACATTTTGGTATCCAATGTTTTCTTTATATACCGTATGTCTGATCTCTCTTTAAAGTCTTTATGAATGAAATTATCTACATCCCTAAACTGCAACTTTAATGCAGCTTTTGCATTATTAAACCGTACTACCTGCGAAAATTGTTCGATAATTTTTAAACCTCTCTCAACATTTCCCCAATGATTATTGGCTATTTCCAGTACAAAAAGGTCTTCAAAAATTTGTTTTCTACTTTCAACCATTCTTATTAAAAATTAAAAAAGTTTAAGGTATCTAAAGGTTGTAATATTTCTCTTTCTATCCCCTCTACTTTTCCGTATCCGTAAGCTGCGTGTATAAAAGATATTTCATTTTGGTCTGCGGCAAGTTTATCATGGTAAGTGTCGCCTACTAAAACGGTTTTTTGCTTGTGTAAACGCTCAACTTGTAAAATATCTTTTACCATTACGCTTTTCGAGGCATATTCTTCCTTTAAATCGCTGCAATAAGAGGCGCAAAAGTAATGCTCTATGCCCAAATATTGCATTATTAAATCTGTAGGCTTTTGTCTTTTATTGGTAACTATAAATAATTTAACCCCTTCTGAATGCAATTTTTCTAAAAGTAGTTTGGTGCCAAAATACACAGTAGACGACTTAAAATCTTCAGTATCGTAACAATCTTTAAACAACTTTACGAAAGCATTAATTTTATGGATGTCTGTTTCTGCGTTTACTTTTGATAATATTTCCGTAATCGGCGGACCGATAAAAGGCTTGAGGGAAATTTTGTTTTCAGCAGAATAAAGCTTTCGGTATGCATTGTTAAATGCTTTTTGAATCCCTGGATAAGAATCGATTATCGTACCGTCCAAATCAAATAATACGGCTTCAATCTGTAAAAGATCCACTTATTTTCTTTTATATGTCTTATAATATGAGAACAATTACCAGGCGCTAGATGATCATATTGGATTCAAGTTCTTCTTTACTTAAAAAAGGAAACATATCGTGCAGGGGTGCCGAAACCATCTTTCCATCAGGCAATTGTTTAGAACTTAATTTAGGTTCAAACAACTGGTTTGCATCAAGCTTTACATTACATAAAACAGGTCCTTCCATTTCCAAAACTTCAGTTAGCTGCTCATGGAAATGAAAGTCTTTGATGGTAACAGAAGTAATACCATAAGCCTTACCTATCTTTTCCATATCAGGAAAGGTAACGCCACTTTCAGGACCACTGCCTACTGATAAGCCAAAGAAACTATTTTGAGTAGATTTTATTGAAAGATATCCGCCGTTATCTAATATAAATATTTTAAGGTTCCAACCGTGCTGAGCTACCGTTTGAAGTTCCTGTATATTCATTTGAATACTTCCATCGCCTGCAAGGCAAATAACTCTTTTATGTGGTGCTGCTGCTGCAGCACCTATAGCAGCAGGAAGATCATAGCCCATTGAAGCGCTCCCTGAATTACTAAATAACTGCTGACCTTTTTTTATGTGTGATGTTTGAAAAGTAACAATACATGCGGTCGCATCTCCACACGCAATAACATCATTTGCTGTTAGCCGTTGCTGCAACTCGTAAATGAAGTAATAAGGATTGATAGGTTTATTGGGATCTTTATGATGGGGCAGCACGATAGGATATTTCTTCCTTCTTTCCACACACCATTGTAGCCAGTTCGTAAATTTATTTTTATCGTAAGAAGTATCCTCTTTGATCTGACTGATTAAAGCCTGCAAAAAATCCTTTGCATCATATTGTAAGAGCAAGTCGTTTTTCATAGTAGGCTTTTTCAACTCGGCTGCGTCAATATCAACATGAATTTTGTATGCTGAGGGAGCAAAGTTTTCCCAATTATAACTTACTTGCCTTATTGGCATTCGTGTACCAATCATTACCACTACATCAGCATTTTGTACAGCAAAATTACCTGCCCTGTCACCTATCGATCCTTGCTTTCCTACGTAATTTGGGTGATCGTGATGAATAATATCATGCGACCATGCAGTTGCAACGGGAACGCCGAGCAATTCTACTGCGTTCTGAAATTCATCCAAAGCTTTAGCCAGCCTAATGCCTGTGCTTCCAAGTATTATTGGCCTTTGTGCATTAGCTATTTTTTCAATAACCTGTTGTACATCCCTTTTAAGATTAGAAGTATCAATTCCTGTTATCTCAGAAGGATCGAATGCTGTAAGATTATTTTCATCAATCATAGCTCCCTGAACATCTACAGGAATATCCAACCAACAAGGACCTGGACGACCATTTGTGGTTAAATAAAGTGCTTTTTCAAGATGATAACGGATGGTATTTGGATCGGTAACAGTTACTGCATATTTGGTTATCCCTTTAACCATCGGCACAATTTCAACTTCCTGGTCACCTAATTGCCTCAACCCGGGTATATTATTAGTCGATAACATAGTTTCTCTTTTTACCTGTCCCGAAACCACAAGCATAGGAATTGAGTCAGTAAATGCACCAAAAATACCATTCAATGCATTTATTCCACCCGGTCCTGTCGTTACATTTAAGATAGCAGGTTTGTTAGCTACCCTTGCATAACCTTCAGCTGCAATAGCCGAAGCTTGTTCATGATGATTACATATGAACTTAAGTCCCGGTACTCGGCCTATGGCATCATTTAAATGCATTGCACCTCCACCGGTAACTAAGAAAACAGTATCGAGCCCCTTTTCCTTTAAATAAGAAAATACGTAATTGGCTAGTTTCATTTAATCTTTACTTTTTATAAAAGCCGTTAATCCTTCAGGTATTTTTTAAAACCAATTATAGCAGGACGGTTATTTTGATCTTGAAAAGAGGACTGTATTTGTTTTCTAATGCCCTCTTCATGTATTAAAGATGTAATTACAAGAGTAAATTCTTCCTTCAAAAATTCATTCTTAATTGTATTTCCTGCAAGTATATGTGCTCCGTTAATTGTTTTACCAACGTTTGATGTATTATTATCAAATAATTTTAACCGCCCATTATTAAGTACAGGGCTTGCAAGAAGCTTAAAAGCAAACTGACCTATTCCATATAAGGCGATTGGTTTATATGAAATTAGTTTTGAGATTTCTTCTTCAATTGCTTTTAAAAGAAGCTCGGATTCCTTTATATAATCAAGTATTCTTTCATGTATTTTTTCATCCTTTTTTATTTGATACGAAAAATCCTCTTTCTTCCTGAAGATTCCATATACAACGTTATAATCCTGTTGAGATGCTATTTTAATTACACGATTACCTGTAACAATTTTATCGAAGCCATTAAGACCAAATAAATTTTGGAAAGAAACCTTTGTAAAATGATTTATATGCTCTGTGTTGAACTCCTGAACAGGAGCATGAATTACTTTATAATAATTTTCAGCATTAGGACACTCCACATACACCATTCCATTTTTATTTAATAGAGACTTTAAATGGTTGATTATAGAAGTAATATCTAAAATATGCTCGAGAACGTGAGACAGGATAATAAGATCGAACTTACCTAACTTATCATCTCTTAAGTCAAAAGCCGAGGATTGAAACGCTTCGCAACCTACTTCGTGAATCGTTGTATTTACACAGTTTAAAGATGGATCAACACCAACTAAATTTGTAAAGCCTAACTCTTTTAATTCTTTTAATAAGCCGCCATTTGCGCAACCCAAGTCCAATATTCTGATACTTTTATCATCAACATTTTCTTTAATAGATATAGCTGCTTTATGTAACCGGTCTTTATCCTCCGGTGTATAACCACCGCCTGTACCTATTGTTTTATCTTCATATTTTGATAGTTCTTTGTAATAGATATCCAGATCATTTTGAGTAACATGTGTATCTGCATAAACAAAATTACATTGCTCACACTCCACCACTTCATAACCATCCTTCATAGGATGACCATCAAATAATTTAAATCGAATATCATATAAAGAAGTTGCATAGTTTGAACCGCAAATGCAACATGTACGAAACGGCTTATATCCCTGCATAAAAGTTTTAGTTTTTACAATTGTTTCCTTTAGATCGAACGAAACCTGTACTCCCAGGCTTTCTTTAATAAAACTTACGTCTGGTATATACCGTTCCAAAGGCTTACACGGATCAGTTTTGGTTAATACCTGAACGTTTATTCCGGGAGAAAGTTCAGCAACCATATTTGCAACAGTTTTTAAGTCGAAACCTTCATCTGATCCTACATTGTATGGCGTATTATTTTCTCCTTTCAATAATATTGTCCAAAGCCAAACGGTAAGATCAGCAGCATATAAATAAGAACGGAACGGTGTGCCATCACCTTTTATAATAATATCTTCTTTCCTAATTGCATTTAAAATAAAATTGCCAATAGCGAAATGTTTATCAAGGGGCAAATAAGGCCCGGCAAAAGCAAAACACCTTGCAATTTTTACAGGTACTTTATAATTAGAAAAATAAATTGAGCAGTATAATTCTGCTAACCGCTTACCTTCTGCATAAGCCGAATTTGGATTATTGATATCTACAGGAAAGCTATCTGTTTCTTTAGCATGAGTTATATGCGAAGGTTGCCTTCCGTATACTGCTCCTGAACTGGTGAAAAGGAAAGACTCAATTGGTTGAAGCTTTGCAAAGTCAAGAACCCTTCTGGTACCGTTAATTATAGTATCAACCATTAAAAGTGGTTGACCTTGATTAAGAGCAGCGTCTGCTTCAGTTGCTGCATGAATTATATAATGATAATTGCCTTGAGGGAAATCAAAGTTCAATATATCCCCCTTTATAAAATTAATTGAAGGTTGGTTTTGATGATAAGGAAATTGTGAAAGAAACTTATCAGGATCGCGGGTTAAAACAGTAATAGTTGAATTAAGGTTTAAAGTTTCGTTTATGTAAGCGAAGCTTTGCAACAGCCATTTTCCAAAAAACCCGGTTCCGCCTGTAAGAAAAATAGACTTATTCCTTACGATCTCCCACAAATCTTTTGTCTTATTTAATACGTGATTCAAATCTTCCGCCTCAATCAACTTCATGCTATAGCCCGTTAATAAATCCGGCAAGTTTGCTTAATATATAATTGTAATGAACTTCGTTTAAGCCAGGCCATACTCCTAGCCAAAAAGAGTTATTCATGATGATGTCTGAATTCTTTAAATCATCCACTTTTCGGTGTACAATGTTCTCGTAAGCCGGCTGCCTTAAAAGGTTTCCTCCAAAAAATAATCGTGTACCTATTTTATTTTCTTCAAGATATTGCACCAATTTATTTCTATCTATGGGGCTACTTTCTCTTACCGTTAGCATGAAGCCAAACCAGCTCGGGTTTGCATTTTCTGTTGCCTCGGGCAAAATAAAATGTTCCTCTAAAGGTTGTAGCATTGACTTGAGTAATTGATGATTTTCTCTTCTTTTAGCTACAAAAGAATCAGCTTTTGTTAACTGGCTTAGTCCAACAGCAGCCTGCATATCTGTAACCTTTAAATTGAAGCCGATATGAGAATAAGTGTATTTGTGATCGTACCCTTCCGGCAAACCTCCTAATTGCCATTCAAATCTTTTACCACAGGTATTATCGCAACCGGGGGCACACCAGCAATCTCTTCCCCAATCTCTAAAACTTTCAGCAATTTTTTTAAGCGAAGCATTATTCACCAGCACTGCACCACCTTCACCCATTGTTATGTGGTGTGCAGGATAAAATGAAAGGGTCGCCAAGTCACCATATGTTCCTGTCTTCTTCCCTTTGTAAGTTGCACCCAACGAATCGCAATCATCTTCTACCACCCATAAATGATATCTTTTAGCAATGTCCATTACTACAGAAAGATTAAAAGGATTACCTAAGGCATGGGCAATCATGATAGCTTTTGTTTTAGATGAAATTGCCTTTTCAATATCTTCGGCTTTAATGTTATAAGTAGGAATGTCTACATCAACAAACACCGGAATACATCCAAACTGTATTATTGGATTGATGGTGGTAGGAAAACCTGCTGCTACTGTAATCACTTCATCACCAGGCTTAAGTGCTCTCTTGCCCAGCTTTGATGAAGTAAGGGTATAGAAGGCCAGCAAATTTGCTGATGAGCCGGAATTTACAAGAAAAGAAAAACGGCTGCCGAAGTACCGTGCCAATTGTTTTTCCAGTTCCAGGCTAAAGCGGCCTGCTGTTAACCATGCATCCATCATTGCTTCAATGCCCCACAGTACATCGTCTTCATCAATCACCTTACCTGTAACAGGAATATAATCTTCACCAGGTACAATTTCTTTATGAATGTTTTTTGAAAAGGATTCTATGAGCGAGTCTTTTAAGCTGCTATCTGTTATATTCTTAAAATCTATACCTTTTACTAATGTTGATTTTTTTATCATTTTCAGTTTAATAATGATTGATAAAAATTCAAATCTTCATCCATCAATGTAGTTACATTTTCTCCGCTATAAAATCTTTTATACCAATCAATAGTACGTTTAATTGCAAGCGTTGCATCCATTTTAGGTGTCCATTTTAATTCGCTGATGGCCTTGCTGATATCTAATCGTAACAGATGTGCTTCATGAACTGCATTTAAATCATTTGATATTGTAAGATTACCTGAGCCCCACATTTCTACCGCAGCATTTGCAAGATGAATTACAGATAAGTTATCCTGGTTGTAAGGGCCAAAGTTCCATGCTCCGGAATATTTTGTTGCATCTTCTGATAGTCGCAATGCCAACATCATATATCCAACCAGGGGCTCCATTACATGTTGCCATGGACGAACTGCACCAGGATTACGAATATATATATCCGTGGTACCTGATAAAGCTTTTACAATATCGGGCAATAACCTGTCTTCACTCCAATCGCCACCACCAATTACATTACCTGCCCTTGCACTTGCAATGGCTTTTTTATGCTTGCTGACGTTATTTGGATTAAAGAATGAACTGACATAAGAAGCGATGATAATTTCTGCTGCACTCTTACTGGCACTGTAGGGATCGTAACCACCCAATTGATCATTTTCACGATAAGGATAAATCCATTCATTATTATGATATACCTTATCAGTAGTAATACAAACACAAACACAAGGCTTCTCAAGCCATCTCAATGCTTCTAAAACGTTAGCTGTGCCAATTACATTTGTTTGAAAAGTATCAATAGTGTTTCTGTAAGATCTTCTTACTAATGGTTGTGCGGCGAGATGGAAAACGAAGTCGGGCTGAAAACTAATTATTGCCTCACGTAAATTATCCAAATCATTTATATCACCAATTATTGACTCGATTTTTTCTTCAAGATGTAAACCTTTAAAAAGGTTAGGTTCAGTATTTGGGGCTAAAGCCAAACCCTTTACTACCGCCCCTAATAAATGCATCCAATAACCTAACCAGGACCCTTTAAAACCGGTATGACCGGTAATGAAGACACGTTTGTTGTTGAACTGAGAGGTTATTGGTATAACAGACATAAGATATCTTGAAGCTGGCGGCGAAGTTATTTCTTCTAATGGTACCGCTAAACAGGCTTTATATTTCGACTGAACAAATAGTTCGGTAATTTACTTCTGAGATTTCTTTTTACTCGTTCTTTCGCATAATGAGCTCCATTATATACTGCAAAAAAAGGCCTGCCTGAATAATAAGCGTGTGAAAAAACAGCCAAAAAACCTTTAAGCATATTATCATAGTTCAGGTAATAAACAGATTTTTCCCAGGCCATTAACCTCTTATGTTCTTTTATAGCTTTTTTTATGAAGGATGGGCTTAAATTCAACTTATCTTCCTTATGGAGCGGTTCAAAGTTCTTCAATATTTCTTTTCTCATTTTT
>MWWB01000334.1_pt1 | contig 11471 bp, 15 predicted proteins | sample 1047291 | NCBI WGS metagenome assembly MWWB01 (sample SAMN06349976, study PRJNA376086) | soil metagenome | isolation source: MS4-1 sample Antarctic (ecotone) soil | place: Antarctica | reverse complement strand
GTGCCACACCACACGCATCACCTAATGCCAACTTGAAACCGGCGCCGCGTTGCGTGTTGATGAGCGTTGCCACATCGCGCCAGAAGGCCGCGTCCATGTCGTTGCGCTCGAGGACGCCGGCAGCTTTCAAATCCGCAATGGCAGCTTCGGCGGTCGCCTGGTCGTTGCTGCGAAGAAAATCGTAGAAGACTTCGGCCAGATTGATGGCGTGCGCGTAAACCACGATGTCGCGCTCCTCATCGAAGAGAATGCCGCGCACCAGGTCGCCGCCCGGCTCGCCGTTGAGATAGGCCAGCATCGCGCTTGAATCCAGGACAATCAAGAAAAGTCACCCGCATTGCGCCGCGCCGCCTGTGCGATTTCCATAGTAGCTTCTTCGCGCCGCTCACGAATCAAATCATCCGAGGTTCGCCCACGCCCGGCGTATTTGCCGTAGCCGTCCAACGCCGCCTGTTGGCGCGCACTCAAGGGCTTTTGGCCGTTGCCGTTGGCTGTCGGCGCGCTGTGGCTCGCGTCGCGGTCGGATTTATCCATCACAGACCAGGCCAAGAGTTCCGTCGCCAGTTGCTCGATCGGCACGCCGGCGTCATCGGCGCGCTGGCTCAGGCGGCTTTCAATTTCGGCGGGAAGTTCAAGAGTTAATGTCATGCTGTTGCCTCACTTTATTTCCGGTCGGGTTGGTGAGCCTGGCTCAGGCGAATGCGTTCCGCGCGTGCCTTGTCCGCTGCTTGCAATGATGCGCCTAACGCGCGCTGAAATGGCCGGTCGCGCTGTGCTTGTTGCCCCGCAATCGTGCCCTCAAAGACAGTTTGTGGCGCTTCCGAATGGCTGAGGGCGGTTTGCTTTGCCATCACCTGAACGTCTTGGGCTTCGGCTTTAGCAGCCGACTGCAGCGCACGGCGCTCACGGTCGCGCGCGTTCTTTTGCTCGCGTTGCTGTGGCGTGAGTGGTGGGCGCGCAGCAATGGCCGGGGTGATTTCAATTGTCAAGCTGTTACCTCGATTTCGATGCCCGCTTGCTTGGCGAGCTTCTTAAAATTGCCGAGCACGGCCTTCACTTTTGGCAAAGTGCCGTCGTATTCAAAGCGGCGCTCAGAAGTGATGCTGCATCCCAACTTAGCGGCCATTTCTTCTTGGGTGAGATTCAGCGCGAGCCGCACGGTCTTGATCGGGCTTGTGGTTGTGTTGTCGCTCATGTCATTTATTCTACTGTCCATTTAAGTACTCTTCAAGGTGTCTAAAAAAATATCTTAAAAATACCCTTGCACTATCTATTTAGACACTTTATAATCTTACCGTAAGTATCTATTTAGACAGTGAAAAGGGAGTTGATTATAGATGAAGTGTTTTAGTTGTGCAGAACGATTCGGGGCTGGGGAGTATGTGGAGATCGGCGGCGTGTGCTATTGCTGGGCGTGCTCGGCCATCGTGGCGCCGGTCGCCAAAGTCGAAGCGAAGCCGGTGGCGCCGATCGGTCAGCGTGTCGAAGTGCAAGCCGTGCGCGCTTGCCGTGTGCGTGAAATGCGCGCCGCCTTCAAAGCCGCTCAGTCGATGGGATTGAATACCGGCGATGCTTGCGCGATGCGTGGCGCGATTGCCCGCTACCTGGGCCGCGTGGTGAGCAGCCGTCGTGATTTGAGCGGTGGGCAGTGGGCCGAAGTCACAGCAGGGTTAGAGATGGGTTTGGTGAGTTGGTAAGTCGAGGAAACGCCTCTCGCGAGCTACAGACCCGCGAGAGGCTATTTCTCAGTGTAGCCAAAGTACTTTGAAGGGGAGATACAAATGGAAACGATGAACACGATTGAAGTATTGTTGACAGGCGAGACAAAACGCGATTTTTTCGATCACCTGGCGTTCCATCACTACAGCGATTTTGAAGATGCAAACGAAAATCCAATCGGCGAGCCGGCGGCGCGTGAGCTGTGGGCCGCAATCCTGCGCGATGCTCCGGCTGTTGACCTGGCCGCGAATTCGGTGGCTGGGGAATACTTCGAAAGATTCCAAGAGTGGCGCGAAGAATTATGCGTAAACGCATAATTGCAAAGTACTTTGAAAATCCGTGTTCCTTGTTTAGGAACACGGATTAAATTTGTTGCGAGTACCGCTATTCCAAACGTAAAAAGCGCCGCTGCAGAAATGCAGCGGCGCTTGATTTTGGTGGGGATAGTGGGGTTCGAACCTACACTAACAGGAGTTGGCCTTTTTAGGGTAGTCGGCTTTTGTTTGGATGTCGAATTCGTGTCACAATAAGGCCGATACAGAAATCTCGTGAGATTGGGGTTTGAGTGGAGAATTTAATGAAAGCAGTAGACGTTTTTACCCCCAGCAAATTCCCAGAGATCACACTTGTTGAAGATCACTTGGAAGAGAAGGGGCAGTCGCTAACAAACGCTATAGAAACAGGTGCTTTGGTAATTTCCCTGTCAGGGCCTTCCAAATCTGGCAAAACTGTTTTTATCCAAAATGCTGTAGGAAGAGACAGCCTGCTTCATGTGACTGGTGCAGGTGTTGAAACTGCGAAGATGTTATGGGATCGGGTTTTTGATCTTATCGGAACGGCCATTGATGTAAAAACAGGCACAGAGAAAACCTTCCAAGGGGCTATGGGCGGAAAATTAGCTGCTGAGGCGGGCTTATTTGTAAAGGGAACAGGCGAGATTACAGCATCTGGTGCTTGGGGAAATAAATCATCGACAGATGCAAGCTATGCAACTGACTATCTCCAATTGCTGATCCGTGAGTTAAAAAATAGCGGATTCATAGTCTTTGTTGATGACTTCCACTATATTCCCAAGGAAATTCAATCCCTAATTGCTAACGAGATCAAAGAGGCTATTCGCAATGAAGTAAAAATAATTTGCGCTTCTGTTCCTTATCACTCAGACGATGTTCTTCGCGCAAACGCAGACTTACGAGGAAGAATTGTTACTCTTGATCTCGATTACTGGAAACCCGATGTCTTGGAGAAAATTGCTCACAAAGGATTTTCGGCTTTGAATATGAGTCTCTCTGGCGGGTATATTACGAAGATCGCGTGCGAGGCTGCTGGCTCGCCCCAGCTTATGCAAACGTTATGTCTTCAAACGTGCTTCACATTGGGCGTTCGCGAGAAGTTGCCTGAGATAACTGCTTTCGATGCTGATAGCAAATGTTTTGAAACTACGTGCCTTCAAACCGCCATGAGTGCTGATTATTCATCGACTGTTGATAAGATGGAGGAAGGCCCCAGAGTTAGAGGAACAGAACGAAATCAATACACGCTAAAAGATAACTCTGTCCTCGATGTCTACCCCATCATTCTGAGAGCAATTGCCGCTGATCCGCCTGAACTTACTATCAGGTACCCGAATTTGCAAAGTCGAATCGAAATGTTATGTAGCTCAGATAAGCCAAGTGGCTCAAGCATTACGGGGGCCTGTGCGCAAATCTCTACAATAGCAAATGATTCGGAGAACAATAACATCATCGAGTGGGATGGTGATACTGATGTCATGGATATTAGAGACCCATATTTGCTTTTCTATCTCCGCTGGTCACCGTCTCGTCACCCATAGCGAACGAGCAAGCTGACACTTTTTCAATTCGTTGAACACGGCGCTGCATTCAAACGCGCGATTTTTGGTAGCTTTGGAACCCCAAAGTTCTGCATACGATAATGTACGTTATGTATGGATTTCGCGTGAGGCTTTAAAGGTTGGCGGTCGGGTGCAGCGCCTTGTTCTGCCTCATGTTAGAACGTCTGCGCCACGCCTAAAATGTTGACGCGGTAAGCACCCCATGATGTTTCATCTATTCGGGATTGAACTACATAAGCCGCGCCACAATTTCGACAATAAACTATATCGACATGGCTGCCAAGCCGCAAATGCGGATTATCTTCAAGGTGTTGGTGAATGACTTGAGTTAGCTCGGAATTATCAATGTCAGGCTCTGAACCAAGAACCCAGCCAAAAGGAACACCAAGACATTGACCGCAGGACTCGCACTTGAATGTGTATAGAGTGTCTGGATTAACCCGCAAATCTGCTCCGGGAAAGTTAGCAGATGGGAACTGCATTGGCCTGATTTCTATCATTTTTCTCCTCCTTCCTGAGTATCGCTCACGTTTAAGCCGCGCGCATGAGCCAGAACTCTTATTATGCCGCAGATTTCCTTATAATACGGCGCCAGACCGCCTAAAGCCGCACCCCATCCTGTAGCGGATTGTTAGCTTGGATAATCGCCGATATGAAAGTACTTTGGCGCTGCTCTGGCGCTGCTCTCAGAGTACAGCCGATTGTTGGGCAGAGAAGCACAAAGCCCGCCGGCATCATCGCCGGCGGGCTTTGTGTTGGGTGCTCAAAGTACTTTGGTTAGCAGTGTTTGCGCCGGCGCAAACCTACCCTGCAATAAACCGAAAAACGAATCGAATTAAACCACTGATACGGGGCCATACGAGAGAGGATAGGTGGATGCAAAGGTCAATATTCGCCGCACGCACACCAAACTTTTTCACCATTCGCTGGTAACTTTCGACGGCATCACCTTCAATACCATCACGCTGTTTTGGTGGCGTCAGGATATTCAACAGGCACAAAAGTGGTTTCGGTGGCTGCGAAGCCAAGTTTAATTCCGGCGTTGGTGCATTTAGGGTTACCGTCTCTACATGCGAGCGAAGAACAGTTCCTTCTGGCAATTGATCTCGTCTTTTATTGATAATGCGAGCGATACCTATTACTCGTCCAAGACAGTGCCCCCCAAGTGCTAACAGCATTTTACCCATAACAGTTGGCATCACAGACAGCGATAGTGGTGTACCAAAATAAAGGAAAACTGTAAGGGCGGCGAGAGTAAACCCTATAACAGTCGAAATGCCTGCCAGCCTTATCTCCGCTTTAAGCTCCAAGAGAAGACCATATTGATTATCAATCTGCTTAAAACACACCAGGAGATTTTGCATTTCTTGCTGTTTTATTTTTATGAAGCTCACTTCATTACCCCCCTGCCAAACCGAGTCTGACTTTTTTCAGACTCAGCCGATCGCGCTCGGCCTGACTGAGGGCCAAGTGACCAGGCGCTTCGATCTGAAAGTACATACGTGGGCGGCCACCGCGCTCCGGTGTAATCTCACCTTTGCGCGAGCTAATGTAGCCCTTGTCTTCCAGACGCGAAAGCGTTGTATACAACGCTCCGACAGTCACGCGCCGTTGTGTCCGCTCTTCCAGCAATTCCCGAATAGGCACGCCGTAAGCATCGCTGCCCAAGTTTTGAATGGCCAGGAGTACCAACTCCTCGAAGTCACCCAAAGATAAACTATTACGACCCATATATGCACCCCTTGAAACTCTGCCCTGCAGATTTTCAAGCTGCCCCCTCGAACCCATGGTTGTGGGGAAGAGCAACTCTACAAAATAGATTCTACAATTTAGAGTATCTAATTACAAGCCTTCATTACTAAAACTTGTGCTTGAGCAAAGTCAGGCTCTGAGCCTTCAAATTAATAGCCGTGGTATTTGCAGAGGCTTAGATGCTCGTTCCCAGGCGAGTCTCGTGCGTGCGCGCTCAAGATCAGATTGTGATGCCAGACCAAACAAGAATTTGATGTACAGAGATTGATAATCTGGATCGTTCTCAAGTATTTTCTTGTCGATGCTATCAACAAAAATTCGAGGGTGAAGCGTGATCCATTTTGTTATCAGGTCTGGCTCGATGGGGCCTTCGTGTCCCCATCCTTGAAGATAACTGAGAGGCCAAAGGTCGGCGAATTCAAAAACCATGCCCTGCTCAATAATCACCCGACGAAATTCAAAAGTAAGCGGGTTGTACTCCTGTTGATTGGCTGGCGGCTCGCCCGCTAACTTGTTTCGCGCTAATAAAGCCAGAGTCGAGGCTTCTGCTCTCAGTAGATTCCTGTCAAGACGCTTGAAATCGATCTGCAAAATGCTGATCTGTTCGTCCGCACTAATCGCCTTGGCCGCTGAGAGAGCAAAACTGAGAGATTCACGGCCACCAATCCAGAGCAGGTTTTTATAGCGCGAATGCCGGTTCTCGCTTTCGGTCTGGGCGAATCCCTGCCACTGGCGCTGAGTTTCCACAGGAGCCGCACCACGCGGTACCAGCCCCTTCTCTGCAATAGCGCGCGCGGCTGTTTCCGAAGTACCGTGGAAGACTTTGGGTATGGGTAGGTGTGATAGAAGATGTTGCTTATCGCGCCGCACACTTTCAAGCGCCGATCGGATTTGCGAATGGGTGTAGCCTGATGCCCATTGCCGCGGTGGTGGTGGTGGTAACTCTCTCACCTTGCGTATGCCCGCCGCTGTACTCATCTTGCGCGGATCGGGCTTGATCCCCGCCCTTACAAGGTCTAAGCGGTCGGCGTCCCAACAGGTACCAACCAAAATATCACTGCGGCTGGCTCCTCGCCTAATGCAACCGCTCGCATGCCACTTTATGGCCAACGTCAACCATCCGAGAAGGGATTTATCCAGATCAGGAAAGTACTTTGGGCGCCACGCTTCTGCAAGTAGGGCCGCATGCTGGCCGTGTTTGGGGTCGTGGCCGTCGCTCCGGCGACGCGCATCATGGAGCACCGCAAAAAGCTCGACAAAGCGTTTGTTGGCGCCGGTTTCGGCGGCGAGCCCCAATCCATTTTCGCGCACACGCTGCCAGTGATCTGGGCCGTGAATCGAAGTTTTGGGCAGTTGGAATTGTTGCTCGACCAGTTTTGATAGCTCTTCAAATGAAAGGTTCATCGGATGAAAAGAAGGCAGCCGGCCCGCCCACTTGGCCGGCTACCTTTCGGTGTTCTGTGTTCACGAACCGGAACTTGAGTTCACAAGTGGGGCCGTGTGGGTAGTAGGTTGCTCGCCGTCCATTAATGGGTTCGGGCCTGGCGCCGCTTGTCGAATCTCGCGCACAAAAGCGGCTCTGAGCGCCGGATCGTCGATGTACTTGGAGATCACATCAGCGGCGCGCGCTTGGAAATAATTCACTTCTGCTCTGGTCAAGGCCGTGGCATTGCGCACGCGCTCGATCCGCTCCGTGAGCTTCCCGATACTGGATAGCATGAGAACAGCGTGCTCTCGAAGTTCGGGCGTTAAATTCTGCTCGTCTTCTCCGTGTAGGTCTAAAAAATTCTCGTATAAGGCCTGCGCGTGAGCCAAGTACTTTGCCGCTTCCCTACAAGGATCGCCGGCCATCAATAAGCCCTCAGCTTTGGCTCTTAGGCCGGCTGGCGCTTTGGCGGGGTCTGCGTACCTGCCGTGCTTGGGCGCTGCGCCCTTGCAATTGCCGCCGTGTAACTTGCATCGGCCTTGCCCGACATGATCGGTGCCCCAGCCACTTGGAAGAGGACAATATCTGTACTCGCGCGTGAGGCCGTTGCATTTGTCGGTCGCCGGAATCGTCGGCGGCTTTTCGGTGGGTGTTTCAGTTGTGTTAGTCATCGCTCTTCCTTTGATTTGGGCGCGGTCAACGGTTTCCCGTCATCACGCGGCCTGCAATCGGCGTGAAAGTGGGTCGTTGTGACCGGCTGTCCTGATCTCTTGAATGCTGAGCGTTCGTGGCGGCTCTTGACCTGGGCCGTAAACCGCCGCGCCGCAAACAATCTGCACGGCCATGTCGATGGGCGTCGGAAACTCCAGCGAGTTTTTAAATTTGGCGTGATCTTTTACCATCGCACCAAAGACCGAATCAGCGCCACGCTCGGTCGGATCGTGGAGCAAAAAGTCAGGGTCACACTCTTTCCTCAATCGTGCGATAAGCGCCTCCGCGCTCTTGATGGCCTCGGCTGGCAGCACCTCGCGCCGCATTCCGGTGGCCACGGACGGAACCAACTCCAAGAGCAACCCCTGCCCGGCTGCGCGCGCTTCTTCCTCGTCGCGCTGGGCCTGTAACAATCGCTCGACACCAGCACGCAAACTCTGATCGATGTCGCGCTCGATGGAGAGGCGCCGTCTGGTCTTGGCTTCTACTTCGTCGCAAGCCTCTTGCGCCTGAATCTCCAATTCTAACGCGCGCTCCCTCTCCTGTGCCTGCCCTAAATCGATGGAAACAGCATCAATACGAGCGTTAAGCTTGGTGACCATGTTCACCAGAGAATCGCGCCGGCTCATTGCTCTTTCGAGCTTCTTGCCGGCATCCGAGTCGCCATTGATAACGGTCTCTTCGAGCAACTCGACGCTCGAATTCGAGATTTTCAATTCTTCGGCGATTTCGTCTTTTCGCCTGCAAAGTTTGGTTAGCTCAATGTTCAACTCTGTCGAATCCTTTAACATTTGGGTCTCCTGGAAAACTCGAAATTTTGAAATTAATATCTGAGAGCGACTCTCTCCCCCTTTGGTCGAAGAAAAATTTTCGAGTATGGGCCTGGGTAGCTCGGTCGCCTCGTTTTGTTCACGAACATTGAAATCAAACAACACTCAGCCGCGAGAAGTTTTGACGCGCGCTTCCTCCTGGGCGCGCCTGTGCGATGTGATGAGCAGCGCCGCGCTTATGTCGTCCTCGGTCAAGCCGCTGGCGCTGCATGCCTGGTCGATGGCCGCAATCAAAACTTCTCGCCGGCGCGTCAACTCGTCGCGCTTCTCGGTCTCGCGGATCGCCCTTTCAACTGGTGGGAGCAGATGTAGTTTTCCCATGATTTTCTTTGATCAAATTCATCACTGCGGCCCTTCACTGCATTACTGCACTCCCTAAAGGGAGTGTGCAGTGATTGCAGTGACTTATTGGGGTTACTGCAATCACTGCGAAGTTACTGCAATCGCAGTGATTGCAGTAACTTCATTGACTCTGGCTTGTATCTGATTCCTTTGAGCAAACCGCGCTGTAAATGGCGCCTCGTTCGCGTGGTCGTGTCGCCGTGGTGTTTACGCTCTTGGATCGTATGAGAGAATCGCGAGCTTCGTAAAACGTCCGGGACGGAACGCCAACTTCCTTACAAGCCTTCTCCCACTGGGTAGCTGTCGCCCCATTTGGAAAGCCTGAAAGAACTTCAAATGCTGCTCGCTCGCTTTCGCGTCTGCTGTCGGGTGTCGTAGGAATGGCACCAGCGCCTGCAATGTCAAAGACAAGCGAAGTATCTCCGTCGCCCAATTGCACAATGTTTTTAACCAAACTGAAGGGGGCAAAAGGCGCCGCATCTTTTTGCTTGGCACAAGTGAGCGTCAAATAATCGCCTTCGGCTTTGACTTCGATCATGGCATCCATTGCTCCGGGCAATGAAGTACTTCCGCGTGTGTCGCCACTCTTGCCAGCATGGTGGATTATTAGCACTGTTGCCCCAGTTGCACGGCGTAAGGCATCAGCGCCCGCGATGAATAAGCCCATATCTTTGGCGCTGTTTTCATCGCCTCCCACAAGACAGCGAGCCAGTGTGTCTATTACGATCAAACCTGGCGGTTCTGGCAGTTTTTGCAGTTCGCGCGCAAGGCACGCGGCGTCAGCCTCATTCATCAGCTGGGCTGGTTCAGTGAGAAAATGGAAGTTTTTTGGCCTGTCGCATTGATGATAAGTGCGCCATGCTCGCGTTCGTTTGCCGATTTCGCCGCCACCTTCTGCGGCGATGTAAACAACCGGGCGCTTCTCGACTTCCAAACCCTGCCATGCTCTGCCCGTCGCAATCGACAGGGCCATATCAAGTCCTAAGAATGATTTGAATGAGCCGAACTTTCCAACGATCGCTGCAAGGCAATCAACTGGAAAAATCTTCTGGATCAGCATTGGCCGTGCAGGCTGTTCTTCGACTTCTCCAAGCGCGTGAAATTGATAACGTGATTTCTGGTTACTGGCCGCGCGCTCAACGGTTTTTATGAGCGATGCAAGTGCGTCGGCGCGTGCCTCTGCTGGTGCGTCGGATGTTGCGAGCATCCGCACGGTGTCTGCTGCGAGAATTTCCGCCCTCCGCTGGGCCTTCTCCTGCACTATGCTTGCGTAAGATTCAACGTTGGCAGATGATGGGCAAGTCTCAATCAAAGCCGTCAAATAGGCAGCACCGGCGACTTCTTCCAATTGGGCGCGCCGTCGAAGTTCTTCGACAAGCGTGATAAGGTCAACCGGCTCGCCGCGCCCGTCAATTTCGAGCATGGCGCTAAAAATGATGCGATGATTCTGCCGGTAGAAGTCGCTCGCTATCAAAGTACTTTGGGCGTGGGCGATGGCTGCGGCTTCGAGCAACATCGCGCCCAAAGTACTTTGTTCAGCATCAAGGGAGTTGGGCGGGCCTTCTATGATGGCCTGTGTAGTAGGCCGCGTTTTGGCTGTGCGCTTAATAACTGGGTCGTTGGTGCCGTTGGCGTGGCCGTTGGATGATCCATGCGCGGCACTTTGGCCAGATAGCACTTGCGCTTGGTCTGGTAGTTGCTTAGAATCTAACATTAGAAATTGCCTTTCGTGAAAAGCCCGCATCTCGGTTCCCACACCGATTGCGGGCTTTTTGCATTGCTGCATAGTCCCGCGCGAATTGAGCTTTTAACTTTAGATTTTTACGATCTGGATACGGCTTTTCCTGCTAATTTGAGTTAATGTTAGCACCTCAAAAACGAAAGTTCATCGGTTTTTCTCAAAATATTTAAAATATTTTCGATTTTACCCTTGATTTTTATTATGTCATGTAACCATAATTAAAGGTTATTTAATTATGTATCTGATACTTAATTAAACCTTAGAGTGACATATTGAAGTATTTCTATGTGTCGTTAATCACTCCCGAACCACTTGGCAAACCAGCCACGCTTAGCCGGCGACGGTGGCGTTTTCATCTGCTGGGCCATCCACTCCATTTCCTGTCTCTGGCTGTCCTGATTGGCTTTGAGTGTCTCGATCTGCTGTAGCAGTTCGGCCTGGGCCGGTGGCGATTCCAAAGGACTTTGATCGGGTGCCTCGCTTTCGTGCGTGGCGTCCGTTGTGGCTTCTGGCAGCGCCTTCGGCTGAGCCTGTAACAATGCTCGATGAGCGGCCATCAATTCGGCCAACTGCCGCGCGTGCTCTTCGGCGCGCTGTCGGCGCTCCTGCTCGGCGGCTTCGAGCTGGGCGCGCAAGAACCGATTCTCTTCGAGAAGATGCGCGCTCAAAGTACTTTGGCCGGTGTCCGTCACTGCTTCGGTTGCCTGTCCGTCAGTGTCCGTCACTGTCTGATTAAGTTGTCCAGTACTGTCCGTCTCCCCTTCCGTCACTTGTCCGTCTCTTGGGTTTCGGTGTCCGTCAGTGTCCGTCTCCCGTCCGTCTCCACTGGGCACGCTTGACGGGTCGATGCGCCACTCTTGGCCGGTGTCGGTTTTCACCTTCTCGGCTTTGAGGTCGCCACGCTCGATCATGCGGCGCACGCTCTTATCGGAGCGCCTGAGCCGCGCGCAAACTTCCGCCACCGTCACCCACTCGGAAGTACTTTCGCTCATCGAATGAAGGTCACCGCGCATAAGCCAGCCGCTTGAACAGGGGCCAGTTCGGTACGGTCAGATGTATAAAAATCGCAACTCTCGCGACGGGCCAGTGCCACAC
>MWWB01000333.1_pt1 | contig 11476 bp, 9 predicted proteins | sample 1047291 | NCBI WGS metagenome assembly MWWB01 (sample SAMN06349976, study PRJNA376086) | soil metagenome | isolation source: MS4-1 sample Antarctic (ecotone) soil | place: Antarctica | reverse complement strand
ATTTATACCGCGAAGAAAAGTATGCCGCTAAGTACGAAATAAATATGCTGCGATGTATATTCTGCGGATTGTGTGAAGAGGCTTGCCCTAAAGATGCAATTTATTTAAGTGAAACTTTTGCGCCTTCCAATTTGCAGCGCAAAGGATTTATATATGGTAAAGAGGATTTGCTGATACCAAACCCTCTCACCCATCCTGAAGAATATAATAAGGCAAAAGGGGAAAAAGCACCAACAACAAAATAACTCCTTTCCTTACCAATTGTAACACATGAGTACAACTGAAATTCTATTCTGGTTCCTATCTGTTTTGGCTTTGGTCGGTGCTACCATGGTTCTTATTAGTAGAAATCCTATTCACAGTATTTTATGGCTGATCGTTGTATTCTTTGCAATTTCAGGGCACTACATTTTACTAAATGCCCAGTTTCTTGCTATCGTTAACCTTATAGTTTACGCCGGAGCAATCATGGTACTTTTTCTTTTCGTAGTAATGTTAATGAATCTCAACAGCGACACAGAACCTCAAAAGAACAACTGGATGAAGATTGCCGGAGCAATTTCCGGAGGGTGTTTATTGCTGATAATGATAGACGTGGTAAGTGGTTCATCAGATATGCAAAATAAAACTGCGATAGTTAAAGAAGGAAATATTGGTTTAATAAAGGTATTAGGAAAAGTGTTGTTTACAGACTATGTGGTGCCATTTGAAATAAGCAGCGTATTGTTTTTAAGCGCTATGGTGGGCGCAGTTGTTATAGGAAAGAAAGAAAAGGAGACGCCTAATCCCTAAAGGGTTTGATTGGGTTAAGCGCTTGCCTTGCAGGGAGAAGACAGATTTGAGTTTAATATTTTTAACAAGGGTTCTGATATAAATCATTCTTAAATCCTGTTAGGGATTTAGGGCTTAAAAAGCCCCTTTAGGGGTTGCGGTAAATATGCCAATACAATATTATATAACATTGTCAATTGTTTTATTCTGCATTGGAATTGTGGGTGTACTTACAAGGCGAAACGCAATCATTATTTTTATGTGCATCGAACTAATGTTGAATGCGGTAAACCTTTTATTAGTTGCATTTTCCAAAATGCATAACGCAGGTGCAGTTGGTTCAAATGCAAACCCGACGGCTGGAGTTGATGGACAATTGTTTGTGTTTTTTATAATGGTAGTAGCAGCGGCGGAAGTTAGCGTTGGCCTTTCCATTATAGTAATGATGTACCGCAATACGCATTCGGTAGATGTAAATTTCTTAAACCGGTTGAAGAATTAGCAGGCTAAAAGTTTATCGCTAAAAGCTTTTAGTAGTTTGCGTTAAGCATTAAGCGTTTAGCAGTCAGCTTAAAAATATGAATCAATTCAGTAATCTTGTTTACTTAGTTCCTTTGTTTCCTTTGATAGGCTTTCTTATTAACGGTCTGGGGCGTAAATCTTTATCAAAACCTCTTATTAGCTTAATAGGTTGTGGAGTTATTTTAGTATCGTTTGCTGTGAGTGTAGGAATATTTTTTGAAGCAAGGCATTTTGGCAATACTCCTGTTATCGTAAACTTATTTGACTTCATAAAAGTTCCGGGTTTCGATATTCCCTTTGGTTTCCAGGTAGACCAGTTGTCTTCCCTTTTCTTATTAATTATAACAGGTGTGGGTTTTTTAATTCATGTTTATTCAACCGCTTACATGCATGAAGAAGCGACCCAACATTATGGGCGCTATTTTTCTTACCTCAATTTGTTCGTCTTCTCAATGTTGTTGTTGGTTTTAGGCGCTAATTACCTTATTATGTTTATAGGCTGGGAAGGCGTTGGCCTTTGTTCGTACCTGTTAATTGGTTATTGGTTTAAAAACAACAATTACAACTATGCTGCCCGCAAAGCTTTTATAATGAACCGTATTGGTGATGTTGGTTTTTTGCTGGGTATCTTTTGGATACTTTCTAAAACAGGGGGAACGCTTACCTATTCACAGGTTTTTGCACAAGCTTCCACCTTTAGCACTTTCGATGTAACTGCCATTACTATGTTGTTGTTTATAGGTGCAATGGGTAAAAGCGCGCAGATACCTTTATATACATGGCTCCCTGATGCAATGGCCGGTCCTACGCCTGTTTCTGCGTTAATCCATGCGGCTACCATGGTTACTGCCGGTATTTATATGATCGTTCGCAGTAATGTTCTTTATACAATGGCACCGGCAACACAAACTGTAGTTGCCATAATCGGACTTGCTACAGCCTTTTTTGCCGCCACCATCGCTATTAAGCAAAACGATATTAAAAAGGTGCTGGCTTACTCAACAGTTAGTCAGTTAGGTTATATGTTCTTGGGATTAGGTGTAGGGGCTTATACCGGAGCTGTTTTTCATGTAATGACGCATGCCTTTTTTAAAGCCCTGTTGTTTCTCGGTGCGGGTAGTGTAATTCATGCTATGCAAAACCAGCAGGACATCCGTTATATGGGGGGCATAAAAAAATATATGCCTGTTACACATATTACATTTTTGCTGGCCTGCCTTGCCATTTCGGGCATTCCACCATTTAGCGGGTTCTTTAGCAAAGATGAAATATTGGCTGCGGCTTACGAGCATAATTTAATATTGTGGGTGATAGGAGTTATTACTGCGGGACTTACCGCTTTTTATATGTTCCGTTTATATGCAATGACTTTTTTGGGACGCTTTCGTGGCACCCATGAGCAGGAGCATCACCTCCACGAAAGTCCTTCAGCAATGACTATTCCTTTAATTGTTCTTGCTATATTAAGTGTTGTTGGCGGCTTTGCTGGAATACCAGAAGTTTTTGCATCAAATGCTCATGGTTTGGAACATTTTCTATCTCCTGTAATTGCTCAAAATCCTGAAAGTCATCAACTTAATCATGGTACAGAATACATGTTAATGGGCATATCTGTTGCATTAGCGTTAATTGCAATCGTGTATGCATGGTCGCGTTTTAGCAAGAAACCTGAGATTGAAGAAGCAGAAGGTGCGGGAAAACTTCTTGCAAACAAATGGTATGTTGATGAGCTATATGATACAGTTATTAGCAAGCCCCTTTTAGCTTCAGGAAACGTTTTAAAAAATGTAGTGGAAAAGAGCGGGATAGATGGAATTGTGAATGGCGTAGGAAGAGGCATTCAATATGCAGGAAGGCAGATAAGGTTAATGCAAAGCGGACAAGTTGGAAATTATATTTTATTGATGGTATTAAGTATGGTTCTGATGATTTTGCTTGTTTTCTACGGAAACAATCTTAATCCCATCTTTAATATGTTTAAATAATGCAGGTAAAAAAATAGTATGATCCCCGTTTTACTGATTGTAGTTCCCATATTAACAGGCTTCATCACCTTTTTTATACGCGAAGAACGAAGTGCGAAAGCATTTGCATTGTTAAGTTCTGTTGCAACACTTGCAATTGCATTGATAGGGGTACTAATGCAGAATTCCAAACAACTTTCTTTTGATGCCGCCTGGCTGCAAATGTTGGGGAGTCGCTTTACATTATCATTAGACGGAATGGGAAAAATGCTTACCCTTTTAACTGCCATATCTTTTCCCATCATATTTGCTTCAACTTACAATAACAAGTATAAAAATCCCAATGCTTTTTATGGTTTAATGCTTTTAAGCCAGGCAGGGCTATTAGGTGTTTTTTGTTCGTTCGACCTGTTATTGTTTTACTTCTTTTGGGAACTTGCTCTTATTCCTGCATATTTTCTTTGTTCAAAATGGGGAGGAGAGAAAAGGATACCGGTTACTTTCAAATTTTTTATTTACACATTTGCCGGTTCATTATTAATGCTGGTCGGTATTCTTTACGTTAACTTTCAAACTCCTGAACATTCGTTTGCCATATCTTCTTTACGAAATTTGAATTTAGGAGTAAAGGAAGAGAACTTCATTTTCTGGCTGTTCTTTATAGCCTTTGCTATAAAGATGCCGATCTTCCCTTTTCATACCTGGCAGCCAGATACATATGAGCAGGCACCTACTGCTGTAACTATGGTTTTAAGCGGGGTAATGGTAAAAATGGGTGTGTTTGCAGTTATCAGATGGTTGTTACCCATGTTTCCTGATGCCTCGTACAGGATGGCGGATATAGTTATGATACTCGCGGTTATTGGGATGATATATGCAAGTCTTATTGCCATTCAGCAGGATGATATGAAGAGGCTGGTCGCTTATTCTTCTATTGCTCACATTGGGTTAATGGGTGCGAGCATGTTTACAAACAATGCCGGGGGTATTCAGGGTGTAATTTTTCAGATGTTTGCGCATGGGATAAATGTGCTTGGGTTATGGATTGTGGTTGATGTAATTGAGCAACAGCTTGGTACCCGAAAGTTTAGCCAGTTGGGCGGACTTGCGCAAAAGGCGCCAACACTTGCTATCTTATTTGTCGTAATGGCTCTTGCTAATGTTGCACTACCACTTACCAATTCATTTATCGGCGAGTTCTTGATGTTTAATAGTGTGTTTGGACATAATCCATGGTTAGGCGCTGCTGCATGTATTAGCATTATATTAGCTGCTGTTTACACCTTGTGGATGGTTCAAAAAATTTTTTACGGTGAGGTGAGAGAAGCCGAAAGCAGAGAGCTGAAGGTTCCGGTAAATACACAACTAATGCTGGTGATTTTAGCAGTAATGGTAATTGCTTTTGGAGTGTACCCACAACCCATGATAAACCTTACAAACGATACTGTTTCAAAGTTAATAGCACAAATAAAATAGCAGACGAACCCCGACTTATGAACACAATAATACTTTCGGCAATTTTTGGGGTGGTAATGATGTTTACAGGCATTTTCGTTGAAAACAAATCTGCTTACAGGCACATTGCTGCTATTGCTTTATTGCTGTTGCTGGGTTTTAATATCGCAGAAAGTGGCCACTATAATATATTTAAAATAGATACTGGATACTTTCTTCATTTTGAAAAATTTGGGTTGCTGTTTAACAGCGTCTGTATTTTTTCAACACTCATTTATGTATTACTTAGTGGTAGGGATATTGAAAAAGTGGGGAAGAATGTCGCCGAAAGTTTTGCACTGATATTTTTTGTTTTATGTGGTGTCGGCATCTCCACTTCTTATACGAACTTACTGATGTTATTTCTTGGGATCGAAATAATTTCAATTCCGTTATATATCCTTACAGGCAGCGAAAAAAGAAATTTAAAAGGTAACGAAGCATCCTTAAAGTATTTTTTAATGGGGTCTTTCTCAACAGGTATTATGTTGATGGGCATTGCTATGCTTTATGGTAGCGGAGGTTCGTTTCTGGTTGAAAAATTAAGTGTTGCCCGGTTGTCTTACCTTGAAGCATTAGGTATGCTCCTTATCTTTTTTGCTTTATCTTTTAAAGTTTCAGTAGCTCCTTTTCATTTCTGGACACCGGATGTTTATGATGGCGCTCCCACAGTATTTACCTCTTTTATGGCAACGGTAGTAAAGGTAGCAGGCTTTGCAGCCTTCATTCGTTTATTTGAAAGTCGTTATGGAAGTATGGGTGGACAAACAGAACATCTAATAGCTTTGGCGATTATTTTAACGCTGGCTTTTGGTAATCTGACAGCGGTATTTCAACAAAGTGTAAAACGTATGCTTGCGTATTCAAGTATTGCTCAGGCAGGTTTTATGATGTTTGCTTTATTTGCTGTAAATGATACAGCAAAGGAAGGATTGCTGTTATATGCTGCCGCTTATTCGTTAGCTACCATCGGCATTTTTGCAGTACTGGCTAAAATGGATGACATGACTTTTGAAGGTTTTAACGGCCTTGCAAAATCACAGCCCTTAATTGCAGCTTTGGTTGCCATATTTTTATTGTCACTTGCAGGTATTCCATTAACAGCAGGTTTTTTTGCTAAATACTATATGCTTTCGGCTATCGTAAAAACAGGTAGTTATTTAGGGCTGGTAATTATTGGAGTTTTGTTTGCTGCAATAAGTGCATATTATTATTTCAAAGTTATACAGGCAATGTATTTTAAAGAAGGTGAGGAAATAGCTTTTGCGCCTGTTACCTTAACCTTTAAATACTTGCTATTAGGTGTAGCTGTAGTTATTGTAGTGTTAGGGATTTATCCAAACGCCTTACTTAGCTTACTTTATTTCTAAGAACGTCATTTCTAAAAACTTCTTTAGCTTCCTGATTTGTGTTCGCCTTTCTTATCTTTATATGATAAGAATAGTTTAATGAAAACTTCAGATACCCTTTCGTTATCGTACCGTACAGTAAAAAGCAACAGGTTGCGTACTGGCATTACTGTAACCATCATTGCTTTAGGTATAATGGCATTAATAGGCATTATAACTGCTATTAAAGCGATGAACCAAAGCCTCAAAGAAAATTTTTCAATATTAGGTGCAAATGCTTTTAGCATTCGTTACAAAGGAATGAACATAAACATCGGCGGTCGAAAAAGTAGGGTAAAGCAATATAAGCGGGGTGAGAAGAAAGATAAAACTTCAAATGTTGGTAAAAGCATTACTGAAGATCAGGCAATACTTTTTAAAGAGAATTATAAGTTTCCTTCATTGGTAGGCATCCAGTTAGGTGGTCCCAGACAATTAATCGCGAAATATGAAAATTTAGAAACAACACCACAGGTTTCAATATCAGGAGGCGATGAAAGCTTTTTAACTATAAATGGTTATTCGTTACAGGCAGGTCGGAACTTCAGCCGGTTAGATGTTGAAACAGGAAGAAATGTATGCTTGCTGGGCAGTGACATTGCTAAAAAACTGTTTCCAAAAAAACAGGAAAATTCAGTTGATAAGATTATAAGGGTGGGTAATCTGCCTTACAGGGTAATTGGTCTTCTAAAGGCAAAGGGAGCAAGTGTTTTTATGCAAATGGATAAACTGATTGTAACCAGCCACACTAATGTTAAGCGCTTACCCGGCGCCTCCGCTTCTTATACCATAAATGTAATGGTTGATGATGTAAGCCAGCTTGATCCTGCAATAGGTGAAGCAACCGGAACCTTAAGGGCAATAAGAAGATTACAGGTAAGCGATAGCGATAATTTTTTTATAGATAAAAGTGACACTGTTGCCGAAACAATGATTTCGTTATTAGGAAGCATTTCCGGTTCGGCAGGCGCTATTGGGCTTATAACTTTAATCGGCGCAGCCATAGGCTTAATGAATATAATGCTGGTGGCAGTAACCGAACGAACGAAAGAAGTTGGCCTGATTAAAGCGTTAGGAGGCACGCGGAAAAGTATTCGAAATCAATTCCTGTTTGAGTCGATCATTATTAGTTTGCTTGGTGCTGTATTTGGGATCGTTTTGGGAGTATTGGTTGGCAACCTGTTTTCAATGTTATTGGGAACCGGTTTCGTTGTGCCTTGGGGATGGGTTATAACAGGTATTATTATTTGCAGTCTCGTAGGGCTTGCTGCAGGTTTATGGCCTGCTATTAAAGCTTCTAAATTAGATCCTATTGTCGCGTTGCGGTACGAGTGAATGCAGCAGAACAAATAAGGCCGCCGTTCTACCGGCAGCCTTATTTGTATTAAATCATAAAATCCTGTTCCTTATCTTTTAGGATCAAGAGCCTCTGAAATTCTATCTAACGCATCCAGTAAATGTGCCTTGCTGCCTGCATCTTTATATGCAGGTAATGCTGTTTTGATTTCTAATGCTATTGAACGCAATTGTGCTTTAGCAATAGACATTGCATCGTTAGTTTTACTGAACGAAACAGGTGCAGCACCAGATGACCTTGTTGTTGTTGCTATAGTAAAAATGTTATCAGCAGGCGGGTTAACAATACTGATTAATTTTTCAATAAAAGATTTCTGCAGGTTTCTCCGGTAAATATCAATGGGTTGGCGTGTGTTTACCTCATTTAAAATACCCTTCCTAAGATCGTTCATCATTTCAGTTGCGGTGTAAGCAGTTGTGCTTTCTGCTTCAAATCGTAATAGTTTAGAAAACGTGCTTGCACTCAGCAACCGGGTAAGGACCTGGTCTTGAACAGTGCTGATAGTAGTTAACTTATTATCACCCGTCAGATTTGTGATATTACTATTAACTAACCATTTAGGCGTTTTAAATAATTGTTCCTGCAAAAAGCTCATTGCTTCCTTTTGTTTTGCTTTGCTTACATATTCAAGTACCACACCTTGTTGTTCTACTGTTTTTGGAGTGGTCATTATGCCACCTATATTTTTAGCCGCATGCCCCATGTATCTTCCAAACTGGCTAACTACCTGGCCGTACAATTCATCTAAAGTTGTATAATCTTTATTTGCTTCTTTGCTCCATTCAGGAAGTTTAACAATTATGCGCTGAAGATTTTTTATTCCGTAAGCGCCTGCTTTCATGGCATTATCACCCAGGTCTTCATTTTGCGCCCGGGGATCATCAGGATCTATTTCGGTACCAAACCAAAGGCGCTTATCTTTCAACTTCTCCATGGTTAATTTATTCAAAATAGGTGTTTCAGCTTCAGGTGTCTTTGCCTGCGGAAACCAGCGATAACCCCATTCAATAGCCCATTTATCGTAGTCACCTATCCTAGGAAATAAACCTTTTTCAGAAATGTTATCTTCAGGCTGAGCTACATAATTAAAACGTGCATAATCCATAATAGAGGGTGTATGGCCATTAGCTTCTACCCATGATTTGTTGCGCAAATTTTCTACCGGAACCGAAGAAGATGATCCGTAATTATGGCGCAAACCAAGCGTATGACCCACCTCGTGCGAGGATACAAATCGAATTAACTGGCCCATTAATGAATCAGGGAATTTAGTTGTTCTTGCACGTGGATCCACTGCAGCAGCTTGTATCAAATACCAATTACGAACAAGGCTCATCACATTGTGATACCAGTTAATGTGAGATTCCAAAATCTCTCCTGATCTTGGATCATGAACGTGAGGACCACTTGCATTAGCAACATCCGAAGGCTTATAAACAATGGCAGAATATCTTGCATTTTCAATGCTCCATGATGAATCAGTTACCGGGGCTGGTTTAGCCATAATTGCATTTTTAAATCCCGCTTTTTCAAATGCCGCCTGCCAGTCGTTTACTCCTTGAATAAGATAGGGAACCCATTTACGTGGTGTAGCCGGATCAATGTAATAAACTATGGGATGAGCAGGTTCTACCAACTCGCCGCGCATGTATTTTTCCACATCCTGCGGCTTAGGTTCTAATCTCCATCGCGTAATCACTGCTACCTTTTCAATGCCTTGAGAGTTAGCATCAAAATCAGTATAACCGGTAGCAAAATAACCTACGCGCGGGTCGTATAAGCGAGCCTGCATTGGCCGGGCAGGCAAAAGCACTATAGAACTATTTAATTCGTAAGTAGTTGGTGAGCCGCCTGTAGGCAGGCTAAAAGAAGATACTACAGCCTGGCCGGGTGCAGGAACGGGTGTTCTGATATAAGTTTTAACTGTTTTAATTTCTACGTTGGCGGCAAACGTGCTTACACCAATTATATAAGAGTTAGCGCTTTGAAACTGGCTTAGACCTAAAGATCGTTTTGTACGTGAGTCAAAAAATAAAACATCATTATCAGACGATAAATAATCTGTTGCATCTACAACAGAACCTCTTGTACCTGTAAGAGAGTCTTTTGCAAAAGCTTTAATATCGAAAGCAGCAACAATTGGCTGAAGGTTAGAATTTCTTACGGACTGAAACATACCTGCAGAATCTCTCCCTACTTCCTGATATGAAATACTTCTTAGAAAAATTTTATTGTTTTGACTTTTTTCAAACGAGATAACATTATCACCTATCTGATCGCCCGCATAACCCAAAAAGCCCGCACGTGATCCTGCTGCAGATTTTGATATTCGATTTACCACAAGCATTTCTCTGTTTAAAACTGAGTCCGGTATTTCAAAATAATATTTGTCATCAACAAAGTGAACAGTAAAAAGTCCTTTAGTTGTTTTCGCTTTAGAAGTTATTACTTCTTTATACGACTTTGGACCCGTTCTCGATGTTGATCCTCCTCCTATTACCGGCATACCGGTAGGTGAACCTGATGCAGGAGTTCCACTTGGTGGCACACTTGGCCTTTGTGGTCTTTGCGCAATAGAAGCCCCAACACCTGCCAATAGCAGAAGCGTTAGTATACATTTTTTCATAAGTTTAAATCTATTTTAAAGGTTGGCGAAGTTAAGAAAGGGCGGGTTTTAATGGCGTTAAAATAATTAGCCCGGAAAAAAAGTAATATAGAACGGGTAATTTTTAGGGTAGCGTTTTAAATAGTTTATCACGAGATATTTGCCTGAAAGGTTTTATTAAAAAAAGCAGGTAAATTATAGTTCTGCTGGCCTAAAACTTGCATAATTTTAAATATTAATAACCTAATAAGAACGATTGCTAAAAATATTGCTTCATTTATTTGGCTAATAAAAAAATTGTAGCAACCTTTCATTATTAAGTCATTATTTTCATTAGAATTGCATACCATTTAATTTCATTTTTTTAAACAAATTTTCAAACGTAAAAAAAACCCATCATGGCCGAAACAAAACCTGCTGCTACAGTAAAAAGCACAACTACAGCTACGACTAATGTTCAACCAACCAGATCCCGCAATTCAATTGCATGGATAGCGCCATTACTATGTATTGTTTTCGGATACGTTATTTGGCGTTTTGTACTTGGGGCAGATGCTAATTTCACTAATCCGGACAAAGCCGGAGGATTTTGGCCTAAACATGAAGGACCTAAAGGAAGTCTTACCCGAATGTACGAAGGTGGTATTATTGTACCTGTTCTCATTGGATGTTTTTTAATCGTTATCACTTTTTGCGTCGAAAGAATGTTGACAGTATCGAGAGCTACCGGCAAAGGAAATATTGCTGAGTTCATTAGAAAAGTACAATTTCATTTAGCTAATAAGGATGTTGACAAAGCGCTTGCAGAATGCGACAGGCAAAGAGGCTCTGTTGGTAATGTAATGAAAGCAGGTTTACGCAAGTATAAAGATATGATCGGTAATACCGAGCTTGATACGGACCAGAAAGTACTGAACATCCAAAAAGAAGTTGAAGAAGCAACTGCACTCGAACTGCCTATGCTGGAGAAAAACCTGGTATTTCTATCAACTATGGCTTCTGTAGCTACTTTGATAGGTCTGTTAGGAACTGTTATAGGTATGATAACTGCATTCTCTGCTTTGGGCGAAAGTGGTGGGGGCGAGGCGGCACAAAAACTGTCAGTAGGTATTTCTGAGGCATTGTACAATACGGCATTGGGTATAGGTACATCTGCTGTTGCAATTATAATGTACAACGTGTTTACTACAAGAATTGACGGTATCACATTTGGTATTGATGAGTCAGGTTTCACTTTAACCCAAAGTTTTGCTGCTAATTACAAATAAGCAATAATTTTTTATGAAAATATTGAAATCCTGCATCTATATAAATGAATTAAAATTAAAATAATGGCAAGACCTAAAATAGCCCGCAAGAGTACGGCCGTTGATAT
>MWWB01000332.1_pt1 | contig 11501 bp, 9 predicted proteins | sample 1047291 | NCBI WGS metagenome assembly MWWB01 (sample SAMN06349976, study PRJNA376086) | soil metagenome | isolation source: MS4-1 sample Antarctic (ecotone) soil | place: Antarctica | reverse complement strand
GCTACATTGTGCCGGAGGGGGTATTTACAGGGACTTGCTTGTAGCTTATGTCAAAACTAAGTTGCCGGAGTATATGATGCCATCCTTGTAGGTAAAGTTGGAAAGACTGCCTAGGACTCCTAATGGTAAGATTGATAAAAAAGCATTGCCGGAGCCTGATAAGAGAGGACTATCGAGTAAAAATTATACAGCACCCTTAAGTGAATTACAAAAAGGGTTAGTCTGCATTTGGCAAAATCTGTTGAATGTAGAACAGGTCGGTATCAATGATAACTTCTTCGAATTTAGAGGCTACTCACTTCTTGCTATGAAGATAGTTAGCGAGGCGAAACTGGGCTATAAAAGCCTAAGGATATATTTATTCATCAAACCATTAGTCAATTGGTTAGTGTTATAGAAGACAGTTAAGCAGAAAACATAATAAATGAGGCAAGGCATCCTCGAGCGATTAATAAAAAAGGAGAGTATTTAATTCCTATTCAAACTGCCGGAACAAATACTCCCTTTTTTGCAATACGCGATTTTTGGCTTTATAAGAAATTAGCTGATTACTTGGGCAAAAATCAACCTTTCTATTGCCTGGATGGCTCCCCCGCTAACAATATTGATAGCTTGGCTACTCATTACATTATGGAAATAAAAAAGGTTCAGCCTAAAGGTCCTTATCTTTTAGGAGGGTTTTGTGGCGGTGGCTTAGTTGCCTTTGAAATTGCGCACCAACTTATAGCCCAAGGTGATAAGGTACCCGTTCTGGCTTTAATAGAATTGTACACACAGAATGGCGAAGTGCCAAAAAATTATTTCAGCTTCTATGGAAAAAAAGTAAAAGGCTTATCACACAAATTATATGAACTTCCTTCTAAAGAAAGAGCTGATTATTTTCAGAAAGGTTATTCGTACCTACTCAATAAGTTTCTTGAAAAAATGCTATTGATAAAAAATAACGATTATGTCATTAAGCCCTATCCTGGCAAAGTAATTTTAATTAAAGGCAAGGGATCAAGGATGGGTTTTTGGTTTAGAGATCCTCAGATGGGATGGTCAGGCAATGTAAAAGGAGGAATTGAATTAGTGGAATTGGAAGGCGATCACCATAGTATTTTTAACGAACCCAGCGTTATTAAATTTGCTGAGAACTTAGCTCGTATAATAGAAGCTTCAAAAAGCTGACGAATATAAACCGGACTAAAATTTCAGCCTAGTTTTAGTTACACAGTACCTCCATCAACAGAAAAGTAAAGATTATCACGGAGAAGAAATCATTCGTTAGAAGATAACTACTGTCCTGTCTTTATTAAGCATATTATTCTCAGCCTCATACCTTCTACTACTAAAAAGTAGAACTTTAAATTGCTTTGTTATACTTTTTGGTTGTGCCTCAATTATGCTTTTAATATTATCTAAACATTATCTATTGCTGCGGTGATAGGTTGAACATTAACTGCAGGAGCGACAACTTAACGTCAACCAGTTTTTGATCAAAGTCTGCAACTTTATTCTTTAAATTATATTACAGCCGCCTGTAGTGGCAGGCAATTATCAAGCTGTGAAGCAGGATAAACGTAACTTGCCGGCTTTTAAAAAAGACTGAGTGGTGACGAAGTTGCTTACTGAATAAGCAGCAAATAAAAGTTGCCTTGCTATAACTCTTAGTATTAAATACGAGTACATGGAAAATATATGGCTATGGCTGAAGACTTGCGACCAGCGGTTATTTATTTATATAAACAGCTCGTGGACGAACTCTTTTTTTGACAGCATACTTCCTTTGTGCCGCGAAGCAAATATTTGGATGCCGGTTTACCTGTTTCTGCTGGTTTTTGCTTTATTAAATTTTGGCTCTAAGGGCTGGTTGTGGATATTATTCATTTTACTAACTTTTACGTTAACAGATCAAATAAGCAGCAAAATTATAAAGGAACTGGTTGGTCGGCCCCGTCCGTGCCGCGATCCTTATTTTGCTCAATATGTTCGCCTATTAATAAATAACTGCTCCACCGCGGGCAGCTTTACTTCCTCTCACGCCACCAATCATTTTGGAGCGGCAGTTTTCATTTCGGTTACCCTTAAAGAATATTTTAAAGATTGGAGATATGCATTTTTTATATGGGCAGCTATAGTAAGCTATGCACAGGTGTATGTGGGCATTCATTACCCTACAGATGTAATAGGAGGCGCTGTTGTAGGAAGCCTGATTGGCTATACAACTGCTAAATTTTTTAATAGAAAAATAGGATTACCAGGCTTAGCTGCAGCACCTTTTTAATATGAACACCCGTCTCATCATTTTAATGCTTTGTATTTGCACCCTTGTGTATTTGTTAGGCATGCAGATAGACCTGATGGATGTAGATGCAGCGCAATACGCCTCGATAAGCCGCGAAATGCTGGCAAACAAAAGTTTCTTACAGGTGTACGATTTGGGCCGCGATTATCTCGATAAACCCCCCATGCTATTTTGGCTAAGCGCCCTAAGTATGAAGATTTTCGGTATTAATCATTTTGCTTACCGCCTTCCTTCTTTCATTTTTGCTTTGCTTGCTATTTATTCTACGTACCGCTTAGCCCTGCTGTATTATAAAAAAGAAGTAGCCCTTCTTGCCGCTTTAATACTCGCAAGCTGCCAGGCCATGTTTCTTATACTGCACGACGTAAGAACGGATACCATGCTGATGGGTTGGGTGATTTGTAGTATATGGCAATTGGCTGAATGGAAGCAAAATAAAAAGTTTATCCCCTTCACCTTAGGATGTATAGCTATTGCTGGTGGAATGATGACTAAAGGACCCCTTGCCCTAATGGTACCTGTGTTTGCTTTAGGCAGCGATTGGGTATTGAAAAGAGACTGGAAAGCTTTTGTAAGATGGGAATATATTTTAGGCATTATTATAATTGCCATACTGCTGCTGCCAATGAGTTATGGTTTATACCAGCAATTTGACATGCATCCTGAAAAGGTGCTATATAACCAGAACAATGTATCAGGGCTTCGGTTTTTTTATTGGACGCAAAGCTTTGGCCGAATTACCGGCGAAAGCACCTGGAAGGAATACGGCAGTTTTTCATTTCTTCTGCAAAATATGCTGTGGTCTTTTTTGCCATGGATCATTTTCTTTTTAACCGCGATTGTGCTCGAAGGTTATCAACTTATCAAGCAAAGATTTAACATACAAGATAACCAGGAATGGATAAGTACAGGCGGCTTCATCATAACATATTGTGCATTAGGAAGCAGCCAGGCGCAATTGCCTCATTACATTTTTATTGCCTTTCCGTTTGCTGCTATTGTTACAGCTAAGTTTTTATATACCTTATTATTTGAGAACAGCTATCCTAAACTTCAAAATATCCTTTCTATTATTCATAAAATTTTATTCGGTTTGTTGTGGATAGCACTGATCGTTTTGCTTTGGTGGCCATTTGTTCAATTAACAAAAACAGCAGCACTAATTGCATTGGTGTTTTTTGCAGCATTTATAGTTATGCTGTTTGCAAAAAAACTACCCCTCCCGCGCATACTTCTCCTGGGGGCTTTTACTATTATGGGTATAAACTTATTTCTTAATACTGCTTTTTATCCTGCACTTTTACAATACCAGGCAGGCAGCGTTGCAGGGAGGTTTATTACAAAGAATCATCTTCCCACAAGCAAAGTTTTTATATACGATTTCCCTGAAGGAAGGAGCTTTCACTTTTATGGTCAGTCAGTTTTCGCCCACCTTGATAGTTTACAACAAATGAAGAAAGGAGATATAATATTAACCGACCGAAATAACTTAACGGCAATTGACAGTGCAGGCTTTAAAGTTACCGTGTTGCAGCAGGGAGGAGACTATCATATTTCTATGTTAAGCCTGCGTTTTTTAAATCCCAAAAAAAGGGAGGGCCAATTACAAAAATACGTGCTTGCAAAATTGGATTAATCCAATTTCTGTGGAATCAGCCGGCCTCCTTCTTCAACACCTCTTTCGCCATGCTCGTGGTATTCTGCGTCCTGGTTTACATTCCAAAGGTCATATAACTCTTTGCCTGCATTTATATTTTCTGATGCAAGCATAGCAGTCATCATGCTATGATCCTGGTTGTTGTATTTATGCATACCATTTCTGCCAACAAGATATAAGCCGGGGTATGATTTGAGCGAGTTCCGAACAATCTCAATGTTATCCTTATACGTGTTATTGTAAACCGGATAAGCTTTAGGCTGGCGAACGACATATCCATCTGTTACCTCTGTAGCTTTACCAAGGCCAATTTGCTCTAACTCCTTTTTTCCTAACTCTATCAAATCCTTATCACTGCTTGTCCACATGCCGTCGCCCTCAAAGCAAAAGTATTCGAGACCATAACAAGCCATGGATGCATCAGGCACCATATATGGGCTCCATGATTTAAAATTCTGAACCCTTCCCACTTTTACAGAAGGATCGTGTATGTAAATCCAGTTATCCTGAAAAAGGTTTTTGTCCTTTAAAATAAGAACTACAGTTATAAAATCGCGGTACGCCAACTGCTGCGATGCTTTAATTCCCTTAGCAGAAAGTGCCGGATAAATATTAGGGATAATATCTTTGATCGGTGCCGAAGAAATTACATAATCGAAGCCTGTTTCTTCATAAGCATCCCGCAATTGTACATACCATTTATCTCCATAATTAAGACCGGTTACGGGGGTATTCATACGAACCTCGCCACCCATCTCTTTTATTTTCTTTGTACAAACTTCCCACATCATGCCGGGGCCATATTTGGGATAACGGAATGTATCGATAAGTGTTTTAATTACGTTATCCTTACTGGTATTCTTTGGCTTGATTAATGCATTTTTTATTGCAGATGACAGTGATAATCCTTTAATGCGCTGTGCTGCCCAATCGGCAGAAATTTCTTTACATGGAATGCCCCAGACCTTTTCGGTATATGTTTTGAAAAAAATATTAAATAGTCTTTTTCCAAATTGATTAGTTACCCAGTCTTCAAAATTCTGAGGGTTTTTAACAGGAGATAGCTTTGCTTTAAGATAGCTTGCTACACACAAACCCGATTCTATAATCCCCAGTTTCTGCAACGCCTCCATTGCCTTAAGAGGGTAAGAGAAGAATTTTTTGTTATAGAAAATTCGGGAACTGCGCGGCCGTTCAAGCATATCATTTCCAAGTATCTCGGTCCAAAAGTCTTCCACTTGCCTCGATTTTGAGAAAAACCGGTGCCCTCCTATATCAAAATGGTAACCTTTATAAGATTCGGTTCGCGAGATGCCGCCAACGTATGTGGGGTCTTTTTCAAAAACAACTACTTTATGTTTTGCCTTACATAAAAGGTAAGCAGCTGTTAACCCTGCAGGGCCCGCCCCAACAATAGCAACTTTTTTAAAATCAGTCATAGTGAGGGCGCAAGATATAGAATAGGTTAAATAAAACAGGTACAAAATCGGGCTCAACTGGTTTTTATTCCTGTGTCTAAAACATACTGATATTACATAGCTTTGCGGCAATTAAATAAAATGACTGAGATTTTTATTATCCTGGGTTTAATGATTCTTAACGGGCTTTTTTCGATGGCTGAGATTGCATTGGTGTCTTCCCGCAAAAGCAAACTGGAGGTACAGGCTAATAAAGGAGACGACTTAGCAAAGAAAGCGCTTCAACTCGCTACCCATCCCGACACTTTTTTATCAACTGTTCAAATAGGCATAACACTTATCGGAATTTTAACCGGTATCTATTCAGGGGAAAACCTAACGGGTTATATTGTCAATTTCTTAAATGGGTTTCCTGATTTGCAACCTTATTCCAAGGGCATTGCCACTGCCATAACAGTAATTTTTATTACCTATTTATCTTTAGTAATTGGCGAATTGGTTCCAAAACGGTTAGGGCTCTCAAAGCCTGAAGCAATTGCAAAAGTTGTTGCCAAACCAATGGGGTGGATAACCACAATAACTTACCCTTTTATCTGGCTGTTAACAAAAAGCACAAATTTACTGGTAACTGTTTTTGGGATTCGCAAGAATGAAAGTGCTGTAACTGAAGATGAGATAAAAGCAATGATTAGCGAGGGAACAGAACACGGCGATATAGAAGAAACCGAACAGGAAATTATTGAAAGGGTTTTCCATTTGGGTGATAGAAACATTACTTCGTTAATGACGCATCGCAGCGATATTATCTGGATGGATACCAATGCAAGGGTAGCCAATGTAAAAGAGAAGATGAAGGAGGTGATACATAACACATATCCTTTGTGTGATGGAGTAATTGACAATATTAAAGGGGTAGTTACCATCAAAGATATTCTGCTTGCAAATGATGATACTGTTTTAACTGATATAATGAAACCGGGTCTGTTTGTTCCTGAAAACAATACGGTTTATCAGGTACTTGAAAAGTTTAAGAACAGTCAAACCAATAGTTGCTTTATTGTAGATGAATACGGCAGTGTGGAAGGTATGATGACTTTGAATGATATTTTAGAAGCAATTGTGGGAGATATGGCTCCTACCTATGAAGATGATTATGAAATTCTTGAACGCGAAGATGGTACTTACCTTACCGACGCACAAATACCCTTTTACGACTTCTTAAGTCGCTTCGATAAAACAGAATATGTAAAGGAAGGCGACCAGAACTTTAACACCCTTGCCGGTTTTATTTTGCACCAGTTACAAAGTATACCCCAGGCCGGCGATAAATTACATTGGAAGGGTTTTGATTTCGAAATTATAGACATGGACGGAAACCGTATTGACAAAATTTTACTTACTATTTCCGAAGAAATAAGAACGGAAATGGACGAGTAATTTCTTTTTGCGTTAAATGCTTTCTGTTTAGCTTCTGCGTTAAAAACTCATGCTAAACAATTTGTTAGGATAATTAAGTTTATCCGATTGCTCTTTACCGTTAATATTAATGTGCAGCATATTTATCTGCTCCTCCCTAAAATCGTGCAATAAAGAATTATTGATCTCTATTTTTTTCACCTGCTGTATGTCTTTAACCTGAAAGTAATTCCAGGTACTTTCTTCTTCCTGTTGATAGCCGGCAAATTCCAATGTTTTTGTTTGACCGTTCACTTTTAACTGAAGGTGCTCCTGTATATACTGATTAATTAATATGCCCATTGCTTTTTTGTTCTCTGGTTTCAGCAGGTCAACTTTGCAATTGCAGTTCTTTCGCATCACCTTCTCAAAATCGTCAGTGAAAATCCGAATGCTTACCTCAAGAGATTTTGATTTATTGTTATAGTTAATATCGGTCATACTTATATAGTATGGATGCAGAAACACAACCGCAGAAACACTTAACCATTTAAATAAACTTAGTAACATCAATACTTTTTTTACGGGTTAAATATTAGAGAGATATCAGAGGTCAGAAGTCAGACATCGGAACATTACACATTAGAATTCTAACACCCTACCTCACTCTCCAACATCAGACCTCCCACATCATAAGTCCCACATCATACCTCATACCTCCAACCTCATACCTCATCCATCAACACATCTCACAACCCTTACCTTAGTTAAATATACCTGCAAAAAGTTTGTAAGTAACCCATATAGCGCCAATTACTATTGCCAACAATACAATTAATATAGGGAGAATAATTTTCCATGCGCTGCCCCTATGTCTGCCCTCGGCATAATGCTGGTGCATTAATTTCATGTTCCGGATATTTGCTTTAAAAGCAAAGTCAAATATATCGCCTATAAAAGGTATCATGCCTAATATAGTATCAATTAACACGTTTAGAATCATACGGGCCAGTAAAAAACCACTTGCTCCGTTCTTTGCCATTATCAATAACATATAACCTGATACGGCAAATGTTGACAAATCTCCAATGCCCGGAATAAGGCCAATTATCGCATCGAGCCCAAAGCGAAGATTAGTTCCGGGTACTTTAAACTGGTTGTCCATCAGCTTAGCGAGGTATTCTATATCCTTTAATCCCCGTTGAGGAGATGTTTGCAGTTTCATTGTTCTTAATTAAATTATAGAGTCAAAATTTGTATTCCCCTTCCCCATCAAAAATTCTTCCACCCCCAATTATTTATTAAAATTAAACTTATATTGTATGGCATTTTATTATGATGAGAGAGTTTGCTGTTTTAATGATTGTGTTTAATTTATTTGCATTTAATAAGGCAAATGCTCAAACTGCCCGTGCAGTGAGCGGCTTGCTTAAGGATAGCAGCGGAACAGTTATACACGGAGCTAATCTGCAACTTGCAGCAGGAAAAGATACCCTTTATACAATCAGCAACAAAGATGGCCGTTACACTTTTAAAGGTATTAAAACAGGCAGTTTTAGTTTGGTTATTACATCGGTTGGCTACAGCTTGTACAGCGGTAACTATCAATTTAAACAAGATCAGACAATGATGGAGATTGAACCGGTAATCATGAAACCGGAACTGCATCAGTTAGAAGATGTAGTGGTTAAATCGGTTATTGTACCTGTTACAGTAAAACAAGACACCGTTGAATATGATGCAAGGGCATATCTTGTAAGAGAAGGTGACATGGTGGAGGAACTTTTGAAACAACTTCCGGGAATAGAAGTTGATAAGGATGGAAATGTAAAAGCGCAGGGTAAGGAGATGACCAGACTGCGGGTTAACGGAAAAGATTTTTTTACAAATGATGTTACCACTTTTATAAAGCAACTTCCTGCTAATATTATCAGCAAACTGCAGGTGATAGAAGATTATGGGGAGGAGGCTGAATTTACAGGTATAAAAAAAGGTGAACCAAAGAAAATGCTTAACCTGGTAACGAAACCCGGAATGAACAAAGGCATTTTTGGAAACGCAGGAGCAAGAGCAGCAACAAGTGGAACTTACGGCTTAAACGGAGGCGCAAATGTTTGGCGCGACAATAAACAAATTTCTGCAAATATTAATCTTAATAATGCCAATAATAATAACCTTGTAAGCACAAGCAGCGGCGCTGCTCTAAGCTACCGCGATAACTGGAGTAAGAAGATTGTAGTGAATGCCGATTACAACTATAGCTCTAACCAAAGAAATAGTACCGGTAATCTTTACCGCGAAACCATTTATCCTTTTGGCACTATTTATACCAACACCAGCAATACAGCCAGTAGTAAAAATAAAGGACATAACCTTAACCTGGGGATGCACTACGAAATAGCCCGTGCCACTTACCTGACCATAAACGGCGGTATTAATTATAACGACGGAACTAACAACTCGGCTTCCATATCAAATCAAACAGGTGCACTGATGCAGGATTTACAGAACGTTAATTACTCACAACAAACCAGCCCTAATATTTTTGCAACAGCCTTTTTTGGTCACAGGTTTAAAAAGTCGGGAAGAGTATTGTCTGCAGGGGTTAACCTAAACGGTTCAAAAAGTGAAAATGAGCAGCAAATAAAAGATCATGTTTTGTATTACGATTCAAATACATCGGCAATGGTTAAAGACTCTTTATTGGAAAGACTGGTTCTTACCCACAACAAGAGTCGTATTATTGGTATGAACATAAGCTACAGCGAACCACTGAGCGAAAGGAAACGACTTGATGTATCATACAGTTATAATTCGAGCCTTACCGATAACAGTTTGCTTACCAATGTTAGCAGAAGCCCCGGTAAATATGATTATATAGACTCACTAAGCAACATTTCGCAATATGCCTTCTTAAATCATCGCATCAACCTTAGTTATCGTTATACATCCAAGAAATTAAATTACAGTGCGGGCATAAACGCCCAGCCAAACAGTACAAAGGGTGAGTATACAGGGCGTAAAGAAAGTATACATTACAGCACTCTAAACTTTTCACCAACTGCCCACCTTAGTGTAACTCTGTCTAAAAAAAGTTCACTTAATATGGGTTATAATGGTCAAAGCTCAGCGCCAAATATTAACCAGTTACAACCCGTAGCCGACAGCAGAAATTTGCAGAACATAATAGTAGGAAATCCCGATTTGAAGCCCTCGTTCAATCATCAGTACAATTTCTCGTATAATAATCGTTACTCTGATAAGGGCGCAATGTTTATGTTAGCGTTTAATGGTTCCGCTGTTAAAAATCAGGTAGTAGCTAATGTGCTGCTGATACGGGACTCTGTATTAGGAAGTTTAAAACAGGAAACACATTTTAAAAATGCTAACGGAGCTTATAATTTAGGAGCGAGCTACAATTTATCGCAGCCATTATTCAACAGAAAACTTAATGTGAACATTAACGGCAGGGTAAGCAAAGCAAAAAATATTTCTTATGCTGATAATGTAAAAAATTATCGTTCAAGTTTGAATATATCGCAAACTTTAAACATGGGGATGAACCTGAAATGGATGGACTTTTCTTCGGGAGTGCAATACTCGAACTATCAAAGTCGCTATACACTTCAAAACAGGACCACGAATATTGTTACCTGGCAATTTACCCTTGCCAATTCAATCTTTTTATCAAAGACCTTTGGCATTGGTTACGATGTAAGTAAGCAGATCAATAGTGGATATTACAGTTCAATCTCTAACAATCCCCTTTACATTAATGCCCATGCGAACCTCAATATGTTTAAAAGGAAAACAGCAAATTTACGGCTTCAGTTCAACGACATTTTGAACCAGGGAATTTCTCCTGCCCGTTACATTTCAGAAAATTCTATTACTGACAGCAGAACTAATGTAATTACACGCTACTTACTGTTAAGCTTCAACATGAGGCTTAACAGATTTGGGAAAAGGGAGTAAAATTTTGGATTGCGTTTATCTAAGCATAAGATTCAAACGCCTCGATTCCTCTTGTTAATTTACTCTTTGAAGTTTTGAATGCGATTAAAAGATAACAAATAAGAATAACAGAAAAGTGGTTAATTATATTTAAATTCCTTCGGGTATAATTCCATTTCTCCATTACAAAGTTTCTTTACCAGGGTGGAAATTGCATGCATCGAACTTGGTTTTGTAATGTAATGATTAGCCCCATAATGCAGGCACTCTTCGATGTCCTTTAAGTTACTCGAAGTAGAATAGATGACTATAGAAACCTTTTCATACTTGCCATCTTTACGCAGCGCTATTAAACAATCTTTACCGCTAATACGTGGCATATTCAAGTCGAGAACAATTATATCAGGCAATGAAATTTTGTTGAGCATATAAAGTAATTCGCTTCCATCTTCAGCCACCGTTACTCTAATGTCAGGACAATTATCTTTTATAGCGTCTGTAAAAAAATCAAGGTCATCTCTGTCATCATCAGCAACAACAATGTGTTTTATGGGGGTGAGCATATGCAGGGGTTTTATGGTGGAAAGCGAAATTGGTAACAATATAATAAAAACCTTTATAATTAGGTGTGAGTATTATTCGAAGTTCAAATGCTCATAAATATTAGTGCTCAATATATAGCCGGATCACAAAAGATAATAAAATAGTAAAGGAAGATTTTACAAAACTCTTTTACATCTCCTGAAAATTCTTTATTTGTTTATTATTCACCAGGAACTCGAATATACTC
>MWWB01000331.1_pt1 | contig 11501 bp, 11 predicted proteins | sample 1047291 | NCBI WGS metagenome assembly MWWB01 (sample SAMN06349976, study PRJNA376086) | soil metagenome | isolation source: MS4-1 sample Antarctic (ecotone) soil | place: Antarctica | reverse complement strand
AAGAAGTCTTCAATAAGGGCATCACCCCATGACACTTCTATAAGTCCTTACAGATAATTAAAACATATTATAAATGACTAAGCAAAGTTTAAAGGACATTCTTAAGGTTGTGAGATTGCCTCCTTTTCGCAATCGGCCAGATGTCCGGTTGTTAAACAACCGAATCTGGCTGCCCTATACTCCGAAGTCGTGGGCAGTGACATTGTAAAACAAAATAATTTTTAAACGTGAAAATGAAACAGTGATGGAAGCAAAAAACTCAAACAGATCGCGTATTATCTGGAGCTCCGAGCAAATATGAGGACAAGGTAAAAAATCTTCATCTATAGAGCAGGAAGCTTCTTAATAGCCCCTTTAGCGTTCTCTTGCAAATACCTTTTATAAGTTTGCTGAACGTACTTAGTTGTCGTATGTCCTAGCATGCCTGCTACCGTTGCAAGATCAATACCTTTTTGTTGCAGAAGAACGGAGAAACTGTGACGAGCACAATGCCAGGTTATATGTTTTTCAAGCTTTGCGTCATTAGCCCATTTGCCCAAAACTTTATTTGCTCCGTCTTGGGTTGGCAGATGGAAAGCTAATCCCTCTTTTCTGTCACCCAATATTTTTGAAGCTATTTGATGAAGCGGAACTTCTAGTCGTACACCTGTTTTGCTTTGCTCAAGGACTATCGTATGCTCTTTAATGTTTTCCCACTTTAAAGGTTTAACATCTGCCCATCGAAGTCCCGTATATAAAGAAAATACAAAACCCTTCTTAACTTCATAATTAGTACAGGGTGTATTCATTAATTTGATATAGTCCTCTTCCGTGAGGATTTCTTTAATCTGCTTATTTTTATTTGACTTAGCTACCACGTCTTCTGCAGGATTGTTTCTAAAATACCCATCCTTTTTTGCAGCTTTTAAAACTCGCTTAAAGCGCATAAAATAATTAGCCGGTGTTTCACCGTTATACTTCTTTAGCAAATAGTCGCGGAACCGCTCACATAAATTTTCCATGATGTCAATAGGAGAGATAAAATCCTTCTTTATAAAAGCTTTAAAAGCAGTAAGGCTTGTTTCTAAGTGTCGATTTCCAGCTTTTCGATTTTGCTGATATAATCGGAATAGTAATCTAAGAAATTCGTTTTTAGTTTGTGCTGGGGGACATATGAAGAATTTATTGAGTGTTGGTCAAGCACCATTTGAGAACGCTTCGTTTCCAGAATTGCTTGTGCTTCTTTATTGTGATTTTTCTCTACTTTGGTTTTCGGCCTTGTCCAAGTATAAATTCCTGTGGCTTTTCGTTGTCCAATACCCTTACCCCATTCTAAATAGTACCACAGCTTTTTACTGTCCCTCGATAGCTTAGTTGATAAATTAATATTCATTCCACTAATTTAAGGAAATGTTCGCCAAAGTGTTCGCCGAATATTCGCCAGAAAAGAAGGTAGAAAACGAAAAAAAGCGGTAGGAAGAGACCTTAACTAAACAACAAACTCTTGTAAATCAATGTAAACCAAAGAAGTACAAGGGTTACTAAGTGCCCAGGACTGGATTCGAACCAGCACATCCTTGCGAACGCTGCGACCTGAACACAGTGCGTCTACCAATTTCGCCACCTGGGCAAGTTTTAGTCATAGGCCGCTGAGCTGATTAGGTCAATGGTCAATGGTCAATAGTCAATGTTCAATGGTCAATGGTCAATGGTCAATGGTCAATGGTCAATAAAATTCAGGTAAGCAAATATAGAAAAAGATGAAAGGTCTTCAATAAAATGTTAGGCTGATTCGGCAACAGGTTTTCTTCTCCACCCAATTAACAATACTCCTATAATAACTAAAAGGGTTCCTGCAATTTGTGCAGCAAATATCTTTTCGCCTAAAATAAAGTGTGCCTGTACAATGGTTGAAACTGGTCCGATACCACTAATGATCGCAACATTGTTCGAACCAATTTTCTTTAAACCCTGCGAAAGCATAAACGAGGGAAGTACTGTTGAAAATACTGCAAGCATTATTCCGTATAGCCATAAAGTACTTCCTGTTTCGAGGGTTTTAATATTACCCTTTATCGTAAAATGTATAAAGATACCTGCTGTAGCTGCAAGCATAGCATACGCCGTAAATTTGTTTGCCCCCGTTATGGGTATAACCTTTCCGCTTCCGGCAATATAAATGGAATAAGTGATGGAGCATAAAAATATCATGAAGCTGCCAAAGTAGAAGTTTGGATTACGGGTGTCGGTGGTAAGCTCACCAAAATAAGCAATGGCTATTCCTGCATAAGTAAACACCAAAGCAAGGCCCTGAATGCCAGAAATTTTTTGCCTGAAAAAGTATGCATTAATTAATACTGCAAAAGTTGGATATAAAAAAAGGATCAGTCTTTCAAGTCCGGCTGAAACATATTGCAGTCCTATAAAATCGAAAAGGCTGCTTAAATAATAACCAAAGATGCCTAATGTAATTACCAGCAACCATTCTTTTACATTCATCTTTTTATTATCCTTGTGACCACTAACAATAAAAGCTGCCACAACATAAAAAGGAAGAGAAAAGATCATCCGCAAAGTGAGCAGGGTTAGTGCATCGGTATGTGTACTGCCAAAAGCAAGCTTTACAATAATGGCTTTTGTAGAAAATAAAATTGCTCCAGATAATGTAATGAGAAATCCTGCTATTGAGATTTTATGTCTGGCAACTTCATTCATTTGTAAAAGTTAAGCCTTAAGCCGAGGCTTCAAGCGGCAAACCATAAGCGTACTTCGTCTTTCGTACTTCATACTTCTACACAGCCACATTAAAATCCCTCAATGCATCATTTAAACTAGTTTTAAGATCAGTGCTTGGCTTGCGCTGGCCGATGATAAGTGCACAACTCACATTGTATTCGCCTGCAGGAAATTTCTTAATATAACTTCCGGGAATAACGACACTTCGCGATGGAACGTGGCCTTTATATTCAACAGGTTCAGCGCCGCTAACATCAATAATTTTAGTTGATTGGGTAAGCACTACGTTTGCTCCCAATACCGCTTCTTTTTCAACAACTACACCTTCCACTACAATACTTCGGCTGCCTAAAAAACAACCGTCTTCAATAATTACAGGGCTTGCCTGCAGGGGCTCGAGCACGCCGCCAATTCCAACACCTCCGCTTAAATGAACGTGTTTGCCCACCTGTGCACAACTGCCAACAGTAGCCCATGTGTCTACCATCGTTCCTTCATCTACATAAGCTCCAATATTTACGTAGCTTGGCATCAACACTACATTTTTAGCAAGGTAAGCGCCGTAGCGAGCTACTGCATGTGGTACAGCACGGACTCCCAATTCTTTGTAGTTGCTTTTTAATTTCATTTTATCGTAAAACTCAAATGGTGGTAAGGTGTACGTTTCCATTTGCTGTATGCCAAAGTACATGAGAATTGCTTGCTTCACCCATTCATTTACTGCCCAACCATCTTCTCCGGGTGCCGCTACTCTTAGCCTGCCCTTATCAACTTCTTCTATAACCTCTCTAACTGCCTGTTCGTATTGTGGCGTCTTTAAAAGTTCTCTTTTGCCGAACGCTTCCTCTATTAGTGATCGTAATTCCATGTTTGTAAAATTTTTGCGAAATTATGGGTTATCTAAAAAGAATGGTGCTTTGCTAAAAATGAGGTGGAAGACTTTTTGTTTGTCAGCTAATATCCCTGTTTATGCATTCGTTGCGACGCTCCGTTCAGCTATATTTCACTATTTCACTTTAGCTCCCATTTCAATACTTCTCTCTTCTGCTATGTCTTCAATGAGAAATCTTTTCATTCTTATTATAAAGACTGCAGGCCTTGTTTCTGATTATCTAAAACTTCCAATAATTGTTCATCTTTAATGGTAAGGGCACATTTAAAATGGCCGAGTGGACAAGCTTTATAACCATGAAGTCCGCACGGCTTACAAGCTAAATACTCTTTCGTTTGCACGATGAAGCTTTGTGTTGACAAAGGACCGAAGCCAAACGACGGTACAGTGCAGCAATAAACTGCTGTTACCGGTGCATTAACTGATGAGGCAAAGTGCATAGGCGCAGAGTCATTTACATAGTTCATTTGTGCGCCATATTGCAATGCTGTTGATTGCAGAAAGGTTAGCTTGCCTGCTAAATTTACTGTGTCGACATGTGTTGTTGAAAATTTAATGTCTTCACAAAGTTCTTTATCTGCAGGGGCGCCCAGTAAATAAACTCTTAACCCGGTTGGTAGTTTATTTATCAATGATGCCCATTTCTCTTTAGGGTATTGTTTCGTAAACCAGACAGAAGCGGGGGCTATACAGACATACGGCGCCCTTTGATATTCCCGCACCTTCTCAAAATCGGCAGCAGCAGGATATAATCTTGGTTTTGCTGCCACTGCATCAGTCAAATCCTCAATCAACTTTTGATTGCGGTCTACCTCATGTAAATATTTATCATCTGTACTTATTTCATGCTTTATCTTTTTAGAAAACAAAAAGCTCCAGGGGTTTTTATCAAAGCCAATTGTTTTTTTTGCCCTAGAAAAAACAGTCAGCATACCTGTTGCAGCAAAACGTTGAACGTTTACAACCACATCATATTTACTTCTCCTGATTTTTGACAAAATGTTGATCAGGTTTTTGTATTTGTTTTTTTTCTTGTTCCAGACTAATAGTTCGTGCAGAAAAGGATGATTTGCAAACAGTGCTTCATTTCCTTTCCTAACCATGAAATCAATTTTTGCGTCAGGATAAAACTGGTGCAGCTTTTCTATAAGTGCAGTTGCTAAAACCGCGTCTCCAATAAAAGCTGTTTGTATAACAAGAAATCTTTGCATGCCTTACAAAGGTAGGGAGACAGGAGATAGGGATAGGAGATAGGAGATAGGAGTTAGGAGATAGAAGACAAAAGATAGGAGATAGGAGTTAGAAGATTGGAGGTAGAAAACTTACAACTGGAAACTCTAACTATTTCACAACATCGCTTCTTCGAAGCCCTTAACTTAGCACGATGACAGAATTTTCAACAGACATTGAACAATGCCTCATTGCCTTGCACCAGGGCGAAGTTATTTTATATCCAACCGATACTATCTGGGGATTAGGATGCGATGCAACTAATGAGCAGGCAGTTGAAAAGCTGATGACAATAAAAGGTAAACCTTCAAGTAAAGGACTTATCGCTTTATTAGCTTCGGAAAGAGATGTTTTGCAATATGTTGCCTCTCCTGATCCAGAGGTGTTTGATTACCTCGCTGCCACTATAAAACCAACCACTGTCATATATGATAACGGATTGAATGTAGCAGACGGTGTACTAAACAGCGATGGCAGCATAGCTATCCGTATAGTAAAAGATGAGTTTTGCAGGCATTTAATTAAACGCTTTAAAAAGCCTGTTGTTTCCACGTCTGCAAATCTCCATGGGCAACCTTCTCCCCAAAATTTTTCATCTGTTTCCCCTGAAATAAAAGCAGTAGTAAAATACATTGTAAACTTTCGTCAGAAGGAGGATATAGCAAACAATCCGTCTACTATTATTAGATGGAAGAACCGAAATCCTCAAACAATTCGCAGCTAAATTAGATAATTTCAAAATTTGATAATTTTAATATGGACTGTTCGCAGATGGCCGAATAATTGTCTAACTTACTTCAAAACCTGCTCTATGTCCCAATTAACTCTATCGGTACCCCCTGAAAAATTACCGGTATTAACCGACTTTTTAAATATATTAGGTATCGATGATAAAAATATCCAGCCGGCTACTGCAAATGCTGACAATAACGTGAAAAGAGAACTTAATGCTTTAAATTCTTTTTTTAGAACATACTTCAATTGGGAATATTATTGTAACGAGCTTGAATTTGAATAGGCCTTCTTATAGAAATTTTCTTCGATATAAGCATCCATTATCCTCCTTGTTTAACAACACTCATATCAATTATCTTTGCTGCCATCATGTTTATAGATTGCAGCGGGAAGGAACTTTTTATATTAAAAAAAATTGCCAATGCTTCAACTGAGCTTGGTATGGCCGCTTACCTCATAGGCGGTTTTGTTCGTGATAAAATAATAGGCCGGCCAACTAAAGATGCAGATATAGTTTGCATCGGAGATGGAATTTTATTGGCAGAGAAAGTTGCAGATCGTTTTTCCCCACGGCCCAATATTGCCTTCTTCAAAAATTTTGGAACTGCGCAATTAAAAGCGGATGACCTTGAAATAGAATTTGTAGGTGCCCGTAAAGAAAGTTATAGTTACGATAGCCGCAAACCGGCAGTAGAGCCGGGAACAATTGAAGACGACCAGAACCGGCGGGACTTTACTATAAATGCCCTGGCCATTTCTTTAAACAAAGAAGATTATGGCCAATTAATTGATCCCTTTGATGGCATTGGAGATATTGAAAGAAAGATTATACGCACTCCTTTAGATCCCCTTCAAACATTTAGCGATGATCCGTTGCGAATGATGCGTGCCATACGCTTTGCTGCCCAGCTTGGCTTCAACATCGAAGAAAATACTTTCAAGGCAATTAAGGAGGACAGGGATAGAATTAAAATAGTTTCGCAGGAAAGAATTACCGATGAGTTAAATAAAATTTTGCTCAGCAAAAAACCATCTATAGGCTTTGACCTGCTGTATAAATCGGGGTTATTACATTTGATATTTCCACAGTTAGTTAATCTAACAGGTGCAGAATACATTGATGGAAAGGGGCATAAAGATAATTTCTACCACACCCTCCAGGTTCTTAACAATATCTCCATAAATACAAAAGACCTTTGGTTGCGCTGGGCAGCGCTTTTGCATGATATAGGAAAGCCGGCTACAAAAAGGTTTGAAGAAGGACATGGGTGGACTTTTCATGGGCACGAAGTGGTTGGAGCAAGGATGGTTCCTAAAATTTTTAATAAGCTTAAGCTTCCGCAAAACGAGAAGATGAAGTTTGTTCAGAAGCTCGTTGAGCTGCATTTGCGGCCGATAAGTCTTACTAAAGAAAATATTACTGACAGCGCTGTTCGTCGCCTGCTTTTTGATGCAGGTGAAGATATTGATGCTTTAATGCTGCTTTGCAATGCTGACATAACCAGCAAAAATAAGCAAAAAGTAAAAAAGTATCTTTCCAATTTCGAACTGGTAAAAAAGAGGATGGAAGAAGTGGAGGAGATGGATAAGATACGTAACTGGCAACCTCCTATAACGGGCGAAATAATTATGGAAACATTTAATATAACACCGGGGCGCAGTGTTGGCCTGATTAAAGATGCTATTCGTGAAGCTATATTAGATGGGGTAATACCAAACAACTATTCTGCTGCCTACGAATTCATGCTCCTGAAAGGCAGGGAACTAAGGCTTGACCCTGTTATAAAAATATAATATCATGTTTTCTTGTTGTGGTAAGAAGTTTGCACTTACTTAAAGTTGATGTTCGTTTAGATATTTTGATTGCGTAATAAATAAGACGGATAACTATTATGAGCATCTAAAAAGGTTGTATAGAAAAATTAATTAATAAAATCATTAACCGTTAGCTTTAACGATTATAAATAAAGAATACTAAAGATGGCTGTTTTAAGATTCCGGGCTTATTATGAGGAAGATGACAGTGTTTACAGAGACATTGTTATAAAGCATAAGCAAACATTCGCCAACCTTCATAATGCAATTTTAAAAGCTTACGAATTTGATAATAAACACCAGGCAACCTTCTACCGCAGTAACGATAGCTGGCAGCGTGGCCGGGAGATAACTTTGGAGAAATACGAAAAATCGTATAAAGCCGAACCAATGATAATGTCTGAAACAACGATAGGTTCAGAAATAAAAGATCCTAACCAAAAGTTCATATACACTTACGACTTCAATAAAGGCTGGGCATTTTTAGTAGAACTTATTAATGTAAGCAAAGAAGAAAATCCCAAACTTACCTATCCTGCAACCGTTCGCATTGAAGGCATTGCTCCACCTCAGTATGGAACTAAAAGTTTACTTGGAAACAAGTTCGTTGAAATTGAAGAGAAATATGATCTAAGCGCAGGAGCTGAAGGCTTTGGCAGGGAAGGAGATGCAGATGCAGATGATGACACGCAGGATGAAGCATCACCAACTGCTGATGAAGAAGGACAGGAAGAATTTTAAGGTATTCATTACACAACTTTCCCTTTCAAAATATATTTTGACTTTTGCATTTTGACTTTTGAATTTCAATCATGCAGCAAAAGGAAAATACAGTTATCATTATTTGCGGCCCCACTGCTGTAGGTAAAACTTCTTTTGCGATCAACCTTGCAACCCAACTGGAGACAGAAATTATTTCTGCCGATTCAAGACAATGTTTTAAAGAATTAAATATAGGCGTAGCTAAACCATCTGTTATAGAATTAAGCGCCGTTAAACATTTCTTTATTAATTCATACTCAATTTTCGATCATGTAAATGCTGCTGTATTTGAGCAGTATGCTCTGCATGCCATAGAAGAAATTTTTGAGAAGCATAAGGTAGCAGTAATGGTGGGCGGGACTGGTTTGTACATTAAAGCATTTTGCGAAGGGATGGATGAAATACCCGAAGTTGATGAAGCAGTAAGACGACAAGTGTTCGAAATGAATCAACAAAACGGGTTAGCACACCTGCAAACGCAATTAGCATTAAAAGATCCGGAATTTTGGCAACAGGCCGAACAACAAAATACTCAACGATTAATGCGGGCTTTGGAAGTTTTACTATCAACGGGCCAGTCAATAACTGCATTTCAAAAAGGCAGGAAAAAAGAAAGGCCCTTTAATATTATTAAGATAGGTTTAGAATTACCAAGGCAACAATTGTATAACCAGATTAACAAGCGTGTTGATGAAATGATAGAAAAAGGATTGGTAGATGAGGTAAGAAGCTTAGTGCCATATCAAAATTTAAACGCATTACAAACCGTTGGTTATCGTGAAATTTTTGAATACCTCAATAGTGAAATAAGCTTAGCCTCTGCAGTCAACAGTATTAAAACAAATACCCGTCATTATGCCAAGAGGCAGCTAACGTGGTTTAAGAAAGATGAGGAAATTAAATGGTTTGTGGCGGGAAAGATCGATCCTTTTAAATTCATAGGATCAAACTGTTTTTAAATAATATGATCTATAAACTATTCATGTGGATTAGTTATCAGAAGTGCTTCCCTTTTACTCATTTTAATTATATGATTATATAGTTTAAACCCCAGATGTATTCATGGGAAAGTTTATAATAACAAAGGGCGATATTGTTCAAAATAAAGAGGGAAATGAAAGCTGATCTTTCTTTTTAAAAAACCGCCCGTAATAGATCATCTATTCCTGTCGGCTCTTTTCCGCCATTCTTCATCCCGCATTGTTATAAGACGGCCAACTTGTTTTTTCCCTCTATATGTTACCACTTTCAGCATAACTGCATCTTTAGGCGGTATTAATGCTGCTGTATATTTTGGATAAAACCTGTCAGGAAAAGAATTATCAAAAGTGTAATAAATATCTATCCCTTCAGCCTCGGTACTTAAAACAATACTTATTTGCTTGTCTGCATTTCGGCTAACAGTAAAAATGGGTTCGTAAACGCTGGGTGCATATTTTTTTTCAGCTATATCAAATCTTTCAAAGTGATCTTCAACCCGGTGGAAAAAGTTATTCCAATTCTTTTTTTCTTTTGGCGACCAAAGTGATTCGGCTAATGCAAATCCTCGCGGCCACGTCATATACTGTGCATGCCGCATATTATAAATCTGTTCTGTCCATAAATTACCCTGGCCCCCAAGTATATATTTTGCTTCTACGCTGTCTGGCATGGGTTCAAACTGGTAGGCTTTATTTAAACGCAGAGTTGCATAAATACGTGGCTCAATAAGGGAATCGCCCTGCATATAATCGATATAAGCAAAGGTGGTAGGGCTCATTACTACTTCATGTTTCATTCTTGCGGCCTGTATTCCACCTTTAACGCCGCGCCAGCTCATTACGGCTGCGCTTGGCGCCAACCCTCCTTCGAGTATTTCATCCCAACCCATAAATTTTTTGCCTTTCGATAACACAATTTTTTCAAGACGCTTTTCAAAATACCCCTGCACTTCATGCATATCTTTCAACCCTTCTTTTTGCATCAATCCTTTAATCGCCTCACTTTGCTTCCAGAAGTTTTGTGGTGTTTCATCACCCCCCACATGAATATATTCGAACGGAAAGAGTTGGGCTACCTGTGTAATTACTTTATCTAAAAACTCATAAACCTTTTCATTAGCAGGGCAAAGTGTATTATCAACTAATGCTATTGGCGGCGCCCCCTGCGACCAATCCATAATCTGCTCTCCGGAGCGGACAACATATTTTTCTACGCCTGGCGTACACGATAGTTCGGGATAAGAAACAACTGCTGCAAGGCTATGTCCGGGCACATCAATTTCAGGCAATATATTTACAAACCGCTCCTTAGCATACTGCACAAGTTCTTTAATATCGTCCTGGGTATAAAATCCTCCGTAGTTACGGGGTTCATCAGGTGCAGGCGGAGAGAATGTTCCAAAGTATCCTTCCTTCTTTACGTTCCACGCTCCAACTTCAGTTAGTTTAGGCAAGCCCTTAATTTCTATTCGCCAGCCTTCATCATCGGTTAAATGCAGGTGCAGCAGGTTATATTTATAACGCACCATATCGTCAATATATTTTTTTACGTCCTCCTTAGTAAAAAAATGCCGTGATACATCAAACATTAATCCTCTCCATCCAAAACGGGGATAGTCAGTTATATTAACACAAGGCACTTGCCATTTTACATTTTTTACAGGAGCCGCACTTTCAATTTCTTTAGGAAACAACTGCACAAGTGTTTGAACACCATAAAATAATCCTGCCGGTTCATTGGCTTTAATTAAAATATTTTTTGGAGTTACTGATAGCTTATACCCTTCTTTGCCAATACTGTTATCTGCAGTATTATTAAGTTGTAAACGTATAGTTGCAGTTGGCAAAGTATTAGCTACAGTTACATTACCTGTGGCAGCAACAGATAAACGATCTTTTAAAAAAGCTATCACCTGTTTCATTTCACCCTGGCTGCCTGCCTCTATCGAAACTTTTTGAGGCAATATAAAATGACCGGAGGTTTTGGTAACAGAAACAGGTGCAGGAATAATAGCAATACCGGTATCATTAGGTTGGCTATAACCTGCGGCGGTTATAAGAAAAGAACATAATAGTTTGACTATTTTTTTCATAACAACTAAGAATTTTTTTGAAAGCATTATCGTTAGAAGATGTTGCGCAAATTATTCTATTAATTAATATGCTAAGATTAAATTAATAGTGCAGGAAATATAGCGGGCTTTGCAAACAAAGGTATTTTGCAGCAATAAAAAAAGGACAATAACTATCGTAATTACTACCTTTTAATCAACTGCTTCATGCTAATAATAAACAGCAAAATTTTACAGCTAATAATAGTGCGTATAATAACCGTCGGGAAATTTTAGCTTAAGTGTTACCATTTGTTATAC